>TARA_R110002110_G_scaffold29981_7_pt1 | contig 65278 bp, 61 predicted proteins | sample TARA_R110002110 | Tara Oceans TARA_R110002110 (sample SAMEA4397330) | marine metagenome | biome: Polar Biome; feature: [SRF] surface water layer (ENVO:00010504); material: water (ENVO:00002006), including particulate matter (ENVO:01000060) such as... | depth 5 m | reverse complement strand
ACGGGATAACCGCTGAAAGCATCTAAGCGGGAAGCCCCCCTCAAGATGAGATCTCCCTGGGACTTTAAGTCCCCTGAAGGGCCCTTGAAGACTACAAGGTTGATAGGCTGGGTGTGGAAGCGCAGTGATGTGTGAAGCTAACCAGTACTAATTGCCCGTGAGGCTTGACCATATAATGCTCAAGCAGTTTGTTGTGCACTATATAGTGTAAATACTTTAATCAGTTTTCCAGACGTGGGAGTGTTGATATATCAACATTCCCCAACAAATTGCCTGGCGGCAATAGCGATCGTGAACCACCCGATCCCATTTCGAACTCGGAAGTGAAACCGTTTAGCGCCGATGATAGTGTGGGAGTTCCCATGTGAAAGTAGGTCACTGCCAGGCTCTTATTTTAAATAAATCCTCGACTGTTTCAGTCGAGGATTTTTTTTGCCTGTATTTTAAATTTGGATATACGCATGTCGTGCTTCTTGAATTTGCTATGGATATTGATCAGCATGCTGCTCGACTAGATATATCTAATAAATATAAAAATATATTTATTAGTTACTTTTAAGAATATATAAAAACGGGTAAATTAACGCCGATTTTTTATTTCTACATGTAAGGTATTGAATTTATGAGTTCTTCTGATCCACGTCGCGGTGACAGCCTGGACAGGGATATTGACCTGGGTGTGCCCGGGTTTTGCTATAGTGATCTATATTCCCCTGAGCGTTTAAAAACATTACACGCAGTTTTTACTGAAGAGGTAAGAGAAGATGCCCCACAGCTTTTGGAAGACTTTCAGAAATATGAAAGTTGTGAGGGAGCAGATATTAAGCCTCAAGAAGCATCTGATTTGCTGGTACGCATGGCGCCATATGTGGGGGCTTTTATAGCCAAACTGTTTAAAGTAAGTGATGTTCGAGAGCAACAACAAAAATGTATTGAAGACGAGCTTGAAACGGTATTTACGTTTCGTAATAAAGTTGTCTCAAAAGTTGCAGCTAAATATAAAGAGAGCTCTATTTCAGATTTTGATAATGAGAAGATCTGGAACGAGGTAGATTTATTACGCGTCGTCGCTTTTAAGCAACGATCTCAAAGTAGCGATCCAGAGAAAGATATATCATCAGTAGGATCGAAAATATTTGATCTTCATGAGCATTATTGCTCAGTCTCGAATGGAAAAGCAGACACGGATACTGATATAGACGCCAAGGTAGAAAAAATACAAAGCGACTTGGAAAAGCACCCGAAAGCAAAAACAATATTTTTAGAAAGCATAGATAAACCAACTAACGCGGAATTTGTTGAAAGCCTGCTATCTTATATCGAGCGTTGGATTTTTATAGCGCAACACGATGAGCGTAGTAAGCATTGGTCTTGCTTTAAGTTTGCTAAGAAAACTGATTTTGATCATTTAGTTGAACACGGTAGTAGAGAGAAGGATGGTTATAAAGCTTGGGTATGCGAGGAGCATGAACTCAGCCACAGAGATGGTTTTAGTCTAACAGATCTTCGATATGATGAACGGCAAGCCCTTTACGAAGTAGAGCATTGTATTTACTGCCATGAGAGAGATACAGATTCTTGTTCAAAGGGAATGCGAAATAAACGTAGTCAGGAGTTTAAGACAAACCCTTTAGGTGAAACCATTATAGGCTGTCCTTTAGGTGAGAAAATTTCAGAAATGCATGTGGTTAAACGCCAAGGTGATAATATTGGTGCGCTTGCTATGGTTATTATTGATAATCCTATGTGTCCTGGGACCGGGCATCGTATTTGCAACGATTGTATGCGTGGTTGTATTTATCAGAAAACAGAAGCGGTCAATATTCCTCAGATTGAAACTAATGTTCTTACCGACGTCTTATACATGCCCTATGGATTTGAAATCTATAGTTTGCTAACTCGCTGGAATCCATTAAACATTAAACGACCCTATACCTTACCGTATAACGGTAAAAACACATTGGTTGTAGGGATGGGGCCAGCGGGATATACCTTAAGTCACTATCTTCTAAATGAAGGTTTTGGTGTAGTCGGCATTGATGCACTTAAAATTGAGCCTTTGGCAGAAGAGCTTGTTGGTGCTAATGGAAAGTTGCCTCAACCGATTCGTGATTTTGAGGCTTTATACGAACAGCTTGATGAGCGTGTATTGAGTGGGTTTGGCGGTGTTGCCGAGTATGGTATTACCGTTCGGTGGGATAAGAATTTTCTGAAAGTTATCTACCTTAATTTAATAAGGCGTAATGCATTTCGTTGCTTTGGTGGTGTACGCTTTGGTGGAACCCTGACTATTGAAGACGCTTGGGAATTTGGTTTTGATCATATCGCTATTGCTAGTGGGGCGGGTAAGCCGACAATTATCGAATTGAAAAACAATCTAATTCGCGGTATTCGCAAGGCATCTGATTTTCTTATGGCGTTGCAGCTGTCTGGAGCATCAAAAGCGAGCTCCATGGCAAATCTTCAGGTGCGTTTACCAGCTGGTGTCATCGGTGGTGGTCTGACGGCAATTGATACAACAACAGAAGTGCTGGCTTATTATCCTGTTCAAGTTGAAAAAATATTGAAGCGCTACGAAAAGTTGTGCGAGATTAATGGTGAGGCTAGTGTTCGTTCTGTTTACGATAATGAAGAAATAGAAATACTGGATGAGTTTCTGGAGCATGGTAGACAGATAAGACAGGAACGTGAACGTGCGGTTACAGCTGAGGAAAAACCAAACTTTGTCAGGTTAATTAATAAATGGGGTGGTGTCAGTCTTTTTTACCGAAAGGGTATTAAGGATTCTCCTGCATACAGACAAAACCATGAAGAGGTTCATGAGGCGCTAAAAGAAGGGATTGAACTCGCTGAAGGTATGAGCCCTGTTGAAGCTATTGAAGATGAATATGGTGCATTGAAGTCGGTTAAGTTCTCCAAATTATTGGAACAAGATGGATCGTGGCAAAATTCGGGAGAGGAAAAAGAAGTGCCACTCAAGAGCATGTTTGTTGCCGCTGGAACATCTCCAAATACGATATATCAACAAGAGTTTCCAGCGACGTTCAAAATGGATAAAAAATATTTTCAACGTTATGAACCAATATGGTCTGATAGCGATTTGCCTGAGATGGTGCCGATAGATGATACGCAGATCCCAAAACTTGGCAAAGCTGCTCCATTCACCTCTTATCAGAAAAATGGCAAATTCGTTTCGTTTTATGGCGATAATCATCCTGTTTATGCTGGCAATGTTGTTAAGGCAATGGCCAGTGCCAAAGATAGTTATCCGTATATTGTAAAATTATTCGAAAAAGAAATTAATAAGCTATCTGCTGAAGCAAGTGATTTGCGGTTGGCGGCGATGGATAAGTTTTTTGCCTGTTTAGAAGAGAAGTTATTAGCTACAGTGGTCGAAGTCAATCGGCTCACCCCAACAATTATAGAGATAATTGTACGCGCACCCTTGCAAGCTGCTAAGTTTGAGCCCGGACAGTTTTACCGTGTTCAAAATTATGAATATCTAGCGCCAGAAATAGAGGGTACAGTTCTAGCGTCAGAAGGGCTTGCACTAACAGGAGCTTGGGTAGATAAGGAAAAAGGCTTGATTTCCTTAATTGCGCTGGAAATGGGAAGTTCATCTCGACTATGTGCATTGTGGCAACCAGGCGATCCTGTCGTTATCATGGGCGTTACTGGTGCACCAACAGAAACAGTTAGTAATAAAACGGTGATGCTGATTGGTGGTGGGCTTGGTAATGCAGTTCAATTTTCAATTGGTAAAGCATTTCGAGCTGCAGGCAATAAAGTAATTTATTTTGCCGGGTATAAATATGCAACAGATGTTTTCAAGGTGAGTGAGATTGAAGCTGCATCGGATGAGATTGTCTGGTCAGTTGATCCTGGAGATGGCGTGGTTCCGATCAAGACGACTCGCCCTCAAGATAAAACGATTGTGGGTAATATCCTTGAGTCTATAGAAGCTTATGCAAAAGGTGATTTAGGTAATGTCGATATACCCTTGTATGATGTGGATAATATGATTGTTATTGGTTCAGATCGTATGATGGCCGCAGTTAAAGAAGCACGTCATGGACGTTTAAAAGAATATTTCAAGCCCGAGCATATAGCAATCGGTTCTATTAATTCGCCAATGCAATGTATGATGAAAGGCGTCTGTGCTCAATGTTTGTGTAAACATATCGATCCGAAAACCGGGGAGGAATATTTTGTTTATTCTTGTTCGAATCAGGATCAAGAGCTTGATCGTGTTGATTTTCCAAATTTAAATGCTCGGTTACGACAAAATACTGTTCAAGAGAAGCTGTCTGGTCTTTGGCTTGAATATATCCTGTCAAAAAAAGGGAATGAACCTGAGAAGATAATTAAGTAAAACAAGTTGATTTTTTAAACTTAGCTTTAATTACAATATCAATATTTAGCATGTTATGTTGCAAAGTCATTTTTTACTAACTGTTTTTGTTATGGCCTGTTTTATAATCACTGCATCTAAGGCAAAGGGTGATAGTGTTGTTGATAGTGCTGCTGAAAAAAATATTGCGCAATATAGGGATAAAATTACTGAGATTAAAATGACTCTAGGCCCGCATGATGTTGCGATAGAAGAAAACCTGATTAGTTTGTCTATGATATATAAAGAACAAGGTGATCACTTAAATAGGCTTGAGGTGCTAAATCAAGCTTTACATCTTCATCGACTTAATTATGGGTTAGAGAGCAAAGATCAACTTAGGATAGTTGAACAAATTATCTCTACGAAGGTTGATTTGGAAGATTGGATTTCCCTGGATAAGAGCTACGAATATCTTTATTGGGTTAATAGACGTATACATGGAACGAATTCATTAGATCTATTACCAACACTAAATCGAGTTATGGAATGGAAACTGGATGTTATTAAAAGGGGCTTGTTCGGGCACCCGGAAATCATTAACCACCAGGCTACAGACTTGTTGAGAAAAATAAGAAAAGTCAAAAAAATTAATTCTGAAAATTCGTAATAATCTTCATCATCATCATCATGTAAATGATTTAGTTGCTTAATCGGCGTACTAGAGATTTAAGTATAGTGATGCGTTCTATGCCTGAGGGATGAGAAATATTAAAAGACATGGTCGCTGTTTTTTTAGATTGTGCGTAAAGTGCCTCCTGTAAAGCAACAGCGCCTTCAGGGTCATAACCCGATTCGACTGCCCATATAGTTCCAAGATAATCAGCTTCACGCTCATTGTCTCTACTATAACGTGTGCTCGCAGCAGAAAAATCTTTCCCGCGGTTTTGTTCGAGGTTTTTTTTACTAATTTCGCCATGGTTTAATTTTAAATGTGCGAGCTCATGGCCGAGAAGTGCTGCAATCATGTCCATATTTGTATTTAATATATCCAGCATAGCAAAGTTGATGGCAATGAAGTTCGCCCCATTCTCTGTATAGCCAGCAAAGGCATTAGCTGGTGTGCCGTCGACAACAAGAAAATCCGCATTTGTTTCAGAGGCTTTAGAAATACTTCCCATTGCTGTATATAAATAAACCATTTGTTTTGCGCTAACAGTTTTTATTACGCGATCTTGCTGGTTCCTTAATTTAATGTCTTCTACTGGCGAGCGAGCAAGATCACTTACTCTCCATGAATAAATGTTTGTATCTGCATAACTATGAGTAGTTATGCAGAGTAATAATGAGACGAAAAAAGATATAATTGTTTGGTTGTTCATTAATTCAAGAATTCTTTTAATTGTGTTGCCATGCCGTCACAGGCATCGGATTTGACACTTGCTAAGAGCGGGATAGGTAATATAACAGCAGGTAGAAAGGAAGTGCCTTGTGTTTCTGTAGATATTTTTCCTGACACGGATGTGCTTTTTAAATCCCATATCTTTGCTTCATAAAGTGCTTCATCGCGCCAGGTAGCTAAGCCGAAGCAACCTGCGGGGCCACCTACACAAGATATAGTGCCGGCTTTCTCAATAGTTTTTGTATTACCTTCAATCCAAATAAAGAAATGTATCTTATAGTCAGCTAGTTTTTTTGAAACGTTCGGGTGTTGTAGTAATTTATCAAGATTTTGTACATTCATCGGTGCTGTGCTTGATTCAAAATAGGGATACATGCTATCGATGAACTGTTGTTCTGGTATTACATTAAGTCTTTCATCTCCCGAAGATAATTTTTTCTCTATGCAGCTAATATAATCCAGTTCTGTTTCATGTCGGCGCAAATGTCTACGGCCTAATAATACAATGGACTCTTTATCACCTAAGTCAATATAAGGAGATATCTTGTGTTTATCGATTACAGTTACAGTATTGCAGGAAGCAATAATTACAATTGTGAATATAATAGCTAAAAATTGACTTAAGCGATTTAGCATTATTGATAATTATTATAGTTTGGTGTCGAACCACTTTTTTATGTCGGGATCTGATTGAAATGAAACAATAAGTTTTGCAGCTAGATCACGGTATGCCTCGTTTGTAGAGATAACCAGGCCTTCTCTTTCATCAAGTAAGAAGTCGATTGAAGTATTAGGCAGTGATTTTCCATAGCCTGTTAAATTTAAATTCTTAATAGTTTCCCCATTGGGTTTTTGAACATGAATATTATATTTTATCCATGTTTCATGTATCTTTGTTTTTGTTTCATAGGGTAATGCAAACTGTATGTCCTTGATTTCGGGAATGATGATTGCATCGTATCGTTTATTTTTAGCTTCATCCAAATGGTTAATCGTTTTAATTGCACTAAACATCGATGGCAATACTTGATCGAATATCGCTATCTGAGATGGGCCAATAGTGATAGCCCAATTTCTTCTGTCATCGTTGTTTTCTGTGTAAATATATTCTCGTAATGATTCTGTATAGAATATAGCCATATTCAGCGGTAACTTTGTTTCGATTGGGTCTGGTATATCCAGGCTGGTCTTCAAGACCATGGATTGTTCGCATGCTGTTAGCAATACTAGCCAATACAAAAGAAACAGGTTTATTTTTTTTGACATCAATTGAGTCCGATAAAGGTGCCGCCATTGTTTTGGCCAACTTCACGCATTAATGTGGCATATCTTTGACTGGTAATCTGGAAGTGTTCAGGTGCATTTTCTGGTATAGGAAAGCCCACACCATGAATACGAATTTTTGTATTTCCTTTATTATCCTTTGGGTTGAGTCTGTCGATAGTCTTTACGACGTCACTTATTGATTTCCCAGTAAATTCATCGCCAAAGACATAAATACTTATTTTTTTATTTGGGTCATAAAAAGTACTTATGGCTCGAGTTATACCTTCAACAGGGCTGCTATTACTAAATGTATTCCATATTCGAAGGTTGCTGATCATTGCTCGTCGACGACCTGGTGTGTCAGGTATCCACTTCCCTCGGTATTGTGAGAATAGATAACTACCCATATCACTCATAATTTGTAAGCCTTCTACATTTGGGTAGACATCTAGAGTCGTAGTAAGTTGCTTGATCATCTTTTCCCAGTTGACCTGCACCATACTACCGGAGGTATCTATGATAAATATAATATACTCACTATCGACAGGTATTCCACCAACAAGATCGGTATCTGCACTCTTTAGTTTGGTTAAAAGACGTTGCATTTCTTTGGTCAAGGATTGTTTTGCTGTTTCGAATTGATTAGTAATACTCGATTGCACGGAAGAATTATCTTGTAGGCTGTTAATTTGACTCTCAGTATTATTTTTATCTTGTTTGAGACGTGCGATCCGCTGTTTCCACTCAGAGAGTTGCTCTTTCGCATCAGTCATATCACGATTCAAGATATTGATTTGTCCTCTGATTTCAAACAGTTGTTTTTGCAAATCTCTTACTAAGCCATCATCGCTTGTTTCAGGAGCAGACTCTATGCTTGCTGCCGGGATGCCTGTTTTAGTAATAACTAATAGCAGGATAATGGCACCAAAACCGCAGGTGATGATGTCCAGAAAAGACAAGCTAAAAATATCTGTATCACGACGTTTTTTCATATAATAATTATGGCCAATCCTTTGAGGGACTCATAAATGATCCTTGAGTTGCACGAGATAGTCTCCAATAAGCAATCGCTGCATATGGGTCACCTTCGATGGGGGTCAAAATTATATTGACTGGTATGCGCGCTGGTAATTTTTCGATTGCCTCGTTAAAGAGTTTAACTCGGTCCTTGCCTGATATCGTGGTTTTTCGTGAAGTTTTAGAGCCCTGGGTCGGAAAGCCATCTGTGATGAGATAGATATTATCTGGTTTGGGGTTAAGTTGGTTTGCAGCTATAAATGCTTTTTCTAGATTTGTACCATTTTCAGGAATCAGGCTATTAAGCGTTTTAATAGCAGAATCAAGCTTGCTTTTATCGCGCACGTCTAGCCACTGCCCTTTTGTGTTAGATGTAAGCGCATTTGTTTGAGTATTAAAATGATAGATTTGAAATTGACTGTCGAGAGGAAATTTAGCACTTAACCATTCAACGATCTTGATAGTATGTTGCCACTTAGCCGATTGTCGTTTGCGATCATCAGACATATTCCGGCGCCGTAAGATATTGACAATGGTCTCATCTAGCATGCTGGCTGAACTATCAACTAATATTAATAGGCGTTTCCCACTCATTTTTAAGCCGGATACGTAAGCACGATCGCCATCACCAGAGAATTTCCGTGATGCTTCTCCTGTTTCTTCTAGTCGTTCTTCCAGATTCTTTTTTTGCTGTTCAAGTTTAATTAGATCGGCTTTAAGCGAATCGAGCTCGGTGTCATCGCTTGCTGCCAACAGCGCCTCTTGTTTTCCGCTGAGTTCGTCTATCTCATCAGTTATTTTTCGGGCGAGACCTTCTGTGGTTACAATTTGCTGCGTTATCTCTTCAATAGTATTTTTGGCCTCAACTAGATTTAATTCGCCCAAACGTATTTCTTGTTCCAACAGCGAAACCTCTGATTGAAAATCAAGTGCGCTTGTAGCTTCTGGAGTTATCACGCCACTATCAATATTGTGTTTGATTATGAGGAATAATAAAACTGCAGCGCCAAAGCCACAGGACATGATGTCCAGAAATGACAAACTAAAAGGGGTAAGCTGGCGCCGGTTGCGGGCCATCTTTTTAGAAGACCTTTATTACAGTGAAACTGGTTTTTGAATCGACTGTTGTAATGCTGTCACCAAGCTTAAGTAATTGTTTGTCATTGATGGGGGCATTATTTAAAGAGACCTGCGAATTATTTTCGGCCTGTATAGAATAATGTCCATCATACGCTTGAATTGAAAATTTCGTTTTTGAACTAAGTAAAGTTTCAATTGTGTTATTAGCACAAATGTAGCAATTCTTTTTATTAAGCTTATAAGCAATATTATCAATCAAAATATGCGTGATGTTCGTAGTTTGGCGGCTCTCTATATTTGGGCGCGTTAAAGTTTCTGGTGCTTCAATTACCGGTAATTCAGATAAATAATTTGTATTTGAATCGGTGTCGAATAGTAATGTTGAATAGATTTTTGCTGATGTAAACGGTGCAAACTCATCTAATACACTGGCACTGGCACTGGCACTGGCACTGGCACTGGCACTGGCTAAGCCATCGAGAAAACCAGGCAATTCCCCAAAACGGTGGCTCAGCAATAGTTTTTTTGAATCAGCAATGTATTTGTAAATATTGTCATATATTGGAGAAAGCATTTCCAAAATAGCTTCTCGCGTTATATTTGCGCTATAAGAGTTTCCCTGGTATTCAAGATCTACTTTAGACATTGATGAAGTTGTTAACTTCTTTAAGCACGAGGGAATGTTATCAAACAACAATTGTTCAGATTGAGCCTCATGATGTGGATCAAAGCGTGACTGGCTAATAAACTCATTACTGATTAATTTCGCGCACTGTTCATAAATGTTTGATAGCCCCATTCCGGGCAACACATTTGATGACGTGACTTTGTGTTTGTCGTCAGTTTCAAACAATGTCAGTACAGACTGGTGTAATTGCATATCTAAATGAGTATGTTTACCTTTATTTAAGTTTTTGACCGATGCGAGTAACGCGCTATCAATTAGTTGCACCTCTTCATAGTTAGCGGCTTTAAGCAGGCCCAGCAGCAAGGCTAACTGTTCTTGATTAAAACTTGCAGGAACAGCGACTAGCCATCTTACATGTTCTCCTGCTTGACTATTGATCTCTGCCAATTGCATATAGGCGAGGTCGGCATTATGACGTATTTGATTTGATGATGATTGAATTGCATCCTGGCTAAAGCGATACCAGTAATCATCATGCATACTGCGTGGATAGATGCGATTGAGCTTTGCTGCCGGGGTGCCAAAAGCAATTTGGTCGTCCTTTATGACAGCATAGCCAGGGCTATTTAATAATATCTGCGCATCTTTGCCGACGCGGATATTGGTATCATTGAGATCAATAACTGTAAATGGGCTCATAACAGTTACCTTATAATGCCTTAAGATGGCGTAGTAGCCTGACATCACAATAACGTTGTGAGTCGAGTACTAATCGTTCTTGTAATAACTGTAATTGATGCATTAGAAACATAATAAAAATGCTAATGATAAGAGCAACAAAGGTTGAATTAAATGCGACCCCAAGGCTTAATGTTACACCTAGTATGTCACCTTCAACGGCTTTGTGTGCCTGACCAAGCGCTTCACCAATACCGCGGACGGTGCCAATAAAACCGATAGAAGGTATGGCCCAGATGATATAGCGTACCATTGAGAGTTCTGAATCAAGCCGTTCTGATTCATGTTCACAAATGTCTTTTATAGTAGTAGCAACGTCTTGAATATTTCTAGTTGATCCAAAACGCTGTAGACCAGAGAGTAATGCTCTGGGTAATAGATATTCGCGTTCGTTTTCATCGAGGTTTTGTATTGGCCTTGAATATTCGCGAGTATCTTCAGGTAACAGACTTGTCCCCGGGCTTATATTGATTAAGGTTTGCGACAATAATGCACGTTCTTTTAGAATTGCTTTAGCCTTTAGCCCCATAATTGCAAACACCCATAATGCCAGAATAAAACAAGCCTCCTGTTCAAAGTCTTTCAGTACGATGAAAATTGAACGTTCAATTTCTACAGGTTCTCCTGCCGTTTGCTGAGCAGCTTGTTGTTCTAGGATGGCATCAGCATTCGGACGAATAACGGTAACGTAGATGGTGTGTACAACAATTAATGATAAAAATAATGCAATCAATTGATAGAGGAAGTCAGATAATGGATTGTGTTTATTCATAATGTTTTGATCTTCTATATATCTACTGGAAAGGCAGTGGGAACATCTTGAGATAAATTTTCAGTGGGGTCGAATGAGTCTGGTGTTTCGAACGTTGAAGCTGGAGGGGTGCTTTTTTCTGTTTCTGCTTGTTGATTATTATTAGTAGTAGTCACCGTGGTTTTATCACCTTCAGTCTCGGCGATAGCTAAGGACATGAAACACAAGGAAATTATAAATAAGAGTTTATGCATGTTTTCAATTGTTCTATTCAAGATATCGAGCAACTCTAAAACCAACGTCTTCGCGCGGCTTGTCAGTGTAATCCCTAAAAGATAATCGTAATTCAGTAATAGTACCATGTGCCCACGATGCGCCACGGATAACATGAAACTCACCACGTTCAGGCCCGAGTGGGTCGACATGCGTTTTATTGCTGCTTGCCTGCACAGAATAATAGTCGTGCACCCATTCTGCAATATTACCACCCATGTCATACAGTCCTTTATGATTAGGGGCGAAGCTGCCTATGGGAGCCGCGACAGCAAAACCATCATTATAAGTAGCGATGGTCTTGCCTAAGAATCCGGCGGCATTACTATCTGCATAGTTGCCACTCTTTTTGGGAGGTGGCATTTTGTCACCCCAGGGAAATTTTAAAAGCTCAGTCTTGTTGACTGCTCTGGCTGCCCAGGCCCATTCAGCCTCCGTGGGCAAGCGATAACCATCACTAGTAGAGTTGATGCCATCGATTTTATTGTTTGATATTTTGTAAAAGGGGGGTAAAGATTCTTGTTGACTCAACCAGTTACAATACATGGCTGCATCATCCCAACTTATATTTGAAACAGGGAGGTTGCCGCTATTCAGACTGTGGCCTTGCAAAGAGCCTGAGTTGTGAGAATTTTTGAATAAGCGAAATTCGTCATTCGTGACTTCGTTGATACCAAGATAGAAAGCGCGTTTCAAATCGATATTTTGTTCTGTTTCATTAGAACGACGACCTGGCTCACGACGCGATGCGCCCATGGTAAAAGAATGAGGATAAAATAATTTAAATTTTTGTCCTGCTTTACTGGTGATGATGGGTTTTATGTTTTCAAGTTTTTGTTGCTGTAGCGACTTTAATGTCACGTTAATATTTTGCGCAATACCGGAAATTGGGGTAATGGTCGTGTTGTGATCTACATAGCCTTCTTTGCGTATCATTATGTTTTGTTGCGTAGTCGGCAGTGAGATTGTTGAACCAGATAATTCAACGCGTTTATTATTAATGTAAACCTTGGCGTCCGTAGGCTTAAGACTAAACATAACATCAACAAGTTCTGAGGACATGGATATGTTTAGTTTTCTGCTTTGCCCCGCGCTAACCTTTACACTGCGGGTTGTTGCTAAAAAACCGTGTTTATAGAGTCGAACAGTGGCGGTTTCCCCTGGGGTTATGGCTGTTTCCAGTGGCGTTTTGCCAACATAGTTGCCATCCACAGTTACATTAGCCGCGGCTGGAACAGATTCAACAAACAGAGTTGCATCGGCTGGCTTAAGTTGTATATCGGTAAAGGCTGCATCTTCATTGGCAATAACCGTAATATTTTTTTGCCAGTCTTTAAAACCGGGTTTCTTGACCCTGATAGCATACTTTCCTTCGACCAGTTCTATTGACGCTGGTGTGTTTGCTGCACTTTCATCATCGATGAGTATTTTCGCGCCTTCGGGGACTGAAGCAAACTCGACCTTTGCCCAAGCGGGTACAAGTTCGACACTCAACTCTTGTGTTTTGTCTTTACCTTCGATCTCTATATCTTCTGTGTAAGGAAAGTAACGTTCAGCTTCAATTACTATTCGATGTGTGCCTGCGGAAAGATTTTCGAGTGTAATCGGAGCATTCCCTTGTTCAACGTTATCGATAAAAACTTTTGCTTGATCGACCTTAGTGACGTCCACTTTCAGGTGACCGGGCAGAGGGAGTAGGGTATAGGTGAACTCCTGATTTTGTTTTGCGCCTACTTGTAAGGTTTCTTCAATCATATGAAAACCTTCTGCGTGTATTTCTATTTCATAGTCGTCTTCTCGTATTAGATAACGCTCTACCAATGCCAGTTTTAATAATGCATGAATTGTGACGTCAGCATCGGCGGGAATGGTCGTTATATGGACCGATTTGCTACTAAATAAAAACCAGGTCGAGAATGCAAGAACGGTGAATAGAAAAAAAAAGGTGAGCTTTAAGATTAAAGAATGCGATTTTACTTTGGTCAGTTGCTGAGGTTTAGCCGGTTCAAAGTTGACAGGTTCAATATGTGCCATAGTAGTAAATCAGTTTATCTTTTCTTTTGTAGCAATATGTATCGCCTGATTGCTGGTATCTTGTGAAACTAAAAACTCAATTCGCACATCACGATAACCATCACGTTTGCCGATTGCAATATACTTACCGGGACGCAAGCTCAGTTCTTTTGCTTCAAACATTCCCAATTTACCAACCTTATACACGATCACCTCGGTTAAATTATCTGACTGAAGTTTTATCCTTACAGGTGTCGCGCTTATTTGTATTAACTTATCAAGTTCAGCTAGTTGATTGGTCAGCACAGGTCCCGGGTTATCAAGCTGGCGGACTTGATTGTAATAAGCAGTCGTCTCGGCGTGTATCGTTTTATCACTGAGTCGTTCCGGATGAGATAATATCTGTTCCAACCGCTGATTGATGCCCAACTGGTATTGAGCTCGTTGTTTTCCTTTCTGTGCTTCGGCAAGGTTCTTTTCTAGCTTCAACGCACTATCATAAAGATCAATAGCTGTTTGCCATAACTCATTTTTTTCGTTTACAGAAGCCTGTTTCAAGGTCTTTTCTATTTCAACAGTTGTCACTTGATGTTGAGTTTGTTGTATGGCTGTTTTTGCAGCAGATGAGTCAGGACGGATTACTAAGGCCTTATTAAATTGAGTTAATGCGGCAGTATAATTATGCTTATCCAAAGCGGCATATCCTGCTGACATAAAAGCATTAAATTGTTTGTTCGCTAATAAATGGTTGGTCTCTTGTAATTTTTGTTGGGCCAGCTTGGTATCAGGATCGAGATCAAGCGCAGATTGATACGCTGTTTTTGCCTCAGTTAAACGCCCTTCGTTGAATGCCTCGTTTCCCCGTTCGATATTAGCAAACACATTGTCCAATTTTTGTGCGCGCTCAAGGCCTTTTTCAGCTTGTTGTGATTCATCGGTGAATAAAGATGCCGTCTTAAAGGCAGTGAGTGCTAATACAGAATCACCTGCATCGAGGGCATTTAATCCACTTTCAATATTATCGGCATAGGTAATTTCAATTTTATCAGTTAGTGAATTAAAAATAGTTAATGCTTTTTGATATTCTTGGTTAGCCTCTGCAAATTGTTGTTGGTTGTATAACGAGTCACCACTAGTAGCGTGATTTAAGCCCGTTACATATTCTTTGCCAGCCCAGACTTGGGCATTGTTTTCTTCGAGATTTTTTTGTTTTTCTAATATTTCTTGCAGATAGGTTTGCGCCTCTTTCCTAAATGCCATATTCCGGGCTTGCTCTTCTGCTGGTAATTGCTCGACAACGGATTCCCCTGTAGAGGAAGGTGTTGTTGACTCAGGTGAGCTTGTTACTGATGATTTTGATGTCGTGCCAACGGTAGTGTGGTTAGTAGATTCTGTAGTTTTATTGCTTTCTACCCAGCCAGGTAGAAAGAAAACGACAATAATGAGGCCAACGAACATGACGGCAAGCCCAAGTGCTACATTGAGTGTTTTAATACTCATGCCATTCGTGCTAATTGACGCAGTTGTATTTTCAGAAGTACGATCAAATGGTGCTGGTTTTATTGTCTTAAAGCCATCGTTTAAATCGTTATTCATGGTAATGCATTAGGTTAAGTTATTAAATAGCGCCGGTTTCAGTTCTATATATCTCACGCAGTACTTCTTGCCATTGGGCATATTGGTCATTGACTGAGCCAGTTAGTGTGACCGTGCGTTCTTCGAGGTTTACTGTATGCGGTTCTATCTCTGCATCTAGTGAAGCAGAAATTTCTTGTAATGCCTCAACATGAATCTTCGCTTCTTCGCGTTTATTCATGCCGCTGACCACAGCCGCACCCCCCCCAATAATGCCAACTTGTCCGGCAGTACGAGAAATTGAAGAACTACTTCCTTGGGCAAGAATGCCGGCTAAAACGGCTAAAACACCACCAACCAGACGTGTCGTTGCTTGCGAGTTTACTTCACGCAGGGCTTCGCCCTCCTCGTAATAAGCACGGCGCCATTCAAGATAAGGTTCTTCCATTTGGCGGTTAAAGTTTGCGTAGTAATCTTGCAGAGTATCTACAAATAAATGATCCCGTTCGCGTATGGTTTGTATACGTTGTAACAACGGATCATTTTTCGCTGGTAAGCGTTTGACGGTTAAACGGCCTTTGTTGTCTGTGTCGATGTAATCGCTGAAGGCCTCGGGTGAGAAACGTTTGGCAAATTGTAGCTGTGAAATAGTCCTGATGCTTGTGATTCTTTCTGCCCCCAGGTTTTTGTAATACCGCAACATATCATTGGCAATTTCATCATATAGATTCTGGAAAGGTTCGCTATTGTTCGAGTTTTTATCGTAAGCGTATTTGCTGACTTCTTGCTTATATCGTTTGCTATACCATTGATTATTACTTGCGTCGCTGACTGTGATATCAAGTTCAAGTGTGGCGCCATCAGATTTTAATATCTTGCCATCGACCCAGACATCCATTTCACTCTGTTTGTTGGGGATGACGCGCACCACGCCCCAGTTGCCGCTACCCTGAATTGTTTCCATGAGTTTAAACGGTATGTAATTTGCCTCAGCCTCAAGAATTTTGGTGTAGCCATTGATTTCTTCAGTTTTATTATCTGTTATATCAGGGTCAAAAATATTAACGCCCACATCAAGCAATAATGCTTCCGGGATTGTTGTCCCTGTAATAAGTACGGGCTTTGATTGTGCCGATCTGACCGTGGTGGTATTACATGCAGCTAACGATAAGAATATGCTGACTACGAGTAGTATATTGTTAATTTTATGCATGTCTTTTACCTGTGTTAAATACCACTTTTATATTTTCTATACTCGTCCCAAAGTTTTTCTCTGAGCACAGGGTCTTTCTCTTTTTGTGCCGCTTCACGCAGTTGCCTTGCTATAACATCGTCACCCTTACTGTTTATTAAATCAGGTGGCGTATTTATATTTGTATTAGTGCTGGGGTAAGAGCTCTGACCGGTTGCTTGTTGAGTGTCATTGTTTTCATTTTCTGTGCCAGAGTTACTTGTAGGAGTATCATCGAAGCCATCGAGGCCTTCAAAGCCATCTAAACCTCCTCCAGCAGTACCCGCGCTGCTATTATTCTGAGGATCACCTTGCTCCTTCTGTTTCTCGCTCAGGAATTCACGTTCTCGAAGTAATAGCCTATCAAAGTCTGCAAAGCGTTCGTCGAGTTGCTGATCAAGTTGTTGAGTTTGCTCTTCGCTGGTTAAACTTACAGAGGCATTAGCACTTGTAGTTTCTTTTGGTGCGCTGTGATTTTGTTCGGATTTGATATTACTGGAATTCTGAGAGGATACATCTTGAGCAGTGGAATCGGCTGTGTTTGGGTCCGTATGTTCCGTTTCTGGAACAGGGGGTTCATCCGGGGTTGTTGGGATCGTTTTACACGCTGTTAAGAAAAAAACAGTAGTAATAAAAAAAGTAGTTTTTATAGAACGTATCATCTGGCAATAACGTGTTATTAATAGTTATGAACCCATACACCGGTTTGAATATGACATAGGAGCTTTTGCCTATTATGACATAATGAACAACGACTTGTTCCATTCCCTGCACTGTTAGGTTGGTGATTCTAAGGAATAGTGTGATGGTTTTGTTAGTTTCGAATATATAGGCATATTTGAAATAAAGCCTAGTAAATTACAAGTTGTCTTACTACCTCTGTATGTGCCAATACCTCACTTATTTCAGTACTGATTGAAGCCTTTGTTTTTTCATTTAAAGTCGGGTCATCGCGAGTTAAGACGATAACTGTTGCTGGATGTACGAATAAGTCTTTTGTGTGATAACACTCTCCAGGTGCTTTAGGAAGTACTCCATCATGGTGATAGTCTTTTTCCAGACTGGCGTGAGAAATTTCCTGCAAGTTGTCCTTTAGTATTAATGTTTTGGCTAAATATTCATTACATTGTGGCAAACGATATTGCGCACTACTAATGACATTCTCAGATAATGCCAATAACGCTTCTGCTTGCTTGCTGATATCTATAGCGTTGCTTGAGCCGTTATCTAGATTCATGATTAGCTTTTTAGCTGCTATTTCGTAGTCGGCCAATAAGCCTGCAGTAATCGAGAGGCGTTGTTGTGCTTCCTCGCCTGTCACTTCAACACGATCAACATTTTCAATCTCTTTTTCATTCATCGTGCCACTGGCATAACTGAGTTGAGCTGATCCTCCCATTATTAAGAGGCAGGCAAAAAAACTAGGTTTACTAAAATTCATGTGTGATCCAAGATAGAAATATCATATTAATGATAACCATTCGCATTAAAAAACAAAAGGAATATTAACTAATTTTGGCCAATCAGCGCTATTTGTAGATTAATTCCTGGATTAGAAGGGGTTCCAGGTCTTCTTGCGGGTGTATTTCATATAGCCGACATTAACCCCGGCTCTTAAGCCCGCACCCAACCTAAGTGGTGCGAGGATGATGTTATCGGACTGATGGTAATTAGCACTGATACCGCCGACAAAATACAGGCTGCCGTCGATCGCAGGGAAACGTTGAAATAAAGCAGCTGTATTCGGGAGATGATAGACGAGTACATATACCTTCGATGCATTTGCGCCGGCATCAAAGCCGATAGACGGGCCAGTCCAATGAACGGTTGTTTTGGTATTATTTTTCATAGAAAGGACGCCACTGCCATATCGTGCTCCGATTCCAATTGCGCCACTGGCTTCGTCTCCTTTTATAATGGCATTCGGTTGTCCATGCTCTTTGAAGATTTTCTCTATTACTTCACCCAAACCTTCAGCTCCTTCACCGAAGAAGTCTGCTGCATCGTCAATAACTGTATCTTTTTCGTAGTTATCACCTTCAGCAAAAAGAGGTGTAGATATAAAAATAATGAAAATGCTGCTTAGAAGGAGTATGCGTTTGATCATGATATGTCTCATCAGCTAAGAATTTATAGTCCGAGTATAAGCTTAAATAAAAGCTGGTTAAAACATTTATGCTTTGACTGTGATGTTATTCACAGGATGGATATTTTATTATCCTAGCTTGATATCTTTTTGTGCAAGTGCGGCATGGAGGATTTATCACCGGCTTTCATATACCTCTTTTCGCCGCCCGTGGCAGTAACATTTTCATAGACACCATCATCACGTTTTACCAATTTAGTAAAGCCATGTTCTTTGAGCCTGGAATTCCCGGTAGGAAAACCGATCGCTACAGGCCGGATGACCAATCTGACTGGTGCAGAGACGTCAGTGTCTCCAAGTGGAATCTGCGCAGTAAAACAGATTTCTCCCCAGGTTTTTAACTTGTCATTGATGCCATGATAAACCTCTACGGTTTTACCATTGTCTTCGCAGAAATAGTCATAAGTAGGCATAGTGATGTTACTTTTTTAATTTAATAATGTTTGATGATTATAGAACAGTTTTTTGCTCTAGAGAACGCTTCTGAACTATCTATACGAACATGACTATATTTTTATTATTGCTATTTTGCTTACGGGGTCACGAAGGGCATTAAAATAGAGAATCTTAAAGCAATGACTTTATTCCCATTCCAGTTCTGTAAAAGCTCTTGAAACATTTGTTGGGTGTTGAAAATCATGGAGCAACCAGTTCGACAGGTTCTCTTTGTCAATATTTTCCGCAGCTTCATTTACAAATTGACCTTCCTCTATAGCTTGACGTGTTTCAGCCAATAGCCGCTGTAAGTACTCTCGTTGTTGTTTAATTGCTATAGACATCGAGTTAGCAACACTGCCATGACCTGGTATTACCAACTTAACCTTAAGGCGGAGCAGGTCCTCCATTACTTTTACCCACCCGATCAGACTGCCTGTTAATGATGGAATTCGTTCCCGGAAGATTAAATCACCAGCCCAAAGTGTATTGGTTTCGTTATCAATAATGATTAAATCACTATGGCTATGAGAGACAGGGAAAGGTATCAAGGTTAAAATCCGGTCACCTAAATCTAATTGGCTAGATTTGTCGATTAAAATACTTGGTCCTACTATAGAAGATGGATCTGGATTCAAGCCTAGATCGTTTTTAAACTGTTCTAAAAAGAATTCTCGATTTCGTTTAACCTCAGAGCCGAGTTGTTGATGACCAACAAATTCCGGTTTTTCTATGACAAATGCTTTGTTACCAAGCATGTGATCAAAATGCACGTGTGTATTGATGACATAGCATATGGGTTTATCTGATATTGACTTGATCTTCTTGAGTAATTTTGTTCCAGTATTGATCGAGCCCCCGGTGTCAATTACAGCAATACATTTATCGCCGACAATGAATCCTATGTTGGCAATATCAGCGTGTTTAACGTCATCAATAGAAACATGAACACCTTTATGTAAATAATTGCCTTGCGCTACTTCAGTAATATTGAAGTCATCTTTTACGCCGGAAGCGATAACGAAATGCGTCAAACTTAATAATGCAATTAGCATGAAGTTTTTTATGATATTCATATATTGATTACGCCTGGATCAGTTTGATGATTTGTTTTAGTGATTTTGTTAATCGATTTTTATCTTCAAATGCCCTTGCAGATAACATGGCGCCTTCAAATGAAGCAAATAGTGTTTTTGCGCATTCAGCTGCACTTATATTAAATTTAAAAATTCCTTTGTCTAAGCCGTCTTTTAAAATAGATGTTAACCATGTTTCGTTGTCTATATAAAATTTGCGTACTTCGATTTTTATTGGATCTGGCAAGGTAGAAATGTCTGTTGTTAACATGGCGCAAGGACACATTTTGTAATCGTTACCCATTGTGCAGCTAAAGAGTTCTGCAAAGGCCTGTAGTTTTTTTAAAGGAGAGTCTGATTCAGCGTCAATGTTATTTATAGCCGACTTATGCATAAGTCGGCATCTTTCCATAACGGATTTCCCTAAGTCATATTTACTTGGGTAGTGATAATGGATGCTGGCAGTTTTAATACCGATTAGCTTTGAAATATCGCTATAGCTAAATGCGTTAAAACCATGCTTCTGAAGCAGATCAGTTGCCGCATCTATGATTTGTTCTGATGTCGTCATATGCCTACCTATTAGTAGATAGAATAGATGCTAAGTTTCAGATGTCAAATTGGTGATGCGGGTTGTGTCTAGAGCCTGTTCCGTAAGTTTTTGAAAATAAAGTTGTTATAATTTTATTCTTGTCGGATTCAATAATTTAGACTAGTGTTATAAGCGGGAATTATGAAAAGCACTGCCAAAACTTATCCACTTACGCTCACTCTTTTACAGGATCTATGCAAAAGAGTATCGAGACGGAGAGTCCATGCCAATGGGTTCCAATCTTCATATCATCATTAATACAGGGGGTGTCATGTTTGAACACGATCAGGAAATAGTAAATTCATTACTAAGCGAAAATAATGATTTCAAAAGGTTGTATGAAAAACACAATGTTTTAAAAAATACGGTTAAAGATGTCAATGATAAAAATCTTAAAGTTGATCAACTTAGCTTAGAAGGACTTAAAAAAGAAAAATTAATCTTGAAGGACCGAATGGCAACCATAATTGAAGATTACAAACATGATCACGTATAGCCGGTGAAAAAAATTCGTATTAAAACCCTGCCTAATGCAGGGTTTTTTATATACAGGATGCTCTGCCTCTTGGGTGCGCAGTAGCAGAGTGGTTTTAGAGACCTGACGGCGGGGGTGTGGTCCGGATGCAAATTCCAGAAGAACTCTGCTTTGATGATTAAAATACCAGCCGAATGCCGATTATTAAAAGCATGCTGGCAAGTACCGGACGCATAATTTTATCTGGCAAAAAAGTACCAAAATGGCTGCCTAGATAAATCCCTGGCAAGGAACCAATAAGTAAGCTACCTAATAAAACATAGTTTACGGCACCAATATGTGCATGACCTAATCCTGCTATAGTAGTAATTGGTATTGCATGGGCAAGATCAGTCGCGACTATCTTAATAGCTTTAAATCTAGGGTAGAGAAAAAACAAGAATGCGGCGCCAATAACGCCCGCACCTACCGAAGATAAGGTAACCAGAATTCCTATCAACACGCCGGCAAAGATCGTTACTGGTTTGCGATATTTTCTATGGAGCAGCTTTAAGGCGGAAAACTGTTCTTTTTGGCTAAATTTATGTAATTGATTTCGTGTCAATAAAAACAGCGCTGTCAATATCAACGCGATACTTAGGGTAGACATGATTAAGTTATCATAATTAATTCCGGATGCATCAAGGTGCTTGATAACAAATATTGAGAAAATCGACGCTGGTACACTACCTAGTGAAAGCAAGATGACGATAGGCCATTGAATGTTCCCGTGTTTATAATGTACGAACACTCCTCCCGACTTAGTGATTGCTGCATAGAGTAGGTCTGTCCCCACCGCTATGGCGGGTTTTATACCAAAACCGAGTACAAGAATAGGAGTCATTAAGGAGCCTCCGCCGACGCCAGTCATGCCGACTATAAAACCGACTAAAAAGCCTATTATTGTAAATGAAAAATCCATAAATCTTTGTATGCTAAGGGTTTATCCGAACACCATGGTTAAATTGTGAGCTAATTTACAGACTGACAAGTATTCTGAAAAGGAATTATTATGTATATTTTTATAATTTTATCGTATATACATATTTAGATAATGAAAATACAGCAACTCAAATATATCTGGGAGATTGCTAATCATGGGCTAAATGTCTCAGCTACGGCTGAAAGTTTGTTTACATCTCAGCCAGGGATTAGTAAGCAGGTAAGAATGCTTGAAGATGAGCTTGATGTTCAGATTTTTCAGCGTAATGGAAAGCACCTGACCGAGATCACTGCTGCAGGCCAGGTCATTATTGATATGGCTGGAGAAATATTGGACAAGGTTGAAGGCGTTAAACGAGTTGCTAATGACTTTAGTGATAAGCGCCAAGGCAGTCTTTCATTAGCAACAACGCATACTCAAGCGCGTTATGTTTTGCCGCATATTATTCAGGATTTTATCAAACTTTATCCGGATGTTTCCTTACATATGCATCAGGGTACGCCAGTACAAATTTCTGAATTAGCGTCTAAAGGCACGGTTGATTTTGCAATAGCAACTGAAGCATTAGAATTATTTGAGAATTTAATTATGATGCCCTGTTATCGATGGAATAGGTGTGTCGTCGTTAATCGTGACCATCCTTTGGCAAGCGTTTCTTCCTTAACTCTGGAAACGTTAGCTGAGTATCCTATCGTTACTTATGTGTTCGGATTTACTGGTCGTTCACAATTGGATCAGGCATTTAGACAGGCGGGATTAGTTCCCAAACTGGTTTTTACCGCATCTGACGCAGATGTTATTAAAACTTACGTGAAGATGAACCTTGGTGTTGGGATCGTTGCCAGCATGGCTTATGATTCAGAGATCGACACTGAACTAGTGTCGATTGATGCTAGCCATCTATTTGAAGCAAGTGTAACCAGAATTGGGTTTAGACGGGGCACATTTTTACGTGGATATATGTTTGAATTTATAAAACAGTTTGCGCCACATCTAACACGAGAAGTTGTGCAACAATCAATGCAAACAAATACCAGGCATGAATTAGACGAAATATTTAAGGAAATAGACTATCCTGATTACTAAGGCGCTAAATAAAATCCAGATCATTGCTATCTAATATGTCTTTAGCTGCGTCTGCTTCATTTGTCTTGTCACTTAAAGTCTCATTCACAAACTTGAAATAAACTGTATATACCTGTGTATCGCCAGCATCATTTTCAACAATGAAAAAGGGTGCACGGTCGACTTCATATTGCGCTGCTAACTGCATGCCTTCACTATTATTATCACGTTCATCGGCGATAACAGTGCGATCGATTTTATCGATATGACCATCTTTTTCCAAACGCGACTGAACCTCAGCACACTTCCTGCATAGGTTGCCATCCATCTTGATCTTTTTAACAAATGTTACTTTCATAATGTGCTATTTATTCTTATCGGCAACATGCAGGCCACACTCTTTCTGGGTTGATTCTTCCCACCACCAACGACCTTCACGTTCATGTTGATTTGGCAAGACTGGTCGGGTGCAAGGTTCGCAACCAATACTGCTGAACCCTTGTTCATGAAGTGCATTAAAAGGGACATCATTACTTCTTATATATTCCCATACTTGTGCTGATGTCCAATTTGCGAGTGGATTAAACTTGTAAAAATTCTTATCTGCACTTGAAAAAGCAGCATCTTTTTCTATCACTGGCACAGCATTTCTAGTATCAGGGCTTTGGTCTTTCCGCTGTCCTGTAATCCAGGCATCCAAACCCGCTAAATGACGTCGTAATGGAACAACCTTACGGATACTGCAGCATTCTTTATGACCATCTTTGTAAAAACTATATAGGCCTTTAGTGCGGACCAGCGCCTGTATTGCCTCTGCATCAGGTGAGAGTACATCTATCTCTATATTGTAATGCGCTCGCACATGCTCAATGAAACGATAGGTCTCAGCGTGTAAGCGCCCTGTATCAAGTGAAAATACTTTCACATCAGGATTAATTTTTGCCGCAATATCAACTAGAACGACATCCTCAGCACCACTGAAAGAAATAGCAATTTTATCGAAACTCTTCAGTGCTAATTTAATGATCGCTGCGGGTGATTGTTCCTTATATTCGTTTGCCAGTTGTTTGGAGTGAAAAGTTTCTGTACTCATGGTTAGTTTGTTTTTATAAGCTATTGATTTTATTTAATTAAGTATTCAAGAGCGATGATTTTATCAGAAACCATTATATCCACATATAATATGTCCTTATATTTATAGACCATTCTCATATATATTCTTTATTTACAATAAAGTTGGTGCATACTATCTAGTGTGCAGTTGGATAAAATAACCTTTTATCTTTTACGTCTGATAAAATGAGAAGAGATTTTAATTTACCAGTGGAGTCAAGTTAAATGAATGATAAAAAAGAAGTTCAAACGATGTGGTCGGAAAGCCTGCTTGAGCATCTTTATCTGGCACTAAAAAAAAATAAAGAAGATGCAATGATCCTGGAACTCATTGAGGAACTCAGAGCGAAAGAATACGACGATGAATTTATTATTCAGAAGGTGACAATGAAAGTTGGAGCTTCCGGCGCGACCAGAGTTACAGCTTTATTATCTGGAAAAACTATTGGAGGAAGTGATGCTCTTAGCGGTGTCGCTGCAGAGAAACCCTTGAGTAAGGCAGATCAGGCGAGAGCCAATGCCGCTAAAAAGAAAGCCAAGGAAGGTTTAGTTGGAAAAATAAAAGGGATCTTTGGTGGAAATCAAAGCTAGAAAGTGTGGCTCTCAAGATATTTGGCAGGGAGATAAGTGCCATGTGCGGAGAGGTCAGTCAAGTATAGTGTATTCGTCCCATCTGTTTCGATTAATAAATGCATCCGCGAGATATCTCTTAATTTTGGATCCATCATAATATCGCTTTTACTATCACGACCAATTACGTTCTTACCCGTTTTGAGATCGTAGCTTCGACCAGAATCATCAATAAACTTACTGCCTGATTCATCCGTAACAATTTTACATTGGTTCTTTGATAAAAGGATTACGATTTTTTTACCAGGTTTCATCCGAATGGTAACATTTTCACCCTTTGGCATCTTCTCCATTTCGCCACTCTGGTATTCGCCAGAAATAGGTTCGAACACCGTATTTTCCAAAATTAGTGTGTCTTTAAGTTCGCTATTTGCTTCTGTGCTACTTGAGGTGTTAGCTGATTTGAAGTGCCGCTTCTTTTCCGAATAAAGGTATTTAATTATTTCCTGTCGGGATGACAGATATTGCATATATTTTACAAGCGCGACGCGCCTGAATTCATTTAATTCTTCATCCCCATTATGTAATGCGCCTATGATTAAACGCCAGTTGTGATCCTGAGAAAATATTTGAGCATCCATTTCCCGTAAAGCACGATCAATGCTGCCGGGTTCTTCAATTGATTTCGATAAGATAGAAACAAATCGTTTCTCGATATCCTTTATTGTTCTGGCTTCTTTTTTTAACTCATCAAGTGAAAATTTCACCATCCCGGTTATTTTTTTTGACGGGACAGATGTGCGGCCCGACAAGCTAAACTCGAAATCTGCCAGGGAATTGAACTTTAGACTTTGTTCGCCAACGGTGATCTCAATAGGTTTAGCAAAGAATTTGTTTAACATCTTGTTTAGGTTCTATTGTTGATAGTAAATTTTGAATAAGACATTCAAAGTCTAACGGTCTACTTTAAAAAAACTTGTGAACCAGTTCACGTTCTTCACTAATTCTGAAGAATATCTTCCATGATCTTTTCGACTGTTTGATGAGGTATCCATTTGTTATAACGAAAGTTTAACAACTATTACAGCTAACATTCAAACATAATTTCTTGTGCATTCAATATTTCTTTTCGTTTCATTTGTTTACAGTGGGATAGTGACTCTATCAATGAATAGAATCTGTTTAAATCTTTATTCAACTTATTGAATATATTTATGAAAGAGGATGCATATTGATGATAAGTTACAGTTGCTGCTAGTTTTGCATTATTAAGGCCTGACGAGAACCAATGTGCGTAGCGGTCTTTTTTCCAATGATGACTGAGCGTTTTATATTCACCTTTCATCTGCTGAAACACTGCTTTTTTTTGTATAAGCATTTGTTTTTTGTCTGTTTCAGATCGATATAGTTTATCCAGTACAGTTTTGTATTTCATGACAAGAGAGATAAATTGTTTTTCTTGTGATCGAGATTGCATATATTCTGAAAGTAAATTCTTATCAGGGCTCTGCTCAAGCCATTTGATCACGCCAATCGTGGCCACTGCTTCAGCGTATGATTCATTGAATTCAGTATCATTTTTTATATAGAGTTGTTGGTGGGCGAGTTCGTGAAACATCACGGTGGCCAATTGAATATCATTCCACCGAAGCATTGTGTTTAATACAGGGTCGTCAAACCAGCCTAGTGTTGAATAAGCCGATACACCGCCGAGAAAGATATCGTGCCCTTGTGCCTCAAGTTTAACGGCATGATTTTTTGCGTCAGTTTCTGAAAAATAACCGCGATAATCCAAACAACCAACTATCAAGTAACACCATTTGAGAGGGGAAAGTGAAAATTCTTCGGTTGCAAAAATATTCCAGATCACAAAGTCACGCTCAAGATCGGCGTAGGACAGGTAGCTATTATTATCTGGGAGACCAAGTTGATTTATTGAGAATTCTCTTAATTTTAATATTGTCTCAAGCCTTTGTCGTTGTGAATCAGGGAGATTATTGTCGGCTAGCAGCATCTTGATATTTTGGCGTTTTTGAATAATTTCAAATTGCCCCTGAATTGATTGGGAATAATAATTTACTGTGGAGCAACCAGATATTAATGCGATAAATAAGAATAGAATGATACTTCTATAGTAATGTGATGGTTGAGTAATCATGGCATTATCATTATAAAATGAATCATAAATCGGAGGTGTATGAGAAATTTATGAAAATCTTTTTGTTTAAGTGTTGCGGAAAACAATATGTATACGACCTTGATTAGCGAGGATGTACTGTTTAACGAGTATGATAACCCTGATTGGATCATTTTTGATACGCGCTATGATTTGATGGATCAGAATGCAGGCAAAAATGCTTATCTGCAAGGCCATATTCCCGGCGCAATCTATGTCGATTTACACGACGATTTAAGCAAGCCACCATCTACAAATAAAGGCCGACACCCATTACCTACGGTAACAGCCATAAACACATTATTCTCCGAGCTAGGTATTCATTCTAATATGCAGGTGGTTGTCTATGATGATAATGGCGGGGCTTTTGCTGCGCGATTGTGGTGGATGTTGAGATATATGAAACATAGCACTGTTGCAGTTTTAGACGGCGGCTGGAAATCATGGATAACCTCTAGGCGACCGATTAATCAGAATGTAGAAGAACGAGTGGGCCGCGAATTTAAAAGCTGCGCATTGGATGCTAGTGCTATTGATATTGAAGAAGTCGATAATTTCAAGCTGATTGTAGATTCCAGAGAGCCTGCTCGTTTTAGAGGTGAAATTGAACCAATTGATAAAGCAGCAGGGCATATCCCCGGGGCAATTAATCGTTTTTGGAAGGACAATCTAACTGAAAAAGGGACTTTTAAGACGAAACAGAAGCTAAAGCAGGAGTTTGAGGCGATATTTGGCGATACAAAACCTGAAGATGCGGTTTTTTATTGTGGTTCAGGAGTGACCGCTTGCCATAATCTGCTTGCAGCAGCGCATGCCGGATTGGAGTTGCCAAAGCTTTATGCCGGCTCATGGAGTGAATGGAGTAGTACTCCTGGGAAACCTGTAGTAACTGAAATATAAAGCGGCATAACAATGATATATAAGTAAATCATTTCAGTATGTTACGAATAAACATATAATGGGTATCATAAGCAACTTAAATTTTTTTCAAAATGGATAAAATGGTCAGACTAATTCTAAAAATCACGTTAACTCTGGTGTGCCTATCAAGTCACGCGGAGCAGACATCAATCGATACTGTGGTTGATGCCGAGGTTGAATCTTTTGTCATTGATGCTGTGGATGAGACCCTCTCCGAAGAAGCTGACGCGATGTTTGATGAAGACCTCGATGAGGAATTAGCTGCAGAGGAAGAGTTTCAGATCGAAGAGGAGATGCCCTTAACCAAGGATGTTGTGTTGGTACTGGATAACTCCGGCAGTATGAAAAAGAATGATCCGGATTTTTTGGTTAGCAAAGCAGTAAAGGAATTTATTAGCCAGCAAGATGAAAATACGCGTGTTGGTATCGTTATCTTCGATCAAGGGGTACGTTTGCCTGTTGCATTAACAGTTTCATCATTAGCCAATCGTGAAGCTATCCTTAATAGTATTGAGGAAATTAATTATCAGGGACTTTTTACGGATAGTCCTGCCGGGATAGAACGAGCCATCTACGAGCTAAAGAATAATGGCCGTGATAATGCGCAAAAGTCTATTATTTTTATGACGGATGGTATTGTTGATACCGGTGCTGCGGATCGTGATTTAGAAAAATCCAAGTGGTTACGTGAAGATTTAGCGCCAGATGCAGCTGATAATGAAATTAAAATATTTGGTATTGCTTTTACTGAAGGTGCGGATTTTCAATTAATTCAATCCATCGCACAAAAAACGAAAGGTGAATACTATCGAGCCTTAGTGGCGGCAGATTTACAAAGTGTTTTTGAACGAATCGATAAAATTATTAACACCCCGCCTGAGCCTGAAGCAGTGGCTGAAGTTGTTCAAGTTGTACCGGCTATAGAGGCGCCTGTCACAGTTGCACAGCAGGCACCACCACCTCCTCCAGTCATAATTGAAGTGCCTGCTCAATCAATGGGGCAGGAAGAACGTATTCGTTCAATCATAATGATTTCTGCGGCAATCGTATTGACGATTACATTATTAGGGATACTTATTATTCTCTTGCGGCGCAACCGTGATTTAAAAATAAGTGCAGTCGAGACTGTGCAAGAAGGATATATAAACGATCTGCAAGGAAAAACAGATAAACAAACACATAAATTGGGCTCTAAACCTGTCATGTTTGGACGGGTTGCAGGAAAAGACACGGAGCATCTTGATTACATTGTTGTCAATGAAACAACTATTGGTCGTCGCCATGCTTTGATTGAATATAAAGATTATTCATTCTGGATTATTGATCAGGGCAGTATCAATGGGACATTTGTAAACGGCGAAGCCGTCAGTAGTGAAGTGCGTTTGAAACACGGCGATCGTATTCGATTACACAAATGTGATTTTGAATTTATCATGCCGGAAATGGAAGATAGCGGTATGACGGTTATTTCAAATACGGTATTTGCAGCACAACCAGAACCGAACATTGATGAATCAGAAGAGGCAACCCAGATTAAAGGCCATGAGACCACAGGAGGCTCAAGGGAAGAAGAGCTAAATTCTACTTCGAATTCAGCCATGGATTTCGATTTAACCGGGCCTGATTCGATTGACGAATTATCTGATTTGAATGAACCTGACCCTGATGATGAAGATACAATTATCAGAGATGTCCCCATCGATACTGAGGAATCAAATGCAGCAGACTTTACACTAGACGTGGACACTGATGAGCTTGATTCTGAAGATGAAACGATAATGTTGGATGATGCTGAAGAATCTCAAGGCGAACTTGATGACGCAACTTTGCGTAAAGATGATCGCTAGTTGAATATAGTAATCATGCTCTGACTGAGGTTTTAGTGTTGCTCTTTCAGGCTTCAAAAATTGAATTCATCTGTTCATTCAGACACAATCTGTAAGCTTTGGTTTTATTGGTTACCTGGCGTGTTAGTCGATATCATTCTCTATTTTGAACAATCTGCCCCAAGATAACTTAGAGATGCTATAATACATTTTTATTTTTAAGTTATTGATATAAAAGACTTAATTTAACTTTTGCAAAGTCAGGAGGGCTGATGAATGTCAGAGTCTAGCTTGCTAAATGAAGGAACAACTCTAATGTTATTTGGCATGGGGTTCGTTTTTGTTTTTTTGACATTACTGGTTGGTGTGACGTCAGTCATGTCTCGACTTATCATACGCTATGAGAAAAGCGTCGGTGTGCTGCCAGAAGAAGGAGTGCCTTCGCCCACAGCAGTAATCCCTCAGCATGCTCCGATTGCACAGCCCGAAACCGATAATAAAACACTAATTGCAGTTTTTACTGCCGCCATTCATAAGTATCGTTTGCGGCATTAATAGCATTCGCTACACACCAACACCGTAATTATATTTAAGGCCATAAATATGACCGAATCAAAACATCCATTAGGTATTACAGACGTTGTGCTTCGCGATGCTCATCAATCGTTATTTGCTACACGTTTACGTCTTGAAGATATGCTGCCTATTGCAGAAAAACTTGACCAGGTAGGTTATTGGTCAATAGAAACATGGGGTGGAGCAACATTTGATGCCTGTATTCGGTATTTAGGAGAAGATCCCTGGCACCGAATAAGAACTTTAAAAGCGGCGATGCCAAATACACCGCAACAAATGTTACTTCGTGGACAAAACTTACTTGGCTATCGTCATTATGCTGATGATGTTGTGAAAAAATTTGTGGAAAGAGCGACCATAAATGGTGTTGATGTTTTTCGAGTATTCGATGCCATGAACGACACGCGTAATCTTGAAGTTGCCATTAAAGCGGTTATTGACAATGAGCGACACGCGCAAGGAACGATCTCTTACACTTTAAGTCCAGTGCACGATCTTGCAATGTGGTTAGATCAAGCTAAGCGTATTGAAGATATGGGGGCGCATTCACTCTGTATTAAAGATATGGCGGGCTTGCTTAAACCTTATGCAGCATTCGAACTGATAACAAGCCTGAAGCAGACAGTCGATATCCCTATTCAATTACATGCTCACGCTACTACAGGTCTATCGACTACGACTATTTTAAAATGTGTTGAAGCGGGCATTGATAATGTTGATACGGCTATCTCATCAATGTCTATGACCTATGGGCACTCGCCGACGGAATCAGTCGTTTCTATGTTTGAAGATACTGAACGGCATACCGGCTTAAACATTGAGTTACTGGAAGAGATTGCTGCTTATTTTCGCAAGATTAGAAAAAAGTACGTCCCATGGGAAGGTTCTCTTAAAGGTGTCGATTCACGCATTTTAGTCGCACAAGTCCCTGGCGGTATGCTGACTAATATGGAGAGTCAACTACGAGAGCAAGGGGCAGAAGATCGAATAGATGAAGTATTAGAGGAAATTCCTCGCGTGCGTGAAGACTTAGGCTATCTACCGCTTGTAACGCCAACGTCGCAAATTGTCGGGACGCAAGCTGTCATAAACGTGTTAACCGGTGAACGATATAAGTCGATTACTGCTGAATCAGCAGGGGTATTGAAAGGCGAATATGGTACTGCCCCTGCAGCTTTTAATAACGAACTTCAACGACGTGTACTAGAAGGCGGCGAAGCAATTACCTGTCGACCTGCCGATTTAATAGAAGCTGAAATGGACAAGCTTAGTGCTGAGTTGAAGCAACTCGCAACCAAGGAAGGGTTTGAGCTTGAAGCCGGTGAGCGTGAGATTGATGATGTATTAACCTATGCATTATTCCCTCAAGTTGGACTGAAGTTTTTAGCCAATAAAAATAATCCGGATGCGTTTGAACCTGTTCCAACTGTTGAATCTGCACAGGCATCAATACAACAAACAACGGCGGCTAATGTTGAACAGGATACCTATACCATCGTTGTTAATGGTCAAAATTATGTTGTTCAAATTAATGAAGGTGGCGACATTAATGGTTTTGTCAACATGCCAACAAATTCATCAGAAACAGATGTATCAGCTTCCAGCGGTAGTCCGGTTTTAGCGCCTCTGGCTGGTAATATTTGGAAAGTAGAAATTTCAGTGGGCCAAAAAGTTCAAGAAGGTGACGTTTTGGTGATACTAGAAGCAATGAAAATGGAGACCCAAATTGTCGCTGACAAAGCCGGTGTTATTGCTGCTATCTCAGTCAAGCCAGGAGATGCCGTCAACGTTGGCGATCATCTGGTTTCACTCACATAAAGGTTTTAAACATGGAAAATTTATTACAACTTTGGCACAACACCGGCTTGTATCAAATGGAAACTGGGCAAGCTGTTATGATCGGTATTGGTATATTTTTACTATATCTCGCCATTAATAAAAACTTTGAACCTTTATTGCTCGTCCCAATCGGCTTTGGTGGTGTTTTAGCGAATATTCCTGGAGCAGGCTTGGCCGATCCAGGTGGAATCTTATATATTTTCTACGCTATAGGGATAGAAAGCGGTGTATTCCCGTTGCTCGTTTTTATGGGGGTAGGGGCTATGACGGACTTTGGACCATTACTAGCCAATCCAAAAACACTATTCCTTGGTGCGGCAGCGCAATTCGGTATTTTTGCAACGTTGATGGGGGCTATTCTATTATCAACATTTGGTATTTTTGAATTTAGTCTGGCTGATGCAGCAGCCATAGGTATCATTGGTGGCGCTGATGGTCCTACCTCCATCTATGTTGCTAGCAAGTTGGCGCCCGACCTACTTGGTGCCATTGCTGTAGCATCTTATTCCTACATGGCGTTAGTGCCATTAATTCAGCCACCGATCATGCGGTTTCTTACCAGTGAGCAAGAACGTAAAATAAAAATGGTTCAGCAACGGCAGGTTTCTCATCGTGAAAAAATTGTGTTCCCGATGCTACTCTTGTTGTTAGTAGCCTTCTTACTTCCAGATGCTGCTCCATTATTAGGTATGTTCTGTTTTGGAAACTTAATGAAAGAGTGTGCTGTTGTAGATCGACTGAGTAATACAACACAGAATTCTTTGATCAATACAGTAACGATTTTTTTAGGTCTTGCTGTTGGTTCTAAACTCAGCGCTGATAAATTTCTCGACATCACGACATTAGGTATTTTATTGCTTGGTATGGTGGCCTTCTCTATCGGCACCGCGTCTGGTGTGCTAATGGCAAAAATGATGAATAAACTTGGTGGTAGCAATATCAACCCATTGATAGGTTCAGCCGGTGTCTCCGCGGTGCCTATGGCAGCACGGGTATCGAATAAACTGGGGCTTGAAGCAGATCCGCATAACTTTTTGTTAATGCATGCTATGGGGCCAAATGTAGCAGGTGTGATTGGTTCTGCAGTTGCTGCCGGGATTATGATTAATTACGTTACTGGTGGTTAATAAGTGAGTGTCTGCTAAAGGATATAATCAGAGACCACGCAACCTTTTAATGAAAGCAAAATATATCGCTGACATCCTCCCATCACTGGTAATCATAAAATTAACCCAGAATTAAAAGGCCCTGCTGCACTTTTATCTATACTTTCGGATGGCCAATTTCATTCGGGACAGGATATTGCAACACAATTGGATATTTCGAGAACAGCAATCTGGAAATCAATAAAACACCTTGAAACGTTAGGTTTGCAAATTGAAGCCGTACGCGGGCGAGGTTACTGTCTAGTTAGTCCCATAGAATTGTTATCTGAAAAAAAAATTAAAAGTGAGTTGTCTCCGACAGCAAGACAGTTTTGCAACGAGCTAATTGTATTATTTAAAACTGAATCAACCAGCTCATTTTTACTCAATCGATTGAGTTCTGAAAATAATCACGGCGTTGTCGTTTTGGCAGAATACCAATCGAAAGGACGTGGTCGACGAGGAAACCAGTGGGTTTCTCCACTTGCTAGTGGAGTATGCATAAGTGTGGCATGGCATTTTGATGTTGCTCCAAATGCTTTAGGACTCTTGTCTTTGTATATGGGGGTGGCAACGGCCCGTACATTATCTGCTTTGGGGGTAACGGAACTTGGATTAAAGTGGCCAAATGATATTGTGATTAAAGATAAAAAGCTTGGCGGGGTTTTGCTTGAATTACGAGGAGAAGCTAGCGGCCCTGTCGATGTAATAATCGGTATAGGGATAAACTATGATCTACCATGTTTTGCATTAGCTGATATTGATAAAGAGGTGACAGATATATGTAGCCTTACCGAAATGCACTTATCAAGAAACAAGATCGCAGCTACGCTATTATCAAATATATTTGAGGTGTTGGAGGAACTAGAGTTGGGAGTTAGTACAGATTTTCTTGATGAGTGGCGTCAATATGACCAGTCTGTTGGACGCAGGGCAAAGTTAATATTACCTGATCAGGAAATTGAAGGTATTTTACAGGGTGTAGATAACCAAGGTTTATTATTAATGATTGTTGATGGACAGCTAAAAAGTTTTGCCTCAGGCGAAGTTAGTTTAAGAATACAATAATGAGACTTTTACTAGATATTGGAAATTCATCGGTAAATTGGGCTATGGAAGAGGCAGGCCAATTTACAATTTATGGTGCTTTTAGATACGATAAAAATAATTTTGATAGAAGTCTTCAAGACAATCTATGCTCTTTGCAAACGCCGGTACAAGTAATGGTTGCAAATGTTGCGGGTAAAAATATTTTTGACTGCCTTGAAGCATGGGTAGAACAACGATGGCAGCTGAAATGCTGGCAGCCCAGCGTAAGCGACAAATTCAATCGACTGAAAAATAGTTATATCAATACGCAGGAAATGGGCATTGACCGTTGGTTAGCGATGGTGGCTGCGTGGGAAAAGCATCAGGTGGCATTATGTATTGTAGGATGTGGTACCGCTTTAACAATTGATTCGATAGACTCGCAAGGGAATCATCTTGGTGGCTATATCGTTCCTGGCATTGAGTTAATGCAACAAGCATTAGTAATGAAGACAGAATGTATCAATGTGTCTATTAATAAGCATGCTTCAACTGATTATGCACAAGATACTCAAGCGGCGATAAATAATGGTGCTTTTTTAGCTACTACGTCCATGATTGATCATGTGGTTAAGCGCCTTTCTGATAAACTAGAGACTTTGCCGAAATGTGTAATTTTTGGTGGTATGACAGAGTTAATCAGCCCCTTACTTCAAGATCAGTTTGAGCATGACCCCAACTTGGTGTTATCCGGGCTTTCTATTGTTCATAGGACCTCCTGATGAAGTGGTTATTTATATTATTGCTAATTGCTAATGCTGTCTATCTGGGGTGGGAAATGGATCGTGACGTGCAACTGGAACGTGCGAATGTATCAGCAGCTATCAAAGTACCTGCAGGGACGCAACGGCTTAAGTTATTAAACGAGTTGGAACACCTTCCAGAGACAAGGAGTCGTATCAAACTGGATACTGAGCTTTCGGTGGAGAATTTTAATTCTGAGCCAGTATTACCGATTGCTTTAAATCCAAATACAGAAAAGATGCTTGATACACTTATGACAGAAACTGCTGTAACGACGCAATGGGATACTCTAGCAATGTTTGATGAGGAAAGGGACGATCAGTTACCGAATTCACTACCAGCTGTAACGGTTTGTTATACTTATGGTCCAATACCTAGTCTGAAAGAGTCTCACTTATTCTCTGATTGGTTAAATACACGTGGTATTTTGTATAATCATCGGCAAACGGATGAGCAGGGAAGACAATTGTTTTGGGTGTATCTTGCAGCACAAGGCTCGAGAGCCTCGGCAGAGGCAGCGATGAAGGATCTCTCGCAAAAGGGCGTGAAGGATATGAGGTTAATAAGAGAAGGGGACCTATCTAATGCTATCTCATTAGGCCTGTTTTCCAGCCAGGCATCCGTGAATCGACGATTAAACGAGATCAAGGCCAAGGGCTACCAATCAGTTGTTGTCCCTTATTCCGGTGGGAACAAAGTGTATTGGTTTGACGTGAGTGTTATTAAAAATTCGGATTATGTAAACGATTTGTTCACCGGGTTTCCAGCTCGATTTAATGCCTTGCCGGTTGATTGCAATGAAATTGCTATGCAATAAGGAAATCCTTAGAATAGGCCCACCAAATTTCCACGCATGAATTAATTGGATTGATATACTTTGCGGCAATGATGTTTTTCGCCCCGATAGTTAAATGGTATAACCGGTGATTTGTAATCACCTATTGGGGGTTCGATTCCCTCTCGGGGCTCCAACTTGGTAGAATAGTTTGAAAGAACATATCAATTCATTATTAATGGAACTATTTAATGGCTTTTTATAAAACAATAATCGCGATATCTTTAAGTCTGCTTTTGACTATTCCCAGTGCCTATTCAAATACATCATACGGTGATATTCAGCTCTTGATTAATCAGGGAGAGTATAAAGAAGCATTAAAATTGACTGAAAAACAGCTGTCAGAAGATAAGTCGGATATAAAGTTGCAATTTATGAAAGGTCTGGTGCTGACACGTCTTGATCGGTATGGAGATGCTGAGAAAGTATTTGTGCAGTTAACGGCGGACAACCCTGAATTGCCAGAACCGTTCAATAATTTAGCTGTGGTTTATGCCGCACAGGGGAAGTATACAGAGGCAGAAGAAGCCCTCAAGAACGCAATTAATACTCACCCTAGTTATGCCACGGCACACGAAAACCTGGGCGACATCTACGCCAAGATGGCGAGCCGCGCTTATAATCAGGCACTGGAATTGGATACCAGCAATAAAGCAGCCAGAGAGAAGTTATCTTTAGTTAATGAGTTGATATCTGCGCCACCTGTACCTGAAAAAACAGTTGTTGGCAGTGCCGCACCCCAAAAATCTGAACCTGTAGCGGCAGTGGAGCCAGTAGTGAAATCTATTCCAGAACCGGAGATTATTACTATTCCGGCGAAGACAGAGCCAATTCGAGGCAAAACCGGGGGAAAAGCAATAGTTCCTCCAGTTAAAAAAGTTGATGCTGAAGAAGGTATTGCACAAAATAGAAAAGCAGTAGAAAAAACGATCAAAAATTGGGCTAATGCCTGGTCTGCTCAGGATGTAGATAGCTACTTGGCGAATTATGGACAGGAATTTATACCGCCAAAAAGAATGAGCCGAAATGAATGGGAACGAGACAGGCGTAAGCGCTTACGTAGACCGAGTTTTATCAAGGTTACATTATCTGACATAAAGATAAACTTGCATGGAAAAGATTATGCTGAAATCAAGTTCACGCAGGCATACGAGTCAAACACTTATGGTGACAAGGTTAAAAAGGAGATACTAATGCGAAAAGTATCAGATACATGGTTGATAACCCAGGAGAGAGTGCGATAGGTTATATAGTGTGATGTCTACAATGAAGATTAATTATAAATATCTTTTCCTTATATTATTATGTTTTGGCAATTTTTCCATGTCAGTAAACGCTGGCGACCTCCTTTCAAAAGCTACTTCTGATCAAGGGCTGACAACGCACTCTGAAAGCCTGCTTCTCAACGCGGTAGAAAACATCAATAACAATCATACGGAACAAGCAATAATAGATTTGCGCCAGTTGATAAAGGTCAATCCGGACTTTAAGGCGGCACAACTGATGTATGCAGATCTAATGTTAGCTCGCTCTCAAGTAATCACGGATTTTGGCAATATCCCGAATGCTTCTTTTGAACGCATCACGGCTTTACGAGATGAAGTTCAGGCACGCTGGCGCAACCATACATCACCCGTTGATAGAAATAAGATCCCGTCTTCATTAATACAGTTGGCGAGCAAGCAAGATCATGTCATTGTTGTAGATTCTTCACGTTCACGTTTATTTTTATTCAAGAACCAAAAAGGGTCGCCAACTTTAATAAAAGATTTTTACGTTACTATTGGTAAGAATGGCACTGGTAAAGATGTTGAAGGTGATCAGAGAACGCCAGTCGGTGTATATTTTGTTACCGGATTTATTAACCCGGATGAATTACCAGACCTCTATGGAGACGGTGCTTTTCCTATTAATTACCCCAACGCCTGGGACCAACGCCATGGCCGTACAGGTTATGGGATCTGGTTACATGGAACGCCTAGCAGGACTTACAGTCGGCCACCCAGAGATAGCAATGGTTGTGTAATAGTGAGCAATCAAGACCTAAATGTTTTAATGCCTTTTGTGAAAAAAGGAGATACGCCCGTCATTATTGCGGAATCGATTGATTGGGTCTCGAAGCAAGAATGGGAGAGTCGTCGTGGTAATTATGAAATGTTTGTTGAGACATGGCGCAAGGATTGGGAAAGTCGAGATGTGAATTTATACCTTCGTCATTATTCAAAAGAATACTCAGGTTTGGGTAAGGATTATAATTCATGGGTTGAATATAAGCGCAGGGTTAACCCATCAAAAAAATTCATTAAGGTTAATTTAACTAACCGCAGTATGTTTCTTTACCCGGGCGAAGCCCAGTTAATGGTTGTCACCTTTGTTCAGGATTATAGCAGCGATAACTTTCGTAGAAAGTTTACTAAACGTCAATATTGGCGCATGGAAGACGATGGGCAGTGGCGAATTGTTTATGAAGGGGCCGCATCCTGATTCTTTCCAAGTGATTCAATGTATGCTTCTTCGGTAATATTATCAGTTAACCATTTCACCATATCGCGCCAAATACTACTTATCTCCTTATTCGTCGGCATAATGCCAGCATAAGGAAGTTCAATCGTCACAACAGGTATTTCTCGTTGAATGCCTGCATAATTGCCTAAAGAGCCAGGGTAAGTTCCTAGTAAATTAAGATAGAGACGGCCTAGTTTATAAGGACCATTACGTGGGCCGTCGTAGTCAACGATTCCATGTGGCGCGTGTACAGCAACAATAACGTCTGGGTTATATTCATTGATGTATTCAACTAGCCAACTGGATTCTGGCTCACTTAAAGGGCCTTTCCCAGGATAACGTCTTGGATTCTTGTGTGTTTTATCAATCCAGTACTTAAGCGCAGTGTTTTCCCAGTCTTCCATTGGGAAGTTGCGATTCAGGTCGACGTCATTATCATTCATGCGTTGGGATTTTTTTCGTAACAAACCATCCGGGTTTAATACGGGTATAATTTGCCAATGGAATAGGCCTGAATGGTGATCATTTAATATTCTCATCCATTTAAAAACAATGCTGACAGATGAGTATTCATCCCCATGAATGCCGCCAATCAAGAGGACTTTGCCAAGTGGCGAACGCCTTTCAAGAGGCGGGTATTCCTTTATGAGTATCGGAGCATTTTTAACGGTTCGTCCAGAAGTGGCGCTAAGGTTTATGTCCAGACAATCCTTTACGCCTACGCTGCCCAGTTTTTGGCCAATCCGTTTACATTCTTGTTTAACAAGATCCTGAGTATTTTCAGCGAGGACAGGTGTGGATGGCAGTAAAATAAAAAGAATTATTGTTATTACAGTTTTAGTCATCATGTTGCTAAAAGATAGTCCAGAAATATTCCCACGAAAATAATAAGGCCAACCCAGTTGTTGTTTAAAAAAGCACGCATACATTGTTCAGGTTCTCTGTCCCAGATTAAACGCAACTGGTGTAGAAAGAAACAAGCCGCAATACCAAGGCTAACGAAATAATAAACGCCAAGCTGTAATTGTCTTCCTGTCGCTATCAGCGTTATTAATACCAGTGCCTGAATAATAGCGATAATAACCCGGTCTGCATCATCAAACAAAATTGCAGTCGATTTAACCCCTGCTTTCAGGTCATCCTCTCGGTCTACCATTGCATACATCGTATCATAGACAACCGACCAGAGAATATTGGCGACAAGTAATAACCATGCAATTTGTGGCACAGCATTAGTTTGCGCTGCGAAAGCCATAGGGATGGACCAGCCGAACGTTAGTCCCAGGAAAAACTGAGGTAGATAGGTGTACCGTTTCATGAATGGATAGACCCCGGCAAGTATTACCGCAATCAGTGCTAGCTGTATCGTCAGTTCATTCATTGTTAAAACAAGCAGAAAAGCTATAAAAAACAGACTGCTGGCAACTAATAATGCTTCGAGAGAAGAGACGGATCCTGTGGCTAATGGTCGCGTTCGAGTTCGGGTAACTAGAGGGTCAAAACGTCTATCTGCAATATCATTGAGCACACAACCGGCAGAACGCATAAAAAATACACCGAAGACAAAAACGATAAAAACATCCATATTTGGAAAACCCTCGGCTGCAATCCACAAGCCCCATAATGTTGGCCATAGTAATAAGAGAATTCCAATAGGCCGGTTGAGTCTGATGAGCAAGGCGTATTGATGTAATCGTTCACGGATAAACGGCCAGTTATCTTTAATTGTACTTAATGTCTTTTCAGTAAAAATAACAATCTTGCCCCGGAGTTTATGGGACATTAATAGTGCTTTGTTTAGGCTGTTTTTCAGTCTCGGGTGCATTCCAGGATTGCCGGTAAGAATACTTCGGTAACAAGTAATGGTTTATTGTTAACATAAAAGAGTGATTGCCTGCCCCATAGGTCAGAGCTTATATCTGTATCTTTAGATGCTTGTTTATGAAGTTCGGAGTGTGAAGAAATACTCGCATACCTCATGTTAGTTCGATACGTCGTGTTGTCATTAAATAAAATATTGCCTAAAGGTTTTGTTCCTAGACGCATCAATTTTTGGCTTTCCCCTTTCAAGGTTGTCCGTGGAATTATCGTTCTAGCATAAACAATTCTTTGTTTGTCGCATTTTAACCATGATTCCCTGATAAATGTAATCTTACGACTGTAGGATGATAGTAAATAGCTCTCATCTGGCATTGGATAGCACCAAGATTCATTTATTAGTTCAATATGAAAAGAGCCTCTACATCGTTGTTGTATATAGTAAGACAACGAGCCATTTTGGAATAAAAATGGGTTTAGTCGTTTATCACGAAGCGCTAGGCGAGCGATCACTTTATTTTTCCAGCGTGGTTTCAATTATTATTATCCTTACACATTAAACGTTACTGTATTCGAGGCTTTTTCCTAACCAGCGATGGATTAATAATTTTACCTTGTCAGGATGCCGGGTGAGTAATGTTTTTGCCGTGTTTTGAATTTCAGGAAGTAAGTGAGCATCACGCAGCAAATCAGCAACACGCATTTCTGGCATGCCTGCCTGTCGAGTACCCAGGACTTCGCCCGGGCCTCTTAATTCAAGATCTTTTTCTGCTATAAGAAAGCCATCGCTACTAGTCCGCATAATTTCGAGCCTTTGTTTGGCTAGATCTCCCAGTGGTGCCTGATACATTAATACACAGTCGCTTTTAATTTCGCCGCGACCGATGCGCCCACGCAACTGATGCAACTGAGATAGACCGAAACGTTCCGCGTTATCTATAATCATTAAACTTGCATTAGGAACATCTACACCGACTTCAATCACTGTTGTCGCAACCAGTAGTTTAATCCTGTCATCCTTAAAGTCTTGCATTACGGCTTCTTTCTCATTTGCTTTCATGCGGCCATGGATTAGACCTACTTTTATTGAAGTTAATCTCTCGGTCAGTTTTTCTGCTGTTTCAATTGCAGTTTCGCATTGCAGGCTTTCCGACTCTTCGATTAAGGTGCATACCCAATAAACCTGACGATCTTCTGCGCAGATGTGTTTGATGCGTTCTATAATATCTTCACGTCGCTCATTTGAAATGACGCTCGTGTTTATAGTCTTTCTGTTGGGCGGAAGCTCATCTATAACAGTATGATCAAGATCAGCATAAGCTGTCATGGTTAAAGTCCGAGGAATGGGCGTTGCTGTCATGATCAATTGATGTGGATATTTATCATATTGTTGCCCTTTTTCCAACAAAGCGAGCCGTTGATGTACCCCAAAACGATGTTGTTCATCAATGATTATCAAGCCTAGTTTTGCAAAGCTTACTGACTCCTGGAATAGGGCGTGTGTGCCAATAGCAACGACTGGTGTTTGATCTAGTAATCGCGACTCGACATCAATCCGAATAGACTTTTTTAGTTTCCCGGTTAAAAAAACCACATCTATACCTAATGGTTCTAACCAACACAAAAAATTATTATAGTGTTGTTCAGCAAGCAGTTCAGTCGGTGCCATAATCGCCACTTGATATCCAGCTTCTATCGATTGTAACGCGGCTAATGCAGCAACCACGGTCTTACCTGAGCCCACATCACCTTGTATCAACCTAAGCATTGCTACATTCTTATTTAAATCAGACTCGATGGTTTTATATGCTTGTGTTTGAGCATTAGTTAATGTGAAGGGCAATCTTTTCAGGTATTCCGGGATAAGCTGTGTGCTTTGGTCAAAAGCAGGCGAGTGTTCTGATCTTAAATCATTACGTAGTTGTAGTAGGCTGAGCTGCTGGGCTAACAATTCTTCAAAAGCAAGTCGTTGCTGCGCGGGGTGACGCCCTTCAATCAGGCTTTGAATATCAGCATCAGGTGGCGGACGATGCACGTAGTCCAGGGCATCAATTAGCGTTGGCAGATCCTGTTTTGCCAGTATTTCCTCGGGTAATAATTCAGTTAGATTGTTTTTGTCATTATTCAGGGTGATTAAAGCTTGTTCGCTAAGTTTACGCATACGAGCTTGTTGTAAACCCTCCGTACTTGGATAGACAGCAGTCAATTGTTCCTCTAGTTCATCATCTTGAGCATCATTAAGTACTCGATATTCCGGATGAATTATTTCTAATGAGCCTGGGCCACGTCGAACTTGTCCATAACAGCGTATCGATAGGCCGCGTTGCAGCCCTTGTTCTTGTGCCTTGGAAAAGTAAAAGAAACGTAAAATTATTGCACCGCTACCGTCACTGATTCTACATAATAACGATCGTCGTTTTCCATATCGAACCTGTGTGAGTTCAATTTCTCCCTGGATGTAGGAATTATGTCCATAACGTAGTGAGCCGATAGGTGTTAAATGAGTTCGATCGATATAACGGCTGGGCAAATGAAATAATAAGTCCTGTATAATGTTTATACCAATACGTTCCAGTTTTTCTTGCAAGCGAATTCCTACACCATTTAATACGGTAACTGGATCTGATAGGGAATGTTGTTTTTGAATTGTCAAAGCCCTGAAGTATGGCAGTATGATCTGGGAATATGCGTTTAGATATGTCCTTTTTATTGCAGTTAGAGCGTTATTATGGCATCCATTTCCACCAGAGATCCTTTTGGTAAGCTGGCAACGCCGACAGCGGCACGCGCAGGATAAGGTTCAGAAAAATATTCAGCCATTACTTCATTGACCAAAGGAAAGTGTGATAAATCGGTAAGAAATATATTTAATTTGCTGACGTCTGCCAGTGTGCCTCCAGCTGCTTTTGCGACGGCAGTCAGGTTATCAAAGACACGTGTAATTTGGATGCGCATGTCTCCCTCAATTAATTCCATGGTTTCAGGTACTAATGGAATTTGCCCAGATAGGTAAACAGTATTGCCAACTTTCACTGCTTGTGAATAAGTGCCAATTGCTTGAGGTGCGTCTTTAGTAGATATTATTTCCCGTTGCATTATTGTCCCCCTGTGTAATGTTCATGTTTATCAAACACGAGTGATATGTGAAACACTTTTAATCGCCTTGATCTTCCTGATTACATTCGCTAAATGAATTCTGTCTTTTACATCAATAATAAATCTTTGATCTGCATAGCGGTCGTCGCGCTCCATCATTTCTACCTTCTCAATATTTGCCCCTGCATCAGCAATAGTAGCGGCAACATTTGCCAGCACGCCTCGCTGGTTACTGGAGTTTAAGCGAATCATAACCTGAAATTCACGATCTATATTTGCTTCCCACTCAACCTGAACCCATTTTTCTTGATGGTTTCGATATTCAGCAATGTTTTTACAGGTTTGTCTGTGTATAACGATACCGCGCCCTGATGTAACAAAGCCATGAATTGGATCTCCCGGTATTGGATAACAACATTTTGGAAAATTAACTACCAAACCCTCAGTCCCTTTTATAGATAAGGGGTTGGTTTCATTTGGCGAGATATTTTTATTTTCTAATAAAGTCAGTTTTTCAATTGCGACGACTTGTCTGGCAAATAACGGCGCCATCTTATTACCTAGTCCAATTTCTTGAAATAAAAGATCAACATGATCTAGGTGGTTGTCAGTCAGCAGTAAGCTCATATCTTTTTCACTGATATCTTGATAACTAATACCGAAGGGTTCTAATTCCCGATTTAACAGACGTTTTCCTAATGCAATTGCTTCATCATTCTGAAGGTTTTTCAGGAAGTGTCTAATTTGGGTTCTGGCCCTGACGGTTGCTACAAAGTTCAGCCAGGCCGGATTGGGTCTTCCGCTTTTTGCGGTAATGACTTCAACAGTTTTTCCGCTGGTTAAAAGTGTGCTGAGTGGCACCAATTTCCTGTTAATCCTGGCGCCTACACAACGGTTACCAATATCAGTGTGGATGGCGTAAGCAAAATCTACAGCGGTTGAACCGCTAGGCAACTCCATGATTTTACCTTTTGGTGTAAAGACATAAACATCATCAGGAAATAAATCTACCTTTACATTTTCGAAAAATTCTTCCGGATTACCTGCCGTTTTATTCATTTCAACAATATTTCGAAGCCATTCTCTTGCGCGACGGTGAACATTACTTCGATCATTATCGACTCGAGCAGGGGTCTTGGACTTACCTTCTGCCTTATAGAGCCAGTGTGCAGCTATTCCTACTTCAGCAACGTCGTTCATGTCCTTAGAGCGGATCTGTATCTCAATCGGCACGCCATAAGGTCCAAACAAGACAGTATGCAATGATTGATAACCATTGGTTTTCGGGATCGCTATATAGTCCTTAAATTTCCCCGGGACAGGTTTGTACAAATTATGCACGGTGCCTAATGTACGGTAGCAAGTATCAACAGTATCCACGATTAAGCGAAAGGCATAGACATCAAAAATATCAGAGAAGGATAAATTCTGTTCTCGCATTTTCAGATAGATCCCGTAGAGGTGTTTTTCTCGACCTAAGATTTGTCCCGGAAGCTTTTCCTGACGCATGCGGCGTTTCAATGCAGTACGAATTTTAGTGATAATCTCCTTGCGATGACCACGAGCCTTATTAATTTGTTCATTAAGAATTCTGTAGCGCATTGGATACATGACGGCAAAACCCAGTTCTTCCAGTTCCAGGCGAATTGAATTAAGGCCGAGCCTTAATGCGATAGGCGCATAAATATCAAGTGTCTCACGGGCAATGCGCCGTCGTTTTTCCGGTTTTAACGATTCCAATGTGCGCATGTTATGTAGCCGATCGGCGAGTTTAACCAGAATGACGCGGATATCATTGCTCATGGCCATTAACATTTTACGAAAGTTATTTGCCTGAGCCTCTGCAGTACTTTCAAATTTAATTTTGTCTAGTTTACTGACGCCATCAACTATTTCCGTAACACCTTTGCCAAATTTGCGTTGTAGTTTTGCTTTAGCGATAGGGGTATCTTCAATGACATCATGCAGGATAGCCGCCATGATGGTTTGATGATCCATATGCATCTCACCGAGGATGCGAGCGACTTCCAGAGGATGATTAATATAGGGTTCACCACTTACGCGTTTTTGGCCCTCATGCGCTTTGGCGCTAAAATAATAGGCGCGTTGCACTTTGAAGACCTGATCTGGTTGTAGATAGGTGCCTATAAGCTTACTAAGGTCATTAATTGTATACACGGCTATAATTTAACAGTGATGGTAATTAAATGTACGGTCTTGCGTACGGGAACTGTATGATACAACAGCAGAAAGACGCATGCTGCGCCTTTCTGTTAGGGAGAGTGTCAGGGGTTATTCAGCAGAAGGGATATTGAAATCGGATTCAGTGAATTCGTCTTCTGTTTCAAATTTATTGATTGTGTCGATATTCTCATTATTGATCAGATTCTCAGCTATTTCGCGTAAGGCAATAACGGTAGGCTTGTCATTTTCTGCAGGGACCAAGGGGTCTGCGCCCATGGCAATTTGTCGCGCGCGTTTGCTAGCTAACAAAACCAGATCGTAGCGGTTTACAACATTCTCTAAGCAGTCTTCAACGGTTAATCTGGCCATGGTGTTCCTCTTCTTTTCCTGTATAAAACTTTAAATTCTTTCCGGTTAAAAAATAACCAGTGTTTTGTGGGAGAGCTATTCTACTGAATTCAATCCTTTTGTGCCATGATTTGACTGACAAAATCATCATAAAACGCTGATTGCCGACAGCTACCCAGGTTAGTGGTGGTAATAATGGCCTTGATATCGCTCAGAGCAGACTCAAAGTCATCATTAATGACAATGTAATCAAAGTCTTTGTAATGGGAAATTTCCGTACAAGCGGCGTTCATCCTTTGCTCGATAGTTTCCGCATCATCTTTTTGGCGTGAGATTAATCTATCGCGAAGCGTTGTATAGTCAGGTGGCAGAATAAAAATACTAACGCTATTACGCAATTGAGACTTTACTTGCAGCGCACCTTGCCAATCTATTTCAAGGATGAAGTTCCTGCCAGTAAGTGTTTCTTGCTCGACCCAGTCCTTTGGTGTGCCATAATAATTACCAAAGACCTTGGCATATTCAAGAAAGTAATTTTTCTTAATAAGATTTTTGAATTCACTCTCATTTATAAAGTTATATGCCTCTCCGTTCTTCTCTTCTGCCCTGGGTTGGCGAGTAGTATATGAAATAGAAACATCAATATTATTATCCTCTGTAGTGAGCGATTTTATCAATGATGTCTTGCCTGCTCCAGAAGGTGCAGCAATAATAAATAAGGTGCCACTTTTATTTTTCATAGATATACGACTATTCGATATTCTGAATTTGTTCACGCATTAGGATCATAATATATATAAAAATCAACGAGTAATATCGCATTATAGATTTTATTTTCTAATTCTGTCACCAATTCTGTCACCAATTTAATGTTGGTTGCTTTGAGTGTATAGATGCTGCTCCAATCTATCTCGAATTGTACATGATTGTATTAATCAGTATCCCTCCGAAGTTACCTCAAATTTATCTTGAAATAATAGAATATTCCGTTTGGTTGTATTATATGTTTAATATTATTAAACATATTGTAATCATAATTTTTAACAGACTTTTATATGTAAATAAACATAACTTTAGCATTGAATGAATTTTGAGAAATATAATCAACTTGTCAATAGCATACAAATTGGAAAGCATCTCCCGAGTGCAATCTACGTCCATGAAGATGCATTTGTCTTATTACCAAAGCCCCTTGTAGATTTTGTATGCCAATTAAGTACTGAGCTAAAAATACCAAGAGACGATTGGAATTTACTCAAGCTATATAAAAAGGATTATAAGTATTCTTTATTAAGCTACCCAGACTTTCTGTCAGACTCATACCCCGAGCTAGAAAAAAGTTACACAGTTAGTGTGGCAAAAAAAACTGTCAGAAAAGCTTCATATGCTGAGTCAGAAAACCCACCTATCCTTCATAGGAAAGAATTGTTTTTAAATCCAGAGCATCCGAAGGTCAAGGATTTTAAAATAATTACTAAAGAAGGCGAAAAGATCGGTTTATATGAAAAGACTAGCAACATAGGGTTTAAAAAAAATTGGGAGAGCTTAATTAGGCGTAAAGGTTATATTTTACAAAATGGCCGCATCATTCCCTTGAGGGTTTGTAATGAGGATGAGTGTAAAAAACCAACCCCAATTGGCGATATAGAGATTAAAAGGCACAAAACAGCTCTATCAAGAGACAAACTATCCGTGCCGATGCAGTATTTGGCAAGAAAAGGTTATTTAGAAGGACAGTACACTGTGTTCGACTATGGCTGTGGAAAAGGTGACGATTTAAAGGAATTAATATCACATGGATTAGAAGCTTATGGTTGGGATCCTGCTTATAGGAAAGATCAGGATGTTATTAATTCAGATATCGTGAATTTAGGATATGTTATTAATGTTATTGACGATAGAGAAGAGCGTACAAATACATTAAAAAAAGCATTCTCTTTATCTAATAAAATATTGATTATTTCCGCAATGATTGCGAGCGAAAGTATCTTTAATAAGTTTGCTCGTTATAAAGATGGGGTGGTCACTCAGAAAAATACATTTCAAAAATATTATTCTCAAGGTGAATTAAAAAACTATATAGAAGAAACCCTAAATTGCACAGCAATTGCAGTTAACTCAGGTGTTTTTATAGTATTTAAGGATGAAATTGAAGAGCAAAATTATTTGTATGAGAGGCAAAAGTCTCATTATGTTTGGAGTCAATATACGACAAAAACAACAACTATCGATATAGAATCAGCAGAAACAACAATATTTAAAAATAGACAATTATTTATTGATTTTTGGGAGACACTTTTAGATTTAGGTAGAATACCAGCTAGTGATGAATTTGAATTTATGTCTCAATTAAAAAAGTCAGCAGGTTCAATCATAAAAGCTGTGAATGTAGTCACTAAATATTTTGGCGAAGAATTATTTGAAGAGGCGAAAAGAATTAGAAGAGATGATTTACTCATCTATTTTGCACTTGGTTTTTTTAGTAAAAGGCAAGCCTATTCAAGGATGCCAGAAGGGTTACAGAGGGATATAAAAACATTTTTTGGAAAATATACATCGGCAAGAGAAAAAGGCAAATTATTACTATTTAGCATTGCTGAGCCAGGCGTTATTTATAATGCATGTCTTGAAGCGCATCAGCAATTACCTGCTAGCCAACTTAATGGCCGACATGATTTTGTATTTCATGCGCAATATATTAATCAGTGTCCAAAAGAACTCAGAGTTTATGTAGGTTGCGCAATACAATTATACGGAGATATTGATGGTGTTGATTTAATCAAAGCACATATTGGTAGTGGGAAGGTTAGCTTTATGATTTATGATAATTGGGATAAAGATGTGCCTCTACTCAAAGAAAGAATTAAAATAAAACTGAGAGAACAAGATATCGATTATTTTGATTATATCGATGAATATAAACCCCAGCCTTTATATAATAAAAAATATTATTAGATTAGTTTCTTAAGTGTTGAAGCAATGTTTTGCCAATCAACTTCTTCTGTCATATGACACCAGGACAGACGTAATGCGCCCTCTATCTCCTCATCACTTAATTCCATCGCTTTTAATACATGACTTGGCGTATAACTAGTAGACGTGCATGCTGAACCATTAGAGATTGCTATCTGACCTTTAAGAGCCAACATTGCAGCTTCAGAGTTAATTCCAGGAATTGAAAAATTAAGGGTGTTAGGCAATGTAGAATCTCCACTATGGAATGAAACATTTAAGTTTTGTAGTGATTGAATAGCATTTTTCTTAATTTCAGAACATTTTTCCCACCAAATCGCATTATTTTTTTCAGCTAATGTTGCTGCCAAACCAAGTCCTGCAATGAGTGCAACAGGCAGTGTTCCAGGTCTTAATCCCTTTTCTTGGCCTCCCCCAAACATCAAGGGGGTCAACGGTGGTTTTTTATAATTTCTTCTACGTGTAATTAATGCTCCGATACCCTTAGGTCCGTATACTTTATGGGCACTAATACTAATTAGGTCAATTCGTTCATTTTTTAATGCGTCGATGTCTTTACCGAATCCCTGTGCTGCATCTACATGTAGATATACTTCACTATCATATAACGTGTCAGCTATTTTACTTATTGGTAGTATTGCACCGGTTTCATTATTGACGTGCATTATGCTGATAAGAAAGGTGTCATGTCGGATGTGTTTTTGAACTTGTTCAGTATCTATAACACAATCTCTATTTGGTTTTAGATAAGTTACCTCAAAACCTTGTGACTCAAGTAATGATAAAGGTTCTAAAATCGCTTTGTGTTCAATTTTTGTAGTTATTATGTGATTTTTCCCTTGGTCTTTTGCTGCTTTTGCAAGACCAAGAATTGCTAAATTATTACTCTCCGTAGCGCCACTGGTAAATATAACTTCATCTTTCCCTGCATCCACTACATTAGCAACTTGCAGCCGTGCCTTTTCGATGGCGGTTTTTGCGTTTAGACCAAAAAAATGAGTTCGGCTCCCTGAGTTACCAAACTCTACTTCCATATGGTGTCTTACCAGTTTTGCAACATCTGGTTCGATGGGGCTTGTAGCATTACAATCCAAATAGGTCGTCATTTTTAAAAGAAATTCTTGTTTGTTAAATATAAAACGAATAAGATTGTTTGTATGTTAACATACAAACATACGTTGTATAAATAGGAAGCACAAACAAGTGGATACTTCATTCGAGTATGTTTTTCCTGCTATTCGTGGTATTCAAGCCGGTAGAGAATATTACACTTCGATGTGCCCTTTAAAACTTATTCCCAAACTTTTTACTTTTGACGATGAAGAATTGGTGCCTGAATTAAGAGCCCAACGCATACTTAACCGAGCGCGTATACCAGGAATGTCGCAATACCTTCTTGAGAATAAGAAAGATTATGTGTTTTCTGCTATCACAGCTTCAATAGATGGAAAGGTGCAATTTATTCCTTTTGGTGAAAAAGGGGAAATCAGTCGAATAGGTACTCTTAAAATAGATATGAATTCTCAATTTATTATTAACGACGGACAGCATCGCAGAGCAGCCATTACTGAAGCTCTAAAAAAAGAGCCTAGACTAAGAGATGAGAGTATTTCCGTTGTATTTTTTATTGATAAAGGATTGAAACGTTGTCAGCAAATGTTTGCAGATCTTAATCGTTATGCAGTACGCCCAAGTAAATCTTTAGGTCTGTTGTATGACCATCGCGATGATGGCGCGCAAATTACTAAAATGGTAGCCATTAAATCATCTACGTTTGGTGATCTTGTGGAAATGGAAAAATCCTCGCTATCTCCAAGGTCCCGAAAACTTTTTACTCTCAGTGCCATACACTCTGCTAACAATGCACTACTCAATGGTATACAAGTAAAAAATATTGAAGAGGCAGCAAATTTATCCATCCAGTTCTGGGATGAATTGGGTAAACATATTAAAGAATGGAAACAGGTAAAAGATTCTAAAGTAACTGCTGGAGATATTCGTCGAGATTTTGTACATTCCCACGCTATAGTTTTACAAGCAATTGGTACAATGGGTAATAAATTATTAAGCCTTTCAAAAACAGAGCAAAAAAAGAGGCTGAAATTTTTAGAGAAAATAAATTGGAAACGCTCAAACAGTAGGATCTGGGAAGGGCGTGCCATGATTGGAGGTCGCATACAAAAAGGTTCAAATAACGTTGTGCTTACTGCTAATTATTTAAAAAAACAACTGGGCTTAGAATTAAGCCCTGAAGAACAGCGCTCAAATGATGCCTTTCAACGAGGTAAAAATGTCTAAAATACTATCCAATCGTAAAACGATTTTTAAAATACTTGGTTATAAGGAAACTATTAGCAATCTTATTAAGCAAACTCAAGAGATTTACCTGTCTGATGAAATTCCTTGGGTTCTTGGATATAGCGGTGGAAAAGATTCAACTGCAATACTTCAAATGGTCTGGAAAGCTATAGCAGCTCTTCCTAAAGAACAACATATCAAACCCGTACACGTCATAAGTACAGACACACTTGTAGAAAATCCAATCGTAGCACTATGGGTCGAGAGATCTCTCACCCAGATGAAAGAATCTGCCACAAAGCAAGAATTACCTATAGAGCCTCATAGATTAACACCTGAGGTACAAGATAGATTTTGGGTCAACCTGATTGGGCGTGGTTATCCTGCCCCTCGACCTAAGTTTCGTTGGTGCACTAGTCGTTTAAAAATTGCACCCTCTAATAAATTTATCACAAATTTGGTTCAAACTAATGGTGAAGCAATATTAGTATTAGGAACCAGGAAAGCTGAAAGTGCATCCCGTTCTGCCAATATGAAAAAATATGAACAAGGTAGCACTCGTAAACTATTGAGTCGTAATAAAGAACTCGACCGTGTTTGGGTGTATACCCCTATTGCAGACTGGCATGACGATGATGTTTGGCAGTATTTGATGCAGGAAAAAAATCCTTGGGGTTTTAAAAATGAAGAATTGCTCAATATGTATCAGGGAGCTACTTCTGATGGAGAATGCCCGCTTGTAGTAGATACAAGCACGCCGAGTTGTGGCGATAGTCGCTTTGGTTGTTATGTTTGTACTATGGTTGGAGAAGATAAATCCATGGCCGCCATGATCCAAAATGATGATGAAAAAGAGTGGATGCTACCTCTCCTTGAATTAAGAACAAAATGGTTAGACATTACCGACTCTAATTCAGAAAAGAAAAACAAAAAAATCGATCTAGAACGCAAGCACCGTGATTTTCGTAGAATGAATGGTAGTTTAACCATGCATAATGATCGACTAGTTCATGGCCCATACAAACAAGAATATAGAGCACAATTACTTGAAGCAGTCTTGAAAGCTGAGATAGCTGCGAGACAGCTCGGGCCATCAGAAGTTAAAGAGCTTAAGCTAATTACATTAGAAGATCTCGAGGAAATCCGCCGTATCTGGGTCATGGAAAAGCACGAAATCGAAGATTTATTACCAGGTATTTATGAAAAAGCTTGCAATAAAACTTATCCAGGTAAGCGTTTGGAAGCAGGGCATATATTTAAAGCTGAAGATATGTCTATATTAAAAGAGATTTGTAATGAACAGATGGCTGATAATGAAGGCTTGCACTATGAATTAATCAGGAATTTATTACATGTCGAGCATCAACATCGGACTATGGTGAGACGCTCTAAATTATTTGAAAATTTAAATAAAACAATAGAACGCTGCGCTTTCAAAACAGAAGCGGAAGCGCTTAAATTTGCAAAAGCACGACAAATGACCAGGGAGAATATTGATAATCGCCAAGAAGATGATGATGCAGAGAGTATTTCACTTTTTGCAGATTCAATAAATTTCTAGTCCAAGTTTATAAATGATATTTACAGAAATTGTACTTCATAATTTTGGCATCTATAAAGGTCGTCATGTAGTAGAGCTCACTCCAAAAAGTGCCAATAAACCTATTATTTTATTTGGTGGTTTAAATGGTGGAGGGAAAACCACTTTTTTAGATGCTTTGCAGTTAACGCTCTATGGTAAATTCGCCAAGTGTTCTAATCGTGGCGACTTATCATATAACGATTACTTAAAAGAAACGATCAACAGATATGTGAATCCAGAAGAGGGTGCAGCTCTAGAATTAGAATTTATCTATCTCAATGAAGGTCAACAAACTACCTACCGTATCAAGCGCTTCTGGAAGAGCACAGGTAAAGGTGTAAACGAAACCATGGAGGTAATTAAGGATGGACACCTTGATACAATAATGTCTGAACAATGGTATGAATATGTAGATGAATTTATTCCTAATAATATCTCTGGTTTATTTTTCTTTGATGGGGAACAGATTGAAAGCTTAGCAAACCCTGAGAGTTCAGCAAAAATCATCCAAACAGGCATCATGTCTCTACTAGGCCTTGACATTATTGACAAACTTCAAGATGACTTACGTACAATCGAAAGACGCAGGTTAGCGAAACAAGTGGATAGTAAGGCGCATAAAGAGATCAATAAACTTGAAAAAGAAATTGAGTTGCTTCAAGTAAAACGAATGGAACAATCCGTATTACTCGCCAACAAATCTAGTGAAATAGATAGTCTGGAACGACAAATTATCGATGCAAAACGTAGCTATAAAAATCATGGTGGTGAATTGTATGAGCAGCGCGAAATCATAGAAAAACAACATAAGTATAATGAACAACAATTAAAAAATATCGAAGATAATATTCGCAGGTTTTCTGAGGGACCGGCGCCCTTGCAATTGCTAAAAGACCTCATGAAGAGAGCTCAAAAGCAGTCACAAAAAGAGCAAAAAGCACTAAAGAATCGTAATGTTATTGAAACTCTCGAAGAGCGTGATGTCGATATTTTACGTCAATTTTCAGAACTAACAGAAAACGACCAAGGTGTTAAATTACTCAATCAATTGCTAATGAAAGACAGAAAGGATCGCCAGCATTATGCGCAGGAGAACATACCTCTCGGCATTCGGTTTGAAACATTACAAAATTTCGATAAGAAATTCTTCTCTGATTTAGCAATAGAAGCAAAAACTCTCAAAGAAACATATAATTCTTTAAATGATGAGCTAGCTATAAGTGACCGACACCTATCAACAATTCCAGAAGCGGACATGATTAAAGGTGCAGCGAAACAACTTAAGATTGCTGAAGACGAAAGTAAAATAGCTCAAGGAGAGTTTAATTCATTACAAAATAATTATAATGAAACTGTTAAAATAACCAATAATATACAAAACGAACTAGACCGCGTGCTCCATAGTTCAAATGATGAGCAACTCAGCATGCATCGCGATAAACGAATCTTAGAACATGCTAGTGAAGTACGACAGACTCTCGGTATATATAGAAAAGTTCTCATTGGAAAACATATTGGTCGTCTTGAAACATTAATAAAAGAGAGTTTTACTACCCTAATTAGAAAAAGTGATCTTGTGCATAATATTCGCATTAGTCCCGATGATTTTTCCTTACACATTATTAATAAGCAAAATGAAATTATCCCCACTAAGCGACTATCTGCAGGAGAGCGCCAATTACTTGCTATATCTATTTTATGGGGACTCGCAAAAGCTTCTGGGCGTCCACTACCTGCCATCATCGACACCCCACTAGGAAGATTAGATAGTGAACACCGTGGTCTCTTGATTGACAACTACTTTCCTAATGCCAGTCATCAAGTGATATTACTTTCAACAGATACTGAAATTGATAATAAATATAGAGACGATTTATCTAAACGAATCGGAAAGGAATATCATATTCAATATCACGAAAGTAAACAAACATCTACTATTACACTTGGATATTTTTAGAGATAATCTAGCAATATGATTGAAACTATCCGACTTTCAGAAAAAGGTAAAAAACAACTTACTCAAGTAAAACGCAAAACAGGCATTGAACAATGGAATACACTGTGTCGCTGGGCCTTGTGTATGTCTTTAGCGGAACCTTCCATTCCACCTATAGAGGAAATTCCTGCAGACAGTAATGTTGAAATGACGTGGAAAACTTTTGCTGGGCAATTTGGAGAAGCATATGAAGCCTTAATAAGACAGCGTATAATTGACGACGAATTATCTGCTGAAGATATGTCAATTTGGTTTAGATTGCATCTTCATCGGGGGATTTCATATTTAGCCAAATCGAATGATATAAGTATTTTTGTTGATTTTTTTGAAAAATGATCTTCAAATAATTTTATTACTAATAGAGTCAATTGTAGATTCTAATGTTTTTACAACAAAAGCTAACCCTGAACAAAAAGAAGATTCATCGATCGTTGAAAATCTATTTCTAGCCCATTTTTTAGCAACATCATAATCATCAGATGCAAGAATTGATTTCATTGAGTTTGCAATATAGTCATTCTCTATTGAATAATACTCTGCTTTAGAATAATTCCATTTATTTCTAATGTTGTTTGGAGACATCCAAGCCTGGTTATTCTTATCAATTATATCTTTAAATAGTAGTGTGATTTTCCTTTCTTCAATGTTTGTTAGACATTTTATTGTAGAACGAGGTCCCATTATTGTAGATATGCAAGACCATGTAATATCATGTGGTCGAGAACCATCTTTTCTAAATCTTAGTGATACTTCACCGCTTGAAGAGTTTGAATTAATATTATTGCATAGATAGACACCCATGCCTGTCAATTTGCTAGTTGTTTGAGAGTATGAATTTATATCCTTTATGTCATTATCATTGAAATAAAAATTATGCCTTCCACTTAGTCTTAATATTTCTATTGCAGAATAAAAAGCCAAATAATAGGATGTGACTATCATCCATGCTGAAGGAAGACTCTTTTTTATTAAAAGGTATTCTAGAGTATCTTTTTGGCGTTTTATTCTAGTTAAAGAATAATTAAAATCAGCTGTTAATGCTCTATAATAATTTTCATCTTGAATAGAAACTGTAAATGTGAAGTTATCAACAACATTGAAATCCAAACCATCTCCTCTTTGTATTATCTTTTTAAATGAGTCTCTAGGACTTAAATCATGTTGTCCGGTAATTTTTTTAAAGCCTATTGCATTTAAGTTTTTTGCAACATTAGTTCTTAGAGTGTTTATTGCCATATTAAAATAGATCGTCAGAAACGCTATCCGCCACAACGATTCTAGACCTCATCTCATCACCAAATTCTTTAATTGATTTTTTATTTGTGCCTTTAAATAGGTCAAAGTCTATATCATTAATTGGAGATAAAATTTCAAGAAAAGACTCTTTTTTATAGTCACTAAATTTTTTATACGTTTGGTAACAAACATCTACAAAGATGTACATGATTGATTGGAAAAATGCCGCATTTGATATTTTACTAGTATTGCTAAATTTGTTGATCAGAATGTCTTCAACAGCAAGAAGATAATTTACTAGTATAGAAACCTTTTGATCAAATGTCAGAGATACTAAGGGAGCTTTTTCGAGTATAACTGCAATAGCATTTTGGAAGGCAACGTGAGATATTTTTCCTGACATACTTTTTGTTCTAGTCATTCTTCCCGAAAGTGGGGAAGTAGGATTTTCATCCAAGGCGTCGAATAGTTTTAGCATTACATCTTCTTTTGATTCTGGTTCGGCAGTAAATTTCGTCAGCTCTAATCTTAATGTCTTTGGAACACCTCTTTGTAAGCTGTTAACATCTAAAAAGTATTGTACTTCTTCTTCTCTAGTTAAATTTTCAAAAATGAATACAGGCAGTTGAAGGTCGTTCTTTGCTTGATGTGCACCATATAATCTATGTTGTCCATCTATTACTAATAATGATTTTTCTTTGCCATTCAAAGTAAGTTTTTTAGTTTTTGAATCATACTTTTTTATGGCTCCATTTTGAGCACTTAGAACTAGAGCCCCTGGTAAGACATCTCCCATATCTATATATTCTGCAATTTTTTTTGCCCGCGAATTGCCTAATAAGCGCTGGTAACCTTCTTCAGGGTTATCATCAACTCTGGATACTTCGGTCAATGTAAATAACTTCTTCGCATTCACGAAACCTATGTAATAGCTATAATCTTCATAAGAGCCTTTAATTGCTTCAAATGTAATTGAACGTATTGCCATTTTTAATCTCCTTTAATTCCACTCACTTAAGCCCCATACATTTGGAGCCACAGCAACCAACCTATCATTTGAATGAATTTGCATGTTTTCAGCAACTCCTCTGATATCAGATAGTCGACTTTTGAGTTCTTTGCCACTAAGAGGTTCGCCTGCTTCCTCTAATATTTCTATAAACGCTTCAGCTAAATCAACCCTGTCATCCAAGGACATCCCAGAGTCTGTTCGAGCCCAAACCATACGCTTTAAAAATATTATTTTTTCTGACTTCTCAATACACATTCTTAGTATGTAAGGATCCAGTTCATCTGGAATGTTTGGGAAATATTCTTTTAAATGTTGAATGATTTCCTTTGAATGCCACTGTTTATTAATTTCACCTTGATACAATAATTCTTCAACTACTAAGCGAATACTTTTTCGTGTGGGTTCTGACAATGGGCAGTGATTAATCAAACCATAGGTACCTCTGTCAAAAGGCCAAATATCTTGTGCTTTGAGAACTCCATGAGCTCTCCGTTCTTCAACTTGTCTGCCAAACAGAGCTGTAGCGCGTTTAGCAATTTCTGTGAAATGTAACGGTCCTTCAGCTTGAGCCAACACAGCTCTTACAGCAGAATCTGCAGTTTTTCCGTAAGTCACTAAAATAGCGTTTTCTCCTTCGCCATCGTACTGAAGATAATCTACAAGCATCTCTGATAACAAAGGGAGCAATTCTTTTGAACTATACTGAGCTAAACTAGATTCAAGATATATTTTAGTGTCAGCACGCGTCCATTTCCCTTGTTCTGCATTTACCTTGAGGCTATTGTTAACTTCCTTAATAAGCTCATGCCAATCTTTTTGTTTAATACGTGTTATAACATGTCTACCCTGAGCTTCTATGACCTGAATAGCATTTTCTGAAAACATTTGTATTACATTTGATAAATAGACATATTTTCCCATGAAACCATCAAACCAGGAGTCTTCAATTTCTAAGGTTTCTAATATTAAAGGTTGTTCTCTGTTTAATAGTAACTGTCCTATGCTGATACCAATCACATCATCCCAATATTCTTTAGATATTATTTTTTCAATGTATTTATTTTGACGTTGTCTTACGCGTTCGCGTGTAACATCTAATGTTCCGGCAATTTCTTCCAAGGTCAATACTTTTCCTTTGTAGCCTAGTCGTCCATGGAGTACCAATCTGTCAACTTCACTTAGCTCATCTAATGTCCTCTCTAAATGTTGTCGAAGAGGTAATTGTTTTATTTGATTAGTCAGAGAGATTAAATCTGTTTCTTCTGAAAGTTGCCTATCAATATTATTAGTTGGTTTGAAAAATATTGGTGCTTTAGAAGATTCACTAGTTGTATTGATGATTTTGGCGTATATCGCATCGCACATATCATTTATTGAACCTACTCCCATATTAGGAAATTGTTTCAAATCTTGTATTGTTAGTTTCGCTAGAGCGTTTATATTATTTATATCATTCTGCAAAAGAGCATTTGAAACTCTGACTGTAAACCCGAAATCTTGAATGTCTCGTTCTAAAATCCATTGTGGTGCGATATTTAATAACTTATAAGGATCGCTTTTGATAATATCTGTTTTTAACAAATCAAATCGTATGTTATCTAAAGTTATTATCAAGTCATTGGGTAATAGCTTGCGTGCGGTTAGGTAGCTTTCATCATCTGAAATATTAAATTCATGTAGTTGTTCGTACAGTTCAGGTTTTTCGCAAGAAAGAGTGTATACCCAGCCTTTTGGTTCAACTACTTTATCTTTCAGCAAATAATAGCGTCCGCCAAATGTTTTTCCGAAGACTGGCTTTTTTGCAGCTTTAGAATATTCAGTGTCTATCGTTTCACGGTTTAATGTAACGTCTAACACATGGACAGGTGTTGGAGTATTAAATTGATAATAATTAGATTCAATTATTCGCGCATAGATTTCTTCTTTATTTAGAGGCTGTTTGTTAGCATCGTTTAATACTTGTTGGGCCGCCAGCGAAATTGTATCTTTGTGGTTTACATTGTTATTCTCAGTTAAAGGGGGAGGCTTTATTTCAATCTCTGACTTATCCTCATCTGAAACTTCATAGTCCCATTGGTTAAATGCTAGGTAACATGGAGTTAACTGATCATCTATTTCTATACACACAACTGGGTTGGTGGAACTTTTGAAGAAGTCTGGCAATGCCCATTTCAGCGAACTAGAATAGATCACTTTCCCATTAGTAAGCTTGGGAAGATTAATCGATTTGGATAGTTTTGGACGAACAAAACCACAATGAATTAATCCAGCATAGTTACTGATTTCGAGAGTATTCCATGCCTGAAGTATAGTGTCTAGCTCACGATAAGTAGTAATATCTTCGACTATATTATTGTTAATTAGAATTAAATATAGCTTGGGAGTCGACATGATTAGGCTAATATCTTATTCCAAGGAACTACGCCCATATTTTTCTGATAGGCATCGTAAAGTTTTCTAATGCCATTTTCACCGAGTGCTTCAATACACTTATATACAGGCTGGCTTTCTGAACATAGACCAAAAGCTTCCACTGCAAAATATAACGATTTATCAGGGTCAAGTTCGTTAGTACGGTCCTTCCAACCATCAGAAATATATGATGTGGTTACATCATGTGCTTCATTTTTTAATTCTAAGGCTACAGCCAGACGAAACAAATCTCGGTAATTTAAATCATCTCCAAGAGATTCAAGCATTTCTTTTAAGTACCCAAGAGCTTCCGTAGAGAGTCCAATACGATCTGGTTCTTGCATTATTCCATCACCTTTTCAATACGAGATTGTGTTGCTGATACACGCTTTATTTCATATCGTGCACCAATACGATGAGCAAATTCTTTAGTGTCTCGCTTTGAATGTATCTCACCTTCATGAACTAATAACACCACTTGTTCTGACATATCCGGCAGATATTGCAGTACGTTTTTTCGATGTATTGGATCTAGCCGCCCTAAAGGTGTATCCATGATTATTGGAGCTTTTTTATTGGATGTTTTATTTAATCCATCAATCAAAGCGAGCGCGACAATTTGTTCAGCACCTGCGCTCCTTTCTTTTAGCTCCCTTCCTTGATGGTCTAATATAGATAAGCCATAACTTTTATTAATCTGCAATCCAGAATAACTTTCCTCAGTTGTTAATTTCATAAATGCTTGAGTAGCATAATTTTGTACAGATTCTTTTAGCTTATCTCTTAAGTGAATTATCCCTTCGCCGAATACAGTTTCTAATTTTTCTAAGCATTCAACACGTTTTGTACTTATTAAGTCATGTGCGCCAGGGATTCCTTTCATAAGTTGTGATAGTTTTTCCTGTTTTTTCCTGTTTAACAGAATTTTACTTTCAACACCTTCTATATCAAGTTTAACCTTTTCACTTTGGCCACCTAAGCGTTGCATTTTTTCACGCTGCCGCATAATTTCATCGGTATCAAATCCCTCAATTTCTTCGTTTAGCTCATCGAGTTGATTGTCGACACTTATTAAAGCCACTTTATGTTTTGTAATCTTATTTAATTCATTAATAATTCTGTTGCATTCTCCTTCGGAACGAATCAAGTCAAGATTGTCAATACGATTTTCTAATTCTTTAAGAGCATTCGTATCAAATACTATCTCTGATTTTTTAGCTTCAGTCTTTAATATTTTTTCACGGAGTGGTTGCTTTAATGATTCCGGAATCTCCTGACCACAAGTTTCGCAATTCGTGTTCTTTTCTAAAGAAGCACGTAAGCTTTCAATTTTATTTTGTAACCGCGCCGATTCATGCCAAGCATCTTGTAGTCTTTCACGTTCATTTTTAAGATTCTTAATAATAGGTTGTACATTATTTGATAAAACATCTTTCCATGCCGTTGCCAAGAGTGTTTGGATGCTATCTTGGGATTCACCTATTTGTGTTTCATTATTCTTTTTGGCTTCTTCGAGGGCGCTAATTTCAATTTTCTTTGCTTGTACAGCTTCCGTGTTTTTTAAAACATCATCTATCTTATCTATATCATCTTGTATGGTGTCATACAGATTTTTTAAACTATCTAGATCTGTATCGAAATTCTGAAGTTCAATTTGAAGGTTTTCTTGTTCCTGTGAGTAACCCTTGCCCGCATCAATCTTTTGGGCATCTTTTCGTTGCTGTTTTCGCGCATCATTTAGCAATGATTGCAAATCTTCCTTGCCATTAATTAAAGCGGGGACTCCTAAAATTGCTTCAATACGCTTTTTGATTTTTTCACCTTGCTCACTCTGTTCGATGAGAAGATTTTCATATTCTTGTAATAATTCTCCATCAAAGAGAAAAAACCGAGATATTTCACTAGGCATGATTTGATTTATTTCAGTATCGACTAGATCGCCGTTAGTAGGTTCTCCATTAATACGCAAACCTATATGTTCTTCAAAATCAGCATGATTATGGGGCTTACTAACATTGTCACGTTTTATAATACGACGTTTTAATTCATAATTATTGTTGTCGTGTTCAAAATAAAGTTCGATTGCCATTGTCCAATCGCCTTCATCTGCCGCATCACTGTTAACCAAATTTACTCGGGGAATTTTACGTAGATGGCGTCCTAATGCGATACCATAAAAACCCCAACGTATAGCATTAAGAAAACTAGTTTTCCCACGCATATTGTCACCAAACAATAACATTACATTTTGTGTTTCGTGTTGTGGAAACTCAATGGCTTGTTCGCCCTTATAAGGCATGAAATTATTGATGATTAATTTTTTAATTTTCATGATTGTTTTTTAATTACATTCACGTTCTAATTTTTCTTCTATTAGCGCACGTATTTTTTCCACGGTATTTCGGTTAGGATCGTATTGATGTTTTTTTTGGAGTTCATAACATTGCTTGATTAAGTGATCATCAATTTCAATATTGTTTCGCTCTTTGATATCCAGCAAGACTGCTAGTATGTTGCTTTGTTCGTCAGTCATCAGTTTCTTCTTCCTCTATACCATCACTATCAATTAAACCTACTTCTTCTGGATCTATACCCAATTGGATTGCCAGGTATAATAGTTCATTAGCTGCATTTATATTAAGTGCTGTTTTAGCAAATTGGATACTTCTTTGAAATTCACTTTTCAATAATGAAAGTTGTTCTGGTTCTAGCTCTAGGCTAATAGGCACTACAATTGCATCAAATATTAAAGCTTTATATTTTCCTTTACAGGTTCTTAGCACTCGACCTCGTCGTTGTATAAATTGTCTTGGGTTTTGTGACGATGCCAATATTATGGCATGGGATATTTTCGGAATATCAACCCCTTGATCTAAGCATTTTATAGAACAGAGTATGCCGCCAAAACTCTTATAATAATTTAGTGCAGCTTCGGTATCCCCAACCATATTAGTATGATACTCAAGCGGAGTAAATTCTGCTTTGTCTAAGCCATCCATCACCTCACGTAACTGATATTGATCTTCACAGTAAACCAGCCAACTTTCACCTTTTTTATAATTTTCTTTAATAATATTTATAGCTAATGGTGTTTTAGCAGCAGCTTTTTTCGCAATGCGTGAACGCTGAATAATCATATTTTGTAGAAAAGAAGAGACAACAGCATTCCCATCATTATCACGCTTAGAACGCGCATATTCTTTTGATATTTTATCTGTTTCTATTGCCCATTTTTCAGATTCATCAGCGCTTAGATGTACAGCTTTAGGAAAATACTCATAAGGCACGAGGCGGCCATCATTGATAGCATCGATTAGGGTATAGGGTGGTTGAATAATAGGGCCAAAATAATTAATTATTTTGGCAGTACCGATTGGGTCACCATATCGTGTTGGAGTTGCACTTAGTCCAAGTCTAGAACCCGTATTAAGACACAACACTTTGGAGTTTTCGGTGCTACCAATTTCATGGACCTCATCTGCAACAATCATTAAATGAGAACCCTGTTCAATACTATTAATAAATGTTTCTGTACGAGCTGTTTGCATCGTTGATAACACAACCCGTTTACCTAGCCCGTCTAATGCAGAAGTAAAAGATTTTAACGCCTCATTCTTTTTCCATTTATTATTTCCATCTCCAGCTTTAAGTAACTGTAGGTCTTCTATTTCATCTTTAAGTTCTATTGTCCATTGTCGGTGTAATAATTTATCTGGAACTAGAATTAAAGCGACACCATCTGGTTCTAAATGTTCTTTTAGTGCAGTAAGCGCTGTGAATGTTTTTCCACTACCCGTGGCATGCTCAAAAATTCCCCGTTTGCCCTGCCTTTTCCATTCGGAGATAGCATTTAGTTGATGAGGTAAAGGAATACGTTTTACAGCATATGACGCACCTTCTTCTTTGACTTTATTCTTAGTAGCTTCATAAGCAAGATTGAAATAATCAACTAATTCATTGGGGTCAATATCATCCAAAGAACCTTTCGCCACAATTTTTAAACGTTCTTTCGCTGTATTTGGAAAATCAATAACTTCTAATTTGTCTATTTCACCATTCCATAACCTCTCAAAGTAGGCCGTATTAGCTTTTACTCGACTACTATCACCATCTTCTTTCCAACTACAAAAGACATCTAATGTTTCATGATTACCTCTCTCATGCCAGCCAGTCCATGATTCATTTACAGAGCCTTTAAAAACTAAACTATTCCCACTGTCATCATAAAAAATACCGAGCTTTACATGATAGTCGCCCTTTGCCTCTGGTAAGAAAACTAACTTTACCTCTATTGCCCCTAAGGTTATTAAAGTGGCTAAAGCTTCAGTATTCTTTTTGATTTCGGGTTGCTTAAGAATTTGTTCAACATCTCTTTCGATTGCAATATCAGCAATTTCTTTTTTAGCTTTATAACCTTTAGTAATTGCATCTATATCTTCGTCAGTTAAGTTAGGAGAGCATATTAGTCTGATTTTCCCTTCTTTTTTTACGAAATCAATTAGGTCTGGGCCTATGAGTATAAAAACGGAAGAACGGAAATAACCGACAGATCGGTCATATTGATTAGATGCTTTTAAACAAGGGCGATAGAAGTTCTCGACTAAGTCGACATCACCTTTATAGTATTCTTCATCTAATTGGAGGGTGTTTAGCATGGGTATTTCTGTCCTTAGAATAATATCCCTGTTGATTATTCATTAAAATCCAAAGTTATTTTAATTTATAACCGTCTTTTGTCTTTTCAAAAATCTCATTCTTTTTTCTTAGGGCACTTGCTAAAACTGGCGCTGGTTGTTTTGCACCGAATTTAAATAAATCTCGTGCTTCAATCTCCTTCACTAATTCTTTTGCAGTCATCGTTTTACTCGAAGTTTCTAAAACTATCTTTGCTGCCTCAGCTATGGTCATCAAATTTCTCCTAAAACTAACTCATAGATTCATTAATACATAAAATACCCTATCCTTAATAATATGGCGAATAAGAAAAAGAAATCTGCATCTGAATATGAGTTTTTCCACATTAAACTCATTGATTTCAGTGCTTGTGTCGATGCATCAATAAACTATGAAGTGCGTGACAATCGACATTATAAGATAATGCGAAGGTGTTTAATTTTTCGTCTAATATAGAACTAGATGGCATCTTTACCTAGCCAGAAGAGCGCGCAGAAGCAAAGCTTCATTTAACCATTTATGGCAGTAATTTACGGCATTCTGACTTTGATTTGACGCTAGCGGATTGTCATATTTGCGACGATAAGGGTTCACCAAAATATCGTAAAGTTAGGGGAAAAGAGATTCCCATTTACGATATTCCTAAGGGGATAGGGCGTCTTGAACGTCAGCGAGGTACGACGAATTGGTTGGGCAATGTTTGGGTTTCACCGCAATCAGTGACAGATATGTTGGCTTTGCTTCCGAACGTTAAGCCATTGTTTTTGACTATTCATGAAATGCGCGCGGAACGAAACCATTGGATTGTTGGATTAACTCTTCAGACTAAGAAGCCAGAGGACGAATAGACACATATTCACTGTAGCTGATTCAGCTCGTATAGAACGAGTATGTTTCTCTCTGTTTTGGAGTAGGTTTTTGACCCTAAAACCTCCTCTTTTCGTGGTATTCCGCCATTTTAGCGATAATCTAGCTTAGATTGGTTAAAATACTTAAAAATACAAATAAAAACAATAGCATACAGTGCTATTTTTGCTTCAAAACCATGCAATTTCAGTGTATAATTTGAGCTACTGAACAAGTTGTAAATCATTGAAATATAGGTGAAAAGTGCCAACTTTTAACGCCAATCACTGACACAGTTAAGCACCATTCCCTAGCTCGATATCTCAACTACCGCTTAATTCATTGTTGAGCGCAAAAACACAGCAATCTGACAGCGCCATAGACACCCC
>TARA_R110002110_G_scaffold274156_5_pt1 | contig 65518 bp, 40 predicted proteins | sample TARA_R110002110 | Tara Oceans TARA_R110002110 (sample SAMEA4397330) | marine metagenome | biome: Polar Biome; feature: [SRF] surface water layer (ENVO:00010504); material: water (ENVO:00002006), including particulate matter (ENVO:01000060) such as... | depth 5 m | reverse complement strand
CTGCCGGCTGCGGCACGCCTCACTGCCTTAATGGTGAAGTAGACGTTTTTAAATATGCTAACGCTGGTATTGTTGCTTCAACAAAGAAAGAATTTTGGGATGATTGGGTTTCTTTAAACCAAGAAAACTTTGATAAATACCCCATGCATGAGCAGGATAATCTAAATATTTTAATTAATTCTGGAAAATATAATGTTAAATGGTTGGACCCAGTCGACAAACCACTGTATTATAATATCGCTAGCGCATACGGAGATCTCAAATGGAATGGCCAGTGGGACAAACATTGGGAAAGCTGGGAAAGAATTGAGGTAAAAGATGGGAAGCTGTGGTTAGACAACAAGCTAATTAAGCTTTTGCACTACGCCGGAGGAAATACGCCAGACAAGTTTAATCTTACAAAGCATTTTTCAGATGAAGTTACAGATCATATTAAAGACCTTTGCAATATACCGAAAAAATTTGCTGGTGAATAAATGGCTGTTTATGATTGTTTTCCTTTTTTCAACGAAAATGATTTATTAGAACTAAGACTAAATCAACATTGGGATTATGTAGATAAATTTATTATTGTTGAAGCCGGCGAGACGCACACTGGATTGAAAAAAAAATTCAACTTTGATCATGATAGATTTAAAAAATATAACTCTAAAATTATTTATAAAAAGTTTAACGGCTTTCAAGAAGAATTAAATAAATTTCCATGGTTGCTAGACGATTACGCTAAGCTAGACAGATCACGGTTTGGACAGTATACCGATGACTGGGCAAGAGATCATTTTCAAGGTAACTATGCAATTAAAGTACTTTTAGATATTGGTGCAAAAGACAATGATATCGTATACATAAGCTCTATAGACGAAATTTTAAACGAAAAAGGTTTTAAAAAAGGTTTAGAAATGTTTAGCAACAGCGATATGTTTCTTTTAAAACAAGGGATGCATACTCAAGTAACTGACCCTGACGGAAATAACATTTATATAAGGCCAACTTTTGGTTTTTCATTAGATTTGTACGTATATAAATTTAATTTGTTTTGTAAAAGTATGCCAGTAGCTCAAATGACAGAGTTTTCTGTTATTAAAAATATCTTTCCTTCTACTATGAGGTCTTTGTCATTTTGTACTCATGACAACATACCAAATGCCGGATGGCATTTTACCTATTTAGATGATACTGAAGGAGAAAAAGTTTTACTAAAACAAAAAAGCTGGGCTCACTCTAGAGATTTCGTACCGGATCAACAAACAAAGTTTAATATATCTTCTACTGAAGAAGCACTAGAAAGGATGTTTCTTGATTACGAAACAAAAAAAGTTGATATAACACGGGAAACACACCCAAAGTACTTAATTGATAATTTAGAAAAATACAAAAATTATGTTATGTAAAGGTTTACTTAGTTGAAAAACGTTTTTACGTTATGTAATGTTTAGGAGAAACACATGAAAAACCTTTTTATTTTTGAAATGGCTAACAATCACATGGGTGACGTTTCTCACGGAATCAAATTGATTCGTGAGTTTGCCAAGGCTAAAGAGCCATATACAGAATTTGATTTTGCAATAAAATTTCAATTTCGCAACATAGATACTTTTATTCATCCGGATTATAAAGACCGCATGGATTTAAAATACGTTAAGAGGTTTTCTGAAACTCGGCTAACCCAAGAGCAATTTCAACAGCTGAAGACAGAAGCTGAGAACCACGGGTTTATTCCAATCTGTACAGGATTTGACGAAGACTCTGTTTCTTTAATTGAAGAAATGAACTTTGGCATTATTAAGATTGCTAGTTGTTCTTTCACAGACTGGCCCCTGCTAAACAGAATAGCAGAAACTAATATGCCAATTATCGCATCCACGGCCGGATCATCTTTGGAAGATATCGACAATGTTGTGGCTTTCTTTACACATAGAGATAAAGATTTAACAATCATGCACTGTGTAGGAGAATATCCAACAGAAACCACTAATTTGCAATTAAATCAGATTTCTTTGTTGAAAGAAAGATATCCAAATGTTAAAATTGGCTATTCTACTCATGAAGACCCTTCTAATCCGCACATTATACCCTTGGCAATTTCTAAGGGAGCAGAAGTTTTTGAGAAACACGTAGCTGTTGTAACAGACGAATATCCTAGAAATGCATATTCTTCGACGCCAGAAGAGGTGTCAACATGGTTAGAGTCTGCACGAACAGCTTTTCAAATCTGTGGAGACACTAGCGCACGCCCTTCGGCATCAGAAAAAGAGCTTTCTGATTTAAGAAGATTTAAAAGAGGTGTTTTCGCAAATAGAAACATCAAGAAGGGTGAGGTTGTTAAAAGAAAAGATGTATTTTTTGCTTTCCCGTGCAGTGATGGACAAATACTTGCAAATGACATGTCTAAATATACTCAGTTTACTGCCGAAAAAGACTTTTTTGTAAACCAAGCTGTAAACAACGATCAGGTTAAACAAAAAAACTTAAGACAAGGCATATATGAGATTGTACAAAATGTAAAGTCGTTTTTATCTGAATCTAATGTTGTTTATCCTGGCGAAGCTGATCTAGAAATTTCTCATCATTATGGTTTAGAACATTTTTACGAAGTAGGAATCACGATGATTACTGTTGTTAATCGAGAATACTGCAAAAAATTAATTATTGCTCTGCCCGGTCAAACACACCCAGAACAATTTCATAAAAAGAAAGAAGAAACGTTTGTTATCCTTTATGGCAACGTCGAGTTAACACTTGATGGAGAAACATCTTATTTACAAAAAGGTGATGTTGTTACAATCGAGCCCGGTGTACGACACAAATTTAAAACTTTAGATGGCTGTGTTATTGAAGAAGTTTCTTCAACCCACTATACAAATGATTCATACTACACAGACGAGATCATTAGCAAAAACAAAAACAGAAAAACTTTTATTACACATTGGATATAAAATGAATTTTAAAACAAAGAACAAAAGTGGCCTAGAATATTCAGTGCTACAAAAAGGTAAAGGAAGAAAACCATCTGTAGGTCAAACAGTCTTAATTCACTATGAGATTTGGATGAACGAAGGAACAATGACATCAAATTATGATTACAAAGAAGAAAAATACGTTCACGATATTCATGATAGCACATACGATGAAAAAAACCCTTTTAGCGGACCAATAAAAGTAACTATTGGAGAAGCAACACCTTTTGACGAAGTTTATACTAAAGGTCAATCAATCAAAGGCCTAGATGAGGCTTTGCTAGACATGAAACTAGGCGAAAAACGCGCGCTTTTTATACCGTCTGATCTAGCATATGGAGATGGTGGTGCTAGTAGTTTTCATACTTTTCATGGCTACAGAACGCCACCCAACCAACCGATTAGATGTAACGTAGAATTAATGGAAGTAGTCAACCTAGGTAAAACAGACAACAAGTCGATAGAAGACCAACCAGACAATATAGCGTACGAGGGATAAATGAAAGTAGCTGAGTATGTTGCTTCTTTCCTACAAAACAAGGGTATCAAAGATATTTTTATGTTGTCTGGTGGGTTTTGTTTACCTTTAGTAGACGCAATTGCAGATAGCAAAATAAATTATGTTTGTAATTTACATGAGCAGGCTGCAGCAATCTGCGCAGAAGCGCACGCTCAATATACTAATCTTCCGGGCGTTTGTGTAGTAACAGCCGGCCCCGGTGGAACAAACGCTTTGACTGGTGTAACATCAGCTTGGTTAGACTCGATACCTATGATTATTCTCTCTGGACAAGTGCAAAGTAGAGATATAAAAGGTGTAAGAAAAGTAAGACAAATAGGTTTTCAAGAAGTTGACATTGTAAACCTAGTAAAAAGCATTACAAAATGTGCTGTTACTGTAAAAGATGCTAAAGATATAAAATGTGTAATGGAATCTGCTTGGCACGAAGCAACAACAGGCCGGCCAGGACCGGTCTGGGTTGACATACCTTTAGACATACAATCTTCACAAGTTGAAGTTGAACACTTAAGGCCATTTGTTGCAGAAACTAAAAAAGATAAATCTGTTGATTTGCAAAAAGAGGTTACAAGATTTTATAAATTATTAAATTTAGCAAAAAGACCTGTAATCTTAGTTGGCAACGGTGTACGTTTAGCTAACGCAAAAGAAAAATTTATAAAGCTAGCTAGAAATCTTGATATACCGGTTTTAACAACTTGGAAGTCTATGGATTTTTTAGATGAGCAGGATCCTCTCTATGTCGGCCGCCCGGGCTTGATTGGCCAAAGAGGAGCAAATTTTTCTCAACAAAATTCTGATTTATTTATTTCTATCGGTGCACGATTAGATTATGGACAAACAGCATTTAATCATAAAAACTTTGCTAGAAAAGCAAAAAAAATAATAGTAGATATAGATCAATCAGAAATCGACAAAATGGATTTTGAAATTGAAGCTGAAATTAATTTTGATGCAGGTGAGTTTATCGATGAGGCTCTAAAACAGCGTCACTTAAAGCAAAAAAGTTTTTCTGATTGGTCAAACACATGTAAAAATTGGCACAAAAAATATCCTGTCATCTTGCAAGAATATTGGAATCAAAAAGAACATGTTAACAATTATGTTTTAGTTGATGCCCTATCACAAGTTATGAAACCTACAGACCTTCTTGTTCCTGGATCCTCCGGCGCTTGCAGCGAGGTCACCATGCAAGCGTTTAACGTAAAGAAAGGTATGCGTATATTCAATAGTGAAGGTTTAGGCTCCATGGGCTTTGGAGTACCAGCTGCAATTGGTGGTTGTGTAGCTAGTAATCGCGCGCGAACTGTTTGTATTGACGGCGATGGCGGTTTCATTATGAATGTCCAAGAGCTAGAAACAGTTAGAAGATTGAACCTTCCAATCAAATATTTCGTTTTAAACAATGGCGGATATGTTTCAATTAGAAACTCACAAGACAAGCATTTTGAAAAACATGTTGCTAGCAGCGAAGAAAGTGGAGTAACTCTTCCAGACATAAAAAAAATTGCTTTTTCTTACGATTTAAGATATCATAGATTAGACGATCATAAAAACATTGTTGAAAATGTTAAAAACATCTTAGAAGCGCCCGGGCCCTCGATATGCGAGGTAATCATGCACCACACACATGAGTCGCTACCAAGAAACTCAACTCACAAAAAAGAAGATGGTACTTTTGTTTCTTTGCCGATGGAGGATCTCCTGCCTCTTCTTCCAAGAGAAGAGTTCGAAGAAAACATGAGTGTTAGTAAAGATGACTAAAAAAATACTTATAACAGGAGGCTCTGGGTTTATAGCTCGAAGCTTGTACGAGTATTTAAGTAATCGTTATTTTTCACCTTTAGAAAAAAATATATACTGTCTAGGCCGAGAAGAGCTAGATCTATTAGATGCTCAAAAAGTCCAGCAGTTTATTAAAGAAAAAAAATTTGATATTGTGATACACGCGGCAACTTATGATGCAGTACCACAGTTTACCACAAAAGATCCCTCAAGAGTTCTAGAAAACAACTTAAAAATGTTTTTTAATATTGCTCGGTGTAAAGATTATTTTGGTAAAATGTTGTATTTTGGTTCCGGTGCTACCGCAGGCCGCCAAAACTGGAGAGCAAAAATGTCAGAAGCATATATTGAAAAATATGTTCCTGAAGATCAATATGCTTTTTCAAAATACGTGTCGAACGAGTATACAAGGTTATCTAACAACATATATAATTTGAGAATTTTTGGTTTGTTTGGCAAGTTTGATGACTGGAGATATCGTTTTATTTCAAATGCGTGCTGTAAAGCAGTTTTAAAAAAACCAATAACCATAAAACAAAACGTTTTTTTTGATTATCTTTACATCAATGACTTTGTACAAATTGTTGAATGGTTTATAGAAAACAACCCAAAACACAAATCTTACAATGTTTGTTCTGGAAAAAGCTATGATTATTTATCATTAGCTAAGAAAATAGTTGACATATCTGAAGAGAGTCTTGATATAACTGTTGAAAATACCAGCATGAGAAAAGAGTATAGTGGTAGCAATAATCTTTTACAAGAAGAAATAAACTATAATTTTCAGGATATTAACGATTCCATAAAAGATCTCTATAGTTGGTATAAAGTTAACAAAAATATCATAAAAGAAGAGCTTTTTTTATATTAAGCAGGTAAAGACGTATGAAATGTCGAGTATGTAAATCAAGTTTGAAATTGTTGTTAAAGTACGACAATATGCCTAAAGCGGCGCAAAATTTTCCGCGCAGGGAAGACTTAGAAACAGAAAAAGGAGAAGACCTGTCTGTTTCACAGTGTACATCGTGTGGCTTAATACAACTTGAAAACAAACCGGTTTCTTATTACAAAGAAGTCATCCGCGCTGCAGCATTTTCAGAAGAAATGCAAGATTTTAGAGTCAATCAATTTGAAAAGTTTGTTGATAAACACTCATTACATGGTAAAAAAGTTGTTGAAATAGGGTGCGGTAAGGGAGAATTTCTTTCTTTAATGAAGAAAGCTGGCGTCGACGCTTATGGTATAGAATACTCTGATGAGTCGGTTGATTATTGTCGTAAAAACGATTTAAAAGTAGAAAAGTTATATCTTGAAGGTGAAGATGATAAAATTTCTGGACACCCTTTTGATTGTTTTTTCATAATGAATTTTTTTGAACATCTACCAGATCCCAACGCTACATTAAAAAGTTTATATAATAATTTATCAGACTCTGGCGTTGGCCTCATAGAAGTACCAAATTTTGATATGATTTTAAGAAATGATCTTTTTTCTGAATTTATAAATGATCATTTATTTTACTTTACTAAAGAGACGCTAACACGTGTTCTAGAACTTAACGGCTTTGAGATTATAGAATGCAAAGAAGTGTGGTACGATTATATTATTTCTGCCACAGTACGTAAAAGAGCTTGTATTAATTTACAAAATTTTAAAAATCAACAATTAAAAATAAAAAATGATTTAAAAGAATATATAAAAAATTATAAAAAAGTAGCTGTTTATGGTGCAGGACATCAAGCTCTAGCAGTTTTGTCTTTAGCAGAAATTTCTAATGATATCGTTTATGTTGTTGATGACGCAATTTTTAAACAAGAAAAGTATACACCGGCTACGCACATACCAATTGTTTCAAATGAAAATTTAAATTTCGACCCAGTAGATGCTATTATAGTAATGGCCGCAAGTTACTCAGATGAAGTAGCTAAAAAATTAAAAAATAGAATTGATATTATTTCAGATATTGCAATATTAAGAGATAGCGGATTAGAAAAGTTATAAATTGTGTACTATTTATACCAACAAGGATAATTAAATGAGTAAAAAGAAAGAATTTGTATCAAATGTTACTGGTGAAGAATGGTTTAAACACAATTCTAAAAATTGGAAAAACGTGATAAATCAAGTTGGTGTAGTGCTAGAAGACGAAGAACATATAGGCAAAAACGATACAAAAATTATATTGAAAAAAGGAAGTAAAGTTATTATTGACGATATTAGAGGCAGAATAAAACCTCAATACAGAGTTAAAGATATAAACGGAAAAATATGGTTTGTTTCTGCTTTAAATATTGAAATAGTTAAAAACAAAACAAGAGAAGCTGATACTAGCGCCCACTCTTACCGAGGAGGTGTACGTCATGACGGTAGTCAAGCGTCGCCTTACAGATATACACTAGAAAAGACTACAGAAGAAGAATTGCAAGAAATTAAATTTGAGGAGAAAATATAATGGCTAATTCGCACGATACAATGTTTCAAACGCCCTTAGAAGGAAATAAACACGATCATGAAATGCCATGGTCGACAAAAGAGCTTCAGGGGCTTATTGGAGATAAAACAGAAGAAGAGCTAAAGCAGATGGCTGACGGCAAAATCATGCAACACACTTCGGTCAAAGACGAAAATCTTAGACAAAACTGGCTGAAATCATATAAACCCAGAGTTTATGAAAAAATGATGAGATATCCAGAAAAACTAGCCCGCGGCGAAAGTATTGCTATTATCCAATTTCAATATGATTATCTTTGTAATTTTGATTGTGAACATTGTTGTATCGACAAATTCTATGTTCCAAAAACTTGGGAAGCGGCATCCGGACGCAGAAAATTTGAACTAGAAGATGTTAGAAAGTTGTCGAAAGAAGCAGATGAAATGGGTCTAGCTAACTTTGTTATAACTGGTGGAGAACCGCTGCTTTTGAAAGAGTATGATCAACTAGTAGAGGCCATTGACCCGGAAAAATTCTATTTAGTAACAGACTCAAACGGTTGGTTTCTAGATGTTGAAAAAGCCAAACACTTAAAAAAGATTGGTGTTGATAAAGTACAACTTAGCCTCGACGGAGCTGATGCTGAAAGCCATGATACTTTTAGGCGCGCCCCTGGTTCTTTCGACCGAGTTATGCGAGCCATCGACGCGTGCAAAGAAGCTGATTTACATGTTATTTTGTCAACTGTTATTTGGAAAGATAGAATTTACACTGAAGAGTGGAGAAAGTTTTTAGATTATGCAAAGTCTAAAGAAGTAGGAACTTACGTTGTATACGCCAAACCAGTTGGGGCTTACGAGGGTGTAACTGAACAGATGATGACAGAGAAAGAAGGCAAGATTCTACAACAGTTTGAAGAAGAATACGATATTTTCACTCATATGACGCCGTCTTATGGCCGTGACATTGGCTGTATTGCAGTTAAAAGAATGGTACCAATTTCAAGATACGGAGATGTCATGCCTTGTCCTTATCAACATGTTTCTTTAGGAAATTTCTTTGAAGAGCCTCTAGCAGATATTATTGGCAGAGGCCTCAATATCAAGTGGTTTGATCCAAGAAAAAATATGCCTTGTATTTGCGGAGTTGACAAAGGATTTATTAAAAATGTTATCGCCGAATCTTATGGTGACGCAGAAGTACCTGTTAGGTACGACAGAGTGTTAACATCAGATGACTTTTTAGACAAGAATAACATGGGTGATGTTAAATCGGGTTCAGGCCAAGGCGCTTCGAATTCAACTTGGGAGAACGCTCCACTAATTACAATTAAAGGTAAAAAAATTAAACCTTTCGATCCAGTAGCAGACTCAATAAAGCGTGCTACTTAGAGGTATACACATGGTTTCATTCACAGATAATGCTTTAAAAATGCTCAAAGAAGCTGTAGATCCACCAGATTTAATTCGTTTAGGCGTTGTAGGCGGCGGTTGTTCTGGATTTATGTATGACATGGAAGTAGAAGAACATGCTTCTGAAAACGATATTATTTTAGAGTTTGAAAATTTAAAAGTTTGTATGGATTTACAAAGTTCGTTTATGCTATCAGAAACAACAGTCGACTACGAGTCTTCTTTAGCTCATTCTGGATTTAAATTTCTTAACAACCAAGCTACAAAGTCATGTGGATGTGGCAAATCTTTTACTTGTGGATAAAAACTTTAAAATAAGTCTTTATATATGATATTATTATAAAACTAGTTTTACTTATAGAAAATTTTTCTTATAATGTTATTGTGTTGAGGTTTTTATGAAAAAAGTTTGGTATGCGCCTAATAGTTTTGAAGCTTACGGTGAAGAAGAGATACAAGCTGTTGTCTCTTGTCTTAGAGACGGATGGCTAGCCGGTTTTGGCAAAAAAACTGTAGAATTTGAAGAAAAAGTATCAGATCTTTTTGGAAAAAAATACGGAATATTTGTTAATTCTGGATCATCAGCTTGTCTTCTTGCAATTGCTTGTTTAGATTTACCAAAAGGAAGTGAAATAATCACACCAGCGTGCACTTTTTCTACAACTGTTGCGCCGATAATACAGTTAGGGTTTAAGCCGGTATTCTGCGATGTAAACTTGACTAGCTATGTTCCTGAAATAGATGATGTTGTATCAAAAATTACTGAGAACACAAAAGCTGTAATGATACCTAACTTAATAGGCAACAAGCCTAACTGGAAATCTCTAAAAGAAAAATTAATAGAGATTAACAGACAAGACATCGTAGTGATAGAAGACTCTGCAGACACTATTACAATGACAGAAGAAACAGACATATCAACTACTAGTTTTTATGCAAGTCATATTATCACTGCCGGCGGCGCCGGTGGAATGGTCATGTTTAACAATGAAGACCACCTTAACAAAGCGCTACAATACCGAGATTGGGGTCGTATTGGAAACAATTCTGAATTTATTGATGATAGGTTTAATCATGAAGTCGATGGTATACCCTACGATTTTAAATTTCTATATGGCGTTCTAGGTTACAACTTTAAATGTTCCGAAATGAATGCTGCCTTTGGCTTGGTACAATTAGAAAAATTTGCAAATTTTCGTCTTATAAGAAGAACGAACATAGAAAGATATATAGAAAATCTTAAAGATTTAGAACAAGTGCTGTTGCCAAATGATAGCATAAAACCTAATTGGCTGGCGATACCATTGCAATCTAAAAATCGTTTAGAGTTGCTAAGACATTTAGAAGAGAACAATATTCAAACAAGAGTCACTTTTGCAGGAAATGTTACTAGACATCCTGCCTACAGAGAATATTTAGAAGATTTTAGCAATTCAGATACAATTATGAAAAATGGATTTTTGTTAGGCGCGCATCATGGCATGTCTATAGAAGATGTAGATTACGTTTGTGATAAAATAAAAGAATTTTTTAAAAAGGTTTGATATGAAAATTGTTTATATAACTGGATGCCTAGGTTTTATGGCATCTTACGTAACTAAAAAAGCATTAGAAAGAGGTTGGTATGTCAGAGGAGTTGACAAACTAACATATGCAGCAAACGAAAAGCTGTTAGAAGAATATTCTAAATATCCAAATTTTGAATTTGAAAGAAAAGATATAAAAAACTTAAAAAAGTTATATGATTGTGATTACGTTATAAACTTTGCAGCTGAATCTCACGTTGGAAATAGTATTATTAACAGCCAAGAGTTTATTGACAGCAACGTAGTTGGTGTGAAAAACCTTTTAGAACTGACTAGAAACAAGCCGACTAATTGTAACGATAGGCCTATATTTTTCCATGTTAGTACAGACGAAGTGTACGGAGATATAGAATCCGGCGCGCATACTGAAAATGATGTCCTCCGGCCTAGTAATCCATACTCTGCAGCGAAAGCAGCAGGCGACATGCTAATCAATGCCTGGGCTAGAACTTACGGAATCCAATATGTTATCTTAAGACCAACTAATAATTATGGAGTTGGCCAGTATCCAGAAAAGCTAATTCCTCTATCAGTTAAAAACTTATGTCGCGGAAAAAAAATCAGGCTTCATAATAATGGCACGCCCATAAGAAATTGGTTACATGCAGATGACACAGCAGAAGCAGTAATGAAGATTATTGATTCTGGTAGTTTTAACGAAATATATAACGTCGCTGGCGGTTTTGAACAATCAAACATAGAAACAGTAAAGAAAATAATTAAATCTTTTCATGGAACAGAAGACAACTGGAAAAAACATGTAGATTTTTCTGTTGTTCGTCCTGGACAAGACGTAAGATACGCCCTTAACGATCGTAAGTTAAAAAACTTAGGTTGGGAACCTAAAAGACATTTTGATGAAGAAATACAAGAAATAGTAGATCATTATAAAGAAAATTTTATTTGGTAAAAAGGAGAAAATATGTATAAATTATCAGACGAGGCCCTCGGCGCAGTAATGTTAGCGCTTCAAAAATCACTTATGGACCAAAGTGACATTGTTCCTGTTCTAAAAGAGTTTCAGTTTAAAGTAGGAGAAGAAAAAGAACTTTTTGTTATGAATCCTCCTATATTAAAGTTTGGAAACGAAGAAGATGAATAACGATGGTCGATTTAAATAAAAAAGAAGCTAAGCTTGTGTACAACCATATAAACAAGTTTCTAAAATATTTTGAAACCACACCAGGAGAAGAAACATTTTGGAAAGATTTGTATAATATTGAAGAACTAAAAAGCATTAGAGATAAATTAAAAAATGCCTAAATATTTTTATTTTTGTACAAGCTGTGGATCTGAATTAGATTTTTATCATCAAATGAACGAATCGGTAGAAGACTGTACTATCTGCGAAGAGAAAACCTTACAACGACGGCCGTCTTCTTTTTTTTCTAAGACAAAAAACTCTGACAAAAAAACAACAGGAGACCTTGTCAAAAATACGATTGAAGAGATTAAAATTGAACTTAAACAAGAAAAAAAACAACTAAAAAAAGAATATAACAAATCAGATGAATAAATACTTCCTGTACATATCAACGCTTCTTAACGGCCTACTTCTCATGAAATTATTTGGAGCTATTCCATTTTTTTTATATTTAAGTATCATAGTAAATTTAATTTTTATTTGGTATATTAAAAAAGTAGTTGAAAGACAAGAAGAATTTGAAAATAATGTTATAGACATAACAAGCACCATAAACTCTTTTTCAGTACATCTAGAAGATCTTTACCAATTAGAAATGTTCTATGGCGATGAAAACTTAGAAAAACTGCTAGAACATTCTAAAGATGTTATAAATGACATTGTTGATTTTCAAATTGATAATTTTGATGCAGAAGAAAATTTTGATACAGAAGAATCAGAAGAGGAGGGTATTGAAGAAGATGACAGTTACACGCCGCAAGAAGAGTAAAAAAAATAATTATTTTACAAAAGTTCATGAAACAGCGATTATCGATTATGCCTTAACAGAGGACCGCTCGATAAGAACAGACCTCTATGTAAAATTTATAGGTCCAGCCTTTGACGAATTAGTCGATAAGATAGTTTATACCTATAAATTCAATACTTTGCCAAATATTGATTATTTAAAAGATGATTGTAAATTGTGGTTAATCACAATATTAAACAAATACGACCCAGAAAGAAAATCAAAAGCTTTTTCATACTTTAGTGTTATTACTAAAAATTGGTTTATTCATAAAGTAAAACAAAACTCTAAAAGATTAAAAAGAGATGTACAGTATGAAGACCTAAACGGCCGCGAAGTTAGCGATATCTTAGTAACTCACAACTCTTATGAGTCGGACAGAGAATACAAAGAATTTTGGACACATCTTTTTCAAGAAATCGATTCGTGGGAAAACATAAAGTTAAAAGAAAACGAAAAAAAAGTTCTAGATGCTATTCGTATACTTTTTAACAGCATAGATGAAATTGAAATTTTTAATAAAAAAGCTATTTATTTATACATGAGAGAAATTACTGGTTTAAACACAAAACAAATAGTAAATAATTTAAATAAAATTAGAAAAAGATATAAGGATTTCAAAATCGAATGGGAAAAGGGAAAAATTTAAATTCATCTAAGTTTATAGAAGAAGCTATAACTAATGTAAGAAAAGACAGAGCTATGGCTTCAACTCTATTAATAGAATTGGTTAAAATATTAAAACAAGATGAAACAAAGCACCAACAGTCAGGCCCTGTAGCAGCAAAATATTTAGAAACGCTGCAAAGATCAAATGAACAGTTAGTAAAACTAGCTTCTCTTTTGAATAAAAAAGAAGCCGCTGGGCCCAATCTTAACTCTTTTGAAAAATCTGATATTTATGAGATGATAAAAGACGAAGAGTAAAGAGGTAACTAAACTAATGTCAAATGTCGTTGAAGGGCAAGAATGGGATCGCCTTAAAAATCTAGATATTGGAGAACTAAACGAACTTCAAGCAGATGTATTTGAATCAAGATACTCTGAAGATCAAGATATTATATCTACTCTATCTCATATTTTTACAGAGCATTATAGCTATGATGTTTTTAGTGGCCCGGGCCCCTACGCCGCAGTAGTGTTAGAAGTTTTATCTGGCCCGCAAGTTAAAAACGAGGCAACGACAGGAGGCCGCGTCAACACAACTTCTATTAACATAGACGAGTATCCTTACCCCTTTTATAAAGACAGGAAACAAAGCCAGAAAGGCTTGCCTGTAATAATAAAAGCAAGAATACCAGAAGTCGACGCGGACATTGATTGGCCAAAGAGTAAAGAAGATCAAGTAAGAATTGATGTACACAGTGAATTTTTTCAGTTTAAAGAAGACCCTGATCTTAGCAAGATTAATGCTGGCTCAATAGTTTGGGTTACTTTTACCAACGATAAGAATTTTGTTAGCATCAACGGCCGGCCCGCTGGAAAAATTATTGGTGTGCACACTGTCGGAGTATTGTCCGACATTAAAAATCACTTATCACCAAAAAACTCTTTCAATCCAGATTGTCAAACAGCTAGAAATTTAAATCCTGAAGGCGGCCTATATGTTGGACACACAGACCCTGATCCAAACGAAAGTATCGGCCCTCCAATTAAAAAAATAAAAGGTCATATTAAAACCGGCATATATGGAAATGGCACCTCGCAGACAAAGGCTCATTTTGAAGCAGCGTTAAATGAATCTGCTATTTCTACAAAACATAAAATTCCAGCCCCAGCACCCGGAAAAAATAATGCATTTATATGGATAGGAAATTTAAAAAACAACGGTTATTTAGATCTTTTAGACAGGCCTATAAGCCAAGGCAGAGAAACTATTATATATGCGCCGATGACTTTAGATTTGTCTTCGCCTATTGAAATAAAATACTACTTTCATGATAAAGCTGGGTTCGGACATGCGCATATAAACGGCCCTCTTACAACTATAGACCAAGCAGTAAATTCAATAAAGAAAGCCGGCAACGATTTTAGAGAAAAAATAGCTCCCGGAATACTAGATTTGAATAAGGATGGAAGAAACTATATTCTTGTTATTCCTGAAATGGCGTATTCACGAGGATATGGAACAAAAAATAAAGATACGGAAAGAATTTCAAAAATTTCTGATGGAGAAGACGCAGGCGAGGGAGTTTCTTCCGGCGCAACTTTAAGAACAGGTGTTGATTCTCAAACTAGACCGGTGATAAAAGAGTATCTTAGTAAAATTCCCGTGGAAACAACAAAAAACTTAAGTTATTTGACTCCGTTAAGAGAACGCGAGCTTTCTACTTTTGATGGTTCTTTTACAGGCGGAAAGTTTGGAAACTTTCATGAAGAGGTTTTAGATGTATTAGACGAACACCTAGGAACAGTATACGACAAAGTAGAATTTATATCTTTTGTTGCGGACGGAATCGGAAGTGTTGCTCTTTCAGCTATGTTAAGTGATTTAAGTTATAGTTCGACACAAACACAGGGAAGAGCATCTTTCAAAAATATATTAGTTGGCAAAAAAATTAGAATAGATTTTATAACTGATCAAAGTTTAGATTCTGGCGGGTTTTACGATTATTATTTTAAAAAGAACCCTTCTCTTGCGCTTTATTCTAATTTTTTAGTAGAGAGATCAGAGATAGGCCAAGGATACACAGAATTTAATTATATAACTGCGCCATCAAACAAGTCTCAAAATGCTTTTTTTACTTTTGCAGGGAAGGAGCAACAATTTAAAAGTAATATTAAAACTCCAAAATCAGGTACAGGACAGAAAAAATTTAGTTTTTATGCAGTTGAACAAACCCTAGGTCCAGAGTGTTTTATCAGCATGCATGTCAGCCCAGAAACAAAAAGAGCTGGGTATGCTTTTTCTATGGTAAATGATTTTTTAAGCGGCGAATATCCTAGAAAAGGAAATACAAGTACTAATCGTCCATCTTTTAGCGCGGTACCTGACCACGCGTACGCTCTTGCTACAAAGCCTTCGACTGGTGATTTAGAAAGAATTAATAAAAAGAAAGAAGAACTTGATAAAAGTATAAGTTATTTTGAAACAGAGGTGCTGGCACAAGCTTTTAAAGATGGCGCAAGCCCTCAATGGGCAGACCAGTATAACGGAGGTCAGTTAGAGCCTATTTGTGCAAAATTTCCAAAATTTTGTCAAGGTAACACATTAGACTCAAATGAAGGAAGTTTGTTTTTTAACACTTTCTCAAATTACCTTGATAATAAGAAAAACTATAAAAAACTAGAGTTTTTAGCAGAGTGGGAATTACAAATACAAGATTATATAAACAGTAGAGACTCTTTAATATCTTTAAAAGCTAATCTGAATAAACCTTTTATGGAAGGTGGCTTAAAAGTTACAAAACAAGAAGTAGCACAAAGAAGAGAGAAGTGGGACAAGCTGAGGTCTAATTTTAAAATAACAAATAGCGAAGAAATTCTTTTATGGGGAGCAGATGCATGGTACTATGCCAATGACCCGGGTAAAGGTTTGTGGTCAGAAATAGCAAAATATATTGCTGCACAAGAAGCGTATGAAAAAGTTTTAGCTAAAATAGAGTCGGCTATAAACAATTCAGAACCAACAGAAGTTACTATACCAGAAGATTGTCTTCCTCAACCCAAAAGAAGAGATGAGTGGGTAACAAACAACGATTTAAAAACACCAGCTAAGTCTGTCAAGCCAGACAATAATTGTAGCGAAATTAATTTATCTACACCAAATACATTTAGCCAACTGTACAACACTATGATACCATATTATCCTAAGAAAACAGATTTTTCTTTTAAAGGAAGAGTATCAAAAACTCCTACAAAAATACATACAATTCCAGGGTATAAAGCGGATAAATTTAAATATCCAGCCCGCGGCCCAGGGGGCCAAATAACCCACAAAGAAAGTCCTTTGATGTGGGCCTGTATTACTAACATGATACAAAAAGCCTGGAAAGAGACATGCGAAGCAACTGGATACTATCCATTTGAAATAACGACTGGCATAAGAGGTTACCAAGACCCGAAAACAAGTGGCACAACTGCATATAGAGCCGGTATTTCTTTACATAGTTTTGGCTTAGCGTTTGATCTAGATCCTTTTATAGCCGGCTATAGCAAAAACGGTAATCCAGTAAACAGTGTATACACTGGAGCATGGACACCTGGATTCATTGAAAAAAAAGGTTTAGATTTATGGAAGCTAGGTGTATATAAACAGGTGCCGTCTATATTAAAAAACAATGCTTATGAAGAAGAAAATAGACCAAGAATGGCACAAAATTGGGCCGACGCGCCTAGTCACTACAGAGGCGGCGGCGAATCCGGCGGCGCTAGAGAAAAATATAAAAAAATAATGAATAGAGCAAAAGGATCTTTAATTGTACCACCAGGTGCAAAACCAACAGAATGGATTATTATGTTTTGTGAAAAAACAGGTATGCGCTGGGGAAATGGATTATTCTTAAGAAAACGGTGGCGAGGCGGAAGAGACTGGAGTACAAACGAAAAACAAATTATAGCTGGAATGTTTGAAATACCAAATGTTGTGGACAGAATAAGAGCAATTTCATGGAATACAAGGATTGAAGATCATATGCACATTCATTATTGGGGAAATAAATCGTTAATTTTGTGGAATGAAATAGCAAAAGTGCCGGAGGGAGGTGTCTAATATGAGCAAAAAACTTATAACCAACACAGTAACAATACCTACTGATAAGGGTGAAAAAAAACATTTTAGTTTTAGAGTAGTTGATTCTGAAACTGGTCAAGTTGTAGAAGCCTACAGTACCACTAAGAAAAAAGATGCAAAAAATCAATACGAGAATTTACAAAAAAAATATCCTGATATTGCTGCTGAGCCATCTTCTGGCTTAAAGCCTTGGGATGACGAAGCGCCAGAGATACCAGCAGGAAACTATGATGTTCCTTTAGAACTGATGGATCGAAGAACAAGAAACCTCGTTCTAGAAGCTGATCCAAGCATAACAGATTTTTGCTCTCCAAGCCCATCGCCCACTTCAGCCAACTCTCCAATAAAAAAATCTAAATTGTCTAAAAAAGCAAGAGATCTTTCTGGAATGTCTAAAAAAAGACGAGAAAAATATGAAAAATTAAGCGAAGCTAAAAAAGCAGAGAAAAAAATTAGTGGTGTTTTTGGTACCAAGCGCATGCAAGCTATGGTGAAAAGAGAAGAAACAAATTCAGAATGGGTTAAAAGAGGCCCGGACAACAACGCATTTATAATTATAGGTAACGATAGGGTCAACAAAATACATACTGGCTATGGAGGAAAAGGGCACACTCAGTGTGATGCAATTGATATTGTTGCTGGTCTAGGAGGGCACACACCAAAAGAAGTTGATTCTTCTGAAGGAGAATTAGTTACTAATCCTAACTTTTTTATAGATTCTGCAAGAATATACGTATCCCAAAAAACTGATGTTGACAAAAATTTTGGAATTGGAGAATTCGGCCGAGCAGAAGAAAACAAGCAAGATGTCAAAGACGATAAGGAAATTGGAAAGCATGGTGCTAAGTCGGCAGTAGTAGCAAAAGCAGACAACGTAAGAATAATAGGCAGAGAAAGCATTAAAATAGTTACCGGCACTGACGCAACAAACTCTCAAGGAGGAGATGTTTTAGCAAAATCTGGTATTGAGTTAGTTGCCATGAACAACACAAAAACTCTTCAACCAATTGTTTTAGGCACCAACTTGCAAAAACTATTGACTACTATAGTTGACAATATAGCATCATTGGCACAAATTAATCACGCATTTCTAAAATATCAAATGAAAATGAACCAAGCAGTAACAACTCATTACCATCACTCTCCATTTTTTGGTATATCAACAACGCCATCTACAACAGTTGTGCCGGCTGGACTGCAAGCCGATATAGAATTTTCATTAAAAACAGAACTGTCTATGTTAAAGCATTTAACAAATCTTACTGGAGTCAAAACTAATTATCTTACAGAAAGTGGTGAAAATTTTATTAATAGCCGCCTAAATAAGGTTAACTAGAAAAATATGTCAGATTTATCACAAAAAGCATTTACAGCTTGGAACGCTGGTCCCGGCCCAGCCCTATACGATTTTTATTCCGAAGGCCTTCAACAATACTCAAATTGGCTCGGAGATTCTTTTTATCCTATTTTTGGCTATGACGATTTCGGTTTAGCAGCTGCAGCTCCTGTGCCTAGCGATGCAACTCCTAAAGAAGCACAATATTTTGCTGCAGCACAGTCTCTCTCTGCTCAACTAAATTTGTTAAACACTCAAATATTTGATGCAGAGCGCTCCATCGACGGCGACGATGTAGGAAAGTTAAACAATGCATCTTGGCCTGGCCAAAATAATGATGCTGAATATTGGAGAAATGATGTAACTCCTGTTTTTTTGAGCATATTACAAGATATTAAAGTAATACAAGAAAACATATTAATATCTGCGCCCGATGGCTTCAATAATGCATTTGGCTCAGGGCCCTTCGCTTTTGGAACTTCTCCACCAGAAAACTTGCCTGAGCTTATAGAAAATATACTTGATTCAGCTCCAGGATATTTAAAACTGTTCCCAGAATATTCTGTTTCTTTAAAAGCAGATGTAAAACCGGTAGATGATACTATTGGCCTAGGCCCAACGCCAATATTTAGTGACACGAACCTTGAAGCTTCTCTTTCTGTTCAAGGAACTGGGTGGCCAAGAACAAATAAATCACATTATATCGCCTTGTCTTTACCAGGCAAAAGTTCAAATTTTGTTGAGATTCCTCTAAGAGTTGCACCTTTTGTGGATAATCTGTCTATGGGATGGAATGATACAAACTATTCTTACATAAACAACGGTGGACAATTAAAAAAATCTAATTCTAGAGATTATAAAGGAGTTAGAATACCATTAGGAACAGAAATAGAAGTTGTTGAAATAATATCATGTAAGACTGGAGTTTGGGTAGGTTTTGTTAGCGATGATTCAATATTAAATGATTTAGGGTATGATGTCTGGAATACAATAACAGACTTTCAGAGAAGGGTGTTGTACGTAAAAGCACAACATGTAAGAATTAAAGAAAATAAAATTAAATCAGATCCAAATCCTTATGTTTCAGAAGTTTCAATGATGGGCGATGACGCATCGTACCAAACTAGAAAACTTAAAGGATCAGAAACTATAAAGCCTTACGAAAATCAAAACTGGGTTAAGATAGAACCTAGCGATGTTAGGCTACAATATTATTCTTTTAATCAGCATAATTTAAAATTATTAGGAAAAGGAGAAGAAGACAATGTTAGATTCAATGTTGACACTTTACAAAAAGCAGAGACCTTAAGATACTCTGAGGGATATTTCTATTTTATAACGGCAGAAGCTCCAAGAAAAACAGAAAAAGATATTATAAATGAGAGCGATACAGACATAGAAGAATCGCCACAAGAGCTAGATTCTGCAAAAGATGCTGCTGGAACTGCAACTATTTCAGAGCTTAAGGAGGTCGCATGGAGTAACCTTTTAAATTATCTTGGCAAAAACACCATCGGTGGAAATTTAATTCTTATTAACAAATTAAAAGAAAAATATTTTGTTTTAGCCGATAAGAAAGTTGTTTTTTCAGGCAACCCAAACAACCAAAAAGCTTTGTTTTGTATTAAGGCGTCTTATATAGATTCGATACCAGATGTACGTCGGGCATACGGAGAAGATTTTGAAGATACTTCTTCTTTCTTTTTTGGAAGAAATTATGCAGTTGCTTTGTTTGCAAATGATATTAAAGAAAGGTGTGATTTTATAGTTAAAAAACTAAAAATAGTTAAAAGCAAAATAGAAGGCTCCGGAGCAATAATTGAAAGCGCCGGCGGTTCAGAGTACGATATACAAGTTCAAATCGACTTGATGAACAGCTTTCCAGATATTATAAACAACTTTCTCTCTAGACAATCTTTTCCAGCCTCAATGAACAAAAGTTATATATATGACATGGTTCAGGAGGGGTCTAAATCAACAGATGACAACATAATTCAAATAGGGGTAAAAGACAATAGCGAAGTTGGAGGCAAGGTTAGAGAAACTATATCTTACGTATTGTTTTCTCCTGATCCTAAAAAACTAAGAGACGCATCACAAAAAGACTCAAAATTATTTAATTTTGATCCATATCTGTCAAAAGATGATTTACAAAAAGATCTTAACTTGAAAAGAAGTGCCATACCGCTAAGAATCGCTCTTCCGCACCTCAGATCTAAATTAGAAGGAGAATACGGTAGTCGGACTTTGCACTTATTTCTCGCTCATGACAAAATAAAACAAACAATAGCAAACGGAGAATCTGATTTAGAAAACAATTGGATGCAGTTTGTTAGTAATTACCTTGTTCCCCCTCTAAGAATATATCTTTCACCTGATCCGGCGCTGTTAGATCCAGAAATATTAGATTGCGACGAGTTAATCAAAAAATTAAATAAATCTGGATCAAATGTTGGCTACGAGGAGAGAGTTTTACAAGAGAAATTGTTTAATAATCCAAAATGCATGGAAAAATATTTTGAACAGTATAAAGACGACACACCAGCAACTAGTCCAGAGCTAGGCAAAAAAGAGCTTGAAGCAAAAAGTGAAATAACAGAGCAGGGTCCAAATGTAGATCCAAACGAATTTGTTAGTATACTTTATAACCAATTTTTTAATGTTTTAGACACCGATGCGCTCATAGCTATGATACTGGCATGTTTATCAAAAGAAGTAGGCTTCGATTTTACTGCAGAAGCTATATGTGAACAAGCGATTGTGACTCTTGTTAACAGCATAGGAAAAGATCCAGTTGAAAAAGCCATGCTGGCAAACGCATTTTTAAGCCCAGATTCTGAAGGTTCAAAAAAGTTTATAGAATATTATATGGGCGAGCCGCCGTTCACCGACATGTCAGATGAAGAACTAGTCGACCTCGGAGTTGGAAATCCAAATCTTCTTCTAGACGACAGCTTTAATGACTCGCCTATAGCAACTTCAATGCTCATGAACGATCGTGAGCCTCCAGCTGTTATAAAATTAATTAAAGAGCTTGAAAAATCAGGAGCTTATGTTGAATTAGAACCTGGAGACAGGAATCTTGAGTCTCAAGACGTTTCTATTCCATATGGTTCTGGCTTATACGATCTTTTTGGAGTCACAGAGTCAACAGAGGGCCAATATGGCACTTACATTGTACCTGAAAAATATACTCAATTAGAAATTGAAAAAGAAAAACAAAGATTGATGATGCTAGGTTATTCTTCTGACGAAGCCCGGGCAATGATGGTTGCTTCAGGGATATTAAAAGCTAGCCCGAGTCAATATGAACCTCTTTTGAACAGTGGAGAATGGTCCTCACACGCGTCAACAACGATGAGAAGAGGAAATTTATCCGGAGCGGTTAAGTTTGAAACTGTTGCTAGCGCTGTTGAGATCCTTAACGATACAGAGCAGTGGCTAGAATACATGAAAAGACTCTTAGGGGGAATTAGCGGTCTTTGTGAATTAGTTGTTGGTGATGTTCTAGAAGGTTTAAAAGATCTCATAAAAGATCCAGGCGCTTTTTTCAACGGAGGAGCAGGAAATTGGTCAGAAACTTTTTGGGAAAAAATTAAAAAACAGTTTATGCCTCCTAGCTTTAGTTTTAAGTTTCCTGACAATTTGGGAACAGATAGTCACATGGGAGATTATTATGCACAGCTAGCAAAAACTATTTTAAGCATGATAGCAATGATATTATCTCAAATAATTAACTTATTAATTAAAGATGCATTAGAAAAATGTCTAGAAGAAGACAAAGATGTTGGTCCGATCGGCGGCCCTGTAAACAGCGCTGCACCGATTCCTCTTGGTACGCTTGGACGTATAAACTTTTCAAATTGGCCAGGAATTCCGGGCGCCGATTTAATTGCCTGGGTACAAGATGTAATGGACACTATTTCTACATCACAGCTATGTGCTTTGTTAAGAGGCGACGCGACCAAGTCTACTCTTCGAACTTGTTTAGAAATTACAAAAGAACGTCATCCAAATGTTTATCAGGTTAGAGATCCTGCAAGCGGCGCGCTAATAATGTCTAGAGTCGACACAGTTTACGAAGTTAGAATTGCTTTTGAAAGCATAGGTAAACAAATAGATTTAGATATTTGCAATGTTATTGATTCTCCGCTACCTCAGCCTCTGGTTGATAATTTATGTGCAGCAGTCTTCGACCGTGATGCCAGGTGCGAAGAACTGCTTCAAGCCGGTTTAACGGAACAAGAGTGCCAAGATCAGATAGATAAAGAAATAGAGAGTCTTAAAAATAAAGTCAAAGGCCTTACTGAAATGTCTTTAAATTCAAACAACCTGTTTAATCCTTTTGACAACGCTCTTCCAACTATGTGCGGCGACGGCGGTTCTTTTAGCGTACCACCAGGTGTACAAGACACAATGGAAAGAGTTACAGACAACATGTTAACAACACTTAAAGGTTCTTTAATTGTTGATTTAACAAATTTAAAGTTTTTTTCACTTCCTCCCCGTGCGCTCCAGGCGATGACAGACCCTGCTAAATTAAAACAAGCGCATGATATGTTTAAAGACGTCCTGACAAACCCTTATACTAAAGAATGCCTAGTTTTGATTGGAGACTCTACTAATCACAAACATCGGTGGGAATATTACGGCTCGAAAGACAAATTACACAGAGTATATCCATTAACATACAACAAATATATACATTATGGTAACATGTCGACATGGAAGGCAAGAAACACCGACTTAGAGCTAGCTGGCATAACACAAGAACAAACAGATGAAATCAAAGCTTTAAGAGAGTCTGCGTACAACGAAGCATTTGACGCAAGAGTAATTGAGTTAATTGATCTATACGAAAGAAACGCTTTACAAGAAGAAATAGATGCACTCCTTGTAGATGTTAATCAACAAATTCATGTACTAAAAACCAAGATCAATCACCCTCAAACGACGGGTTATAAGAAGGCCCAGTTAGAAGAAAAACTTTTAATCCGAAAAACTTATAAAAATAAACTAGAAAAACTAAAACTAGACTTCGCAGCCGAGGGAGTTTCTTTTGGTTCTCTTTTCGACACAACGATTACCAACGGCTTAGAACCAGTTTTCCGAGACGCTTTTAAAAGTCTACAGCTGGCATACAATAATTATGTTTCTAGTCTTCAAACGGTACCTCCATCGCCAGGAGGCCATCCGTCAGAATTATCTAATTTTTATGATTCTGAAATTTATGAAGCATTGCTAAAATCTGTTGGTATCGTCTATGAGGCCGGCCCACACAGCGCTGGTCTCCTTGCTGCGCAAGAAGCCGCATTGCAGTTAACACAAGAGTATCTTGAGTCGTATGATCCCACTCAAGGATCTATAACAACTAATGTTATCGAAGATCTTTTTTATTTTGATGATCCCGGTATTTCAGAACAAACAACCACGTATTTTAATGCTAACGACGACTCTTTAAAAACTATTACAAAAGATGATAATCAGATTTTGCCAATGACTACCGATTTATTATGGCCAAAAAAATCTTTATTTTCAGAACAAACCACAGCAACCGACCGACTCGAACTTTTCTTAGATGTCAATACTGCAGAATCTAGAAACTTTGTAGGTTCTTTTTTTAAACCTGTTTTAGGTATAGAGGGGGCAGGTTTTGATCCTGCTATTTGGAACCCTTTGTTGGGTTATGCAAAGCCGTCCCAAGTTGTCAACGAAGACGTAGACGAGGTAGAATACTCTACTGCAGAAATTTTAAATTCCTATGTAGAAGAACAATTTCAAAAAGAAACAAAACCAGTTGGTTTGGAATTTTTGTCTATAGAATCAAAACAAATTTTTAGCAGAACTGAGGGCACTTATCGCCCCGGTATTTATTCTACAACAAACAGCTTGTATAATTTTCCTGGCAACATTAAAGCGCACAATACTAAAACACAAGTTACTAAAAAAGTTTGGCCTTTAAACACAAAATTAAAAGACATAAGCCCAAACCCATCACATTGGTATGTCATGTTAAGAAATTACACAGGAGTCGACATATCAGGAAGGTTTCAACAGCGTTATCCTCCTTTTGAATTTCTCATACCAGAGATTTTAGAGGTATTTGATGAAAAAGATCCAGATTCTTTTTATGAAGCACTCAATACTACTATAGCAACTAACGCCCTGTTAGATTATTGGAATCAGCCTGGAAGCGATGATATTTTTCAACACTATGAGGTTGATGTTGAAGGCTTCAATGATTATCTTGACGGAGGTTCCGGCAATAAAGATCAGATAATATCAGATTTTTTAACTGATCAGCTTAGTTACGAAAATGACCTCGAAATGACTGTCTTTGTAAATCAAGCTGGACTAGCAAATAATTATCCAAATTCTCTTGGGTGGTTTAACTGGATAAGAGTATCTCCTGGTTTAAGGCACTTGTGGCCTATTATGATTGACATGTATAACAATACTGCAAATCTAACAACTATGTATTTTCCTCAAAAAGATTCAGACGGTTCTACTAAGATGGTATTTCATCCTGTAGCTGCAGCATTTATGGAGATGACAGTTGCAGAAGCAATTGGTTTAGAACAAGACAGAGTAAGAAAAATCTTTCCTGACTTGCTGTTACCAAAATCTGTAGGTGTTGTTTTTGCTCAAGATGAAAGGTTTAGTACTGCTGTAGTTCCGTTTGTCCAGCGGTTTAATTCTGGTGTCGTACCAGCCGGCGGCATGCTCGGCGGAGGTGATTTCATTGGCACGTCCGGACTAACTACTGATATTGTGCAGTCAAAAGATTTTAAATTTAATGAAGACGATAAAGAGGCTTACGGTATCTATCCTCATTTTCTTGTTATTGATGAGATTTTTAGAGATCCTAAAGCTCCGTATAACAGTACAGATCCTAATAAAATTATTGATGGGTTTTCTGGCAATAGTGAAAATATTAGTGATGAACTAGCTTTATTTTTAGATGGCTTTCCAAATTATTTAGGTGGAGATTTAGACCCAACGACACAAGCATCTTTTATGACTGATGCGTATACCCTAGAACAATCTGATAATTTTAATCCAAATATTTTAGAATATAAATTGCCTTTTACAGAGATAATGTCGAAGGCACTTGAATCAAAAGACGGTGTACCGGCTATTCCTGCGCAAGAAAAGTCAGACGAAATTATGAAGCTGTTTTCTAGCGCTAATTCTGGTGATCAACTACAAGAATTAGCTGCGCAGCTAGAATCTGTTAATCTAAACCGATCGTTAGTTAGTCAGAACACGCCTACTTTTGGAAATCAAGTTTGGACAAACGAATTTACTAAAATTTCTAAATTTCTTAAAGCTAAGATTCACTCTCATAAAGGATACGCGCAGCCTAATAGCCCACAAAGCTGGGATCCTATAGTTTCTGAAGAAGCAATTTCTGAAGAAATATATAATTTTAATTTTGGATCAGAATCAACTGACAATTTAGATGCAGACGTAAAAGATTTAATCAATTCTTTAATCGGAACTCCTGAAACTCTAAAAGAATCCTACCATGATGTGTTCAATTCAGAAGTTGAAAAGTACGTTGATCCTTTTAACTATAAAGCTCAAATTTTTGGAAAATTCTTAACTAGTAAGTTTGTAGCAAAATTTGATGAGTATTATAATCTTCAAGGAGGCCCGGGCTTCCTTACAACACAAACTCCCAATCCAGAATATGTTTTAGAAAACTATGAAAATATGAAAACCATGTTGAACAGAGGCCTTTCAAGATATGGATACTCTGCTCTGCAATACGCTTATTCAACACAAGTTTTTAGTAAAATAAGAAACTCAAGATTAAACACTCGCGAGTTTATGAAAAAATTATGGAAAAAAGTATTAAGAAGCCCCTTAAACAATGACATCGATCCCCGGTGCGCTGAACTTTTTGAGCAAATTGGTGCACCATCTATAGATGGAATGGACAAAACAGAGACAGACTTTTTTAAATTAGAAAATATAAAAGATAAAATTATTGAATTTTATAAAAAGTCTCTTTGTTTTGATTTGTACGAAAACTCTCAAGAGCAATCTGCAACAGTTACTTCGTTGTTAGAGGGGATGGTCACAATGATATGCAAAATATATTGTTTAGAAATGATTTTGGCCTCTTTATTTTCTTGGGACAGTGTTGATATAGTCGACGCTTTTAAAGATAAAGCGTTAATATCAATTATAATACAAAATATTGAACAAGACTACGATATTGATTTTGTAGCAAAATTAGCAAATGATGTCTTGAAAAAACAAGAAGGGTTGTCAAACATAGAATTAGCCGAGGTAAGAGAAGCAAACAGCGCGTTAGAATATATGATTGTAAAAGAAGCAGAAAAAATATCAGGAATTGTTAGCGCCATGTTTATAAACTCTTTTCCATTAAAAACTAATTTAGAAGTTTCTCTGATTAAGAATTCAGATCCAGACTTTTTAAAAGATTTTGAAGTTGAGGTAACAAGTGATTTAGATTCTATATTTAAGCCTACCGAATACAAGAAATTTTATGAAGAAAAAGGAATTGAGTTTGTTTTAGACGCTCGTTTAAAAGATAATATTTATACTATGAACTACGGCAATCCAGAAAAAATGAATTTCTTAGATGCCGGCTCTTTTAATCCGACTGAAGATCTTGTTCAGCCTTCATTATCAAAGTCTGACATTTACGGTTTTTCAAAAACAACTGGACCGGACGGAATAAAAAGAGTCGCGAAACATAATAAAAACTATTTTCACTCTTTGCCAATGGATTTTTATTATAAGGTTGGAAGCTCAAACTGGTTCGAAACGGTTTATAGAGATTACACATGTCCTTGGCAAAATGTACCGTTTGTCTCTGACGGAGATGGTTCTCAAGAATGGACTGAATATTCAAATGTTTACACAGGAATGAAACATTCTAGTCAAGTAGGCCCTACGGGTATTGGAGAAACTTTATACAAAGGATACGAAAAGTTTGATGCTCTAAATAAACTAGCTCTAGGACACTCAACTTTTGATTTTGAAAATAATGTAGAAACAACTTATGGAAACTTATTAAATTCTAAATTAGGAAATATTCTTTTTCAACCATATGTCAGAATAAAAGACTATGAAGAAGGAGAACAGAGCGCCCTTGATTTTAATATATCTATTTTTAGTGAATATGACGCGTCCGGTGCACCATGCGTCGGCGCGGACACTCTTGTCTCTTTTAACGCTTTTGATTATATAGATAATATATCCTCGCTGTTAGAAACAGCAAGACTTCCAGAAGGAAACGTTTTTAAGAGTTACATGTACGACTATGTTCCTTTAACTGCATGGAACTATTTCTATAATCACGTTTTTATGAAAACAATTGTACAATTCAGCGTTGAAGAAAATGGTGTAAGTTTTAAACCTCTTCTTGAAGTTTACAAAAAATATGGACTAAAACCATTTTTTAAAAAAATAAGTTTTGGCATGCGAATGACATACGTAACTAGCTATCCGTTTGTAGACGAAATTGATGTAAGAACTTTAGAACCAAAAAACCCTAACGAAGGTGTGTACGGAGACTTTGAAAGCTTAACAGGAGATTTTGACTTTACTGAGTTTATGAGAAATTCTTTTGGAAACGACGATTCTATTACTAACTCGCTTAGAAAAGTCAAATCTCTTTATGGTCAAAGGCCTCATGCAAGACATTCAGGCAAGGTGTTAAGAGAACTTCAGATACCAGTTGTCGAGATAGAAAAAGAACTTAACTTTATTCAGGGCACGCAAAAGTTTACTGTTGGAGACAGCGATTCTTTTGACTTGAAAGAGCTAGGTACAACAATTGATACTGCGTACGCGTGGGGAGATGATAACCACCCGGTGCACACTATTGTCGACGAGTTCGATAAGGTTTCGCAAGATCAAAGTGGAGTTCTAAAAACTACTACAATGTCTGAAGCGCTTCTTAGCGAAGATAATATTGAAATTATGGACTATCTAGTTAATAATTTCCAACAGTTTTATTATAAAAATTTAGCCAATGAATTGTTAACAGATGTTAAGTCTTCTCCTGAATTTAAATTAATGTTTGATTATTTATTTCCCATGAAAAGGTATATGGCTACGGGAGTTATCGCTTGTTCTGACAGTATATCAAAATACATACCTGAACCGACTTTTGTTCTAGAAGACACAAAGAACACACTTCAAACAATTATTAATAATCTTTTAAATTCGGCAGACTGGCGAAACGTGCCCAGCCCAATAGCTAGTTTCCTAGCTGACCTAGCTGTTGCGAAAGAGATGGGAACAACAGGTAAAGAACCTAACATAACTAAAGAAATCTTTAAAATGATTTTAAGAACTCCGCTATTGATATTGAAAGGCCTTGTAGAAGTAACAGATCCAGCTGTAATTGTAGCAAAGTTAGTTATAGACATATCGAATGCAATAGTTTTCTCAACGCTGAACGCAATAAAAACAGCAATTTCTACTGCAAAATCAATTATGAACACTGGTATACAGACAGCAGAGTCTTTAATGACACAGTCTGAAATTTCTCTTTCAATGTCGACAGCGGCGTTGCCTGCGATTGTTTCGTCTTTAAAACCATCAGAAATACAAGAAAAAATTACTATTAATAACACTGGAGTAATTTTAGGGCCGGCGCCAGATTATACTCCTAATTGGGAATTAGAAATTCAGCCGTTAGAAGACGAAACACTAGATAAAATGACAGAGGAAGAAAAAGAAATATGGGAAGGCTTTAAAACTGAATTTAACGAACTACAAAAAATATTAACTGAGTATTCAGCAGCTGCTAAAACTTTATATACACTCAAGGAACAAAAAAAGAAATTAGAAGAAGATTTCGAAGAAGAATTAAAAAAAGCAGAAGAGGATTTGAAAAAAGTTTATCAGTCACCTTTCTTGTTACCAGGGTTGTGGGCTGCTTTGATGCCTCCCATGATTCCTCTTGGCGGAGGAATTATTCCCCCTCCTTTTCCAGGCGGCCCCTTCCCAAGCACAGTTCCTGGAATGATTTACATTGCGCTACTACTTATAGATGCGATAGAAGAAAAAACACACGACGACTTATCAAAGCTAGACGATCCAAATTGTGAGGATCAATTGTAAGGAGATCTAAATGAATGGAATAGGACCAAAATTACCGCTGCATCGAGACGACAGATTTGGTAATTATGGCCTTGTCACAACTTATGTTGAAGAGGTAAGACAAAATTTTAAAAATCTCCTGTTAACTTCACCAGGCGAAAGAATGATGAACCCAAATTTTGGAGTTGGTTTAAGAAATTTTTTGTTTGAAAATAAAGCCTCGTCAATACCTGCGATTAGACAAAAAATAAACGGACAAGTAACAAGGTACATGCCATTTATTAAAATTAATAAATTACTATTTAATCACAATATAGATCCTAGAGTAGCTGATGATTCGCCATTGTTGTCGATTTTAATAGAATACGACATTCCTAGTTTAAACTATTCTACGTCTTTGGCAATACAATCAGAGGATTTAAAGTAACATGTCAAAAAAAGACAAAAAATTAATAAGATATACGAACAGAGAGTTTAGCACAATTAAAGAGGGCCTGGTGGAATACGCCAAGCGGTATTATCCAGATGTTTTTAAAGACTTTTCAGAAGCTTCTTTTGGCTCTTTAATGTTAGATACAGTTGCCTACGCCGGCGATATTTTATCATTTTACTTAGACTACCAAACAAACGAGTCTTTTTTAAATACTGCAGTTGAGTATGACAATGTTATAAGGATGGGAGAACAGGTTGGATATAATATACCTTTAAGATCTAATTCTTTTGGAGTTGTGTCCTTGTACATACTTGCACCAGTTCAGTCTAATGGAAGTGGCCCAGATACTACGTACTTGCCGGTTTTAGCTAAGGGAAGCAAATTTTCTACAAACTCAGGACAAATCTTTACTTTGATTGATGACATTGATTTTGCAAATCCAGAAAATGAAATAATAGTAGCTACCTCTAGAGAACAAGATGGTACACCAACATCTTTTGCAGTCAAGTCTTTAGCAAGGGTTATATCAGGAGAAGAAGACCAAGAATCTCATAACATAGGTGACTTTGTTAGATTTTTAACAATTCCTGTTTCTGATCCAAACATAACAGAAATTGTTTCTGTTGTTGATTCTGAAGGACATGAATATTTTCAAGTAGATTACTTGTCACAAGACACTGTTTTTCGTTCCGTAGTTAACAAAGATCCCGCCACAAGGGGGTATGTACCAAGCATAATAGTAGCTACTTCTGTACCTAGAAGATATGTTGTTTATAATAGAAATGGCTCTATCTTTCTAAAATTTGGTTATGGCTCAGAGTCTTCTTTAAAAACAGACAACGTTACTCATCCTTCAAATGTCGTTTTGAAAATGCATGGTAAAGAATACGAAACTGATTTAACTTTAGATCCTTCAAAACTATTAGAAACTGATAAGTTTGGAATAGCGCCGGCGAACACTACTCTGACTGTAACTTATAGAAAAAACACAACTGACAATGTCAACGTTGCAACCGGTGGTTTAACTAACGTTGTCGACCCACTTTTTATATTTAAAGGAGAGGCTACTGATAATTCAAGTATCTCGTTTGTAAGAGATAGTTTAGAAATTGTGAACCAAGAAGGCATAACGGGCGATGTTAGTAAGCCGACGTTAAACGAACTTAAACAAAGAGTAAACGATGTTTTTGCTTCACAAAATAGAGCAGTAACTGCTGAAGACTACGAAGCTCTGATTTATAGAATGCCTCCTCGTTTTGGAAGCGTAAAAAGAGCAAAAATTGTACGAGATCAAGATTCTTTTAAAAGAAATTTAAATTTATATATTTTATCTGAAGATTTTGATAGAAAACTAACAACTTCGAGCCAAATATTAAAAAACAACATTAAAGTTTGGCTAAATCAATACAGAATGCTAAACGACACATTAGACATTCTAGACCCAAGAATCATAAATATTAAAATAAGCTTTGTTGCAGTTGTAGATTATTCACAAGAAAAACTAGAAGCATTAAATATCGCGATCACAGAGATACAAAGCATGTTTAGAGAGCAATTAGACATTGGACAACCAATATATATTACAAAAATATATGACGTGTTAAACAACCTAGACGAGATAGTTGATGTTACTCACGTAAAAATAGAAAACGCTACAGGTTCTAATTATTCAGATGAGACAATAAACTTAAGTCAATACATGTCAGCCGACGGCCGAATACTTTATGCTCCTGAAAACGTTATATACGAATTAAAATATCCCAATTTAGACATTAAGGGAACTATTAAGTAATGGCCATTAAGAAATACATAGCAAAAAAAGACAATACGATTACAAATGCATTTGGAGTCGACTTATCAACTAGGGCAACCGGTTCTAATATGGGTGCTGCGGACATATTAGAGGTTTTTTCAATCTATGGTCTCCAAACAACGTCTTCTGCTGAATTATCTCGTGCTTTAATAGAGTTCCCAATCGATAACATTTCTTCTGACAGAGCTTCTGGCGACATTCCCGACCCGGGATCTGTAAATTTTTATTTAAGAGTATTTAATGCTAGACATTCTGAACAACTACCGGTAAATTTTACTGTTAATGTCTTTGCAATATCTTCATCTTGGCAAGAAGGTTTTGGCTTGGATATGGAAACATACTCTGACAAAACAAAAGACAACATTGAAGGCTCGAACTGGATGTATAGAGACAATAACGCAAATCTATGGGGCACTCCAGGTGGTGAATATCACTCTTCTTCTTATGTTTCTGGCTCAACAATGCCAAATTATACTTTTACTTTTCAGGAAGGCTATGAGGATCTTTTTCTAGATGTTACAGACGCTGTTGAGGAGTGGATAGCAGGAAATAAATCTAACTATGGGTTTGGTGTGTTTTTGACTTCTAGCTTTGAAGCTTATCACTCAAATTCTTCTGGAGTAAACGATGATGAAGTGTTACACAACCCAGATGGACAACAGAAAAGTTGTTATACAAAAAGATTTTTTTCTAGATCTAGTGAGTTTTTCTTTAAGAAGCCAGTTATAGAGGCTAGGTGGGATTCTAGAGTAACAGATGACAGAGGAAATTTTTATTCTTCTTCTTCAATAGCTCCTGCAGCAGATAATTTAAACAATTTATATTTGTATAACTATATTAGAGGCCGTTTGGTTGATATACCAAGTACAGAGACTTTATCTGTAAACTTGCATGCTAGTGTTGATGATAGTCCGTCAGGGCCTTCTTTGTCAACCACCACTGCAACAAAAGCTAGCACAGGCGTGTACAGGGCACAAGTTAATATAAACACTACTAGTTCTGTTTTACACGATGTTTGGTCCGGATCAGTAGGCGGCGAGTACAAAACAGGGTCAATATCAATTAAGAACTTTAATGATACCAGCGTACTTCTTTCAGATGATTACACTCGGTTTGTGACAAAAATAACAAATTTAAAAGCTAGTTATTCAAAAGAAGAAAAAGCAAGATTCAAAGTTTTTGTAAGACCAAGAAACTTTAGCCCTACAATTTATTCTGTTGCTAATACTGATATAGAAAGAGTTATTATACCGAGTGCCTCTTATGAAATAATGAGAATGGTGGATGAAAGAACAATTGTTAATAATTCAACAGGAAGCGCGACCAATCATACATACTTGTCTTATGATAACTCAGGCAGCTATTTTGATCTTGACATGTCCTTGCTAGAACCTGGCTATATGTACGGTATAAAATTTGCGTATCACTCTTCTAATGATTGGCGAGAACAAGAAGAGGTGTTTAAATTTAGGGTTGAAGATAATTAATTATATGAAACTATAGTTGGGTTAATACATGAGTATAAAAGATCTATTTGACAAAGGTCATTCATTAAAATTCGTTAAAAACAAAACTCAAAATAATCTTTCTGAAAATGTTGAGTCGTTTCGATATGTTTCTTCTTATAGTGAAAAAAGAGATCGCTTTATACCTGATGTTAATTTTGCTACTGCGTCTAACTTTGCTAGATTTGGGTTAGCAGAAGAGTATTACGACTCTTCCATAAAGCGTGTTTATCAAACTTATCCTTATGACGGTTCGCAAGCTGAAAAAATTGAATGGGAAAACGAAAGTACGTATTTAGATCTTTTTCTTTTTGAAAATGAATATCCAAGAACTAACGGCCATGTTTCTATGGGACAGGTTTCTTCTTTTGGAACTAGTACAGCGGCCTGGCCTACTATTTTTACTTCTAGCAGCCCACAATATATTTTTATAAAAGGAGGCCCAAACGCCGATCCTTCTGGAGATTATAAAAGCGATTTTTCAGCAGGGCCCTCTAAAAAAGGCATATCGAAAGCAAACATATATCACACTGGTAGTAGAAGAACAAACAACCTTGAACTTGATTTAGAAAAAGGTACAACAGTAGAATTTTGGCTAAAAAAAGATGGTTGGGCCACTGGAAGTATACAGCTAGAACATTATTTTCACTTGTGGAACTCTGGATCTGTTCTCGATGCAGCTTCAGAAAATGTTTCTTTAAGGATAAATTCTTACGGTTCTGGTGCTACTCCCGCTAAAAAAACAATATTTGTTAATCTTGTTTCTGGATCAACTTCAATAAATATAAATCATGACACAGGACTAGCAAACATAGCGGATAGTGTTTGGCGTCATTACGCGATTACTTTAAAAACATCGTCAGAAAAAACTATTTCTGATTTGTACGTCGATGGTGTACACCAGTCACACCAGACAAACGCTAATACGATAGGAGCAGTCGACGGCAATATGTTGGCTGCAATCGGCGGCATGGTTGGACCGCTAACTGGCTCTACAAGTATAGGCAAGGGTTGGGGAAATATAGTTTCTGCTTCTTTTGACGAATTTAGATATTGGAAGACAGAAAGAGATGCACAGCAAATTGGTCGATTCTATCGCGCTCAAATTGGTGGCGGAACAAACACAGACAACGTAAAATATGATGACATATCTAACAAAGTTGACTTAGGGGTATACTTTAAATTTAACGAAGGCATTACTGGTGATGCTGCGACAGACGCTACAATACTAGATTATTCTGGCAGAATATCTAACGGCACGTTTGTAAACTATAATTCAAACGCTAGAAGTACAGACTCAGCGATTGTTCTTTCTAAAGCGGCAACAAAAGAGTTCAAAGACCCAATTATTTATTCTTTTCACCCGCTTGTTAGCAGTTTGTTAGCTGCCAAGAAGATATCTGGATCAATGTATGATCATGAAAACACAGTGTCTTTGTATAAGTCTTTACCAGGGTGGATTTTAGAAGAAGACGAGAAAGAATCTGATAACATAAAGTTTTTAACACAAATTATGGCTAGCTTTTTTGATGAGCTATATCTTCAGATGGAGAAACTGCCTCACTTAAAAGATATAAACTATGCAGATGATAATAATTACGAAAAACCAATTCCTTTTGCTGACAGGTTATTAACCTCCCGCGGCTACGACGCTCCAGAGTTGTTTGCAGACGCGTCCGATTTAGCAAAATATTTGGAAAGAGACGAAAAAATACTTTTTGAAAAGAAGTTATATGAAGTAAAAAATATCATATACCAAAATATTTATAATAATCTTTCTTATATACAAAAATCAAAAGGTACTTTTAAATCTCTAAGAAACTTCTTAAGGTGTTTTGGTGTTGATGAAGAGTTAATAAAATTAAATATTTACTCTAACAATGAAACTTTTGAATTTAAAGATAATCAAACTTACACAGCCATAAGAAAAAAATATATTGACTTTGACGATGCAGAAACAAGATATACTGCTTCTGGCGGAGACTACTCCGGAGCATTTGAAGGTACGGCATATCAATATTATAACTCATCAGATCCAAATTCGTTATCTTACATTCCAGCCGTCGAAGAAGGTTTTTTGACTGGCGCGATGATGACTATTGAAACTGAAGTTATTTTTCCAAAAAGAAAAATTAGTGGAGAAACTTCATACAAAATTTTACCAGGAAATATCTCATCTATTTTTGGTCTTCATGCTGTTAAAGCAGATAATGAAGATTTAAGTTTTGAAAATGACACGATTAACTTTAATGTTGTAGCCAACAGATCTGATAACGATTTAAGAAACGTAAAGTTTGCTCTTAAGACTGAAGGATCAACAATTTTTAGTGAGATTGAAAACGCTTCTTCTTTCGCTGGCGTTTATGACAACGAAAAATGGAATCTTGCTTTTAGACTAAGGCCTACAAAAGCAAAATTTGACAATACGCCGGCTTTAAATACTAGCGTTGGATATTTAGAGCCGGCTAGCTCAGCATACACATACGAGCTGTACGGCGTAAATTATTTATCAAATGTTCTTCAAGAAGAGTTTGTTTTATCTGGTACGATGAGTCTTACAAACGCAAAAACATTTTTTACAAAACCAAAAAGACTTTTTGTTGGTTCTAATCGTACTAATTATACCGGAAGTGTTATAACACCTTCTGATGTTAAAGTTTCTTCTACAAGAGTGTGGCTAGATTATCTTCCAGATGAAACAATACGCGCGCATGCTAGGGACGCAAACTCATACGGATCTTTAGAGCCATATAGAAATACAAATGATTCTTTAAACGAAAATTTTGTTCCTCAAATTTCGAGCCTTGTCTTGAACTGGACTATGGAGAATGTTACAGGGTCTAATCCAAGTGGTCAGTTTTTAATTCCAGATTTTGCTTCTGGGTCGTCTGATTATAAATTAAAATTTGGAGATAATTGGTCAAAACCAATCAGCAAATACAATTATTCAGGGCGAGGTGATAAGTTTACAACAAATACTGATTTTTCAGATCAAGCTATTGACGTAGAGTTTGTACAGTCAGCTAAATTTAAGTTACCAGAGGTTGTTAACAGCGATGACATGGTGAAAATTTTAAACAAACAAGACGATGTTGTTTTCACAAGAGACACAACCTATGTTCAACATTTGTTATCTGTAGAAAAAAGCATGTATCAAACAATATCTGAAGAAATGTTAAGATTTTTTGCGACTGTAACTAACTTTAACAATTTGGTTGGTGAACCTGTTAACAGGTATCGGCCTTATTACAAAAAAATGGCTAAACTAAGAGAGCTATTCTTTGAGAATGTTGAAAACGAAAGATTAGATTTAGAAAAGTTTGTTGAATACTTTAAGTGGATAGACGATGCTGTTACTATGATGATAACACAATTAATACCTGCTTCTTCTAACTCAACTGAATTTTTAAGAAACATGGTAGAAAGTCACATATTAGAAAGAAATAAATATTGGACTAAGTTTCCTACTCTTGAAACCAAGCCGCACAATCCGATCTCTTCTTTAAAAGCTATAGAAGAGTTAAAGTATAATTGGAAATTTGGTCACGCTCCGTTAAATCCAGATCAAAACACAAATCAAGACCAAAATTGTTTGTGGTGGAAACAAAGAGCCGAGCGCGACGGAGTGTTGTCTTCTTCTGACAGCTCAGTAAACACAGAAAAAAATACAATTTTAAAACTACAAGTTACTGAAGTATCAGGCGCCGGCCCAACGTTGAAAACTTTTGATGGCACAAGGTACGTAGGCACTTATTATAACAATAGAAGTCTCGCGCGCCCTATCGATCTTTTATCTAAAAAGATGCTAAACCTAAAAGGCGGAGGAAATCCAAAAAACAACATACGTCATGACTTTTATAAAAATGCTATCAAGTGGAGCAGCGACGATGATTTTATTTATTTAGACCTTGATAATGAAACTGGACAGACAGTATGTAACGATCAGTACATACCCCCAGAGATCGAGAAAAAACAAGTTAATTTTAGAGCACTCCTTAACACGGCCGACGAGACTTCAAATTCTGATGCATACGGTACTGGAATAAAAGACAAGAAATACACGGACGCTAAAAGTACATTGTTGGTGCCATTTAGTGTTTATACTTCTTCTGTCGACACTGGATACCAATCTTTATATTCAAACCAATTTAAAGTTGATTTTACAAACCTGCATGAAGACAAATATGGCATCGATGCAGAGATTCCAATGCAGGGCCCATTTTCAGAACAGCATGTAGGCGGAATGCAACATCGGCACGTTAAGATAAACAGAGGATCTGATGCTCCGGTTACAAGACCAGAAGGCTGGTATCTTCAAGAATTTTTAGATTTGACCAGTAAAGAGTACATTCTAGACGAAAGTTTTGAAAATGCTCCGGAGATTAACCCGACAACTGATGCTAAACTAGTCACAAGCGCCTCCGTTGGATCTGCTCCCGGAGATCCAAGTCCTTATGAATATTGGCGCTCCGGAGTAGGTGCTGACAATCCATGGTCTTTTATAAAAGGCCAAACTCCATCTATAGGCTCGGGCCCTAGTGGATCTTATGACCGATTTTCTGGATTTGCTTATTGTGAAGTTTCTTCGCTACAAACAGCACAGACTTTTGCACTAGTAACTCCGTTAATTGATTTGCTGGATGTTAATTCTGGTTCCTTTGTTAATTTTGAGTTTAAATATCACATGTTTGGTTCTGGCATCGGCGATCTAAAAGTGCAAGCATCAACTGATTCAAGCTTTTTAACAGGGGTACAAGATTTAGCAGTTAGGTGGGAAACTTTAGATACTGGAGGCGGCTTTCACGGCTTAGAATCAGAATCGACAATAATTTCTGGTGAGCAGCATTCTAGTATTACAGACGACTGGTCACAAGCAAGAGTCACAAGCAAAAGATATGTTACAATTGATGGAGATGTTTACAATTATTATAGTGATTCTTTAAAAGATTTTCTCGGTAAGCGTTTTTATATAAGGTTCTTATATACATCCGGTGTTACACATCAGTCAGACTGCGCGATTGATAATGTTAGACTATTTAAAGACGGCTCAACTTCAGAATTTTCAGTATTACAAAATTCTTTTAAACTTCTTAGTCCAACACACGACAACCACAATCTTCCTCGCGCTATTTACACTAGAGATATGGTGGCCAAGCGTCCAGTCAACATTAGAAACATTCACATGACTGGAAATTCTCCTACTGTTGCAGGAAATTACCTTGATAGATACGAATATCTCAACACAACAAGCCCAGAAGCTAATGATCCATGGTTTGTAAAGAACACAAGTAAAATTACTAGAAATACGGCAGAAATATTAGGGATAGGAACTGGAAGCATACAAGAGATTTTAAATACTCCTCCTGGAACTATACGGATAGACTTACAAAAATTAGATTATACGCTTCCTGATAGAACGTACTTAACAGGCACAACAAGGAACAGAACTAGGTTTAAGACAAGATTTAGTTCTCCTGGTGGATTTGAAGTTTCATCTCGCGGCTTTTTAGATCCTGCTCACGAAATCTACTCTGTTTATAACGCGATGCCCTGGAGAAATAACTGGGGAAGAAAAGTATATAACTCTCAACTTCAAGCACACCAAGGACGCTTCGGTGTTAGTACTCATGGACAATCTAGCACATCTGCCAGAGTATATGGTTCCGAAGTCGTTGGCACAATAAGATCAGAAGATTATACTATTAGCGGTGATGCAGCGGCTCACAGGAGACACCGAAACAATCTTGAAAGATTAGAGTTGTCAGGATCTGCAGCTTCGATACAAGAAATGACTGTTGTAACTGCTTCAAGTTTTGACAATGCTTTCATTTCTCATACGATACCAAGATCAGATAAACAAACTAGATGGATAACAGGTTCAATAATTTAGGGTATAATCTATTTATATGGTAGGACAGAGGTAAAAAATGGCTTTAAGCGGATCATTAAATTTTTTAAGTGCTAGTGAAATTGTAAGCTACTATAGACTTTCGCCACTTTCCAGTGCAGGAAGAATATTTGGTAAAGAAGCTTCTGTCGTGGCTAATGAAGTTGCATCTGGACAAGTCCGGGCAAACTCAACAATTCCAGTTGATTTTGTAGGTTTAAATACGATTGTGTATGAACCTTTAGACGTTACAACGAACACAGCGTCTCCTGACGGCCGTACTTTGTCTGGATCAATAATTAACAAAACTGTTCACGGCCTTGTTCTTAACGCAGGCATAGATCACTTCGTAGCTCCAGGCGAGGGCGCCCCGCTGTTTAACTCATTAATGTTGAATCGCAACGGCCCGTATCAGCACCCTTCTTGGAAGCAAATAAGGGGGGGCCATCACCCTGTTGCTAGAAGACTTCGTCTCCACAACACAATGTCTGTCGATATGTCTTTTTCTGATGCTAAAAAACGAGAGGAGCTTAGACAGAGGTATAGGACGTTTGAAGATAATCTTACTTTTAAACAATTTGCAGAATGGGAAAGAACAGAAAACTCTGTTTTAAAACTTTATGATCAAACTGGAATTGGTAGCAATCCAAATGTATTAAGTGGATCAACTCTTTATTTACAACCAAAATTAACAAGATTTTATGAACCCTCTGTTGTAATTAAACACAAGCCAATGATATACGACATTGTTTATAGCCCGAATTATTCTGCCGGTGTCAATAGCGAGCGCGCTAGAGTACGGTCTAGTTTAAAAAATAATATGGTATTTTTCGAAAACCATTATCTTAATAAAAATTTAAAAATTAACGAACAAAACAGAAATTCACAATATTATGAAATTATAGCAGCTGCTAAAGACATATCAGCATCTGACTTTGTTTTTTCAAAAATGATATTTCCAAAAAGTGTAAATGTTTTTAGACCATTTAAATTAGAAAAATTAAATTATGAAGAAAGTTCAGGTTTAGAACCTGGTAATGGTTATGATAGAGAGATAAACAGAACTTTCTGGAGAAGTTCACAACCATCTTTTGACCTTGCTAGTACAGATATATCTGCAGATGGGTCTAATAGGACAAGAACGCCAGAAGTTGCAATAAATTCTCAAGGGTTTATTCAATCAATGAAAATTAGTAGTTCTTTTGGAGTTTATAGTGACGAACTTCCATGTGCAGAATCTCAATGTCTTCTTGAGGGATTTAGAACTATAATACAATCGCCGGTTTTAGAACCGCAAGAATGGAACCATACACATTATTTTATCGAAAATGGAATAATTCCACATTCCGCCGCGGACACGTTGACTGGTTCTCTGGGCTCTGACCATCTTCCTTTAGCTGCGCCTTCTTCTTCTTTTATAAATCAAGAAACTTATAATCCCTACCCAGTGGCTTTGCTTAGCATGTGGCCACTAGATGCCCGTCAAGATATTTTTAAGGGCAACACGTCCCGCACAGGATTTGTAGTTGCTTTCAATCATTCGGCGTATTTAAGATCTCCTATCGGAGGAAAAGGCGCTCAAATCGGCCTAACGCCTCACAGAATGAAAAGATGGAACGAAAATATTAACCCTGAAGGTGATTTTGAAAGTCTGCTGATCCCCGCGTACACCGCTCCACTGACCGGTCATGTTGCTGGCTCTAGCGGGGATCCTCATGATATGGATATCAAAAAAAATGCCACCGCTTCTTATGGTCAATTTGCAAATATTGTTACTGGTACTGCTGGAGAGCTGGTTTATAGCACCAAACCAACTTTGTTTCTTCATAAACAAGAAAGTTTAGATGAGCTAATAGGATATCGCTCTCAGACTGCATCGCTACAATACAATCGTCATACTTTTCCGTACAACACACCATTTTATGCAACTAATGTAATACGAGGCCGCGAGCCTTTTTTCAATTCTTATTCTGATTTTGCAGAAAATTTAAAATACATAGCAAGAGAATATAGTTATTTACCTGAATTTAGGCTATCAGAGCATTTAGACTTTTATTACAAAACTTTTTTTGATATTAGTTATGGAATTGCAACAGAGAGCCCCGATTATGACTTATACAAAACAGAAACAGTTCCCTCATCTCTTGTTTCTGGGCAGCCTGCATATTTAAAAGAATCTTCAGGATATGTTATAAAACGTAGAATAAATCCACCGACTGGACTTGGCAAATCGCTCGCGCTCGGCACCAAATTAGATTTTTTAACTATCGATGGAGCGGAACCATCAGCTAGCGCGGATATCTCTCATTTTGGAACAACCCCAGCTTCAACTACAAAATATAACTTTGATACTTTAAACTTGAAAGCTGAAGAAGGTGGAGAATTCTCCTCTGTTCCAGATTTTCACATTGATCAGTTACCACAATCTGTTGAATTTTTTAATAAATTTTCAAATACAGATGAGCTAGAAGATATTGTAGACTTGTTTGAATTTTTTCAAAATGGAAAAGATACGATTCCTAAAAGAATACAGTTTACAGCTACATGTATCAAGAAACTTTTACCATATAAGAATTTTTATCCCGTTACAAAAACTGTTGACATTGGAAACAAATTTAAAAATTATATTGAAAACAATATTAATTTGTCGCCTTTTACATCTTCTGGCATTGCAACGGACAATCGTTTTCCTGGCGCATTACAAAGCTTTTTAGAGCCTTGGATGTCCCCAGGAATTTTGTACAATTCTATAAAATCTGGTGTGGGCGTTACTTATCCTATTTTTGAAAGTAGACCAATCTACTTTGCTCCATTGCCATTTTTTAGCGGAACATTGTCTTCTGTGGACAATTTCACTTCTTTTGTAAATCCTCCACCAGGCGCCGCTGCTAAAAAGAACACATCAACAATGTTCACTAAGTACGTTTCTTCTTCTTTTAACTACGGTGGCTTTCAAATGGTTGGCGCCTCACGGTGTATACCTGCAATATTAAACTCACGCATAAATCAAAAATTACCATTCAGCGCGCTATTCGAACCCGAACCTTATTTTCACATATATTCACAAGGAACCGCAAGCCCAAGAAAGTCAATTTATTTAACAACTGACTTTCTAGACTTGGATATAAATGCACAAACTCTGCCACATCCTTCCGCCGAAAACGGTCCTACCGGATCGAAGAACCTGGGGCCCTACCAGGCAAACCACCATCCTGGCGCCCTTTTCACAAATACTGGGCCCCGAGGTCAGCTGTTACACTCTCCTTATGACTCTCAACCCGGCAGTGTTCATAGAAGTCTTTTTATGTATCGCTCAAGCATCAATAACTTTTTATGCGAAACAATGAATTTCTTTCTTAAAGAGCATCACCCCGGCGTAGCATTGCCAGTTGCAGTTTCGAAACCAATTAAAAAATTAAATCTTGAAACTGGCAAAAGATACTTTATGGAGCTTTCTATCTACATGGGTGAAAAACAAGTCATGGTAGAAGGCCCCCGCGACGCTGGTATTGGTGGAGGTAGTAGCATAGATAACACCTTTGCCAACAACAATAGAAACGCAAGTATGAGAGGATATTTGTATGGTCCTCCTGTTGAAGCCGTAGAAATGAGTGGTTCTGCAACAACAGTCGATTTTAGTACAGGTTTCAATTCTAGAACGAACGAAACCGGTACAGTAGTTCAACCTTTTATACGTTCATGGCGCGCCACAAACAACGCAACATTTGGATCCGGAGAAGCAGATTATGAATCTTACTTTGCTGCTAACTTGCAAGATCCTGCGTACGCACCGTATACTCCTCCATATTTTTACGGAAAAAGCTCTTATATTGCTAGTATAGCACCGGGAGATGGACCCATTCCTGACTCAATTAGTGTTGACACTTTGGGTGGAAATGTAAGGTTAGATTCTTTTTATTATGAACAATACGTTACTGGCTCTACTACCGAAGCGTTATGTAGATATGTGCCTGGCTTAACATCTCAGATGATGGCGCAAAACTCTAGAATGAAAGTTGATGAAGTCATAGCCTTTAATCTCAACGCGTACTATGAGTTGTCAAAGGAAGGTGTTGATCCTCCGGCTCAAGGCGCGCCAGTGATATATCATATAGAACCGACATGGGTCTGTCCTGTTTTAGATTTTTCTTCTTCTTTTTCTGCTGTAAAAGAAACATACGTATCAAATAAATTAGAAAAAGAAAGCTTGGTACACCTTACAAATTCTTTTCACAATACGACAACAGGAAAAGGCTTGTGGGGCGGTTACGGAACAGATCCTTATGACGTTATGACAAAACAACGTTTAATAAGCAACACTTCAGAAAATACTAAAGGACTGTTTTTTGCAATTAAGTACCCTTTTCAAGGAGAAAGCGCCAAACAAGAAACTTCTTTCTCTCTTACAACAAAGATTGGAAAACCAGGATATGACGGGTACTATAGCAAAGCCCTGGGGGAAATTCTTGAAGGTCAAACAGCGCAGCACCAAAGTGCTTCTTTGGGGGAAGAACTAGGATTTTTAAGTTCTAGGACTGATTCACAAACTTTTAAAATAGGAGAAATGGCCGATAGCAAAGAAATTTCTGAAGCAATAGTTTTAATTCCATACTTAGAAAAGCCGATTGTACATGTTGCTACAGGCCTGGCAGGCGGCTCTTCTAAAGAACTTTTTGAGACAAGAGAAATTATACCTGGAAGACATTTTTTACCAATCCACAATGATCTTTTTGAAAATATCTTGTCAATAAAATTGGTTGAAGAGAAATACAACAAACTTATAAAATATAATTCTATGAGTAGAGAAGAGTTTGTTGAAGATTTAAAAATGTATCATGGTTTCAGTGATCTGACTAGCTATGAAGCTGCGCGCACAACAGATGTTTACAAACTAGTCGACATGTTAATGGGCACTGATGTTTTATCCGAAGCCAGGTCGGGCTATCAAATGCCACCAGAACTAGATTTTGTTAATTTTAATGTTAACCCATTTCAAATGGTGGTTATACCAGTTGACGCAACTCTAAGCAAGCAAGAGCTAATGGATATATACCAGGGTATAATGCCAGACCAATCTATACGCGCCGAAAAAACTAGTGCATTTACATCATTTGATCTTTACGGCCAGAACAAACAATATTCTCGCTTTGAATGGATGCCAGCGATTAGAGCTAAAGCCGGAGCATCTGTAACTGTTCCGACAAGCTTGCATGATTGTTATTTGCCAGCTAACTTCTTAGCACCATATTTTCTATATGCAGCACAGACACACGCTACTTATTCAAAAGTTATAGATTTTGAAAAATCTGTAAATATTGACTGGTTAAAGTCATCTCAAGATTTTTATAAAAATTTAAAATTTATGACATTTAAAATAAAACAAAAAGCACTTAAAAACTATACTGATTACCATAGAAAGCAGATTGAAAATTCTGTCAAGCTAGAAACTATAAAGCAGGCAGAGAATTTGGATAATCTTGATCAAGTTACTTCTAAACAAATTCTAAAAAACAGACAACCTAAACGAGTTGGTGATGTTTTTGGATCTAATTGGCCATACGATGATTTTTCTCTGATAGAAGCTGTGAAGATGGATATAAAATTTAAGGTACAAACATAATGGAATTTTTTAATAAAAAAGAAGAGGTAATAGATTTAAAATTAACACAGTTTGGAAGACTTTTGTTGTCTAAAGGTAAATTTAAGCCCGTGTACTATTCTTTTTTTGATGATAATATTTTATATGATTCTACCAAAGCTGGTTTCGAAGAAATTCAAAACAATAGTGAAATAAGAATTGTTGAAACTCCTGTTTTACATCCACAAATCTCGTTTTCTTCGTTGGAAAAGCATTTTAATTCAAATTATAGCAAAGTTTTATCAGGTGTATCGTCGACATCAGAAGACTTACAAAGAACAGCAGAGAAACATTACGCTTTACCGCAAACAGTAGGCACTAGTGACATAAATTCTGAATATTCTCCTTCTTGGTCTGTGCAGTTCTTAAACGGATTTTTAACCGGTTCAGTTTCTAATTTGAATATGTCAGAAAAAACCGGAGGCAGGAACACACAAATAATCCCGCAAATTAATTCAGAATTAACTGTTAAACTTCTTGATTTGTCAGAAGACGTTTCTTATGATCTAGAAGAGATGGAAGACGCTTTCACAGATTCTAATGTAGCTGTACTATCTGAAGACGATGATTTGTTTATTTTATTAAAAATAAACGAAAACAATGGTTTTTTTCAAAAGAAAAATTTTGATATAGAAATATTTGAAGTAGAAGAAGAACTGCAAGGCAACGCGGTCATAGAAACTCTGCGACCACTAAAGTTTTCTATAACACCAGAACTACTTTCAGAAATAGACTGGGTAGACGAAATGGTACCCGAAGACGACGTGACTCATACAGATTATTACTTTGACGTCCTGGTAGATGATGAGATATCTGAACAAACACTTTGTAGTTATGATCCCGTAAACGAAACAATGGGAGTTTTTGCAGACCCAAGAACAATTCGTTGTCAAGAAGTTATTGATGAGCAAAATAAAAAAGTATTTGATATTTATACTGATGAGGCCGACATCTCAGGAGAAATTTGTTAATGTCTTCTATACTAGACACAATTACTGGAGGAAGTTTTTTACCGCATGTTTATTGTAAAAAGATAACAGTGGAAAAAAGCGCTAATGATTCTACAGCAGTAGATTTAACTCTATTATTAGAACTATACCAGGACAAAAACAAGCTTTTGGAGTCAACATGGCTTAACAATCTCGGCGGCGGAAATCAAGCAAATGGCGGAAATCTTATTGACTCTGTTTTTATACAAATTTTGCCATTTACAAAAAAAGAAAATATTAATAAACTTTTTCCAAGCTTTGCTGGGTCTGCAAAAACTTTGTCTCAAGCAATTGCTGCAGCTTTACCTGGCGGTCCGGGTACCGCAGCGAAAGGGTTGGTTTTTGAAGGAAGCGTGTACGGAGCAAAAAATGTTTTTGGAGATGCTTATTTACCACGAAACAAGACATCAGAAGTTCTGACTAAACCTAACGGCGTAGGCGCCGACGTTGAGGTTTCTCAAAATGAAGCAACAAAAGTTTTTGATTATCCAGAGCAAGAAGAGTATGTTCAAAATACGTTTCCATACGCAATATCAGTGTCAAACTCTAGTATGCTCGGAAATTTATCCCAGGCGAACCCGCTTACAAAGGCTAGCGTCGATCCTAATGACACTGAGTGGTCGACCTCGCTGGACGGTTCGGCTAGAGAAGAAACTATAAACGGAAAAACATATTATGTGGTGCCGTTTGAACACAAAATAACTGACTTTACAGGAACAGATTTAGGTTTTGCATTTTATACTTTTTTGAATGTGCCTCATTGGGTCAAAAGCTTGCAAATATTAAATTCTGGGACCCCTTTGCCGACTGAACACTATACTAGCTTTTTAGAAAAATTTATTATAGAAGGGCCAATAAACACTGAAGTTGTTTATAAAGACGGCAACTTACATAAAACAAGAGAAGCTTTTTTTCTTCCTGATGGCACTTCTTGGGAGGGATCTGTTCATTTACACACAGATACTAACCCCGCACCTGATGGTTATTATGGTGACGGAGGTTTATCAAAAGACCCCTCTAGTCCTGAACGAGGCTGGATGCAGGGCGAGTCTCACAATTCTTCTAACCAACAAAAGCTTAGGCTGGTAGAAACGCCAAACAATAAGATAGTAGATTTTAGGTATACAACCTACGAAGAGCCCTTGTTCACTGCATTAGGATTTGCAGGTGTAACTTCTGAAGCCGGCGGTAAACAAATTCCAGTCTTGACAGACGCTACAAGAAAAATAACAGATTTTTTGATGCCTTTTCAAAAAGAAAAAAGACGTGATTTCAACTTGGATCGTTTCGGGCGGCATTTAGATAGCGAAAAAGAATTCTCAAAACTTTACTGTTCTCGCACAAGACCAGGAACTTCTCGCGGTATGTTTCTTATAAACACTTTAGAGTTGTTAAAAGGGCAGTCAAATTTATTTCCTCTTTTATTTGATAAGCCAGGAACTTCTACTGATGAAGAAAAAAAGAAATTAGAATTAACAAACATGCCCGAGATCGAAAAAATATTAAACAAAGGCAAAATTTTAAGTTTAAAAGTTTACAGGGATAGAGTAAAAAAACATGTTATAAATTCTAGATATGAGAAATATGCTAATGATGAGTCTTATGAAGAACCATCGGTCTTAATAGGCACGTTCAGCGACTACGGTGCAAGCGACCCAAGTCTTATTGAGCTTCCAAACGTTAAATATTTTCAAAACCACATACACAGGGCCTTTAATATAACAGACATGTCTGTTTCTAAAGAAGTGGCGGGGTTGTACCGCTATAGATTAGAACTAGAATATAAAGACGGAACATACGAATACCTATATGAACTATACCGAGAACTTTCAAAAGCTAAAATCTTGTTAGAGACGTATTACGATTTAGCAACATCTTATTTCACTGATCCTTTATTAAATAATCTAAATTTTGATAGAACGTTTATTGAAAAAAACAGTCAATATGTAAAAAAGACCTTTAAAAGATATTTTCATAATGGTGTTTTTAGATCTGAGTTTGCTAGTTTAGTTGAAGATCCTGTAAAGACACCGCAGTTTGCTGAAAACAAACCATGGGTTGTGGTACCAGCAGTTCTTTTTAGTCTACAAAAAATATTTGGTATATTTCCAAAAGAAATTAATTTTACAGATCCAATGTTTTTAAATCTTCTTTCTCCATACCCAGAAGGAGCAGGGTCACCAAAAAGCATAGAATTGTTTTCTAGGTTCTTAAAAACAGCAATTTATAAAGTAGAGTCTCTCCTCGCCGCGACTAAAGTAAATAAAACAGGCAGCGAAATTGATACTTTTGGTCTTCCTGACTCTTACACCTTTAACAATCTTTTTAATATCGTTGTTTCGCCGGCAGACTTTACGATAAAAGAGCACCACAGCTTTGATCATCCAAACGAATTATTCGAAGCGATAAACAACAAAAACATTTATTCTGATTATCTAGCTTCTTGGTCAATTCTACCAGAAGGCTTTTCGGGTTTAAGAACTTTGTCTGTTAACTACTTTAAACAGAGGTGTCACTTAGAAACAGCAAAGCTGTCTCCTATGGCTCAGTCTGATGAAGGTTTTTATGGCAACAATCCAAGTATAAACATAAACTGGTTCAGTGATCAACCAGATCCTCTTCCAACGATAACTGTTAAAGACACATTTGCAAGAACTGCTTTTTCTTATTTGTCTCCGTCATTAATAAGGTTTCAAGACGAAACAAAAATTGCTGGCGGCTACAATTTAGTATACAAGTCTTTCTCTCCTGCGGCAAATCAATACTTGAATAGTGAACAAGCAAGCGTTAGCCAGTTGCATCACCACACTTTTAACGACTACGCAAATTACGACGCATTATACACTAGCTTGATGAATTATACTTTCAATAAACAAAATAATCCCGACGCTGATCTTGCGACTGAAAGCATGGTACCACCATCTCCAACGACATACGGCCCGGTAGCTGATGCCGTAGCTAAAAATCTTAAAGAACCGTTTAAAAGACTTTTTGATGAAAAAAATATGACTTTTCACAACGGCTTTAATTATGTTCAATTTTTTGGTGACCCTGACGGTCTAGACAAAAACGCCGGCGCAAACCCAATTAGCCAGACTGGGGAAGATGACATCACACTTTTAACAGAAGAAGGTTACCATCCAGATTTTCCTTTAGAAAATGAAAAGTTTTCTGATGGTGCAATATTGCCGATAAAACAATTTAAAAGGTTTATTTTTGGAAATAAACAAAATATAATTCCTTTGCAAGCAAGTAAGGCAAAAGTTTCAAAATCTTGGAAAAAGCTGTTGCCAAATAGTTTTAAGCTACCGTTTATACAAGAACAGGTAAACTCTGGCTGGAAACAAAAAGATGTGTTGCATGACAAAATAATTTCTGCGTTTACATCGACAGACAGTGAATATGATTATTCTAGTTTTTTATTTTTTCAACTTAATTTTACTGTTAAAATTGAATTTTTTCAAACACCAAATTCAAATTTTAAAAAAGATGATAACTCTTGGAGCTTGTTAAAACAACAACACTTAAATCTTGAAGATGGGGAGGTTTTATTTTGCAGGTTATCTATGTATGACGAAAGGTTGAACAAAAAACTTAAGCTACCAATGTTAGACAAACACTTTTTAATAAGCAATGTAGGCCAAAGTATTATACCGGTGGTCGATAGTATACCTGCTCCAGAAATAGAGTTTACAAAAGAAGAAGAACAAGAAATAACCAATAGTATAGTCAAAGATTTTAATGATGCATTACCTACGTTAGCCGCTGCAAAATTTTGGGAGTCTAGAAACCAACTTAAACTTAGAGATTTTCATAATACACTAGAAAAAGGAATGACAAATTCCAAAGAAAGAGATCCAATGCCGGTGTACGAAGAAATATATGGCCCTGACCCATCTCCTAGAAATGATTCTGGTTCGCCACCAGCAGGCACACCCGGAGGACCTGGCATGAATGGTAATATGCCGTTTGTTCCTAATGGGTCTACAGCCTCTACATCGACTTCACTTTCTGGCCAACCTGCACAAGGAATTCCTGACACTGCACTGCCCGGCCCGGGCGTCGGCGGTATGAACGACGAACCAACTAGTAATTATTAAAAAGGATTATAATGTTAGAAAAAGAACCAGAGTTGGCAGCAAAGAAAAAATTCGTAGTAAACGAATCATCTTTTTATTCTGTGCCTAGAACAAAATTAACAGAAGATCTCCTCGTTATGGGTGGGAAGGACACAGGCATCGATTTCGTAGCTGGCACTCTTTTTTCGCAAGAAGCATATGAAAATGTTAACGATTCTTTGTATTTTAACGCGCCCACTAAAGATAAACTTAGAATCGTTTTAGGAAAAAATTGGGATTTTTCCTCTCCTTTTTATCATTACGACTCATCTCCACCAGGCCCAGAACAATTTTCTAATTCTTGGAAAGCTCCAAGGTTGTTCGGAACCAACGTTGATTGGACATCGCCAAACGAAATATCAAAAAACTTAGCTCCTATTGAGTTAAACTATTGTGAGGAAGCAACTGAGGTTCAAGCAGCTGGTTCTTTTGGGCTCACCGGAGCGATTATAAAACAAAAAGTTGTTGTATCTACTGTGGTGCCGGAAGATTCCACCACGAAGGCCGGCCTGGAGTCGAAGAAGCTCATGTCAGAATGGGTGTCTTATATGAAGACAGGCATTATTAGCCCAGCCGGCACATCGTATGACCCAGTAGTGTCTGCTCAAGATCAATTTTATGATCACTATCACGAAAGTATAAGCCCATTCACGCCCTCAGAATTAGAAAATAAAAACCCAGTTGGAAAAACATTTTTTGCAGATTTTAAGACTTATTACAACGAAATAAAAAGATCCTACGACACCATAGATTTTGAAAATTTTTCGATTAACAACTCGGGGTTACAAAATGCTCTCCCAAACATATACGCTTTCTTGAGGCTTCTTTTAAATAAAACTCTTGCAGAAAATGATCTATTTAATCTAACTCCGATCATTAGCCAACTACAAAAATATTATGTGGAAGAAGGCGTAGACATGAAAAATGTATATGTTGATCTCTTAAAAGAATATCCGTTGGAAGCTCTTGTGACTTTGTACGGGATTATAGGTTACAAAAATCAAAACTCCGGAGCTATAGCTAAAGAAAGCAAAATTATTGAAAAAATTATAACAACTAGCTTTAAAAACGTCGACGCCTACTCTTTGTTTTCAGATTATCACGCCGAATACACAAAGTTTTTGCAAGAAGATGATAGGCTCCAACTTGTTCTTTCAGATGCAAAAAATAGAACTGGCGCACTCGAAAGAATAATGACAAATATTGTCTTTTCTCCAGACTGTTTTAAAATTTTAAACAAAGTCGACCAGTACAAGAAGTATTTTCCTTATTACACAGAGATAGAATTTACTGCTAATATTTTTACTTCTCTTGGTGACACAATGAAGCAATTTTATTTAACAAAATTTGTCTCTGAGGCGATATTAAACAGTCTTTTGCCACCAAAATCAACTTCGGGTGCAGAACGTTACGTGGATTCTTGGATTAATTTACCTTTCGGCGCCAAGGCTGGAATGGCGGATGTCAGTCCTTTTGTTGAATACTCCCAAGAAGCGATATATAAAAATTTGTCTTCTTTGGAGATAGACCACTCAGAAAATTTTGTGTCGACAAGCTCTAAAAAAGTATTAGATTTTGCTAAAGTTCTTGAGCAGTGGTTGCAACAAGACCCTGTTGAAAGCGGCTTGTATCTTACAGATCAACAGGACACAGATTTTTTCGGGTCGGCTGATTTAAGAAACTATGTTACTCATTTTCGTAACGACTACTCTGACCCGGTTAATTTAAATGACGACGATAATGTTATTTTTAAAGTTTTGTTTGGCACTGCTTTTTATACGCAGCTAATGAGCATATATAATAACAAAAGAAGAACGTATCAACAAATAATAGACGGCATACCAGCATATCACGAAGATTTGTTCTATAGAATAGAAAAAGAAAGAACTGTAACAGATGCATCTGGAAACGTAACAACTGAAATTGTACAGAACGTTATGATACCCAACACTAGTGACTTAGACATAGTCAAATATGTCGACACACAAATGAAGTATTCAAAGTCTTCTACAAGCAAACGTCGCTATTCTTATAAATATAATGTATACGCGCACAGGATTGTATTTGGAAGTAAGTATTCTTATCAGTGGATAGACCAATCGGTTGATCCTCCAACAGTCATTACTGAACAATATTTAAAACTAGATTTGTCAGAGGCACAAAGTGTTGATGATATTATCAATCCAGATTTTGAACAAAGCAATGATCTACTTTTATACGGAATGTCTAAAACACTCTCACAAGATCAAAGTGAAGCATCATATTCTGCAACGTTCGAAGTGCTCATACAACCAGATATTGTAATATTAGAAGATAAAATATTCTCTACTCCAGAAATAACCATATTAGATAGACCACCGGTCATCCCAGACGTAAATATTGTTCCGTATAGAGCTGTAAATAATAGAATTAAGATTTTAATAACTGGTGCATCTGACAGATACAAAGCAAAACCAGTTATTATGTTAAGCGGCGATGAAGAAGAGTTTGACTTAATTAAAAAATCGCAACTTGTTGTCGATGAGTATGGTAATCCACTAGAGAGTGGAGAAGTTGAGTTTGGTTCTGATGATCCAGTTCGTCGTTTTCAAATATTCAGAATAAACAAAAAACCAGTAACATACTCTGAGTTCGAGCTTTATGAAGAAATAAATCAAGAATTTTTTGAAGAGCAAATTTTGCCTAACACTAAATATTATTATACATTTAGAGCAATAGACGATCACGGCCACTTTTCTAATCCAACACCAGTATACGAAGTTGAATTAATAGATGAAAAAGGAGCTGTAAAACCAATCATACGTCTTGTCAATATGGATCCCCCAAAACAAAAAACAAATATAAAAGACTGTCAAAAGTATATTTACTTAAGACCATCAAGAAAACAATTATATTTTTCAGACAATCCAGACATAGACAGTATATTCTCAGATGCAACAAACAAAAAAAGATATAAAATGAGAATAACTTCCAAAGGAAGCGGAAAAAAGATAGACATTAACTTCTCTTTTAAGAAAAACATTCTATCTGATTAAACATTATTAAAATATTTAACTATTTACTAAAGTGAGGAAATAAAATGGCATTTTTAGACAATTCAGGCGACATAATTTTAGACGCAGTTTTAACTGACACTGGAAGATTAAGACTTGCACAGGGTGACGGTAGTTTTAAAATATCTAAATTTGCTCTTGGAGATGATGAGATTAATTATGCTTTGTACAACAAAAATCATGCGTCAGGCAGCGCATATTACGATTTAGAAGTTTTACAAACTCCAATCCTTGAAGCTTTTACTAACAATACTTCTAATTTAAAAACAAAATTAATTTCTATTTCAAGAACAAATATCTTGTTTATGCCTGTTTTAAAGCTAAACAGAAACGAGAAATTTGACGCGCCTGGAAGCATCCAAGCAGGAAATTCACAATTTTATAAACGAGAAGGTCTGGCCGCATCGTTTACTGAGCGCCATAAACCACATTTCGTTGTTGCTGTTGACAAAGCCACTCACAATTTAATGCTTACTGGCGACGATGGAACTACAAGCACACCAGGAAATGATAAACTTACTGGAGTTGTCGAAGGCTATGTCCGAACTAACGATACGGTGCAGTATCCGAATTTAATTAGAGTCGACCAAGGTCTTGACACAACAGAATTGTCACCAGAGCTAGGTCTTGATCAAGACTTGTTAGAGACTGCATACATAGTTGAAATAGACTATAGGCTGGGAAGAGTCAGGCCACCCTTGTCTCACACTCCGACAGCTGTTAATTTTATTGATGATGACAACATCGCAACTTATTACTTGACTACCGGGTATGTAAATCCTTTAGGATCTCCAGCTGCAGTTTCAGATGATAACAACGAAAAAAGCTTAACGCTTTTAGAAAATCACAGCCCTGTTGTGCACGAAGGTCCACGCGGCAGCTGCGTGCAGTTCGGCGTAAGAGCGTCACAAGAACTAAATTCTTCAACTTATTTGTTTACGCAGATAGGACAGTCTCAATCGGCCCGCGCAGAGGACAACATTATTGGTTTAAAAACTAATGATACCAGAACAACTTCCGCCTCAACAATATATTACATTGATTCTGTGGTTCGCGTTGTGGGTGCAAACACAGGCTTCAGACTAGATATTCCTATAAGATATGTAAAAGTTGACGGAATAGTTAACACATAGACATAAAGCACAAGGTAAAAAACAATGGCAAAAACATTTAAATCACTTCTGGGAGATGATGTAGTCAACACCAGAACTCTACTTCATGAGGCTATTCCAATTACTGGTACAATAGCTTCTGGAACCTACAATGATAGCAACATTAAAACGTTCTCTCATGGTATGTTTCAATCAGTTTATGATTATGCCTATTTAAGCTCATCTGCAAACCATATTTTTGATTTAACATTTGGCTTAAGCACGAATGCTAGCTCATCGACGAATACACAAAATTCTAAAAAGAATAATATTTATAATCAGATGGCTCAAGTGCTGATGGGTTATGACATATCAGGTAGTATTAGAAAGTTTGACTCTGATGGGACTTTAGACGACGGCGGTGGCGTGATGAACCATTGTTTCTTTATGAATTTTACTCGCTTGCTAACTAAAGACGAGATTAAGAAGAATTCTTTTAGATTGACTATGTACAACTCTGGTACTGTTGGAACTTCTTCGCTATACCAATCTGGCGGGAGACAAAATAAACTTGTTTTAGGCGATTACGCCGCGGCAAACCAGTTTAGAACTTCACCCTCTGGCGACTATGGCTTAATATTTACTTCTTCTGCAGACTCTTATCCAACTGGAAGTAGCGTCGGCTTAGTTTTTTATCAAGCCGGTATAGCTGTGATAACTTCATCTTTGTTTTCTGATGCAACACCAGCAATTGTAGAATTTGGCCGCCCCGGTGAAGCTTTTTCTAGTATTGAAGCTGCTCAAACTGGTTCAACAATAGAAAAATTAGGAGATGGGTTTAGACAAAGGCTTGATGACATTGATTTCAACAACACAATTGAGCTAAATTCAGCGATTTATTTTTGTAGAGTCAACCACAACGAGTTTAATTACAGCTCAAACCCAACTTACGTAAGCGGCAGCAAGCTAGTTATTAAGAATAATGTTAATGATTTGCCGGTGACTTATATGACGTCTATTGGTCTATATTCACCAGATAACGAATTGTTAGCTACAGCTAAACTATCCGAGCCTGTAAGAAAGGATCCAAATACTGAATTAACTTTGAGGGTCAGACTAGATTACTAATGAGGTAATAAGATGCCCTCGCATATACCACAGTACGGAAATTTCTTTGAATTTAAAAAAGATGATGTTTTTCGCAATACTATAAAAACTCATCCAAAAGTTAATTTTTATATTTACAACAACTCTTCTTATTACAACAATGAGAACAGAGATTCGACTAATTTTCACACTCCAAACGGATGCATAAACTTATACGATTTAAATGTAAATCGAAATAACGTTTCAGCGAGCGGAGATTCACAGATGATTTACCCTTTCTTAACGAAGCAAGGGTCTTTTACTAGCTTTTCAACCATTTCTACAGAAAATTTTAATCTAGATTTTGTTTTTGGTGACGAGTTACAAGGCAGCTATCCATTAACAGCTAGTATCTCTGTTGACAGATATCCAGAAACTTTTAATGATTCAAAAAAGAACGTTCTATATGCTCTTAGAAATACACTAGACTACTACACGACACTTAGCCCTCATTACGCTTATTCTTCTGAGTTTGTTGATAAAACCTCACAAAAATTAAACATTATAAGCATTCCATCTATATTCTACGGGTCTAGTATACAGAAAGGAACAGTAAAACTAAAATACTTTGTAACCGGAACTTTAATAGCGGAGGCCTCTGACACACTAAAAAACGGTGTTTTGTTACAAACGTCCGGATCAACAACTGGAAGCAGCGTCGGTGTTGTTTTGTACAATGAAGGCTTTATAATGCTCACTTCAAGTACCTCGCTAGCATCACACACAGAACAATATGATTCTGTGCCACAACACCAGAGTGCATCTTGGCACTATTTCGGTACAATGAACTCAAACTCCGGCGCGCCCTCATCTAGCTTTTCAATAGACTTCGACGCAGTTAATCCTGTGCAAACAATAACTTTATTTGCACATGCAAAAAAGAATCAGATTAATTTTTCTAATAATCCAACTTTTATATCACGATCTTTTAGTACAATTACCGATCCAAAAATATATTTTGAAGACAGTAAAAACCCAATAAAAAACATTGTTTCAAGTAGTTATAAAAACCACAAAGCGTCATTTAAACCAGTTACATATATATCTAAAATTGGTATATACGACGAGAATAAAAATTTAATAGCTATCGCAGGTTTAGCTAACCCTGTGAGAAAGTTAGAAGAAAGAAGCTACACATTTAAACTCAAGCTAGATATATAGTATACTTCTAATATGATACTAGGTTTAGATATTAGCACCAGCATTACTGGTGCAACAGTTTTAGACGAAAATGGTAAAGTTGTTTTTTGTGAAGCTTGGGATTTTCGTAACAAAAGATATTATCCAACACTTTTTGAAAAAGGTCATGAAATTAAAGAATTGCTTTATCAACTTAAGTTGGAGTATGATATCACCTCAGTTTATATTGAACAATCACTTCAGAGTTTTAGAAGCGGCTTTTCTTCAGCGAAAACCTTGTCTACTTTATCCCGCTTTAACGGAATTGTTTCATGGTTATGTTATGAAGTGTTTGATTTGAAACCGGAATATATTGCTGCGACTTCCGCAAGAAAAAAATGTGGTATCACAATACCGAAAGGCCAAAAAGCAAAACGAGTGGTAATACAATATGTTGTTGACAACGTACCAGATGTTCTTATAGAATATACTAAGCACGGAAACCCTAAGCCTCAATGTTTTGACAAGGCTGACAGCTGGGTAGTTGCACGTGCTGGATGGTTAACGTGTCAAGAGAAAACAAACTAAAGACCCTAAACAAAGTTTTAGGCGCTTTTTATAAAAAAGGTGAAGAAGCTCTCTTCCACTGCCCTAGATGCGATCATCACAAGAAAAAACTTTCGATTAACATTGAAAAAAATGTTTTTAAATGTTGGGTCTGCGACTGGTCTGGAAAAAATCTTTATAGAATCATCAGACAGTACGGAGATAACGATACCAGGTATCACTGGAAGAGTTTTCAAGACAAAATAGAAATAGAAAAATTTTCGCATAAGCTTTTTGCTGGTGAAGAAGAGACAGCTGCAGCAAATTTGTCTTTACCAGAAGAGTTTATTTCACTAGCAAACTCAACTCTTCCCTCTACATCGATTTATCCGCTGAACTACTTAAAAAGTCGCGGTATCGACAAAAAAACAATAATTAAATGGAAAATAGGATATTGCCCAAAGGGAGAATATGCTAGTAGGGTTATTATACCATCTTTTGACAAAAAAGGAGAGGTCAATTATTTTGTTTCTAGAGCTTATGACGGAGGCTGGAAAAAATATTTAAATCCAAAAGTTTCAAAAAATATAATATTTAATCACCCTTACATAAATTTTGATGAAGACATAATACTTGTTGAGGGCGTTTTTGATGCAATGAAAGCAGGAGACAATTCTATTCCACTTTTAGGCTCAACTCTCAGTGAGGAATCTAAGTTGTTTAATGAGATTGTAAGAAACGATTCGGTCTTATATTTGGCATTAGACCCAGATGCTACAAAAAAAACCAATAAATTAATAAGTCTTTTTTTAAAGTATGACATCCGCACACACGTTGTTGATATTAGTGGCTATGAAGACGTCGGCGAGATGCATGCTAGCGAGTTTTTTAAAAGAAAAGAAACAGCTGCTCTTTTAAACTCCAACAACTATTTATTAAGCAGAATCATGAGGATATAATACTAAATGCTTGGTCTTAAAAAAGAAGATTTAGAACATTTTTCAGAAGAATTAAAAAAATTAATTGATCGATTCGGAGAAGAAACTATTTCTTGGTGTCTGTCAGTTTTAATTCCTGGTTTTGATGCTGAAACACAGCTTGCAATGGAAGACTTGCCAGAGACGATCCAGGAGCAAGGGCCTGTTGGGTTGGTCAGAACAGGCTTGGGATTAGCAGGAAAGCTTTTTAAGTGGATTGGCCTAACACAAACTAATAAGGGAAGAAAAGCTCTCACCGCCGCCCGGGCTGAACGAGCCGCGTCTGCAGGGACATCATCTGCCGCACCCGGCGCCGCTGCAGCCGCCGGCGGACTTGCAACTGGAGGAGCGCTCGCAGCCGGCGCCGCCGGAGGAGCCGTATTAGACGCCGTCGACGGCGCCGAAGAGGTTGAGATTGCAGATATCACAACTGATAAGCCATTGAACACTAAGTCAGACACTCTTGAAAAGCTTATGAAAGACTCGAACAAGGCTATGGCACTATTAATTAAGATGCTACAACAAACACAGAAAGACTTGTCCGGACGCCTTGCAGCTGTAGATTTAAGTATCGACGACAATACAGCGGCCCAAACCGGTCAATCTATTAACCAAGTAAGGTCAAACCAGTCGGCTGGTGTTAGTGCTAGTAAAAAAGCCTCGGGCTCTAAAACTTAACATTTTCTAACCAAGTTTGAGCTAGTTATTCAAACGTAAATTTTCTTTACTGTTGTAACTTAGTGTCTATTGTCTTTATAAGCCAAGGAGCGCTTATGAAGTTTGCCCATATTGCAGACACACATATTAGAAATTTAAAATATCACAAAGAGTACAGAGAAGTTTTTAAAAACTTGTACGACAAGCTAGAAAAAGAAAAAGTAGATTGTATTATTCATTGTGGTGACATCGCGCACACAAAAACACAGATTAGTCCTGAGTTTGTAGAGATGTGCACAAATTTTTTCAAAAGTTTAGCTGACATCGCACCAACCTATATTATCTTAGGAAATCATGACGGCAACCTTAGAAATTCTAATCGTCAAGATGCACTTTCTCCAATAGTAAATGCGTTAGATCATAAAAATTTATACTTACTAAAGAAGTCAGGAGAAGTTGAACTAAATGAAAAATTTACAATTAATGTTTTGTCGGTTTTTGATAGAGACAACTGGCAGGCTCCCTCTAGAGCAGATAGAATTAATATTGCTCTGTATCATGGCGCCGTTAGCGGAGTAAAAACTGACACTGGTTGGAAAATGGAGAGTGGTGAAGATGATATTAATATTTTTAATAATTTCGACTATGGTTTTCTTGGAGATATTCACAAAACCAATCAAGCCGTCGACAAGAAAGGAAAGGTCCGTTATCCTGGCTCAACAGTCCAGCAGAATCATGGAGAAACCAATGACAAAGGATTCCTAACTTGGAACATCGAAGACAAAGATTCTTTTACTTGTGAGCATCATGTCTTAGAAAATCCTAAGCCGTTCGTTACAATCAACTTAACACCTAAAGGACGTCTTCCAAACAAGCTAAACTTAATTTCTGGCGCACGCCTACGTTTAGTGTCAGAAAACAATCTTCCTTTAGATTCTGTTCGCAAAGCTGTCGATGCAGCAAAAGTTAGATTTTCGCCAGAGTCTGTCACTTACTTAAGCCGCTCTGCTGGAGAAAGAGGAAACGTAGACGATATAACTAAGAATCTTGTACAGGAAGATCTTCGAGACGTAGCAGTACAAGAAGAACTTATTGAAGAATACCTTTCAGATTATCAGACTGCAAGCGAAACTCTTAAGAATGTTTTCGAGATGAACAAAAAATATAACAATTTAGCAGAAAAAGACGAAGATGTTATAAGAAACATTAACTGGAAATTAAAAAAATTAGAATGGGACAATCTGTTTAACTACGGTGACTCAAATATAATAAATTTTGATAATGTTAGCGGTGTTGTAGGTGTGTTAGGCAAGAATTTCTCCGGAAAATCCAGCATTATTGATAGTTTTTTGTATACTGTTTATAACAACACCTCAAAAAATAATCGTAAAAACCTTAATTTAATCAACCAAAATGATGATAGCTGCAGAGGATACGTAGAGATATCAAGCGGTACAAAAACATACAAGATTGAAAGAGTAAGCAATAAATATAAGAAGAAAATCAAAGGAAAGGTAACACACGAAGCGAAGACAGATGTTGAGTTTACAGTACTGGACATGCTAACTGACGAAGAGAGTTCTTTAAACGGGATAACAAGAATTGAAACTGACAACAATATTAGAAAAATATTTGGCACGATGGAAGATTTTCTTTTGACTTCAATGGCTAGCCAGCTAGACTCTTTATCATACTTGAACGAAGGCTCGACAAAAAGAAAAGAGATATTAGCAAAATTTTTAGATTTACAATTTTTTGATAGAAAGTTTAAGATGTGCAACGAAGATTCAGTCGACTTAAAATCTTCTATTAGAAAGCTATCCAACCTCGACTATGATGAACTTATAAAAGACGCTCGCACTGAGCTAGCTAGGGCACAAACAGAACTTTCTGTGAGAGAAAGAGAAGGCGATTCTATAGAGAAGAAATACTCTGAAGCAAAATCTGATTTAGATTCTATAAAAAATGATATAATGTCAGTACCTGAAGAGATTTCAGAATATAAAAACTGTTTTCAGCAAATTATAAAATATCAAAAGTCTATGCAAGACATACTGAATGATAGTGAAACAAAAGACTGTGATTTGCAAGAGAACATAGTACTGCTGACAAAGATAGATAACTTTTTAGAAGGTTTTGATATTGATTTGTTTAATAGAAAGAAAGATTTTGTTAACGAAACGCAACAAGAGCTGGAGAATATACAAACAGAAATATTTTCTTTTGAACAAAAGAGAAAAACAAATGATAAAAAGCTAGACCTTCTAAAAAGAGCGCCATGTGGAACTAAACTAAAAGAAACTTGTCATTTTGTCAAGGATGCCCGACGTGCCCTAGACGATGAGAAAAGAGTTAGAATATCGCTGAACCAACTTAAGTTGTCTAAAGAAACAATATCTAAAAAAATAAATGATTTAAATCCTAAAAAAATAAGCAAATATATAGAAAAATATTATATGGTTTTAGAGAAGAAGTCGGTCTTAAAAGAAAAAAGCTCTTCTATCGAATTAGAAATAGAAAAAAACAAAGTAAAAGTTTTACAATTGAAAAACTTTCTAGACGATTTGCAGGGGAAACAAAATCTTTATGAAGAAAATGAAAAGTCGATCAAGAACTTAAAAGTTCTTACTGAGAAGAAAGAGAACTTGTCAAACAAAAAAGACTCTATGTTTTCAGAGCTACAGTTTAATAGAAAGAAAATATTAGATCTTTATAAAAAAACAGGCAGCTTAGAAGAGAAACATAGTCAAATCTTGTCTCAAAAAGAAGAATTTATAAGTTTGCAAAATGAATTTACAGCAGCAGATTTGTTTATGCGCTGTATGCATCCTAACGGAATATCTTATGATATTATTAAAAGGCGATTACCTATAATTAATGATGAAATTTCAAAAATTTTAACAAATATTGTTGATTTTGAAATATTTTTTGAAAATGACGATAAAAAACTTGACATTCTTATTAAACATCCAAGTCACGCCGCCCGCCCTATTGAAATGGCATCAGGTGCTGAAAAGACAATAGCCGCAATGGCTATACGCCTAGCTTTATTAAACGTCTCTACCCTTCCAAAGGGAGATATTTTTATTTTAGATGAGCCAGGTACTGCTTTAGACGCAGAAAACATGGAAGGCTTTATTAGAATTTTAGACATGATTAAAAATCAGTTTAAAACTGTGCTTTTAATATCTCATTTAGATTCATTAAAAGATATTGTTGATCAAGAAATTTTCATTGATAAGAACAACGGCCGAGCATATGTAAATCATTAAACTATTTATATACATAGGAGGTCAAAATGATGGCAGTAAGAGCATGGTTAGACAAACATATTAATAGATTTATATCTCGCAAATTTTTAGCATGGGGGACCGCTACTTGGCTGGTTGCACAAAATTCTTTAACTAGCGAAGACTGGGTGGCAGTCACTTTAGCGTATATCGGATCCGAAGCGCTAGTTGATATAGCCGCTAGGTGGAAACATGGGAGCTAAAAATGTTAACCAAAATTTTTTGGAAAAAAACATGGATTTGGCTTAAACATTATTGGTATTTCCCTGTTATAATAGCGTTACTAATATTCTCTGCGATATCTGGTCGCTCTTCTATGAACAAAATTTTTGGGTTGTTCACTAAACAAAAGGAAAGCTATGAAAAAGAAATTCAAATTGTTAAAGAAGCATCTGAAAAAGCCTCTAAAGAAAAAAGCACCGTTATAGAAGAGTATGTTAAAGAAGTTAAAAAAATAGAGCAAGACCACGATGTTAGAATAGAAGATTTAGAAGAAGAAAAGCAAAAAGAGCTAGAAGTTACAATAAAAAACAATAAAAACAATCCAGATAAATTAGCAGAACAAGTAGCAAAGATTCTCAGCGCAACTCTTCATAAAAAAAATAGGTAAATTATGACAAAAAAAATTATAGCTTGTTTTGTAGCTGCTTTGATTATTCTAATCCCGTTACAAACTAATGCTGAGGAATTACAAGGAACAGTTACTTCTCTTTCCCTTGACGAAAAAGCCCCATACGCCGGCGTCTTACTAGATCCAATAGCAGCCTCTAAAATGCTAGTTGATCAAAGATACCTAAGAATTGAAATAGAGTTACAACTAAGAAAAGAATTTCAAAAAGACTTATCAGAAAAAAGAATGGCTTTCGATTTACTCAAAATTGATTATGAATCTTTAAAAAAGATGCATGAAGATATCCTTTTAGTAAAAGAGAACCAGATCAAAGATCTAAATCTTTTCTTAAAAGAAGAGATAAGTGACGACCACAGTGCATGGTGGGTTTTGGGAGGTGCAGCGATTGGAATTGTACTTTCTATCGCTGTGTTTTACGCCAGTGTAGAAGTAGTTAAGCAGTGAGTGGTAAAGATCTTAATTACATAGCCGGCTTAGAAAAAGCAATTAAGAAAAAATATGGCGACGAAGCGATAGAAAACCCCGCCAAGTTCTGGAACGAGAAAAAAGAGCAAGATTACATTGAACAGCTTGAAGAATTTATTAAAAAACAAAAAAAAGCGGAACAAGAACACGACGCAAAGAATGTTGATGGTGTTTTAATAACTCATAAACTACTTAATAAAGAGGGAATTTTAAACTGCCCAGTGTGTTTTAAAAAAATAAAAACCATAAATGATGATATATATTTTACCAAATTTGATTGCTGCGAAAAATGTTACATATTATACATTGAAGGCCGCGAGCAGCGTTGGTTAAAAGGATGGAGACCAAAAAATGTCACAAAAAATAGTTGATGTACTAAAAGGAATTTCACAAGCAGCTGCCGGGATGTACGACGGAGCTGTTGATGAAAATGGAGAACCAGTAAAGATTGGTCTTAAAAGAGAAGAAGGTAACCCGTTGCTAGACAAAAGAGTAATTGACGGTTGCTCGGTCCGCGTCGGCGGAAAAACATTAATGGTTTCTTATCATTCTGAATTGTTGTTAAGAGATGTATACGCAAAAAATTTAGAAAACGAACTAGAACAAACCATGTCGGAGATAGTCAAGTATTTAAAGAAGCAATACAAGAAAATAACTGGCAATACTCTATCATTAAAAGAGAGGGGTGAGGTCGACGCGCGCGTCGAATCAACTAGCCGTGTCCGAGTTTTTGTCACAGCCAGAAAAGACTATGAAATCTCGAACATGGAAGATGTTGAGGACGCAGGGGTTTCTTCTGAGGAAAAACTAGAAAAAACATTCAAAAAATTTCTAGACCAAGCATCAGAAAAGCGCCCTACAAACGATAAGCGCAAAGCTGAATCTTAAAAATGTCGTTCTCTTTAACGAAAGAGCAAATATTAAAAGAGATCATAAAGTCTGGTAAAGATCCCGTATATTTTATAAATAATTACGCTAAAATTTCTCATCCGTTAAGAGGGTTGATTCCTTTTAAAACATATGATTTTCAAGGCGATTTGATAGAAGACTTTAATGATCATCGTTTTACTGTAATTTTAAAAGCAAGACAGCTTGGAATATCTACAATTACAGCAGCTTATGTTGCTTGGATGATGATGTTCCATAGAGACAAGAACGTTCTAGTTATCGCAACTAAATTTGGTACGGCTGCAAATCTTGTAAAAAAAGTCAAAGCGATACACAAGCATCTCCCAGATTGGATGAAAATTGCTAGCATATCTATAGACAATAGGACTTCTTTTGAACTAACTAACGGTTCACAAATAAAGGCCAGTTCTACTAGTAGTGACGCGGGCCGTTCTGAAGCCTTGTCACTATTAGTAATTGATGAGGCCGCACATGTCGAGGGCTTAGATGAACTCTGGACTGGCCTTTATCCTACGTTGTCAACAGGCGGCCGTTGCATAGCACTATCAACACCAAATGGTGTAGGCAATTGGTTTCACCAAGCATGCGCAGACGCGGAAGTAGAGAAAAATGATTTTCATTTTGTCAAGCTACCATGGGACGTCCACCCCGACCGCGACAGAAAATGGTTTGAAAAAGAAACTAGAAACATGTCCAAAAGACAAATTGCTCAAGAGCTAGAATGCAACTTCAACATGTCTGGCGAAACAGTTTTTCATCCAGAGGACATGCAGTTGATAGAACAGTCTTTAGTCGAACCAAAATATAAAACAGGGTTTGATCGTAACTTGTGGATTTGGGAAGAATATCAAGCTAGCTCAACGTATCTACTGTCTGCAGACGTTGCTAGAGGCGACGGCCAAGATTATTCATCATTTCATATATTCAAACTAGAAACAAATGATATAGTAGCTGAGTATCAAGGAAAGCCCACTCCAGATCTTTTTGCTGATATACTTTTTGAGACAGCAAGCGAATTTGGAAACTGCATGCTAGTCGTCGAAAACAATTCAGTTGGCTGGGGCGTGCTTTCTAAGTTGCAGGAAAAAGGATGTCCAAATTTATATTATTCAAAAAAATCTACACACGAATATGTCGAGTCTTATCAAGCAGAAGTAATGAATGGAGTTGTACCTGGCTTCACGACATCTTTAAAAACCAGACCCTTAATCATTTCAAAATTAGAAGAGATAGTTAGAAATAAACTAATTAATATAAAGTCAAGAAGGCTGTTTAACGAAATGAAAACTTTTGTTTGGCAAAATGGAAAACCGCAAGCGATGAAAAAACACAATGATGACTTGATAATGGCTTGCGCGATTGGTTGTTGGATCCGTGAGACAGCTTTTGCTACTAATCAAAGAGCTTCAGAGTATCAAAAAGCATTTTTGTCTTCTATGAAAACAAACAACAGAAAACTGAACACAGCTATAC
>TARA_R110002110_G_scaffold415562_1_pt1 | contig 66006 bp, 58 predicted proteins | sample TARA_R110002110 | Tara Oceans TARA_R110002110 (sample SAMEA4397330) | marine metagenome | biome: Polar Biome; feature: [SRF] surface water layer (ENVO:00010504); material: water (ENVO:00002006), including particulate matter (ENVO:01000060) such as... | depth 5 m | reverse complement strand
GCAGATCAATTCATTGATGGGAAGGTGGCGTTCGTCGGACGCTCACTTTATTACCAATAAACTCACAGGATATTAATTGCCTGCAAGCCATTTAAAGCCACATCATCAAGTGATACGGCATCAAAAAAATATAATCTTATCGACAGGACAAGAAATAGTTCCGAGGTTGAGGGGGTGGGATTTAGGCTTAATATATTAATGACTATTTCGTTTAAACCTTGGCAAAATATACACAAAATATCTTTTTATGCCATTGCTAAAAACACTTATTTTTTTCTTAAATGTATATCTGGGATCAAAGAAAATGGAGAATACATTTTTTAGGGAGAAGGCTAATTCTGAGGCAAAAATATGATATGTGTTCAATAATACATGTTTTTGTTTCTCCTTTTTAATGGCTGAGTATATATGTTGGGTGCTATTTATTTTACCTGTTTTTTCTTTTATATTGTTAGATATCAGTTTTGTAATTTCGCTATTAACAAGATTAGTAAGCTTTGATTGCGAGAATCGACCACTTGCAATGATATCTTCATATGCGAAATCCACTAAATTCTGTAGATAATCATCATCTCGTAATTTATTAACAACATCTTTAAAATTAGAGAAGTCCTTTTCTAACGCAATGTAGTGTTTATCAGGCTCACACAGTCCGCTGTATTCTCCTGGGAACATAATAAGGGTTGTACGCAAAGAAATGGCCTCAAGCAAGCGAGGAGAGCTTGCATTATACATTAAGTTGCCTTCATATTTATTCAGGACTTTATCATAGACTTCATCAAATTTAAGGTTAGGATATTTTTTTAGAGTAGATTTAACATCTCGTTCAGCTTGACCATTATAATCCCAAATACTTGAGCCACTCTCAGTGCCTAATACTGCTTTAGATTCCATATGTTTTTTGAACCATTCTTGACCATAAATTCGCTGCTGTTCACTGACTGAGATATCAATTTTTAAATTATATTGTTTTGCTCTTTGACCCACCCCATCAGCTATAACCTTTCGATCCTGGGCTAGCTTACCCAGCCAGTAGTCATATAATCGGCCCCGATAAAATATATCAGTGTGTCTATCTTTTATGAGGGGGGTATTTATGTTTTCCAATAAGCTTGGAGTGTAGCCGGTTAAAATACTTACCTTTTTCATGTTTAGCAGTTCAGGAAGGTTGTATGCTTGTTCAACAAGGGAAGGTTTGACTAAGGTAAATAATAAATTAATATTTAAATCAATCATTGCTTTTGTGGCAACGTTGACTCGTTGATATTCATCTTGTAAAAACTGAAACTTAACCCCTTGATAAGATTGTATTTTTTTATAGAGTGCTTTGGGTAAATAATAGGGGTCGTGGGGTCTAATGGAGTAATGAAAACCAATAGCATCAAACATATTTAAATCTAATTTATGGAGTGTTTTGCAGGTTAAGGGGTTTTCTATAATCCAGTTATTTTCTTGACTATTAGTAATGGCATGGATATGGTCAGTCACTGCTGTTGTTATATGGCGATCATTAGCTAATAGTAGAATATTGTATTTTTTCATCAGTTTTAATCAAAGTTTATGGTGATAGAGTAACTGTGTTATTTTTCTTTAAATAAATATCTCCCGTGTGCTCGCACTTAGCATAAGATGCATCACTGTCTTCTGTCTGAAAAACAAGACGCTCCCCATAACGACTCATCCATCCAATCTGGCGAGCAGGGTTTCCGACCATTAATGCGAAGGCTGGGATATCTTTTGTAACAACACAACCAGCACCAATGAAAGCATACTCACCAATGGTAATACCACACACAATTGTACAATTGGCCCCTAGGGTAGCGCCTTTTTTAACCACTGTGGCTTTATACTCATCTTTACGTTTAAACTCAGAACGAGGATTATGTACATTCGTAAAAACCATGCTGGGGCCACAGAACACATAGTCTTCCAGAATAACATTATCATATACAGAGACATTATTTTGTATTTTGACTTGATTGCCTATGTCGACCTTATTACCAATAAAAACATTTTGCCCTAAGCTACAATTGTCACCTATCTTGGCATTTTGGGAGATGTGTACCCAATGCCAAACATGGGTTCCTGTACCAATATTTGCACCATCATCTACAATAGCGGTTTCATGTTTGAAATAATTCATATTGTTTGGAACCCTATTGGTTTATAATTCTAATGGTAAATGAATGGTTCTGTTGTCTCTAGCTGAGCGATATGCTGCAATGAGTAGTTCTAATGAGGCTAAACCTTCCCGACCATTTGTCTCTGCTTCACAATTTCCTCTCATAGTTTTTATTACATTGTCGTAGTATAGTTGATGACCAAAACCATAAACAGATTTTGTGGCGACACTTGAAGAAAGAATGTCTTTATCCTCTGGGCGCTCATCTTCAAATTCCCAATGCTGAACTTCATTTACAGCGATTCCACCAATACGAACAGTCCCTTTATCACCTAAAATTGTAATAGAGCCCTCTAAGTTTTTTGGGTAAGTCGTCATGGTAACGCTCATAGAACCCATCGCGCCATTACGCCATTTAATGTTCATAACACCTGTATCTTCAACTTGAATTTCTCTGGCTAATGTTCCCATCATAGCCTGGACTGCTTCAACAGGACCTAGTAACCAATGCATTAAATCAACATAGTGGCTGGCTTGGTTCATAAAAGCACCACCATCGTATTCCCAAGTGCCTCTCCAGGCGTCTTGATCATAATAGCTTTGCGGTCTAGTCCAAAAAACATTAACATGCGCCATATTAATTCGGCCAAAACGTTTTTCTTTTATGGCTTTTTTTAAAGCTTGAATAGTGGCATTTTGACGGTTTTGTTTTACAACAAATAATCTAGTGTTTGTGTCATCGCAAGCTTTAATCATGCGATTGGCATCCCGCCATCGAGTTGCCATAGGCTTTTCTGTAATGGTGTGTTTGTAGGACTGCGCTATTTTGATAGTTTGATCAGCATGTAGGCCACTAGGTGTACAGAGTGTAACGATATCTGCATTGCTAAACTGTAATAATTCATCTAAGGAAGTATAGCCATCAACCTGATGTTCTTTCATTGCAGCTTCTAACCGATCAGGACGATTGTCACAAATAGCTGTTAGGTTCAGATTAGTACTATGTTGTTGAATGCTTTCAAAGTGGCGTTGAGCAATGCGACCACAGCCTACTAGCGCAATATTGATTTTTCTATCCTTGATCGTCCATGGTGTTTTTTTCATTTTAGGTACTCTATATAACTAGTGACTAAATGACATGCAGAAGCTTACGTGGGTTTAAATTAATTGACCAAAAGTGCAAATGGCATTAATTATTTTAAGCGATGCATCTCCTTCTCCATACAGGTTTGAATATACCATATTTTTTTGATTTGTTTTTATATTAGCTATAGAACTTAAAGAAAATGGTGTAGACGGTGAGCAAAGTTGGTTCCAACCAGAAGAGACTAATTCAACCCATTCAGTTTCATCTCGCAATGTTATGCAGTGGACTGCATTAAAGTAAGCTTCCTTTTGAACACCACCTGAATCAGTAATTATGAGCTCGGCATTTTTTTCTAAGGCGAGCATATCTAGGTAGCCTACAGGCTCGATTAGTTGAACATGACTGTCTAATTTTTTTAGTAAATTAGCATTATTCAGTGCTGCACGTGTTCGAGCATGCAGGGGCAACACTACTGTTGAATTTGAGCTGAGTTCTATAAGCGCGTTGCAGATATTAATGAGTCTTTCTGTATTATCCGTATTTTCTGCTCTGTGGATTGTAGAGAGTATATATTCTTTTGACTTTAAGCTTAGGTTTTCCAAGGTAGAGTTTTCGTGGGTATTATTCTCATTATAATATAGTGTCGCATCTAGCATGACATCACCAGAAAGACATACTGATTCTGGGGAGAACCCTTCTTTTATTAGTTGATCATAACCATTTTTAGTGGGTGCAAATAAAAGTGTACTTAATTGATCTGTGAGAATGCGATTTATTTCTTCGGGCATTTTTCTATTAAAAGAACGTAAGCCGGCTTCAATATGGGCAATAGGATAATGGAGTTTTGATGCGGCCAAAGCTCCTGCTAGGGTTGAGTTTGTATCACCATAAAGCAAAACCCAATCTGGCTTTTCTTGCATTAAAATTTCTTCTATTGCTTCAAGCATTTTTCCGGTTTGTTGGCCGTGTAAGCCAGAGCCTATGTTTAAATTATAACTTGGTTTGGGAATTGAAAGTTCATCAAAGAATAGCCCAGATAGATTGTAATCATAATGCTGGCCAGTATGAATGATAACTTCTTTAATATCAGGCGTGGATGCCATGATTCGAGAAACTGCAGCGGCTTTAACAAACTGGGGTCTAGCACCTATAATCGTACAAATTTTCATGGGATGGGTGCAACCTTTTATTCTACTAGCATTATTTAATTAATTCTTCAATTTGCTTTAAATTTAATGTGGTAATATAATTCTTTGGTATTTCATCAAGGCTATCCATGAAACTTTCAGCAAGCGCTGTATAATTGACCGTCACCGTCAAGTTTGGTATTTTTTTGAAAAGTTTTTCGATATAATGATTATTTAATTCAGGAAAAAATATATTATTTTCAGACTTTAGTGCGCATATAATTTCATAATCAGTTTGATCTGTACCTTGAGCAGAAGGTCTTAAATAGTACTTAAAAAAACCTGTACATTTTTGTTGCAGTAAATCTTCATAAAAGACGTGGTATGCTGGCCAAAAATTAAGCTTAACAAGGATATCGCGTAAAATTTTCTTAGTGTTATAATATAACTGTATTACTAAAATTCTAGGAGAGAATTTTTTTATAAGGTGGTATAAAAGAGAAGAAGTTCTAATTGAGTGTAAGCCTGGCATTTGTATTGGAGGTTTGTATACTATGGTGCAGTCTTGGCTGGGCGAGCGGTGATAGTTTTTAAATTCTTCTTCAATTAGTTTATCGAATTTCTGAATGAGCCCTTGGTAATGGTTTTTAGGGTTACATAAAACTTCATTATAAGCACATTCAATTATTTTGTTTGCTTGTTCTGGTGATTGTATTATCTGAACAACTTCTTTTATATTACTATGGTCTTCTTTTAATGGTACATAATGATGCCAGGGTTCTAGTATGCCATTGTATTCACCTGGATAAAGAATAAGTAATACTTTGCATGAGATGGCTTCAAAAATCCTGGGGGAAATAACATTCATTAGGATGTTGTTTTTTTCATCACCTAAAAAAATATTTTGTACTGTCTCAAAAGAAGCTCCTGGATTTTTTTTAATATATGCTTCAATATTTTTTTGTAGTTTTCCTGTGAAGTCACAAATATTTGTTCCACTTTCAGTACCTAGAGTTGCTTTAGACTGTTTAAGTAATTTTTTCCAGTTTTCACCATATACCCTATCGTCTTCTTTTGTTGATATATCACATACGAGATGATAACTTTTAGAACTTTTTAAGAATTTTTCTGCTATCAACCATTTTTGTAATGTGTGGCTGCCCATCCAAAATGGTAATTTTCGAGCCCTATAAGAAACATCAATTTTTCTTTGAGAATAAGGTATAGGGGTTTCTTTTAGCATTTTGTCGCTAACATAGCCTGTTAGGACTGTTTCAACTCGAACTCTGCTTAATGTTTTATTGTATATCTTAGGAACAATGTCTTGGGATGCAAGGCCAAAAATAGCATCAATCTTCATAAACTGAACATTGCTTATGGTGCTATAGATCCAACGATAGTCATCTTGAATAAAAAGTATCTTATAACCTTTAAATTCCTGGATGATTTTTTTAGCATTCAAAGATAAAAATCCACCACGACCGATGCATATTGAGTAATGAATAACAAGAATATCAAATTTGTCTATGGGTATGCCCCTATCTATTTCACCAAATATATTATATGTCACAATATAGTTTTTTGAATATTGAGCAAAGGCATTAATATGTTCATAAATTGTTTCTGCAACTACAGAAGAGTAGTTGCAGAGTAGCAAAATACGTTTTCGAGCAAATTGATCAGGTGAATTATGTTTTTTACTTTCAATGGGGTGTAAGGACATAACTTAATTCTTAATCAGTGACCAGCCATGTAGTCGCGCTAAAGGCATCATATCGTTTGATTTATATGCCTTTGAAATCCCTTTTATTTTTGTATGAAAATCACCTGGGGTTGTAGCATTTTCAGAGCCTACAAGAGCGGGGTAAACGACACGAGTTAAGAAGTCAAATGTTCCAGTATGGAAAGTTTCTTCTATTGATACATTATTTTCAAATAGCTTAGTGAAGTCTTCTTTTTTCGAGTAGTAATTTATATGCGCAGGCTGCATTTCATCAATATGTGCATCTTTCCTGATTCTGTTGAGATTATCAAAACCTTCAATAAACCCTTCTAGTAAAAGCAACTTACCACGAGGTTTTACCTGAGAAAGTAGATTTGCAAAAGCTTTTTTTTGTTGTTCAAAATTTTCTAGGTTAATTAATACACGGACACAAATAACAACATCATATTGTTTTTTTAAGTACTGAGGCTTAACAATATTGTCATGAAAAAATGTGTTATTTTTTTCACCATATATGGTTTTTGCTTGTGAAACCATATTTTCTGCATAATCAAAGGCATCAATATATTTTACCTTGTCTCTTAACAAACTAGTTAAAAAGCCATTTCCGCAGCCTACTTCTAACACAGAATCCGTCGCTTTTAAATGCGAGATAATGAATTCTGTCTCCAGGTCTCTTTGAACAAGATCAGAGATATTAACTTTTTGAGGGTCTTTTTCTTTAGTTGGGCGAGCGCTCCAGAATAAGTCAGTCTCAGTTTTAGATACGGTATCAGTGCTCATATGTGTCCTTAAATAATTATACGATTCTGTAAGGTTCTAAAATATTTTGTATGCATGGCGTTAATAAAGATAATATTTTTTGAGCATAGTGTTTATGCCCAAGTTCACTTAGGTGTAGTAGATCTGGTTTTTGTAAAAGATAATTTGAATAGTCTTCAGCATCAATTTTATCAAACCATTGATCAATGTCACATAATTTTACCTCATGTTGATGGGCAATTTCCGAAATGACTGTATTATAAATTTTCCGGCTTTCTTCAAGAGATTTTCCGCCTGGCAAGCTTTTGGTCCGTAACGTTCTATGGTTATTACAAAGTATAATATGTTTAATATCGAATATTTTTGCTCGCTCAATCATTTCTTCTAAATTCGCTTTGAACGCACTTTGAGATACTCTGGGGAAGCCCTTGTCTGTAAACCAAAAATTACAATCATTTAAACCAAATTCAATGACAAGAATATCTGGAGATAGACTTTGCACATCGGGGTTAAAGCGCAAAAGGCCTTGGCGACTTGTTTCCCCTGAAATTCCTTTATTATAACCAATAATATCAACGGGAGTTCTATCATATTGTTCTTTAAGTGACTCTAAAACCAAATCTGTCCAGCGGAAATCTGGATTAATATGTTGTCCTTCTGTTATTGAGTCTCCAAAAAAGACTATTGGAACACCGATATAATTTTTTAGTTGTAAAGACATAGTTTTGCCTAGTTTGACCTTATATTTTCTGGGCTAATACTGTGATTTCTAGTGGTTTCATAAATAATCTTAAAATCGATGATGGGTATAAGTTTATATCTGAATCCTGTTTTAGATATTTTCTTGCAAAAGATTGTAAAGAATTATACCAATTTTTTCGTCTTTGCGTTTTCATCCAAAACTCTTGCGGCGTTTGCAGGGAAAAACTATTTATATGAAATGAAATCACTTTCATTCCAGCAAACTTTAATAACCTTTTTATATTTTCGTGGTTAAAGTCTCTCAGATGAGCAAATTCATATTCACATCCATTTTGAGGAGCATAATTCAATAAATTTTCTTTGTAGGGGACTCTAATAACGGTGTAGCCCTTAGTACGAAGAGAGCGATTAAGAGAAAAAAGAAATGAACCAATGTTGATAACGTGTTCCATTATATCCGTGCAAGTGATGATATCAAATTTGTCTTTGAAGGGTAAATTTTCTGCATTCGCTTGATAGACCTCAATTTTAGAACTAAAATTTTTTAAATAAGGAAGGGATATGTCTACCGCTGTAATTGATTTTGGGTTTCTCTTTTGTATTTTATTAACCAAAAAGCCTCGACCACTGCCTAAATCACAAACATCTTTTCCTTTCAAAGAAGGGCATAGCTTGCATATTTGTTCTGCTTGTATTTCAACATATCTATCGTCTAAAAAAGAAGTGTTAAGATCATTTTGAGCAATTTGATCATAATTTTTGGAATAGCTTGAAAATAGAGAGCTATTTTTATCATGGGTGCTAATCATAATTTTAATATTTTCTATCGTGGTAAATTCCCAGTGACAATTATCACATATTTGAATATGTTCCATAAATGGTTCATGACACTCAGGACACAGTAGCATACAGAGACTCCTTTTGTAACTCCCAAACAGCAGGTATATGAACTAATGTTGGGTCAAACCTATCGTCAGAAATAACTTTAAAATTAAAGCAGCGTGATAGGAGGTCATAAGGCTCAGCTGCACTAAGATTTTGTAAATCTAGTTTTTTATAAAGCGCGACAGAGAATATATAACTTCCGTTACCTAATATTAGAGATTTACAGAACAGTTCAATTGTATTAACCTGCCCATCCTTCATTGTGACAGATAAAGGTTGATTAACAAATCGAGATATTATTCGCCCATCTTCTGCAAAAAGTATAGCAACAGCAGTAAAGGTATAAAGTCCGGGAGCTTCGTTAGTGTATTCAAATTTTATAGTAAATGGATCATAAGTTTTAAAACAATCTGTTGATTGTTTATTTTTATCTAATAGTGAAATATTTTTTATTTTTAAACCGTGAGAACCTGACCATTGAGAAATTGCATTTTCAGCTAAATTTACCTCGCCTAGAATAGATTTTAACAACACTTTTTTCTGTGATGTACCAGTTTCTCTGCAGGAGCTCAATGACGTGTTCTCAGATTTTGTCAATTTGTTAATATATTCTTCGTACGATTTAACGACATTCAGAGCTTTTCCAGAAGCAACAATAGCCCCATTTTCCACCCAAATTGCGTGCTCACAGAATTGTAAAATTTGTGTCATAGAATGAGACACTAATAGCAACGTACACCCTGAGTTGGTTAACTTCTCCATTCTATAAGCACTTTTGCCACTAAAATAGGCATCTCCAGCGCCCAAGACTTCATCTACAATTAAAATATCAGGGCGTATTGCTGTTGAGCATGCAAACTGTAACCTAGAAAGCATACCTAGAGAGTATGTCTTAACAGGGTAATCAATAAAATCCCCTAACTCACAAAATTCAATAATTTCTTGTTCAGCTGCATAAACTTCTTGCTCTGATAGGTTGTTATACAAGAGTGAGGCTCGAATATTTTCTCGTCCTGATAGCTCATTATGGAATCCAAGGCCTGTTTGCATCATAGCTTGGACATTGCCATTTACTTGTATTGAGCCCTTAGTAGGTACAAAATTACCTGTGATTAATTTTAATATTGTACTCTTGCCAGCACCATTACGACCTATTATCCCGATTCTCTCCCCTTTTTTTAAGATAAGATTTATAGAATCAAGTGCTTTAAAAGTATCAAATGACTTCTTTTTATTTGGAAAGTATTTAAATAACCCAAAAGCCTCTAACATTAAATATTTATTAGATGGGTATATTTTGTATGTTTTGGTTACATTAGTAAGTTTTATTGCTACTTCATTAGACATAGTCAAATACAATCTTCTTTGCAGATTCAAAAGTTTTATTGCCAAAGCTAAATAGGAATAAGCTAAACATTAATCCAATAGACATCATGGGAATTGAGGGGACTTTACCTAAAACTAAAGCATCTTGTAGCGGTATAATATAATACGATAATGGGTTCAGGTAGATAATGATTTTAATGTGTGATGGGATCATTGCTTTCGTGTAGGCGATAGGGCTAATGATTAGCAAAAACATAGTCAGATAACCAATGATTTGTTGGATATCTCGAAAAACTATAGTTAATAGAGAAACAATCCATACTAGTCCGATTAGCATCATAATAAACGAGATTATAATTGGAAAAATAAAAATTACGGTCCATGAGAAATTTCCCATCAGTGTATAAACAGTAAGGACCAATATCATACTGAATATAAGGGAACTAAGTGGAACAATGATGTTTCTAATAGGAATTAATTGAGAAGGAAATACAGTATTTAATAAAACGCTTTTATTGGATATAAGGCTGTTACAGCCTAGGCTAAGGCCACTAGAAAATCCTAAGAATAAAGAAATACCACAAAACACATGGAGAACATATTGCATTTGTTGCATGTCTTGCGGCTTAAAGGGAAATATAACCGTGTAAACAAGGGTGTAAAAACAAAAAAATATGAGAGGGCCAAGAACTAACCAAGCAGCTCCAATAACAGAACCTGCATACGTATTTTTAATGTCAGCCAAACAAAACTTCCATAACATTTTTCTATTAGTAGAAATTATGTTTACTGCGCTAGCCAAATTCCTTAGCATATTGTCCTAATTAGTAAATACTTGTTTTCAACAAAAACAGAACTTAAATTAAATGATTGTTATGGCTAAGTCAAGATAAGTCAGAAAAATATAATAATGGGCTTTGGCCTATTTTAGTGTTTATGTTTTGTTTATTACTATTTTATATTAAAGTGCTCCACACACCTGGGAAAAATGAATGATGAGACATGAAGCTAAATATTTTATTGTTATGTAATAAACCTCAAGTGGGACATGATGCCGATACAATCATCGAGCATATTTCCGCTTTTGAGAACTATTCTCATCATAAAGTTTGGGTCTGCTCTAATATTGGAAATTTACCTAAACAATTAGAGTTAGATAAATTCGATGTAATTATAATCCATTATTCATTATGTTTGTTTAATAGCTATTATATGTCAGATGCTGCAAAAAAAAAGGTACGCAGTTTTTCGGGTTTAAAAATAGTATTTGTTCAAGATGAATACCGACAAATTAACAAAATGATACATGTACTAAAGTTTCTGAATGTGGACATACTATTTAGTTGTTTTCCTGAAATTGAAATTAATAAAATTTATACAAAAGAATCGCTGCCAAATGTATCAAAATATAATAATTTAACAGGTTATATTTCTGAAAAATTACTGACTAATTCAAAACGTAAAAGAATATCAACAAGACCTATTCATGTGGGTTATAGGGCAAGAAAATTACCTTTTTGGTATGGTGAGTTGTCTTATGAAAAATGGAATATTGTGGAACAATGGCGAGAACATGTCTCAGGGAAAAATTTAGAGTTAGATGTCGATATCTCTTACCTTGAGAATGATAGAATATATGGACATAAATGGACAGAATTTCTTTCTTCTTGTAAGACAACATTAGGGGTGGAAAGTGGTGCAAGTGTTATGGACTTCACTGGAGAGCTGGAACAAAAAATTAATTTACACCAACTTCTGAATCCAAATGATTCTTTCTTTGATGTACAAGCACGATTTTTACAAGATCATGAAGGGCAGTTTAAGTTAAATCAGATTTCTCCTCGTTGCTTTGAGGCAATTGCACTTGGGACCGTTTTAATACTTTACGAAGGAGAGTATTCTGGAATCTTGATTCCCGAACGACATTACATTGAACTTAAAAAAGATTTTAGTAATATTGCTCACGTTATAGCCAAGATAAAAGATGATGATTATTTACAAACCATGGCTGATGTAGCCTTTAAAGAAATCGCATTAAACCCTAATTATAGTTATGAAGGGTTTGTGATATCTGTGGATGATATTATTAAACGTGAGTTTAGACTGCGGCGTAAGGAAAATGCAATATTGCCTTATTCAGAATCAGATTTTTTGAGGGATATAAAGACCGTTCCTATTAGTGATAAAATATATCAATTTGGCCTCAGAAAGTACAAGAGATTACCATCATTTATACAGACGGTGATCAAAGTTATTGTAAAACCCAAAGCCATTATAAAATTAATTGTTATAAAGAAAATGATATTGGCATCAAAAATTAGGAATGTTAAACATTCAGGTAAAATATTATGAATAAAATGTGCGCTCATAATTTTCAATTTACATTAGAGAGACAAGATGTGTAGTATAGCGGGCATTTTTAATAGAACTTATACGCCAGTTTCTGACCTTAACAGAAAGCTGGGTATTATGAATGACATCCAAGCCCACCGAGGCCCCGATGACTCTGGGACATGGATACATAACAATAAATATGTTGGTTTGGCGCATAGTCGACTTAGCATTATTGATTTATCTCATGAAGCAGTACAACCAATGGCTTCCTCATCTGGTTTTGTTATTGTATTTAATGGTGAAATTTATAACCATATTGAGCTTAGGAAAGAGCTATCACTTTCCTGGAACTTTAAAACACATTCTGATACAGAAGTCCTTCTTGCTGCCTATAATGAATATGGGACAGATTGCTTACAACATTTGAAAGGCATGTTTGCGTTTGCGATTTGGGATGGGGATAAATTGTTTTGTGCAAGAGATAGGTTTGGTATTAAGCCATTTTATTATACAACACAAGAAAATACCTTTATTTTTGCATCAGAAACCAAGGCATTGTTACCATTTCTTCCTAATGTGAGTACGAGTAGAAGTGCTTTTGTTGAGTATATTACCTTCCAAAGCCCAATTGGTACTCAGACCTTGTTTGAAGGAATTTCGCAGCTTGAACCAGCTCAAGCCATGGTCGTGACTTCTAGCGGCATTAAAAAATGGCAATATTGGGATATCGATTATCAAGTTGACCATGAACACTCTCCAGAATACTTTTCCAATAAATTAATTGAAATTATGGATGAGTCTATTCTTTTGCATGGTAGAGCAGACGTAAATATAGGATCAAATGTCAGTGGTGGAATAGACTCTTCGCTTATGGGTATTTTAGCGACAAAAGAAAAGGGTAGGCGCATTCCCTTTTTCCACGGAAGATTTCTGGAAGGGAAGGGGTATGACGAAAGTGATTATGCACAAACTGTTGCAGATATGTGTGACGCCACATTACATATAAAAGATCTTAATTCCCAGCAATTTTCTGACAGATTTAAAGAGATTATTTATCATTTAGATTTTCCAGTCGCTGGGCCAGGTGTTTTCCCCCAATATATGGTTGCTGAATTGGCTTCTGAGCATGTCAAAGTTATTTTAGGAGGACAAGGCGGGGATGAGATTTTTGGTGGTTATGCCCGGTACATGATTGGTTATTTTGATCAATTAGTGAGAGCAGGGATTAATGGTACTTATAAAAAAGACCAATTTTCTATTTCAGCTGAGTCTATTATATCAAACATGGAAGTATTGCATGCCTATAAGCCCCTAATGCAGTCTTTTTGCCGTCAAGGTATGTTTGCTTCACTAGAAGAGAGATATTTTTCTTTGGTGAATAGGTCAAGCGACTTAGATGGTGAAGTTATATTAACTAGGGAAGAACAAGAACAAGTTTATAATCAGTTTCTTGTTAAGTTTGACAGTACTAAATTTAAAAAACCAGACTCTTACCTGGATGCTATGATGCATTTTGATCTAAAATGCTTATTGCCAGGTTTATTGCAGGTTGAGGATAGAGTGAGTATGGCACATGGCTTGGAATCAAGAGTACCATTGTTACATCATCCTTTAATTGAATTTATGGCGACAGTGCCCGCTAACATAAAATTTAATAATGGCAATTTAAAACATATGCTAAAGAGCTCATTTTCTAACACATTGCCTTCTGAAATATTAAGTCGTAAAGACAAAATGGGTTTTCCAGTGCCATTGAACGAATGGGCTAATGGTAGTTTGAGAGATTTTATTTTTGATACCTTGCAAAGCGGGGCTGCACGCCAGGATGGCTTTGTTAATTATCATAAAGTGATTCATAATATCGAAAAAACCGGCAAATTTAGTCGTAAATTATGGGGGTTTTTGTGTTTTGAGATGTGGCAGCAAACATTTCATGACCGCGCCCCTTATTTTAGAGGGCTAATTCAAAAGTCTGAAGAGTCTGAAAAATATGCTGAAATAGCGTAAATGTCTTATTTTATTTATAAATTTTAACACGGAGAGAGATAATGAAAGTATTAATAACAGGTGGTTCTGGTTTTGTGGGTTCTCATTTGGCTGATCGCTTATTGGCCAGGGGAGATGACGTATTAGTCATTGATAACTTTGCAACAGGCAGACGTGATAACTTAAAATCACACGCACGTTTAGAAGTGGTTGAGCAAAGTATTGAAAATACAGAAGCTGTTAATACATTATTTTCTCGTTTTCAGCCAGATGTGGTTGTGCATGCTGCGGCTTCTTACAAAGACCCAGATAACTGGGTAGAAGATTGTAAAACAAATGTATTGGGGACAGTTAATGTTGTTAGTGCCGCTAAAGCATCAGGTTGTGACCGTATCGTGTATTTCCAAACAGCACTATGTTATGGCTTAAACCCAACAGAGCAACCTGTGACTTTGGATCATCACATTAACTCTCGTGGTAGCAGTTATGCGATTAGTAAAACAGCCGGTGAGCAGTATGTTGAGTTATCAGGTCTAAAATTTGTATCATTTAGATTAGCTAATGCTTATGGCCCTAGAAATATCAGTGGTCCTTTACCCACTTTTTATCATCGTTTAACGAATGAAAAGCCTTGTTTTGTAATGGATACACGTCGTGATTTTATTTATATCAGCGATGTTATTGATTGCGTCGAGAAAGCAGTAGATGGTATGGGTAATGGTTATTATCATGTTTCTTCAGGTGGAGATTATTCCATTAAAGAATTATTTGATGCGACTTTAACCGCTTTGGATATGAAGCTAGAAAAAGAAGTTGAAGTGCGTCCTCGTAACCCGGATGATGCTTATACAATCTTATTAGATCCTTCTCGGACCGCAAAAGATTTTGACTGGAAAGCGGCTGCGCCCCTTACAGATTCAGTTAATAAAACAATTGCATATTACCGTGAGTTTGGAATTGAGCAAACTTTTACACATCTTCGTATTGAAGAGAGTGAAACAGCTTAATTTATTTAGAATTTTATGGTACGGAGATGTATGTAATGCATGATTTTTCAGGAAAGAAAGTTCTCGTTGTGGGTGGCGCAGGTTTTGTGGGTAGCAACCTTGTGAAAGCGCTGTTAAAGCAGAAAGCCGAAAAAATTATAATTGTAGATAATTTATTATCGTCAGATATCTCACAGGTTCCGAATAAAGATAATATAGAGTTTATCCAGGGTTCTATTACTGAAGATAGGATTTTATATAATTTGCCTGAGGACTTAAATTATGTCTTTCATTTGTCAACGTACCATGGCAATCAAAGTTCAATCGATGATCCGTTAAAAGATCACGAAAACAATACTTTAACAACTTTAAAGCTATTAGAGCGTATTCACAATTTCAAATCTTTAGATAAAGTGGTTTACGCATCTGCAGGTTGTTCTATCGCTAAAAAAACATTTGATAATACAAGTGCGACGCAAGAGCGAGAAGAAGTTTCCTTGTATATGGATAGCCCTTACCAGTTATCAAAAATATTTGGTGAGTTTTATGGAAACTATTACTTTATGCGCTACCAATTGCCCTTTGTAAAGGCACGTTTTCAAAACGTCTATGGCCCGGGAGAAGTGCTAGGAGCAGGGCTTTGGAGAGGCAATAAGAATACAGTTTGGCGGAATGTGACGCCAACATTTATTTTTAAGGCTTTGAATAATGAAGCTTTACCATTAGAAAAAAATGGCGTTGCAACACGAGACTTTATTCATGTTGATGATACGGTAAATGGACTCATTGCATGTGCCTTAAATGGTGAAGCCGGAGGGTCTTACAATATAGCATCTGGCGTAGAGACCTCTATTTTTGACTTAGCTGAAATGATTAATGAGTTGACAGGCAATCAAGCTGGTTTGGGCAATAATAAGGCTCGTGAATGGGACCGTTCAGGTAAACGTTTTGGTGATACCACTAAAACATCGCAACAATTAAAATTTGAGGCTAAAGTGAGTTTGCCCGAAGGGTTAAAACAAACTATTGAGTGGACCCAAAATAACATAGCGCTAATTCAACAGTGCATGTTAAGACATGAAAGATATATGCCTGAAATTAAAAAATATTTTTCTTAAAATCGCATGATGAAATTTGCAGGCAATGTTAACTTAATATATGGGATGAGCTTTTTGAAGCTGAAAGATCTCCCGGCAAATTTAGTTGTGTTGCTTGCATTTTTTATTCCAACGTCTACGACATTGACATATGTTCCTGTGTTGGGTATTTTGGTTTTTTGGTTTTTTGGGGGGCATAGACAAGACAAAATACGGTGGTATTTTAATTACCCTCTTTCCATGCCAATATTATTTCTTACTTTCATTTATCTTGCTGGCATTGTCTATACTAGTGCCGAATGGAAGTATTGCTTTTCTAGTCTTCGAGATATATTCAGGTTTTGTTGTATTCCAATTTTTGCCTATTATTTACACTTAAGTGACCCTGCAAAAAAAGAATATGCACTTAAATTTTTTATCGCGGCAATGCTCTTGACGTGTGCATTAGGCATGTTGAAAATTTTAGGCAGCTTGCCTATTGGAGAAAAACATAGTGGTAGTGGTATCTTTAAAAGTCATATCAAGACTAGCTATTTTATGGCTATTGCCCTGTTTTTCATCTTTGTGAATTTTTACTATCAAAGAAAGCATCAAGCTTTAAATTTAATACTTATCTCCGTTTTATTGTTTTATATGTTTTACCTGAACACAGGCAGGACAGGTTATTTAATTCTGTTGGCTTCTTTTAGTGTTTTTGCTTGGTATCAATTTCGCTTGAAAGGGCTTGTGATACTTGGCGTGATTTTCTCGGTTTTACTTGCGGCTGCTTATTTTACGTCAGAAGTTTTTGCAACCAGAATAAATGAGTTACACAGTGAGTTGCTTTTTTATTTACAGGGAACGACTGTCTCGTCACTCGGTGCTCGTCTTGAGTTTGCGGTGAATAGTTTTATGATTTTTTTACAACGTCCTTTCTTTGGGTTTGGGACAGGCAGCTTCATGGGGATATATGAAGCAACTTATGCAGGACAAGAAATGTTATTAACCGATAACCCGCATAATGAATATTTAAAAATAATGGTTGAGTTTGGTGTATTTGGCTTAATTGCGCTCTTGTGGTTTTTTGTAAGAGCATGGCAGGCCATGCTTAAGCTACCTGTCCCGACTAAAATATTAGCGTTGGGTATATTGTTTTCTTTTATTGTAGGCTGCCTTTTTAATTCATGGATAAATGACTTTACCGAGAGCCATTTTGTTTGTTTGATGTTGGCAATTTTTGTTTCTGGAGATCAGAAAACCACTTTGAAGCCCCCATGCTTTCTACACGGGGGTAAGATTTCATTAAACCCGACTCGTCCTTAAAAACACCCCAATCCCATAGGTCCAGTGGCTTTTTAGGGCGACTCTTTTAGGGCCGTGAGACATTTCTTGTGCGCGCATCTCTCTAAACTGAGAAGTATCTTCCCAAGTGATGCTGGAGCGAATACCGATGTTGTGGTTAAGCAGATATTGCATTCCAACAATAAATCTTAAGATAGATTTAGAGTCATCAAAAGTATATGTTTGAGCAGGAATTGCAACATTGTTCACTGCGGTTAATCTATCAATTTGTTTAGAGTTAGCATAGGAGTAACCGATACCGGCGAATAAATCAGCGCGACATAAGCGATCAAAGGGCATTGGGTAAAAACCAAGCAAGCTTACACCAAAGCTAGAAAATTTAGATTGGAAACTATGTGATTCAGAATTTCCGGGTGGGATATAAACCGCATTGACAATATTTTGGTCACTATATTGGCGCGTATTAGATTTGTTGGGTGCTTGGCTATAGTTAAACTCTAGACCTAAGTATTCTTCCCAAAAGCGCATACCCAAATAAAGATTAAACTGGTTGTATTGATCTTCAAAAGCATTGTCGCCGAAATTTTCTCTAAAGGGCTGCTCTCTATATTGGTAATCAGCCCCCATATATGGGAAGACAGGGTAGCCAAAAAAATCGGCAGCGTGGCTATTTAACGACACTATAGAAAATAACAGTGCTGTTGATAGTTGAGATGATAATTGCCTGACCATACTGAGAAATATCCCTATATTCTTATTTTGATATTTTTATGTTACCACAATATAGAATTAATAAATCCTGATTTTTAACATGTTGAAATATATGAAAATAACAGAGGAACTTTTTTGTGTTCTTCTAGTCTAATCATGTATGAATAAGTGTGTTAGGAAGTTGAACTAATGGGTAAGAATAAACAATATGAGCCAGCAGAGCTTGGTACAACAGAGCGTTCTTACGATGGTTGGGACAATGAGCATGATGAAAAAGATATTAATGCGATATTGTCTTGGTTAGCAACTTCCGCACAACCTAAAGACGATAAACAAGACAAAACGGGTAAAACCAAAAAAGAAAAGAAAGCGAAACAGTTTGCCGATGCCGCTATGGGGCATGAAAAGTTATCTGACTTGAAAGCAATGCAGGAGCTTAAAGGAGCCACCCGTAATCCTTTTGTGATGGATCGTTTGGTGGATGTCATAGAAGATGGTTTTTATGCTGTGTATGACTTTCTTTCATGGCGAAAAGTAAAAAGTTCTTTAACAATACTAGGTGGTATTGGTGCTGGTGCGGGTATTGGCGCATTAATTGGAACGTTCGTCATACCGATTCCTGGTGTGGGTACTGCGGCAGGTGGAATCATTGGAACGGCATTTACAGCAATAGGTGGAACGGCGGGTTTAGCGGTCATAGGTGCGTTTGCGGGAAGTTGGTTTGCAAAAAAAGCATCTGATAAGTTATTCAAGTATGAAAAACGCTTCCAGTTATCGAATAGACTCACAAGGAAGGTAAAAAAAGAGTTAGGCGTAGACACAGAGACCATAGATTATATGAATGGCTACCTTTATAACCGGCGCAAGGCTGTGGGAAATAAGGATTTAGCCTTAGCCTATAAAATATTGCGTAAACAAGCTTTGCAAAAGGCAGAGCCAGAATGGATACAAAAACTGGGACATTTTTTCAGTAAAGAATTAGAATTATTGATGGCAGAGAAAAAGAAAGGCAAAATAAGCCAAGCAGCATTTGATAAAGAAGCAAAGCCATTACTGCATATATTAACCAACCTGGAAAAATCTAAACTCCCTAAAGAGAGCAAAAAACCTATTGCAAAAACATTAGCCAGCTACGAGCGGCTGACCAAAGAAAAAGTCAAACCTGCACCAGAAAAATCAAAGTCAAGAACAAGAGATGTGATAGCGGGCACGGCTAAAACAATGCTTTTTGATGATATTGCCAAACGAGCGGAAGCGGTTCAACAGACAGAAAAAAAAGAAGTCCCTAAACCTATTTTGTTGGATGAAGCCTCTGCAGAGGGAGAGGAGCTGCTTGAGCAAATTTTACAAATGTGTAAGGATTTAAAGCAACAAAGAGATAAAATGGATCAGGTCAAAGTATTGGCAGGTGGTGATGCTACATTAGCCGCTCAATTTTGTGCTGCGGCATTAATTGCCGGTGTTAAGTTTGTATTGAATGAAAAAGAATTTCCAAATATCACCTCAGAAGAGCAAATATTATACAAGCAGATAATGGCCGAAGCACAGAGGTTGGTTGATGAAAAGTTTTTAGGGCCTGATATGATTGCGCCTAAATCCGAAACGTTTAAGGCAAGAGGGGGTTAAGTTAACCCCCCAAATTCTATTGCTGCTATAGACATTCTGTTTATAATTCGCTAAAATTCCGCCGGTTTACCTATCAATTTTATACTGTTGGCGGAGGGCAATTTGGCAAATCATCCGGCATTACTCGTGCTTGAAGATGGGACTTTACTCAAGGGTATTGCTTTTGGCCATCTAACCCCCACTCCTTACTTCTCCACTGGAGAAGTTGTTTTTAATACTGCAATGTCTGGTTACCAAGAGATTTTAAGTGATCCATCTTATGCTGGGCAACTGATAACTTTAACTTGTCCACAAATAGGCAATGTTGGGATGAATCCTGAAGATATGGAGTCCAAACATATTTTCGCAAAAGGTCTCATCATTCGAAAATTACCTAATCAGCATAGTAATTGGCGTGCGACTACGTCTTTGTCAGAGTTTTTGGCCCAAAATAAAACTTTGGGTATTGCTAATTTAGACACACGATATTTAACCCATTTAATTCGGGAAAAAGGCGCATTGAATGCTTGCCTGTTATCTGCACCCTGCATTGATGATTCTTTGATCCAAGAGGCGTTAAAGAAAGCAAAGCAGCATCAAGGCTTAGAAGGACAAAATCTGGCCCAAGTTGTTTCCAGTCTCCAAGCTTATTTGTGGCAAGAAGGTGGAACATGGCAGCATAAAAAGCTGGCATCAAAACGGGTGCTGAAAGTAGTGGCAATTGATTATGGTATCAAGAAAAATATTTTACGTATCTTTCATGATTTGGGTTGTCAGATAATGGTTGTGCCGTATCAGACTTCTGTTGATGATATTTTAGCGTTATCGCCGGATGGCGTTTTCTTATCAAATGGACCAGGCGATCCAAAAGCCTGTACCCAAGCCATTCAGACGGTTAAAGCATTAATGCAGAAATCAATTCCCATGTTTGGTATTTGTTTAGGTTACCAGTTAATGGCATTAGCCTTAGGCGCTAAGACATTCAAGATGAAATTTGGTCATCATGGTGGTAATCATCCGGTACAAGATAATAATCAGCAGGTGTTTATTACAAGCCAAAATCATGGTTTTGCAGTTGATGAGCAGAGTTTACCCGATAATGTTCAAGTAACCCATCGTTCTTTATTTGATCATACGATTCAAGGGTTGCGCCATCGCTCGTTACCTATATTAGGTTTTCAGGGGCATCCAGAAGCGGGGCCAGGGCCCAACGACGGCAAAATGCTGTTTCATGATTTTATGAATGCGATGAAAGTTCGGCAAACACAAACTCAAATGCAAACAAAAGATACGGTGACAGAGTAAAATGCCTAAAAGAACAGATATTAAGACTATCCTCATTATTGGGGCGGGGCCTATTGTTATTGGGCAAGGTTGTGAGTTTGATTATTCAGGTGCCCAAGCTTGTCGTACTTTAAAGCAAGAAGGTTATAGAGTCGTGTTGGTTAACTCCAACCCTGCAACCATTATGACCGATCCTCAAATGGCCGATGCTATTTATATCGAGCCTATTCATTGGGAAGTGGTCGCAAGCATCATTAAAAAAGAAAAACCCGACGCGATATTACCGACAATGGGTGGGCAAACAGCGCTAAATTGTACCTTGGACTTGGTGCGTGAAGGTATTTTAAAGAAATATAACATTGAGCTGTTGGGGGCCAACAAAGAAGCGATTGATAAAGCAGAAGACAGAGAACAATTTCGTAAGGCAATGACAGAAATTGGCTTGAAAATGCCTAAATCAGCTATTGCTCACAGCTATGAGACTGCATTACAAGTGCAAGCATCCGTAGGTTACCCTACCATTATCCGTCCCTCTTTCACTTTAGGAGGAACGGGGGGTGGCATTGCCTATAATCAAGAAGAGTTTGAAGAAATTTGTCAGCGCGGCTTAGAGTTGTCTCCAACCAATGAGCTATTAATTGAACAATCCATTATGGGTTGGAAAGAATATGAATTAGAAGTGGTTCGAGATAAGGCAGATAATTGTATTATTGTTTGCTCTATAGAAAATATCGATCCGATGGGGATCCATACCGGAGACTCTATTACTGTAGCCCCGCAGCAAACCTTAACGGACAAAGAATATCAAAAAATGCGAGATGCCGCTATCGCGGTTCTAAGAAAAATTGGCATTGAAACGGGTGGCTCAAATGTACAGTTTGCCGTGAATCCTGCCGATGGTGAACTGCATGTCATTGAAATGAACCCGCGTGTATCCAGATCCTCTGCATTGGCTTCCAAAGCCACAGGATTTCCTATCGCAAAGGTCGCAACGAAATTAGCAATTGGTTATACCCTAGATGAGGTGGCCAATGATATTACTGGCGGTAAAACGCCTGCTTCGTTTGAACCCGCCATTGATTATGTTGTCACAAAGATACCAAGATTTAACTTTGAAAAATTCCCTAATGCTGATAGTGGCTTGACGACACAAATGAAATCTGTGGGTGAAGTGATGGCGATGGGGCGCACCTTTCAGGAATCCCTGCAAAAAGCGGTTCGTGGTTTGGAGGTTGGTTTTTGTGGTTTAGAGCCACAAATTGATTTATCGCATCCAGAAGTGGAATCAGAATTGCGTTTGAAATTACAAAGCCCAACGCATCTAAGATTATGGTATATCGCTGATGCATTTCGCTATGGCTTGTCGATTGATGAGGTTTATGAATTAACCTGCGTAGACAAATGGTATTTAGCCGAAATACAAGATTTAATTCAGGATGAAGCAGGGTTGCAACAGAATCAGATGTCGGGCCTAGATAAAATGGGGCATGATGAATTTTTTGCCCTGAAACAAAAAGGGTTTGCTGATGCGCGTATTGCGCAGCTCGTCAATTCCAGTGAAGCGGTTATTCGGGAAAAAAGGCATAACTTAAAAATTCGACCCGTTTATAAGCGTGTTGATAGTGTGGCTGCTGAATTTGCTGTCGAAACAGCTTATATGTATTCCACTTATGAAATGGAATGCGAAGCAGTGCCAAGCAAACGGCAAAAAATTATGGTTTTAGGCAGTGGTCCTAATCGCATTGGGCAGGGTATCGAGTTTGATTATTGTTGCGTACACGCTTCAATGGCCATGCGAGAAGCGGGCTATGAAACCATTATGGTGAACTGCAATCCTGAAACCGTATCAACAGATTATGATGTGTCTGACAGATTATATTTTGAGCCATTAACTTTAGAAGATGTACTGGAAATTGTTGCTATTGAAAATCCATGTGGTGTGATTGTGCAGTTTGGTGGGCAAACACCGTTAAAACTTGCCAAAGGCTTAGAGGCTGCAGGTGTACCCATTATTGGAACGCCAGTCAGTGCCATTGATAGGGCAGAAGATAGAGGTCGGTTTATTGACCTGATCAACAAGTTGGATTTGAAGCAGCCTTATAATGGTATTGCGACTAACATCGACGAAGCGTTTATGGTTGCTAAGAAAGTTGGATTCCCTATAATTGTTAGGCCCTCTTATGTTTTAGGCGGCCAGGGAATGGAAGTCGTCTATAACAATGAAGACTTAGCAGAATACTTAAAATATAATCACGCATTCAACTCTGAGATGCCCATATTGCTAGATCGCTTTTTAGATGATGCTGTTGAAGTTGATGTCGATGCCATTTCTGATGGTAAGCAAGTTTGGATAGCCGGTTTAATGGAGCATATTGAGCAAGCCGGTGTGCACTCGGGCGATTCGGCTTGTTGCATCCCGCCATTTAGCTTAAGTCCTGAAATACAGGCCCAGCTGCACGACATGATGCGTAAAATGGCATTAGAGCTAGGCGTTGTTGGCTTGATGAATGCGCAGTTTGCGATTAAAAATAATGAAATATATATATTAGAGGTGAATCCTCGAGCCGCAAGAACGGCACCTTTCGTTTCTAAGGTGATTGGTCAGTCGTTAGCAAAAATTGCGGCAAAATGTATGATTGGGCAAACTTTGGAACAACAAGGTATAATAGGACCTGTTGCATTGCCGTTTTTTGCTGTGAAAAAGAGCGTGTTTCCTTTCGCAAAATTTCCCGGGGTTGACCCCATTCTCGGGCCGCAAATGCGCTCCACAGGTGAAGTTATGGGGGTGGGCGATAGCTTCGCCAAAGCCTACGCTAAGAGTGACTTGGCCAGTGGCGTTCCACAAATTCCTTACAAAGGGCAAGCATTATTGAGTGTCAAAGATAAAGATAAAGAGGCCCTCATCAATGTGGCAAGAAAGTTGCACAGTCTTGGTTTTAAAATTTTAGCCACTCGGGGAACGGCTGATGCACTATTACAAAACGGCATTGATTGTGAGTATATTAACAAAGTAACAGAAGGCCGACCCCATATTGTAGATAGTATCAAAAATGATAAGATTGATTTTATTATTAATACGACGGAGGGGCGGCGTGCTACTCTAGATTCATTGCCAATTAGGAAAGCGGCAATACAAAGAAAGGTTAGTTATACAACTACAATTTCAGGGGCAAAAGCACAAGTATTGGCATTAGAGCACCAAAACCAATATGATGTCGAACCCATACAAGAGTTACATTTAAAAATAACGAGCAAGGTCTGAGAAAATGAATAGAGTCCCAATGACACAAAAGGGTGCTGATGCCTTACGTGAAGAGCTAAATAAATTAAAAACAGTTGAACGTCCAAAAATTATTGCGGCGATTGCGGAAGCTCGGGCACATGGAGATTTGAAAGAAAATGCGGAATATCACGCAGCTAAAGAACAACAGTCTTTCCTTGAGGGTAGAATTTCTCAGGTAGAGAACAAACTTGGCAATGTTCAGATTATTGATGTCACAAAACTAGCTCAAAATGGCAAAGTGGTATTCGGTACTACGGTTGTGATGTTAAATCTTGAAACAGACGAACAAGTTCGATATAAAATTGTGGGTGATGAAGAAGCCGATATTAAGAGCAATATGATTTCTATTAGCTCGCCGATTGCTCGGGCTGTGATCGCGAAGTCTGTAGGTGATGTTGTTATGGTGCAAGCACCTGATGGCGAGATTGAGTATGAAGTGATGGAAGTTTTATATTTGCCGTAGTCTCTTCCTATTTTGTCCTAAACTCCTAACACTATCCAAAACCTCATTTTTTGCTACCAGCCCCCATTTCCTGAACTTGGGTGATGGGGGTAGTAGTTTGGTATGGGTGAGCATAGCGAATCTCTCTCTCCCAACTCTGGTAGAGGACGGTACTAACTACTAGTGGGGTGTGGATGAGCGAAGCGAATCTTTCCCTCTCCCAATGTTGGGAGAGGGCGGCCATAGGCCTGGTGAGGGTTAATTTGAATGTATCATCAGTAACCCTCTGGTAAGGTTAACTAAAAATCAATCTTCACTTTCTCTATAAATCACAACGGTTCGGCCAATGGTAGAAACCATACAGGCTTTGTGGACTTCTGCTATTTGGCTTAACATGGGCTTGTATATTTCTTTATCGCGTATGTGCACTTTAACTTTAATAAGCGAATGCTTTTGTAGCTGAACTTCAATTTCGTCATGCACAGCTTGGGTTAGCCCTTGGGCACCGATTAAAATGACTGGTTTTAGTTGGTGGGCTTTTGCTGTGAGGGTTTTTTTGTATTCTTTCGTTAACATCATGGGTAAATTGTTTTAGAATGTAGTTTAACTTAAAAGCATTGTAACTCATTAGTAGATAGACTGTAAGATGTCCTGTAAAAAAAAGCACTCAAGTTGGCTAGCTAGGCAAAGAAAAGATCCCTATGTAGCCCGTTCAAAAGAAAATGGCTATCGCTCAAGAGCGAGTTTTAAGCTATTAGAATTAAATAAGTCGGACAGGCTATTTAATCCTGGTATGTGCGTGGTTGATTTGGGCGCCGCTCCAGGTGGCTGGTCGCAAATCCTAACACCTTTGCTGGGTAAGAAGGGACGGGTCATCGCATTAGATCTACTCGCAATGCCGGAGTTGCCTAACGTAGAGTTTATGCAGGGCGACTTCAGAAGTCCGGAAATCCGCACAAAGTTGTCTAACTCTATTGCTGGTCAGCCAGTGAATTGGGTTATTTCAGATATGGCACCCAATTTAAGCGGTATGATGAGTGTTGATCAGCCTAGAATAATGGAGTTGGCATTTGAAGCTTGGGAATTTGCAGAGCAAGTATTAAACCAAGGTGGTGGTTTCCTAGTTAAGGTCTTTCAAGGAGAGGAAATTAAACCATTTGTAAAAATACTCAACCAACACTTCCAAAAAGTATCTATTCGTAAGCCTGCTGCCTCAAGAAGCGAGTCCAGAGAAATTTTTATTATTGCCAAGCAATTTAAGGGCAGAATTGATTTACCCAATTAACAAAGTACAGGGTGATAGCTAATAGCTAGTTATGTAAATGTGAGATATGGGCTTGAATTTCAACTTTCTGACCATATTTTATAACGATCTATGCAGATTTATGGGCTTTCTGGTTGCTTGATATAGATAGACTGGCCTAAAATTCTATATATTAACGTAAAGATTTTGAGATTCAATAAGCGTACACAATAGTGACAGGGGCTTAGATTTGAACGACATGGTAAAAAACTTAGTTTTGTGGCTGATTATAGCGGTAATTTTAATATCCGTATTCAGTAATTTTGGTCCTCGTCATGGGCAGGTAGAAAAAATCCCATATTCTCAATTTGTTGAGCAAGCAGAACGTGGAAATGTGCGATCGGTGGTGGTCGATGAGCGTAGTCGCGTTATTCGTGGTGTGACTCAGAATGATGAGGCTTTCACAACTAATATGTTGATGGATCCTTACATGGTTAATGAGCTACTGAAGAAAAAAGTAGAAATTAACGCGAAAGCCCCCGAGCAACAAAGTTTATTGATGAGTATCTTCATCAGTTGGTTCCCCATTATTCTCTTTATTGGTATTTGGCTCTATTTCATGCGCCAGATGCAAGGCGGAGGCGGTCGTGGTGCTATGTCCTTCGGGAAAAGCCGTGCCCGTATGTTAGGAGAGGATCAAATTAAGGTGACCTTTGCTGATGTTGCTGGAGTAGATGAAGCCAAAGAAGAAGTAGAAGAGTTGGTTGAATTCTTAAAAGACCCAGAAAAATTTCAAAAGCTGGGTGGGCGTATTCCGCGTGGTGTTTTGATGGTGGGCCAACCCGGTACGGGTAAAACATTATTAGCCAGAGCGATTGCAGGCGAAGCTAAAGTACCGTTTTTTACAATTTCAGGTTCTGACTTTGTTGAAATGTTTGTGGGTGTGGGTGCATCTCGTGTGAGAGATATGTTTGAGCAGGCCAAAAAGCAATCGCCTTGCATTATCTTTATCGATGAAATTGATGCGGTAGGTCGTCATCGTGGCGCAGGTTTAGGCGGCGGGCATGATGAGCGTGAACAAACCTTAAATCAACTATTAGTAGAGATGGATGGTTTTGAAGGCAACGAAGGTGTGATTGTGATTGCCGCGACTAACCGACCCGATGTTTTAGATAAAGCATTACTACGACCAGGCCGTTTTGATCGTCAAGTTGTTGTTGGCTTGCCTGATATCTTGGGGCGTGAGCAAATTTTGAAAGTTCACATGCGTAAGATTCCTGTGGCAGATGATGTAGAGCCTCGTGTTATTGCTCGTGGTACACCTGGTTTCTCAGGAGCGGATCTGGCTAACTTAGTCAATGAAGCGGCACTTTTTTCTGCAAGGCATAATAAACGTATGGTTGATCAAGCTGAATTTGATGCGGCCAAAGATAAAATTCTGATGGGTGTAGAACGCAGAAATATGGCGATGAGTGAAGATGACCGTAAACTCACAGCCTATCATGAGGCAGGGCATGCAATTGTTGCGTTATCCGTATCCAAGCATGATCCTGTTTACAAGGTCACCATTATTCCAAGAGGGCAATCTTTAGGTTTAACGATGTTCTTGCCTGAGCAAGACCAGCTTGGTTTCTCTAAACGTGAGTTGGAATGTAAAATTGCAACTGGTTTAGGTGGACGTATAGCGGAAGAATTAGTTTTTGGTCCTGAAGAGATTACAACTGGTGCCGCAAGTGATATTCAGATGGTTACGGGTATTGCACGAAACATGGTTACAAAGTGGGGACTATCTGAAAAATTAGGTCCTTTACAGTACAGTCAAGATCAGGGCGAAGTATTTTTAGGGCACAGTGTCTCTCAGCAAAAAGAAGTGTCAGAAAAATCTGCTCAGTTGATTGATGAAGAGACCAAAGCCATTATTGATAGAAACTATCAACATGCGACCAACATTCTACAAGAGAAAATGCCGATTATGCATAAAATGGCAGAGGCATTACTAAAATATGAAACCATCGATTCCAAGCAGTTAGATGACTTGATGGCTGGTAGGCCAGTTCGGGAGCCACAAAGCTGGACTTCAGACAAATCTAATAAGCCAGGCTCAGGTGGTAATGCTACTGACACTGAAACGCAAACAGCTTCAGATACAAACAAAGATGCTAACAAAGATGACAAGAAACGTGACATGCCAAATGGCGATGGTGGCACGCTAGAATCTCCTTAGATTCTAGCGTTTAGTTTTTGGTGTAGGAATAAAGAAATATCATGTCTCATATCTCCTCTGTTAGCTTCGATTCTCAAGCACCGCTTATCATGGGGGTTCTGAATGTAACCCCTGATTCCTTTCATGACGGTGGTCAATTCAATCAATTAGACTCTGCAGTATTACGCGCGGAACAAATGGTGGCAGATGGCGTTGATATTATCGATATCGGGGGTGAGTCCACTCGCCCCGGTGCTGCTAAAGTGAGCATAGAAGAAGAATGTAATAGAGTGCTCCCTGTCATTAAAAAACTCAGTCAATCTTTGGTTGTACCAATATCAATCGATACACGTAATACGGTTGTTATGCAACGCGCATTGGATGCAGGAGCCAGTTTAATTAATGACGTGAATGCATTAAATGATGATGGTGCAGTGGCACTAGCCGCAGAACGAAATGTGCCTGTTTGCTTGATGCACATGCAAGGCTTACCACAAACAATGCAAGACAGTCCCCAGTATGGGGATGTGTTTGATGAGATATATTCATATCTTGAGCAAAGAGTGAATTTATGTGAGCAACAAGGTATTAAGCGCAAACAAATTTATATCGATCCAGGTTTTGGGTTTGGTAAAACATTGAACCACAACCTTATGTTATTAGGACAACTATCTCGTTTTAAAGCAATGGGTTGTCCATTGTTAGTTGGATTGTCCAGAAAATCTATGTTTGGAAAAATACTCAATGTAGAAACAGAAGATAGGCTCTATGGCAGTTTAGCTGGGGCATTGTTAGCCGTGATGCAAGGCGCAGACATTGTACGTACGCATGATGTGAAAGAGACCAGAGACATTATAAAAGTATACGAGGCTGTTAAGCCGTTTTGGCAAACGCCGCAAACGCCAAGGAGTCAACATGAGCACGCGTAAATATTTTGGTACTGATGGTATCAGAGGTCGCACCGGACAGTTTCCAATTACCGCCGACTTTGCTTTAAAATTAGGCTGGGCCGTTGGGAAAGTATTAGCGCAAGATGGGCATGGCAAAGTTTTAATTGGCCAAGATACTCGTGTTTCTGGCCACATGTTGTCCGCAGCCTTAGAAGCAGGTATGACGGCTTCTGGCTTAGATGTATTTTTATTAGGCCCAATGCCCACACCTGGCGTAGCCTATTTAACTCGCTCGTTGGGGGCGCATATCGGCGTGGTTGTGAGTGCCTCGCATAATCCCTACTACGATAATGGCATTAAGTTTTTTAATAGTGATGGCAAAAAGTTACCAGAATTAACAGAAGGTCAAATAGAAACATTATTAGACCAACCATTTGAGACTGTAAATAATCAAGATATTGGAAAACAAAATTACCTCAAAGATGCCGCTGGGCGTTATATTGAGTTCTGTAAGCAATGTTTTGCTAAACAATTAGATTTACGTGGCATTAAAATTGTAATCGATTGTGCCAACGGCGCGACTTCACATATTGCACCCCATGTTTTTACAGAGCTTGGGGCAGATGTCATCGCTATGCATCATCAACCAGACGGCTTTAATATTAATGAACAATGCGGTTCTACTTACCCTCAAAGCTTGCAACAAGCGGTTTTGAGTCATCAAGCAGAAATGGGTATTGCTTTTGATGGAGATGGCGACAGACTTTTATTAGTGGATCATAAAGGTGAATTGGTTGATGGCGATGAGATCCTTTATTTAATTGCAAGATATAGCCAACCTCAACTTCAAGGCGGGGTTGTGGGTACTCTCATGAGTAATTTAGGCTTAGAGCAGGCCTTAGCTGAATTGGATATCCCATTTGCGCGGGCAAACGTGGGGGATAAGTATGTGCTGAGCAAATTAGATGAGCATAACTGGACCTTGGGCGGTGAAAATTCAGGCCATATTATTTGTTTAGATCAGACCAGTACCGGCGATGGTATTGTGGCTGCGTTACAAGTACTTAAAATTTTATGTGAAAAAGACGACAGTTTACATATACTCAAACAAGGCATGACAAAGTTTCCACAACTGCTTAAAAATGTAAAAGTGGCACAACCCAGAGATATGATTCAACATCCTGTTATCCAAAAAGCAGTACAACAAGCTGAGCAGACTTTGCAAAATAAAGGCCGAATTTTACTCAGACCTTCTGGCACAGAGCCATTAATTAGGGTGATGGCGGAGGGCGAAGATTTAAGTATTATAGACCTAGTCACAAATTCTTTAGTGGATGTCGTTACTCAGGTGTCCCAGACTCGAGCAAAAGTCGTTGGGGATTAAAAAAATTATAAGCTCTTACTTCTTCCATGATTGTGCTTCCCAGAATTCATGACTTTAGATTTAGGTACAGCAGCATCACTCTTTTCAGCTGTTTGTTGTGGCAGATAGGGATCCTGGGTATGGGACAGGGCTAATTGATTCATTTCATGATTAGTGGCGCGCATTTCTATCTGATTAATCAATGCATATATTTCTATATCTGAAAGAAAATCTAAATCGCTGATTTGCCAGTTAAGCATGTCTAAATATTTTTTTTCTAAAGAGTTTAGATCTTGTAGCTTTATTGCTGGTGAAATCAAAGAATTGTAGAGTTCTAAATAGTACACATTATCGTATATTTCATCCGTGTTATATTTAAGACCTAATAGCACAGCAATAGCAAAATAAGAAAATGAAGCTTCAGTTCTTTCTTTTTCGTTTGCACGCTTAAAGCTTTTAGAGTGGCTGTGCTTTAGAAATAATTTAGTGAATATATGCCAAACCAATAGGCTATGTTGAATATTTGCTGCCATAAGAGATTTCTCTTCTAGTGGTCTTTTTTCTCGTGCGATGGCTTCCGCTAGTGTTTCTTTTCTGCCTTCTGGGTGTTGCGCATAATGTTCTAAAAATAAAACCTGATGAAAACTAGATTCAAATAATTGCTTGAGCATAACTTCTAATACTGGCGTTGGCTGGAAGTGATCCCCCACATAATCAAGAATGGCAGGAACAACGCTCCGAACTAAATTATTATGAGTCGATAAGATGGCTGAAGTATATTCTAATTTAGGAAGTGGTAAAGTTGGATGTAATGAGTCATGCGTGGAATGGGCGGTATCAAATTCGCTATCAGAATCAATATCAGAAAAAAAGTCAGCGCTTGAACAACTCTCTGCGCTACTAAACTCATCACTAGACAATCTATCAGTGAGAGGTGGGGAACATGCGGTAGCACTGGGCCCCGTTGGACTGTCTTTTTGTTCACTCCATTTTCTGCGGTTATTTTTTTTCAATCGAAGTGTTTTTTTGAAGGCTTTTAACATAGTTGTCTTATGGTTGATTTTTCTATGGGCCATAAGAATTTATAGGTGACTAATTCACATTCAGTCAATTGGCAAATGATTATGTTTGGGAATGCTATTGGTACATAGTTTCTCTGCTTTAAGCGGTTCTTTTTTTCGGGAGTTATGAAGTAGCTTATTTTAAGGATGGATCTAGTATTTCGAATGTTTGTTCGGGGGAGCCAAGACTTCACCTATTTTCTGAATTCAGTTAGAATTTCTAGCAAGTTTACAGTGGTTCGCTTAGAGGGTGGACTTAATTCATTCAGCTAGCGGGGTTTTAGTTATGAGAAAGTTGGTTGTTGCGGGTAATTGGAAGATGAATGGTACTGCTCAGCAATCTCAAGAATTGCTCAAGGGGTTAATAGAGGCTATTAACCCAACTATGCTGGCTAGTTGCGATGTTCTTGTTTGCCCACCTTTTGTTTATCTTGAATCTTTGGCTGGATTATTGGGCAATCAACCCAAAGGCATCAAGTTAGGTGCTCAGGACTTGAGTTTGCATCAAAACGGTGCATTTACTGGTCAAATATCTGCTCAAATGTTGCAGGACACAGGATGTACTTATGTATTAGTGGGGCACTCGGAACGCAGGCAATTTTGCCACGAAGATAGCCAAGTTGTCGCCGCTAAAGCGGAAGTCGCGATTGCCTCAGGTTTAAAGCCCATTATTTGTATTGGGGAAACTCGTGAGCAGCGCGATGCGAATAAAACAGAAATAGTGGTGAAAGAACAATTGAGTGCTGTATTAGAGCGCTGCAGTGTCGAAGAGCTGCAAAGCTGTACTATTGCTTATGAACCTGTTTGGGCTATAGGCACTGGTTTGACAGCGACACCAGAGCAGGCTCAAACCGTGCATAAATTTATTAGAGAGATATTGGCGGAGAAAAGTGAAACGCTTGCGGAGCAAACAGCTATTCTATACGGCGGAAGCGTAAAAGCAAGCAATTCAGCTGAATTGTTTGCTATGCCAGATATTGATGGTGGCCTGATTGGAGGCGCATCACTAAATTTAGCTGAATTCGTGCAAATTTGTGCGGCAGCTGTTAGGATAGCCGGCTAGGGTCAGTCCCTAAAGTTTTATGGGCATCTAAGGCTCTGGTTTGCTTTAAGAAATACTTAAAGTGGATGTTATTTTTAGTTAGGTAAATGTTTATGTACGGTATATTATTAGTTATTTATGTAGTCGTGTCAGTTTGCTTGATCGGATTAGTATTAATCCAACAAGGCAAGGGTGCGCAGGCGGGTGCTGCTTTTGGTAGTGGTGCGTCGCAAACGGTTTTTGGAAGTCAGGGTTCTTCTGGTTTTTTAAGTCGTACAACAGCATTTTTGGCGGCTGCTTTTTTTATTCTTAATTTAGCCTTGGCTTATATTGTGAATAGTTCTGCTAATAATATATCTACTTTGGAAATGCCTATTTCAGGCGCACCCATTTCTAGTGGTGCAGATCAAGCTGAGCCAAATGGTGTGAGCCAAGATGGAAATAATTCGGATGGCGCAAGTCCATCGGATATACCTGACTAACATAAGTTCAAACCAAAATTATGCCGAAGTGGTGGAATTGGTAGACACGCTATCTTGAGGGGGTAGTGGCGAAAGCTGTGCCGGTTCGAGTCCGGCCTTCGGCACCAATCAGTTAAAAATATCTTTGATTTTTACGAGCGCAGCGAATAGTTTTCCCGCTTTGCAAAGGGGGATGCGCACAGCGCAAGGGGGATTTATACCTCGGTTTTCTTTATTAAGTATTAATTAAGATATTAACCCTCACTTGGCCTATGGCCATCCTCTCCCAAAATGGGTAGAGGCAAAAGATTCGCTTCGTTAATCAATTCAACGGCAAAATTATCAGAAAATTATCACAGGACACCCTTATTAAGTTTTAAAGTCAACTTAACAGGACACCCATGTTAAGTTTTAAACTTATTTCCTACTTCAGATGATTATTATTCTCATCAACATATTGATTTGAATATCTTTGTTGTTTAAATCTTTGTTTAATATTTTAATCCTAACTTACTTCGTGTAGATGCTTTTATTTAAGACCATTCATAGATAAGATGTCGTTGATCTTAAAGTTCTTCTATTAGGTAAGGGTTCTAAACTGTGTTAGAAAATTATCTTCCTATTTTAGTTTTCATGGTTATTGGCATGGGGCTAGGTGGTGTGTTGGTTTGTGTGGGCGCACTTTTTTCCCCCACGCACCCTGATCCTGAGAAATACTCACAATATGAATGTGGCTTTGAACCGTTTGAAAGCTCAAGGTTAAAATTTGATGTGCGATTTTATCTTGTTGCAATTTTATTTATTATTTTTGATTTAGAAGTGGCTTTTTTATTTCCGTGGGCTGTTATATTAAAAGATTTAAGTTGGCCACCTGTTATAGCAATGGGGATCTTTTTATCTCTACTCTTGATAGGTTTTATATATGAGTGGAAGCGAGGAGCTTTAGAATGGGAGTAATGGCAGCCCAAAAACAAGGTTTTATGACAACCTCAGTTCAAAATCTTATGAACTGGGCGAGAACAGGGTCTATGTGGCCAATGACATTTGGCTTGGCCTGTTGTGCTGTAGAAATGATGCACTCAGGCGCATCGCGTTATGACTTAGATCGTTTTGGCATTCTATTTAGAGGAAGCCCAAGACAAAGTGATGTGATGATTGTTGCTGGCACACTGTGTAATAAAATGGCACCTGCATTAAGAAAAGTATACGATCAAATGCCAGAACCCAAATGGGTTATTTCCATGGGCTCGTGTGCTAACGGCGGCGGGTATTACCATTATTCTTTTTCAGTTGTCAGAGGTTGCGATCGAATCGTACCTGTAGATGTTTATGTCCCCGGTTGTCCACCGACGGCAGAGGCATTATTGTACGGCATTTTGCAACTACAAAATAAAATTCGAAATAATAATACAATTTCTAGAGAAGTATCATGAGTCAATTACTGGCAATGAAAGATATTATTAGTGAAAAGTTGGGGCAACGTGTCTCTCAAATAGACATATTAAACAATGAGTTAACATTAGAAATACGCCCTGCTGATATTTTAGATGTCTGTGAAATTTTAAGGGATAACGAAGGACTTAAGTTTGAATTGTTGATGGATGTGTGTGGTGTTGATTATTTGCATCATGGTGTAACTGAATGGGAGACCACCAATTCTACTGCGAGTGGCTTTGAGCGCGGTGTACACTCGATAAGAGATTCTATTCCACATAGCCCTTGGCCCAAACCACGTTTCTGTGTGGTTTATCACTTATTGTCAGTGACATTGAACCAGCGTATTCGCCTCAAAGTTTTTTTAGAAGATACATCGCCCGCTATTGATAGTGTGATAGACATATGGGCATCAGCAAATTGGTATGAACGAGAAGCTTTTGATTTGTATGGAATATTATTCAAGGGGCATCCAGATTTAAGGCGCATATTGACAGATTATGGTTTTGTGGGACATCCATTCCGAAAAGATTTTCCTTTAGAAGGTAATGTTGAAGTCCGTTACGATGCCAAAAAGAAACGCGTTATTTATGAGCCGGTGGATATTACTCCCCGAACACTGGTTCCTAAAGTCATTAGAAAATCTACAAAAGAGATGGAAGGGTAGAATGGGCGATATCAAAAATTACACCCTAAATTTTGGCCCTCAGCACCCTGCGGCACATGGGGTATTGCGTCTTATTTTAGAGATGGATGGCGAAACAGTACAAAGGGCAGATCCACACATTGGTCTTTTGCATCGTGCAACAGAAAAGTTAGTTGAAAGCAAACCTTACGATCAAAGTATTGGTTACATGGATCGCCTGGATTATGTCTCAATGATGTGTAATGAGCATGCCTATGTTATGGCCATTGAGAAATTACTGGGGATGACGATACCCGACCGAGCCCAATATATACGGGTGATGTTTGATGAAATTACCCGCATCTTAAACCATTTAATGTGGTTGGGTGCCCATGCTTTAGATATCGGTGCCATGACCGTTTTTTTATACGCGTTTAGAGAGCGTGAAGATTTAATGGATTGTTATGAAGCCGTCAGTGGTGCGCGCATGCACGCCACTTATTATCGGCCAGGTGGCGTTTATAGAGACTTGCCAAATAAGATGCCGCAATACAAGGCTTCTAAATGGCATAATGCTAAAAGTACAGAGAAGTTAAATAGTAACCGTAGTGGTACTTTATTAGATTTTATTTCGGATTTTACTGAGCGCTTTCCTAAGTGTGTAGATGATTATGAAACCTTACTAACAGATAATCGAATTTGGAAACAAAGAACAGTTGGGATTGGCGTTGTGAGCCCTGAGCGGGCCATGCAAATGGGGTTTTCCGGCCCTATGTTACGTGGCTCTGGTATTGCTTGGGATTTAAGAAAAAAACAACCATATGAAGTCTACGACAAATTAGATTTTGATATTCCTGTTGGTAAAGAAGGAGATTGTTATGATCGCTATTTGGTGCGTATGGAAGAGCTACGTCAATCCAATCATATCATTCGCCAATGCGTAGAATGGTTAAAAGCCAATCCAGGCCCTGTCACAGTAGAAGATAAAAAAATCATTCCACCTAAACGAGTGGATATGAAAGGCGATATGGAGTCTCTGATTCTGCACTTTAAACACTTTACGGAAGGTTATTGTGTACCAGAAGGGGAAGCCTATGCTGCTGTGGAGCACCCCAAAGGGGAGTTTGGAATTTACATGATATCCGATGGGGCAAATAAACCTTATAGAGTGAAAATACGGGCACCAGGTTTCGCGCACTTGGCATCCATGAATGAAATGGTAAAAGGTCATATGTTATCTGATGTTGTTGCGGTTATTGGTACGCAAGATATTGTATTTGGAGAGGTCGATCGCTAATGAGTATTGCTATGAGTCAAACACTTATCTCCCCTGATAGCTTACCCAAAGAAGTGAGAGATGAAATTGATCATTGGTTAACAAAATTTCCTGCAGATCAGAAGCAATCCGCTGTGATGCCGGCACTCACTGCCGTGCAGAATGCGAATGGTGGGCATTTGACCCAAGCGTTAATGGACGCTGTGGCCTTCTATTTAGGTATGCCCAAAATAGCCGTATATGAAATTGCGACTTTCTATAGTATGTATGAGCACAAACCTGTTGGCAAAAACAAAATCTGTGTTTGTACTAATATTTCTTGTATGCTCAATGGTAGTCAGAAAATAGTAGAGCATCTAAAGCAGAAATTGAATATTGGTTTTGGCGAAGTGACAGAAGATGGGCATTTCTCTTTAAAAGAAGTGGAATGTTTGGCCGCTTGTGTTGGGGCTCCCATGATGCAGATTGGCGATCATTATTATGAAAATTTAACGCCTGAAAAAATTGATAGCATATTAGAGGGGTTAAAATAGCCATGAGTGTGGAACAAAATTTAATTTGCTTTCGTACTTTGAAATTTGATCAACCCTGGTTATTTGAGAACTATAAAGCTGTTGGTGGCTATGAAGTATGGCAACGTATATTAAAAGATAAGGTTGCGCCAGAAAAAATCATTGAAGAATTAAAACTGTCTTGCCTTAGGGGGCGGGGCGGCGCGGGCTTCCCAACTGGATTAAAATGGAGTTTTGTACCACGGAATAAGCCGGGTCAAAAATATGTGGTTTGTAATTCTGACGAAGGTGAGCCAGGGACTTGTAAAGATAGAGACATTTTACGTTACAACCCTCATCAACTTATCGAAGGTATGCTGATTGCAGGGTATGTTATGGGGGCCAGTGTCGGTTTTAACTACATACGGGGCGAATTTAGAGAGCCATTTTATAGGGTTGAAAATGCGCTAGCAGAAGCCAAAGAGGCTGGACTCATTGGACAGAACATTTTAGATTCAGGTTTTGATTTTGAAATTCAAAATGTATTAGGCGCCGGTGCTTATATTTGTGGCGAAGAAACCGCTTTGATGGAGTCTATAGAGGGCAAAAAAGGCCAACCCCGCTTTAAACCGCCTTTTCCAGCAAATTATGGTGTGTATGGTAAGCCGACCAACATCAATAATACAGAAAGCTTTGCATCCGTACCCGTCATATTACAGCATGGCGGACAATGGTTTCTAGACTTGGGTCTACCAAATAATGGTGGGCAGAAATTGTTTTGTGTTTCAGGGCATGTGAATAAACCGGGTAATTTTGAAATTCCTTTAGGGACGCCTTTTGCAACCTTATTAGAGTTAGCCGGTGGTGTAAAAGAGGGTCGTAAATTAAAAGCAGTGATTCCAGGGGGCTCATCAGTTCCGGTATTGACAGCAGAAGTCATGATGAAAACCAATATGGATTATGACTCTATCTCTAAAGCAGGATCAATGTTGGGTTCGGGCGCCGTGATTATTATGGACGAGACGACTTGTATGGTATCTGTGCTCGCTCGTATAGCACATTTTTATTATGAAGAGTCTTGTGGTCAATGTACGCCGTGTCGGGAAGGCACAGGATGGTTGTCCAGAATCATACATCGTATTCTGCATGGCAAAGGCACAATGGATGACTTACAAACATTAGATAGTGTGGCTGAAAAAATTATGGGTCGGACTATTTGTGCATTAGGTGATGCTGCTGCTATGCCTGTGAGAAGTTTCATTAAAGAGTTTAGAGAGGAATTTGTGCATCTAATTGAGCATAAACGCCCCCTAGTTAATGGTTTAGGAGTTTGACATGGTAAAAATTGAAATTGATGGCAAAGCCATTACCGTGGATCAAGGCTCAATGATCATAGAGATTGCAGATAATGCCGGCATTCCCATCCCCCGATTTTGTTACCATAAAAAATTGTCGATTGCGGCAAATTGCAGAATGTGTTTAGTCGATGTCGAAAATGCGCCTAAACCTTTGCCCGCGTGTGCTACGCCTGTTACAGATGGTATGAAAATTCATACTCGCTCAAAAAGAGCGATTGAGGCACAACAGGGTGTGATGGAATTTTTATTAATAAATCATCCCTTAGATTGTCCGGTGTGTGACCAAGGTGGTCAGTGTGAACTGCAAGATGTGGCATTGGGGTATGGTCAATCATATTCAAATTACTCAGAAACAAAACGTAGCGTTGAAGACAAAGATTTAGGTTCTTTAATTAATACGGATATGACCCGCTGCATACATTGCACCCGTTGCGTGCGTTTCGGTCAAGAAATCTCTGGTATGCGTGAGCTAGGCGCAACAGGCCGTGGCGAACACATGCAAATAGGTACTTATATAGAGAACAGTGTTGACTCCGAGCTATCAGGGAATGTGATTGATTTATGTCCAGTCGGCGCATTAACCTCTAAACCCTTTCTTTTTAAAGCCAGAGCCTGGGAATTAATGGCAGGCGCCAGTGTGGGGGCACATGATTGTGTGGGTTCTAATATCTATTATCATACCCACCGCGGCAAAGTCATCCGTGCCGTGCCTAGAGAAAATGAAAAAGTGAATGAAGTTTGGATAAGTGATCGCGATCGTTACAGTTATGAAGCGTTATATGAAGATAGACTAGACAGCCCATTGATTAAAGAAAATGGTGAGTGGCGCGCTATTTCTTGGGAAGAAGCTTTGCCTAAAGTCATTGAAAGCTTAGATGCAGTGATAGAACATTCCCCGGCGGCGTTAGGTGCTTTTGTTTCACCCAATGCAACAACCGAAGAAAGTTACCTTATACAAAAATTACTCAGAAATAAAAATTGCCACAATATTGATCATCGTTTAAGACAAGTTGACTTTAGGCACCAAGACCATCAAACAGCGCCTTATTTGGGCGATGCGCTAAATGCACTAGAAAGCATTGATAATATATTGTTGATTGGTTCGGATGTTCGCTTTGAAGCACCCATGATTTCAACGCGTATTTTCAAAGCACATAAACAGGGCTCAGCTGTTTTTGCTGTTAACCCATTGGTTTGTAGATTTAATTTTGATATCAAACAAGATGTCATTGCAGAGCAAGGCGATTTGGTTGGCAGTTTATTAGCGGTGATTAAAGCATGGCTAGAGGTTTATCCAGATACGGCCGGACAAATACCTGAATCTGTGCTTAGTCAATTATCTAATAATTCAGCTATTTCAGTATATAGCGACGACGCTAAATTATTGGTTGAAGGCTTGGTAGGCCAAAGCAAGCATATTTTGCTAGGGGCTTATGCTTGGTCTCATCCTGATGCTGCAAATATTTATTATTTGTCCGCTATTATAGCGAAGCTATCGGGCGCAAGTATGGGTGAAGTTTCAAATGGCGCAAATAGCACAGGTTGCTGGGTTTCTGGCGCCATACCACATCAAAGCGACTTTGCCACGGATAAAACAAATGGGTTAAATACCCAGCAAATGTTGGATACGCCTTTGTCGGCGTATTTATTATTTAATGTTGATCCGGAGTTTGATTTTGCGAGCGCCCCCCAAACATTAAGGGCTCTTAGTGGTGCTAAAGCCGTTATTTCCTTTTCAGTTTTTGATAGTCCTTCGTTGCGCGCTTATGCCGATATTATTTTACCGATCGCACCCCATACTGAAACACCTGGCTCATTTATTAATATTCAGGGTGACTGGCAGAGTTTTGCATCTGTGACACAACCTTATGGTAATAGTAAGCCATTGTGGAAAATATTACGTGTGTTAGGTAGTTTGTGGGATATGCCAGAGATGAAGTTTGATAATCTAACTGAGATACAAACTGTATTAAAGCAACAATATCAGAATCATCAAAAGCAAAAATCTGATTTATTATCGATGCCATTGTTAAATGCAGCTTTAGGAGAAGAGCGTACAGACAAATTATTACGCTTAGCGCCTACCCCTATATACGCTGTCGATTCGATAACCAGACGAGCAAAAGCATTACAAGCAACTGTGTTTGCCCAAACAGACAAAGTATTATTGAATTCAAAAACAGCAGAACATTTTGGTTTTAACCCAAATGACGTAGTCTACCTTACAGAAAATGGTCGACGTTCGGAAGATTTAGTGGTTGTGGTTGATCCTAATATTCCAGATATGGCGGTGCTTGCAGCAAATAATATAGAAGCAACTCGTCAGATTGGTGCAAGTTATGGTTTTGTCGATATCCACAAACAGGAAGGATAAATAATGATCATGCAACAAGAGTGGTTAATCAGTTTATTGTGGATCGTTGCCAAGTGTCTCATGATTGTATTGCCTCTACTTTTGTCTGTGGCCTACTTAACTTATGCAGAGCGAAAAGTCATTGGTTTTATGCAAATCCGTATTGGGCCAAATCGTGTTGGCCCATTAGGTTTACTGCAACCTATAGCCGATGTTGTGAAGTTATTGTTAAAAGAAGTCATCTTACCCATTAAATCCAATAAGATTTTGTACTTAATTGCGCCGATTTTGACATTGGCCCCGGCTTTAGTCGCTTGGTCTGTGATACCGTTTTCAGATGTTTTGGTTCTGGCTAATATAAATGCTGGATTGGTATTCCTACTTGCCATGACATCGCTAGGCGTATATGGCGTTATTATTGCTGGTTGGGCATCGAACTCCAAATATGCTTTTTTGGGTGCATTGCGTTCTGCGGCGCAAATTGTTTCTTACGAAATAGCCATGGGTTTTTGTTTAGTCGGTGTATTAATGGCCTCGGGTAGTTTAAACCTGGGTAAGATAGTCATGGCACAACAAGGCGGTATGTCACATTGGTATTTTATCCCGTTGTTACCACTGTTTATTATTTATTGGATTTCCGCAGTTGCCGAAACCAATAGGGCGCCCTTTGATGTGGCTGAAGGCGAGTCCGAAATTGTTGCGGGTTTCCATGTAGAATATGCCGGGATTACATTTGCATTATTTTTCTTAGCCGAATATGCCAACATGATCTTATTGGCTTTTGTAGCGGCCATCTTGTTTATGGGGGGGTGGCTTTCTCCTTTTGAGGGGCAAATTTGGGCAGAACAATGGCTGTTTTGGGTACCACCCATTATTTGGTTGTTTGTGAAAGTTGCATTCTTTTTATTTCTGTATTTGTGGTTTAGAGCCACATTTCCAAGATTTCGATACGATCAGATTATGCGCTTGGGTTGGAAAATTTTTATTCCCGTTACATTTTTTTGGATTGTCGTGGAAACTTTAATGATTAAGTTCCACATTGGGCCCTGGTTTTAAGGTTTGAATATGCTGAGAAAAATTGGTCATTATATTAAGAGCTTCACATTGTGGGAGTTGCTTAGAGGGATGTGGGTGACTTTGCGCCATATGTTTAAGCGAAAAATCACAGTACAGTACCCAGAAGAAGAAACACCGAGGTCGGCCAGATTTCGTGGTGTCCATGCTTTAAGGCGATATCCAAATGGGGAAGAGCGTTGTATTGCCTGTAAACTATGCGAAGCAGTTTGTCCTGCATTAGCGATTACCATCGATTCAGAAGAACGTGAAGACGGATCAAGGCGTACCACCCGCTATGAAATTGATCTATTTAAGTGCATTTATTGTGGGTTTTGTGAGGAATCATGCCCTGTGGATTCTATTGTTGAAACAGACATGCCACATTTCGCAATTTTAGAGCGTGGACAAAATATTCTGGATAAAGACAAACTATTGGCTATTGGCGATCGCTATGAAGATCGCATTGCTGAAAGCCGTGAAGAAGATTCCGAATTTCGTTAAAAGTTTAAGGTCATGCTTACTATGTCTAATATGCTCACAATGGTTACAAATCTGACTTTGCAACAATTGATTTTTTATGGCTTCTCATTTTGGGCCGTTGTATCTGCTTGTTCTGTCGTAATTTCTAAAAACCCAGTACGAGCTGCGCTATTTTTGGTTTTAACCTTCTTTTTTATGGCCGGTATTTGGATGTTATTGGAGGCTGAGTTTTTAGCCATTACCTTAGTTTTAGTCTACGTCGGCGCGGTTATGGTCTTATTTCTATTTGTGATCATGATGATAGATATTGAGGCGCCTCAGATGTTTAGGTCTTTTGTAAGATACTGGCCTGTAAGCCTTCTGGTGGGTAGCGTTTTAATTGCTATTATGTGTATCGCAGTACAACAGTCATCATTTGGTTTAGAAAATATGCCGGTACCAGCCCCGAAACCAGCTGATTATAGTCATGTCAAAGCTTTAGGTGAATTACTCTACTCGGATTTCTTATTACCCTTTGAGATTGCAGGGATTATTTTACTCGTCGCCATGATTGCGGCGATTGGCTTAACTTTTAGAGGACCACAAGCTAAGAAAACACAAAATATTGGACATCAAGTGCAAGTACGTAAGCAAGATCGTTTGCAAATTATTAAAATGAATTCTGAAAAGAGGCCATCATGATTACTTTGACCCAAATACTTAGTTTGTCAGCTATTTTGTTTGGTATAGGTGTGGCTGGTCTATACATTAATCGCAAGAACGTCATTATTTTGTTGATGAGTATAGAGTTGATATTACTTGCTGTGAATACAAATTTTGTGGCTTTCTCACATTTCTTACAAAATTATGTGGGAGACGTGTTTGTCTTTTTTATTTTAACTGTAGCCGCTGCCGAAGCCGCAATTGGTTTGGCCATTCTGGTTGTGCTATTTAGAAAACGGCACACCATTAACGTCGAAGAATTAGATGTATTAAAGGGTTAATATGCAAAATAGCGCTTTTTATAGTTGTTTGGTGGTTGTTTTTTCACCATTGGTGTCAGCATGCTTGGCTGGGTTCTTTGGAAAGATCTTGGGACGAAAGATGACTCATCGTATCGCTATTTTAGCGGTCGGTTTAAGCTTTTTTGCTTCTATTTATCTAGCAAAGTTAATGCTAATAGATGGCACACTAAAAGAAGGCACAGAGTTTCTATTATATACCTGGGCATCCATAGCAGGCTTAGAGCTGCATATTGGTGTCTTATTAGATAAATTGACCTTGTTAATGTTGATGGTTGTGAGTTTTGTCTCCTGGATGGTGCACATTTATACTGTGGGCTATATGTCGGAAGATGCAGGCTATCAACGCTTTTTTAGTTATATCGCATTATTTACGTTTGCGATGTTTATGCTGGTGTTATCCAATAATTTCTTACAGTTATTTTTTGGCTGGGAAGCGGTTGGTTTGGTTTCATACTTGTTAATTGGTTTTTGGTATAAAAAAGAAACCGCCATCTTTGCGAATATGAAAGCTTTCTTGGTAAACCGAGTGGGTGATTTTGGATTTCTTTTAGGTATTGCTGGTGTTTTAGCAGTCTTTGGGACATTAGATTACTCTGCTGTTTTTGCGGCGGTTCCTCAAATTGCAACCCAAAACCCAACGGTTGAAATTTTAGCCGGGCAGCCCTGGTCTTGGATTACTGTTATTTGCTTATTGCTGTTTGTTGGGGCTATGGGAAAATCAGCGCAGATGCCTTTACATGTTTGGTTACCAGACTCCATGGAAGGCCCAACACCCATTTCTGCTTTAATTCATGCTGCCACGATGGTCACCGCAGGCGTTTTTATGGTGGCCAGAATGTCGCCTATATTTGAATACTCTGAGATGGCATTAAGCTGCGTACTATTAGTGGGGGCAACGACATGCTTTATGATGGGATTAGTTGCGATTGTTCAAAATGATATTAAGCGTGTGGTGGCTTACTCTACATTGTCCCAGTTAGGATATATGATTGCAGCGACTGGCGCATCTGCCTATGCAGCGGGTATGTTTCATCTCATGACGCATGCATTTTTTAAGGCATTATTATTCTTAGGCGCGGGTGCGGTTATTATCGTGATGCACCATGAGCAAGATATTCGTAACATGGGTGGGCTGCGTAAATATATGCCTATTACTTATTTTACGATGTTGGTGGGTAGCCTCGCATTAATTGGTTTCCCATTTCTCTCAGGATTTTATTCTAAAGATAGTATTATTGAGGCGATTCATCTTAGTCAGATCATGGGCTCGGATATCGCTTACTGGGCAGTTTTATCCAGTGTATTTGTAACCGCTTTATATTCTTTTAGGATGTTTTTCTTAGTATTCCATACTAAACCTAGAATGGACGCCCATACACAAGAACATTTAAAAGAAGCACCAGCAGTCGTCTGGTTACCCTTGGTTTTGTTGGCGATACCTTCTGCAATCATAGGTTATTTATTTGCGAGTAGCGCATTAACAGGCGAATATTTTGCCAATACCATTTTTGTGTTGCCTGAACATGATGTGGTGAAGGCATTCGCGCAAGATTTTCATGGCCCGATGGCTATGGCGTTACATGGCTTTCAGTCAGTACCCTTTTATTTAGCCATGGCGGGTGTGGCCGTAGCACTACTATTTTATGTGATAGCGCCTGCGCTATCTAAAATAACTAAAAAAATATGTTATCCCATTTACTTTATCCTTGAGAATAAATATGGATTCGACATATTCAATCAAAAAGTGTTAGCTGCACTAACCCGGGGGACAGGATGGGTTTTCTGGACGGTTGGAGATAAAGGATTGATTGACGGTGTTGCTGTTGGTGGCACAATTAAAACCGTGCGTGGTAGCGCCAGATTACTTAGATTATTGCAATCAGGTTATGTCTATCATTATGCGTTTGCCATGATTTCTGGGCTGATACTGTTATTACTTTGGCTTATTTTACATAAATAGAGGGCGAGCATGCTTCAAGTTGCATTTCCATTGCTAAGCTTATTGATTTGGTTGCCTATTGCCGGTGGTGCCGCCATATTTTTTCTTGGGGGCGATGCACGCCCAAAGTTAGCTCGTATGCTAGCATTAACAATCTCATTGGTCTGTTTGGCATTGTGTTACCCACTTTGGGTTGGTTTTGATACCAGTTCCCCTGCAATGCAATTTGTAGAAAATCTACCTTGGTTCCCCAATCTTGATATTAACTATGCTTTGGGCGTAGATGGATTTGCTATGCCATTGATCGCGCTAACCTGCGTGTTTACACCGTTGGTTATTATATCTGCATGGCAAGTTATTCAGGATAGAGTTGCCCACTATATGGCGGCGTTTTTAGTCATGCAAGGCTTGATGTGCGGTGTTTTTGCGGCAATGGACTCTATATTGTTTTATATTTTTTGGGAAGCCATGCTGATTCCGATGTTCTTAATTATCGGCGTATGGGGTGGACCTAATCGTATTTTTGCGACGGTTAAGTTTTTTCTATACACCTTTTTGGGATCGGTATTTTTATTGATTGCTCTAATATATCTGCATTTGCAATCTACAACACTAGGATTGAGTGCGCCATTTTCTATTGCGGCTTTTCAAGAAGTCCCGTTAACATTATTACAACAAAAATGGATTTTTGCCGCATTTTTTATTGCTTTTGCCGTGAAAATTCCAATGGTGCCAGTACATACCTGGCTGCCAGATGCGCATGTGGAGGCGCCAACAGGCGGCTCAGTCATTTTGGCCGCTATTATGCTGAAAATGGGCGCCTATGGATTTTTAAGATTTATTTTGCCTATTGTGCCTGACGCCAGTCGAAGCTTTGAATTATTTGTGATTATTTTATCGTTAGTGGCCGTTGTTTATATCGGGTTGATAGCACTTGCACAAAAAGACATGAAAAAGCTCATCGCCTATTCTTCTATCGCGCATATGGGATTTGTGACTTTGGGTATTTTTATGGTGTTAGGCTTGGAGAGCTCAGGTGCAGCACAAGCCGCTGGCTTAGGTGTGTCAGGCGCCTACGTACAGATGATATCTCACGGTTTTGTCTCCGGAGCCTTATTTTTATGTGTTGGTATTTTGTACGACCGTATGCATTCTCGCCAAATGGCAGATTATGGTGGTGTTGTGAATAAAATGCCTATTTTTGCCAGTTTCTTCGTATTATTTGCGTTAGCCAATGCCGGTTTGCCGGGTACATCAGGCTTTGTTGGCGAGTTTATGGTTATTTTATCGGCATTCCAAGCGAATTTTTGGTATGCCTTTTTAGCCGCAACGACTTTAATCGTAGGGGCTGCCTATACTCTCTGGATGGTTAAGCGTGTCATTTTTGGTGAAGTCGGTAATTCTCAAGTTGCTGCTTTGCAAGACGTGAATAAACGCGAATTAGTATTTTTGGTGACTCTGGCTATTTTGGTTCTCGTTGTGGGTATTTGGCCACAGCCTTTAATTGAAGTGACAGAAGTGACAACCCAAGCATTTATTGAACAAATTGCACAAACTAAAATTGGATAAGTGATAGTAGAAGATGATGCAAGCAGATTTATCTCTCTTAATGCCTGAAATTGTACTGGGTGTTGCAACCACGTTGATATTATTATTAGACGTATACTTGAAGCCTGCTTGGAAAGGGCTAACTTACCTGATGAGCCAAGTGGCGCTATTTTTGACTTTTTATACTTGCTGGGTGACAGAAGTGGGTGCGAGTAGCACGGCTTTTTCAGGGCAGTTTATTGCCGATCCATTGTCTCAGACCCTCAAATTATTCATTCTAGGGCTGATGATCGTTGTTATATTATATAGCCGAGCTTATGTGAGAGATCGAGATATGGCTCGCGGAGAGTTTCATACATTGGCGCTGTTCTCCACTTTGGGCATGATGTTACTGGTCTCGGCTAATAGTTTATTAATGATTTATTTGGGTTTGGAGTTATTATCATTGCCGCTTTATGTTTTGGTGGCTATACGGCGAGATAAGGTTGGTCCTGCGGAAGCTGGAATGAAATATTTTGTGATGGGTGCTTTGGCCTCAGGTTTATTGTTATATGGTATTTCTATTTTATACGGTGTGACTAACAGCATAGACTTACAAACAATATCAGCTTATGTTAGTCAAGCTAATGCCTCGCAGATGAGTTTATTACTTTTTGCGATGGTGTTTATTATTATGGGCATAGCCTTTAAATTAGGTGCCGCGCCTTGTCATATGTGGGTACCTGATGTTTATGAGGGTGCACCAACGAACGTTGTCATGTTGATTGGGAGCGTGCCTAAAATTGCTGCGTTCGGTATGGTGTATAGACTGCTAAATGATGGCTTGCTTGGATTGGCAACGGAGTGGGGACAGTTTTTTATTGTCATGGCATTATTATCTTTGGCTTTAGGCAATATAGTGGCAATCGCTCAAACCAATATTAAGCGGTTATTGGCTTATTCGACTATTGCGCATATTGGCTTTTTATTACTAGCCCTATTGGCGGCGCCAGTGCAAAGTTTTGCGCCGGCTATGTACTATGTTGTTGTATATGCGATTATGTCTACTTGCGCGTTTGGCGTACTCATCTTATTAAGTGCCAAGGGCATAGAGCTTGAGAAGTTAGAAGATCTGAAGGGTTTGTGTCAACGCAGCCCTTGGATTTCTTTTCTGATGCTTTTGGTCATGTTCTCTCTGGCTGGCGTGCCTCCGACCGTTGGGTTTTACGCCAAATTTATGGTGCTAAAGGCTTTGGTTGATATGCAATTAGTTTGGTTAGCGGCAGTGGGGGTTATATTTTCCATTATTGGCGCTTTTTATTATTTGCGAGTGGTTTGGTATATGTACTTCGAGAAGGCAAGTATACCCAATGCTGTGGGCGGTGTAAGCGATATGCGTGCGGTTTTAAGCATACATGGGTTGGCTATTTTGGGACTTGGTATACTTCCTGCGCCATTATTTACTATTTGTCAGCAAGTATTTATGGTCGTTACACCTTAATAGGGGCATATTCACACTAAATAGAGTGCTCGGGTATAGCATTATGAGCAGAAATATAACTATTTATTAATGTTTTATGAATTATGTCTTGAACCTTCTGTTAGCTTGTCGTATTATATATCCACTTGACGCGGGGTGGAGCAGTCTGGCAGCTCGTCGGGCTCATAACCCGAAGGTCGTAGGTTCAAATCCTGCCCCCGCTACCAGTTACGCTCATATTGGTATTGCCAATGTAGACGAGCAAGCGTAACAATCAAAAACCCCTTTATGGGGTTTTTTATTAGCTGTTTGTTTTTTTAAGTAGCTAATACAATAGATTTCAAGAAGTGGGCATGTCCCACTTTTTTGCTTTAAAGTTATTGGGTTAACTTTATAAAGGTTGATAAACTCTTATTTAAACTCATTGATTTTTAAAATTTAAAAATGTACTTTTTTAAGGCTTTTACATGCGGTATGACGACAAATGGGATGAAATATTAAACCCTATTTTACAAGACACAGAATATGAGTTGCTGGGTGTTGTAAAGTCAGGTGATGGTGGTCGTTCTCTATTTCGTATTTACTTGGACAAACCAGGTGGTATCACTATAGATGATATAGCCAAAATGTCACGTGAGATTGATATGGTTTTGAGTGTTGAACTTGAAATGGAGCGTTATACTTTAGAAGTTTCATCACCAGGCCTTAATAGACTCTTGTTCAAGCCGGCACATTTCCAACAACAAGTTGGTAAAGAAGTTAAATTAAAATTAAATACATTGCATGATAATAGACGGAATTTTTCTGGTATTTTAAAAACAGCAACAGAAGACGCTGCTACCGTTATTTTTGAATCTGAGGAATATGTTTTTCCTTATTCCGATATTGATGAAGCGCGGTTGGTTGTAGATATCACATTCGGCAAGGATAAAAAGAAAGAGGCTCATAATGAACAATGAGATTAAATTGGTCGTTGATGTCGTTTCTAATGAGAAAAATGTGCCACAAGAAGTGGTATTTGAAGCTTTAGAAGCTGCGCTAGAATCCGCTACAAAAAAACTCAATGGTGCAGAATGGGATGTTAAAGTTAACATCAACAGAGCGACTGGCGAGTATAATACATTCAGAGTTTGGACCATCGTTGACGAAAATGCGGAAGATGATGAAGGTTATCCTGTCGGTATTCAAAACCCCGAAGCTGAGTTGACATTATCCCAAGGACAAGAGAAAAAAACAGATGTTGAAATTGGCGATAAAATAGAAGAAGCCATTGAATCTGTTGCTTTTGGCCGAATTGCAGCGCAAACAGCAAAGCAAGTGATCATGCAAAGATTGCGTGCAGCAAAACGTGAACAGATTGCTGATGAGTACGCCAAAAAAATAGGCCAGTTAGTATCTGGCTCTGTAAAAAAAGTGACACGTGATTTTATTGTTGTCGACTTAGGCAATAATGCAGAAGGTTTATTACCACGTTCAGAAATGTTGCCTAAAGAAATGTTGCGTATTGGTGACAGAATTAGAGCATTACTTCAAGAAGTTAAGAAAGATCAACGTGGTCCACAGCTATTGATTAGTCGTACATGTCCTGAAATGTTGATAGAATTATTTAAAATTGAAGTGCCTGAAATTGGTGATGGTTTGATTGAAGTCAAAGGTGCTGCAAGAGATCCTGGCGCTCGTGCTAAAATAGCCGTATTGGCCAAAGATACACGAATTGATCCCGTTGGTGCATGCGTTGGTATGCGGGGTGCGAGAGTGCAGGCCGTTTCCAATGAGCTAGGTGGTGAGAGAGTGGATATTGTTTTGTGGGACGCAGATCCTGCTCAATATGTTATCAATGCTTTGGCGCCAGCTGAGATTTCGAGCATTATTTTTGATGAAGATAAAGAAGCAATGGATGTCATTGTTGAAGAAGATCAACAGTCTTCGGCCATTGGGCGTGGTGGTCAGAATGTAAGACTGGCGGCCCAATTAACTGATTGGGAATTAAATGTGGTTTCTGAAAAGCAAGCAGAAGAGCGCGAACAAGAAGAAATGGAACGTTTATCAACATTGTTTATGAATGATTTGCAAGTTTCAGAAGCAATGGCTATTGCTTTAGTGGAATCAGGATTTACGTCTATAGAAGAAGTGGCCTATGTGCCAATGCAAGAATTGATGGAAGTTGAAGGTATGGAAGAAGAGGCTTTAACCTCGCTGAGAGAGCGAGCGAAAGATTACTTATTAACACAAGCAATTGAACAAGAAGAGCGTGTTGATGAGAAAGCGCCTACTGAAGATTTACTAACATTAGAAGGTATGGATAAATCGTTAGCTTATCAGTTAGCGAACCATAATATTTTGACTCGAGATGATTTAGCTGAGCTCGCAGTCGACGATTTGGTTGAAATAGCCGAAGAACTAAATGAAGAAAAAGCAGCTAAGCTCATTATGGCGGCCAGAGCACACTGGTTCATTGAAAATTAAGCTCAAGTTGCGGAGATGCTGATGGCTGATATATCTGTCGAACAATATGCAGGGAAATTGAAAATTTCTCCAGAACGTTTATTAGAACAACTAAAGGCGGCAGGTATTCCGTGTGATCGCGGTGTGAATCATCTGGTGACCGACGAACAAAAGCAAAAATTATTTGAAAAGTTAAAACTTGATCATGGTGATGCTGAAGTGGTGGATGGTGCAGTAACCCAATTTACTGTTACTCGAGAAAAAGTCAGCGAAATTAACGTTAAGTCCTCTGGTTCTCAGGGTGCTAAGACGGTCAAAGTGGTTCGCCGTAAAAAACGTAAATTTATACGCCGAGCCCAACCCACAGAAGAAATCAAATCGGAAGAAATCAAAGCGGAAGATATTCCTGTCGAAGAATTAGAAGAAATGATTGTAAATGCTGAAATGGATTCACCAGAAATTGAAAACGAAATAGTAGATGGCGCTGCGGTCGTCTCAGAGGAAACAGATACTGCGCAACAAGCAGAAGTTGATAGACCGGCCGTTGAAGCTAAGGTAGAAACAAAAACGGTTGATGTGACGATTGAAGAAAAGCCAGTTCCAGAGGCTGCGCCAGAGCCGGAAAAAATAACTGAGCCTACACAATCGGCTGATATCGTTCCAGAAAAGAAACAAGAGAGTAAAAAGCATAAAGCGCCTAGTTCTGAGAAGGTATTTACTAAAGAAAATGCGACTAAAAAGACAAAATCCTCCAAAGGCGCGAAGAAAGGTCGCCATGGCGGTGGAATGGCTGAGGAGCGAGGCAGTAAGAGAAGAAGAGGCAGTAAAGACAGGCATAAAAAACAAGAAGTCTTAACCAAGCATGGTTTTGAGAAACCCACGCAACCTCAAGTGAAAGATGTCGTCATTCCTGAGTCTATTTCAGTTAGTGATTTAGCACAAAAAATGGCCATTAAAAGCGTAGAAGTCATTAAAACCTTAATGAAAATGGGTGTTATGGCGACTATCAATCAAACAATCGATCAGGATACAGCTGTTTTAGTTTGTGAAGAGTTAGGTCATAAACCAACTTTGCAAAATACCGATACATTAGAAGATCAATTAATAATCGAACACGAAGGTGATTCCGTTAATCGTGCGCCGATTGTGACCATTATGGGTCATGTTGATCACGGTAAAACATCATTGTTAGATTATATTCGTCGTACCAGAGTCGCTTCTGGTGAAGCTGGGGGAATTACCCAACATATTGGTGCTTATTCTGTTAAAACAGATAAAGGCACAGTGACTTTTTTAGATACACCAGGACATGCGGCTTTTAGTGCTATGCGAGCTCGCGGTGCGAAATGTACGGATATTGTCGTATTGATTGTTGCGGCAGATGATGGTGTTAAGCCTCAAACCATAGAAGCCATTCAGCACGCAAAAGCAGCCAATGTGCCTATGATTGTGGCTATCAATAAAGTTGATAAAGAAGGCATAGATTTAGACAGAGTCAAAACTGAACTGTCTCAGCACGAAGTGATTGCTGAAGATTGGGGTGGTGATTATATGTTTGCACCTGTTTCGGCTAAAACAGGTCAAGGTGTGGATGAATTACTCGATGCCATCTTGCTACAAGCAGAAGTTTTAGAATTAGGGGCAATTGCAAACTGTCCAGCTAGCGGTATTATTATTGAGTCACGTATAGATAAAGGTCGCGGTGCCGTTGCAACAGTGCTTGTGCAACAAGGTACTTTAAACAAAGGCGATATCGTGATTGCAGGCGTTCATTATGGTCGTGTTCGTACAATGACAAATGATTGCGGAACAGATGCTTCTCATGCAGGACCTTCTGTGCCGGTTGAAGTCATCGGATTATCTGGTGCGCCGCATGCGGGTGATGAATTAACGGTTGTCAAAGATGAACGTAAAGCACGTGAAATAGCTTTATTTAGACAAGCTAAAAACCGTGAATTGCGCTTAGCACGTCAACATGCCTCTAAATTAGAAGGTTTCATGACTCGCATGGAAACAGGCGAAGTTAAGCAACTTAACATTTTAATCAAAGCAGATGTTCAAGGCTCTGTTGAAGCTTTAGGTGATGTACTTGAACAACTATCTAATGAAGAAGTTGCGGTTAAAGTGGTCTCTAAAGGTGTTGGTGGTTTGAATGAATCAGACGTCAATTTAGCGATGGCTTCCCAAGCAATTATTATTGGTTTTAACGTACGAGCAGATGCGAGCGCACGAAAATTAGCCACGAAAGAAGGCATTTCAATTTATTACTACAGCATTATTTATGACATTATCGATGCGATCAAAGCATCCATACATGGCATGATAGGGCCGAAGTTTAAAGAACAGATTGTGGGCTTAGCGGAAGTAAGAGATGTATTCCGTTCCTCCAAAATCGGCTCTATTGCTGGTTGTATGGTTGTCGAAGGTACCATGATGCGTAATTTGCCTATTCGCGTCTTAAGGAATGAAGTTGTGATTTATGAAGGGCAACTAGAGTCTTTACGTCGCTTTAAAGAAGACGCAAAAGAAGTTCGCTCGGGAATAGAGTGTGGTATCGGCGTGAAGAACTACAATGATGTGAAAGTCGGTGACATGATTGAAGCTTTCGAGAAAGTAGAAGTTAAAGCCGAATTGCCGTCTTAGTATTTAGGTAGGATGTAGTATATGCCAAAAGATTTTAGTCGTATTGATAGAGTGCAAGATTTGATGCAACGGGAGCTTGCACTCCTGATTCAGCAAAATATAAAAGATCCTAGAGTCGGGATGATTACGGTCACTGATGTCGTCGCCTCTAAAGATCTGAAATATGCCAAAGTCTATGTGACGGTGCTGGATGAGAGTGGCGCAAAAGAATCTGTTCAAGTCTTAAATCGGGCTGCAGGTTTTTTGCGTTCAGCTTTAGCCAAAAAAATTCAAATCAGAACAATTCCCGCATTAAAGTTCATTTTTGATGATACAACTATTCGTGCGAACCACATTAGTCGAATTATTGATGCGGCGATTCTGCAAGATAAGCAATCTATTTCTCGGGATTCTGTATCTAGGGATATTGATGGCCAATCTTGATGGTTGGCTCAGAATAAACGTCAGATAAAATTCTAGAGAAAGTTTATGTCTTTACCTATTCATCCTGTCAAAGGGGTTAATGGCATTTTATTGCTAGATAAGCCCAGTGGTATGTCTTCTAATTATGCTTTAACAGCCGCGAAGATTGCGCTAAATGTTAAAAAAGCCGGCCACACAGGTAGCTTAGACCCGCTGGCCAGTGGAATGTTGCCCTTATGTTTTGGCGAAGCGACCAAGTTTGCTCGTTTTTTACTTGAATCAGATAAATGTTATCAAGTGGTCGCAAAATTAGGCGAAACAACCCCTACAGGAGATAGTGAAGGGGATATTCTTGAACGCAAACCTGTACCCCAATTAACACAATCTTTCCTAGAAGAAGCCTTAAAGCCGTTTAAAGGCAATATCTCACAAGTGCCACCTATGTATTCTGCTTTAAAGCATAAAGGACAGCCGCTCTATAAATTGGCCCGCCAGGGAAAAATGGTTGAAAGGCCTGCTCGTGATGTTTGTATTCATCAATTACAATTGGACGCATTTTCACAAACAGCCAAAGAAGCAACGCTGTCATTGACCGTAGAGTGTAGCAAAGGGACCTATATTCGAACTTTAGTGGAAGACATAGGCGCGGCATTAGGATGTGGGGCTCATGTTGTTGTACTTAGAAGGCTTTGGGTTGGTTCATTTAAAAATCTGCCTATGGTCACTTTAGATGATTTTAAAGCCGCACCTGATTTATCACATTTGTTGCCAGCCCATTTTGCTCTAAATGGCCACCCTGAAATCATTTTATCTCAAGCCCAGACAAATGAATTGAAATTTGGACGTTTGGTAGAGTTGGGTCATAAAGCTAACTCTGGATGGGTTTGTTTGAAAGACCAATTTGGTGATTTTATTGGTGTTGGCGAGATTTTATCGGGGGATCGTTTGGCCCCTAGACGAATGATGCAGACAAATTAAAACATACCTTTGCACTCGATACTTTCCACGTTTTATTCATAAGCCGATTACCATAAAAAGCTACTTACTAGTGGTTTCTTATGGTAGAATCCGGGAGCATTTATTTAATAAAGAATTTAAATAAATAACTAACTTATAAATTTTAATATCATTATGTCGTGTTAGGAGTGGTATATGACATTGTCAGTTCAGGCTAAGGCCCAAATTGTTGGAGATTATCAACGGTTTGATGGCGACACCGGTTCACCAGAAGTTCAGGTTGCTTTGTTGACGTCCAGAATTAATTATTTAACAGATCATTTACGGGAACACAAGAAAGACAAGCATTCCCGCAGAGGTTTGATGAACTTAGTTGCTAAAAGACGTAAATTACTTGATTATCTCAAGAGAACTAAGGCTGAGACCTATAAGAAAATGATCGGTAGTTTAGGCTTACGTCGTTAAGTTTTTACATTATTTGAATTAATCCCAAGAGGAATCCACTAGTGACAACTTGCGTCAAAACCTTTCAGTATGGCGATCACACGGTTAGTTTAGAAACCGGTGTGGTTGCAAAACAAGCAACTGGTTCGGTCATGGTTAACATGGAAGGCACCGTTGTATTGGTAACTGTGGTAGGTATAGAAGATGTGGTGGAAGGCCGTCCCTTCTTCCCACTAACAGTTAACTATCAAGAAAGAATGTATGCAGCAGGAAAAATTCCTGGTGGGTTCTTCAAGAGAGAAGGTCGTCCATCGGAATTTGAAACGTTGACGGCTCGTTTGATTGACAGACCTTTGAGACCATTATTTCCAAATGGTTTTATGAATGAAGTGCAAGTGATTGCCACGGTTATGTCTATTAATCCCGAAATTAATCCTGATATCCCAGCAATGATTGGTGCCTCAGCAGCGCTTGCTATTTCAGGTATTCCTTTTGCAGGACCTATTGGTGGTGCGCGTGTAGGTTATATCGATAATGAATTTGTCATTAACCCTACTAAAGAACAGATGGAAAAATCAGAATTAGATTTAGTCGTAGCAGGGACAGAAAGTTCTGTGTTGATGGTTGAATCTGATGCTCAAGAATTATCAGAAGAGCTCATGCTTAAAGCAGTTATGCATGGTCATGAAGAAATGCAGATTGTGATTAAAGCCATCAATCAGATGAATGAAGAAGTGGGTAAGCCAGCGTGGGTTTGGGAAGCGCCTGTTGCGGACACAACTTTGGCTGAAAAAGTTTCTTCTTTAGCAAAAGCCCAATTAACAGAAGCGTATTTGATTGCTGATAAAACAGCACGTTACCCTAAATTGAAAGAATTAAGAAAACAATTTGTCGAGCAAATTCTAGCTGAAACAGATGCAGAAGGTAATGCTTTGTTCGATAAATCAGCTATCGCTGGGGCAATTAGCACACTTGAGAAAAGCATTGTGCGCAATAGAGTCTTAGATGGCGAGCCTAGAATTGATGGCCGAAATACTGAAACTGTACGACAAATTGCGGCTCAAACTGGTGTTTTACCTAGAACACATGGTTCTTCATGTTTTACGCGTGGCGAAACTCAAGCGATTGTGGTTTGTACATTTGGTACCAGTCGGGATGCTCAAATTATTGACAGCGCTTCAGGTGAGAAAAAAGAAGCTTTCATGTTGCATTATAACTTCCCTCCGTACTGTGTCGGTGAGGCTGGTATGGTTGGCAGTCCTAAGCGTCGTGAAATTGGTCATGGTAACCTTGCAAAGCGTGCGCTTAAAGCAATATTGCCAGATCAAAAAGATTTTCCCTATGTTATGCGTGTGGTTTCTGAAATTACTGAATCTAATGGTTCTAGTTCTATGGCCAGTGTTTGTGGTAGTAGTTTAGCGCTAATGGATGCGGGTGTCCCTTTAAAGGCACCTGTGGCGGGTATTGCCATGGGCTTAATTAAAGAAGGTGACAAATTTGCTGTACTTTCAGATATCCTAGGGGATGAAGATCATTTAGGCGATATGGATTTCAAAGTAGCAGGTACTGACAAAGGTATCACGGCTTTGCAAATGGATATCAAAATCGATGGTATTACGAGAGATATCATGGATGTTGCTTTAGCCCAAGCTAAGACAGGCCGTGAACATATTCTTGGTATTATGAATGCATCATTAGCGGAACCTCGCACACAATTATCTGAGTTCGCGCCTCGTGTGCATACGATGAAAGTTAATCCTGATAAAATCAGAGATATTATTGGTAAGGGTGGGGCAACCATTCGTGCGCTTATCGAAGAGACAGGCACAAACATTGATATTGAAGATGATGGTAGTATTAACATTGTGGCACAAGATCAACAATCTTGTGATGAAGCCCAGCGTCGAATCAAACTGTTTACCGTTGAAGTCAAAGCCAACCAAGTTTACGAAGGTAAAATTGTACGCTTAGTAGATTTTGGTGCATTTGTGAATATATTGCCAGGGAAAGACGGTTTATTGCATATTTCACAAATTTCCAACGAACGTATCAGTGACATACACCAAGTGTTAACTGTAGGCCAAGTGTTGAACGTTAAAGTTTTGGAAGTTGATAGACAAGGACGCATTAAACTGAGCACCAAAGATATGGAAGGTGTTGAGGTGACTGCGAACGAAGAATAGGCCTAGATTTAGACCTAATCAAATAAAAACCATCTGCTGTCTATTCAGCAGATGGTTTTTTTTTAGCCACCGCTCATAGGATGGCCACCCATTCCTTTATGCGCTCGGGGCTTATCATAGCCGATAATGATGGGGGCTGTTTCATGGGAAAATTTATTAATCCCAACTTGTTGCGCAATCGCATCTGTTAATGCCTTAAAGACAATCTCACGTTTATCTTTGGGTGTATCTTTTAAATTAAATTCCATATTAGGTTTTGCTGTTGCGACAGCGAGTTCACAAATTCTCTGAATGGCTTCGGCTTGCTCTATATCTTTATGAATATTTTTTTCCATAGAATATTCCACTTTAGGTTTGTCACCTTCTTTTGCGGCAGGAATTTCTTCAGCATAGCCTTTAAAGCTTTGTTTAACTTGGTTTGAGTCCTTTATTTCAAATTCAATTTCTAATCCTGGATTATTCTTAAAGCGGTCTAATTTTCTGCTGCAAACTTTCTTTATACCTAAATCTTGCTGCATTTTAGGCTCACTCAGTTTTGCCTTAAGTGTTTCGAGTGTGATATCAGTCTCTTGTAAGACAATATTTCTGTTTTGTTCCGATACGGTAGTGGTTGATTCGTTAAAGTTTGTAGCAAGTGTTCTTCTGCGCGTTGCTTGTTGGCTTGGGGGCATATTAGATGAGGGAAAAGCTTGAGTATGTGCTCGTTTTCTGGCTGTAGTTTCTGGCTCAAAGACAGGGGACGGGCTATCCTTTTGGGTGCCTAGATCATCCGTGTTTGTTGTGCCAGCCGCCATTTCAGTTTCAAAGGTCGCTTCCGATTCTGGTGTGTTATCTACTACTCTTGTATTGCGGGTTACTTCGAAGGTTGTCTCTAATGCGAGTGAATCTGTTTCAGAGGGCGTGACATTAGCGACTTGACCAATATCCATTTTTTGATTAAAAGCTTGTCTGTCTGCCTCGGTTCTAAATTTTAGGTTTCTTTTGTCAGCCACTGTTTCTTCATTGAGAGCCACAGACAAACTCTGAATTTTATCAGCTGTTAAGCCCTTAATCGCTATTGTATTACCACCATCTTCTAAGTCCAAGTCTTGGGCTGATAAAAAATCTATGAGCAACTGTTTGTTCGGCTTAATAAGATTATCAATATTTTCGCAGTATAATTCATAAGTGTCTGGTTTTATACCTTCTTTTAGTTGCCAGGGAACTCTGTTTTCATTAGCAACTTGAATATGGTTAAGGCGAACGCTAGTATTATTTCTTAAGCTGGTAGATACTGTCTTAGCGGTTAGTTTCTCAATATTATCTAATAAATTTATTTGTGTTGGTGTCAGGTGGATACGTTTTTCAAATATATTTAAAATTTTAGCATCATTTGCGATAATAATATCTTTCATTTCTTCTAGTTTGCCTAATCTAGCGTACAATTGCTTTTTATGTTTTTTGTTGTCAGGTTTTTCTATTTCAGCCCTAGCATGATCAATCGTGGCTTGAACCAGTGTTAAGTGTGAATCTTTATTTTCTATTTTGGCTGCAGCCCTGAGCTTTATAGCATAATTCTTTTCACCCATTACTTCATAGTCTTTAGCAATAGCCTCTATTTCATTATCTGTTAATACACCGCCTTTTTGTGCTGCTAATAGATATACGCCTTTCATTTTATCTGTCAATGGATTGTCATAAAGCATGGCATAATTTGGAAAGCAGGTATTGGGACCTTTATCGTCAAAGGTATCGACATAAAAATTATCACATAAAGATTCTAATAATTTATTGGGGTTATCAGCGTAGGCTTTGCCAAAATCAATACCGAAAAATTTATATTCACCAGTTGGCTTTCCCGCACTATCTAGGATAGGCATAATGGCCTTGTTTTGACCTTTTTTACCAATCCCATCCCGATCACCTAAGCTCAATAGCGTGATTAAGCTTTCGCCCATGCCGTGGATATTATGATCCGACACAGCATAAGCATTTTGGTAATCAATCGCTTCACATGCCTCAGTAGTACCATCTGGGTTGATTTTTTGAAACTTTAGGTTATTCGCTATGAGTTCAACACGAACGACGGTTTCACCATCGTTCGCAACTTTAATTGGGGTGAATACAGAGGATTCATATTCAGTTTCTGAAGAATCTACTGTGATATATTCTATTTTTGCAGGATCAGATTCAAGCGGATCTTTCATAGTATGCTTTTTAAATTGTGTGTGGCCGTCTTCAGTCACTTTATAAATTAAACTACCATCAGGCTGAAATCGAATATCTTGGTTTGCATCTGAGCTAACACAGACATTCCCAACATAATAAGGTTCACCACCTAAAAGATGACCACTTAAGTCATTACAGCCGTTATTCCAAGTCACAAGTGTGCAGACTTTGGGTTCACCATTGTTATAGGTGCCTTCTACGGTATCAATTTCTTGAGCATACATGCCATACGCACCCGCTATTTTGGTGGATAGCGCTTCGACAGTGGCATCTTCATTGACCGCCTTAGGTTTATTATTAAAGATATAAAAAATTCTTTGTCCTAGGGCCATTGTATTGGCAATAATGCTGCCATATTTTTTCTTATTTTTCTTGTATGTTGTGGTCATTTTGATTCTGGGTATTGTTGGGCCGCTCCCACCCAACACCATAGGACCGTCTTGCTTGACCATGTAAACTTTATTACCTGCTGCAGTGAGCTTTGCAATTTGTTTATAAAATTTCTCTTTATCATCTATATTTAGTGATTTTTTATACCTTTCAAAGAATAACCCTGATAGACCCGTTTCAGTATAACTTGGATTAAAAAAGCCTTTTTTCTTAATTTGACTATCTTTTAAAATCCAATCTATTAATTTGTCGCCTTTAGGTATGGGCGTTGTATTCGTGGCTCGAAGTCGTTCGGATATTTGAACATTAAATTGTTGCAAGTTATCACGAATAAAATCTCGGTAGGGCTCGCTATCCATGCTAATACCCACCATACCTTCTTCAATACCACATGGTTTGTCCATGACAAACACCAATCCACCAACCAAAGTACCAGGCGCAACCGCATAAGATTTTTCAGGTAATTTTAGTAGATGTCTTGGCGCCATTAGTCATTTCCTGTGATTATTTGTGACCCTTTTTGTTTAGACCACTATGTAGGAAATAAGTTCATATTAAATGAATGCTGCAGCACAAGATAAAGAAAAAAAATATCGTATATAAACCAGTCAGTTACAGCAAAAATTAGCTGCTCAACTTTTCCTGTGAAATTTGTTAAAATCATAAGCAATAATAATATTCTGAGGTTAGTATGATTCGCTTCAAATCAACTGGCACAGCGGCGGTTTTATGGCTATGTGCACTGCCTTTAATGGCAGCAACAGAAATTGATGTTATGGCGGGTAAGGTTTATCAGTCTTTTAGTGAAAACAAGCCTTTGCCTAACTTATCTTCAGTTTATAAGCTAGATATGTCTACAGCTTATGAAGTGCAAAGAGCCTATGTGCGATCTCGCCTAAATAAAGATACAATTGCCGGTTTTAAAGCAGGATTAACATCTGATGATGCGCAAGCAAGGTTCCACATATCTCGTCCAATTTTTGGCATTTTATTCAATGAAGGTATGAGAGAGAACCATGCTTCTTTTTCTTTGTCTAAAATGAATGGCTTAATGATTGAAGCTGAGCTAGGTTTTGTGGTTAATGAAAAAATTCATAAAAAAATCAATTCAATTACTGAGCTGAAAAATTACGTTAGCCAAATTGTACCTGTGATAGAGTTGCCAGAAGTTGCGTTTGAATCAAAGGCTGTAGATGGTATGGATTTAGTCGCGGTAAATGGGGGCGCTTCATACTTTTTACCAGATATGGATGCAAGTTGGTTGGGGTATGACGTAAATAGCATTTCTGTTTCAATCACATACAACGATAAAATCGTGGTGCAAGGTCAAGGCAAAGATGCTTTGGGTGATCAGTGGGAAGCGTTAAGATGGCTTGTGAACCAAGTTTTGTCTCACGGCTGGGTTATTGAGAAAGATAATATTTTAATTACAGGTGCTTTGGGTGGAATGACGACTGCAAAAATCGGTGAATATAAAGTACAGTACAATAAAGGCCCAGCAATAGAGTTTAGCATCGTAGAATAAAAATTTAATTTACAAGGATCTGTAAATGATTATCACAGGAATTTATGCTTCTGTATTAGCTTGCTGGATATTAGTGCTAGCATACAATGTTGCTAGAGCCAGAATGAAATATCGCATAGGTTTATTGGACGGTGGTAATGTTCATTTAACTCGGGCAATACGCATACATGGCAATGCGACAGAATATCTACCGATTGCATTAATATTATTGGCTATAGCCGAAACAAACGGCCTGCCACATCTCATATTGCATATTTCAGGTTCATTTTTAGTCGCATTCAGACTTTGGCATGCGTGGGGTATTTTTCATTCTTCTGGTTTGTCTAAAGGCCGTTTTGGCGGCACATTAGGCACTTGGATGATTATAATTATCTTGGCGGGTTATAATCTTTTTGTCGGTGTGAGTGGTATGGCAGCGTAGTTAGGTATTTGAGGGTAGCAGTGATTCGTTTTGCTTATGACATACTATCTTCTGGCCCCATGACGACAAATTAACCCTCACCAGGCCTATGGCCGTCCTCTCCCGGAATTGGGAGAGGGGGATCGATTCGCTTTGCTTATCACATACTGTGTTTTTGTGTAAAAATACTCAAATCACAAATTCATCTTTCAGCTTTTTCTCCGCTAGAATAAATTTTGGTTTAATGTAAAGTGGTAAGCCATTTTCATAGGGTGGATAAGCCTCCCCTGCAATTAAAGGCTGCAAATATTCTATACAAGCTTCTGTTACGCCAAAGCCATCTTTAGAGATATACTCTGCTGGAAGCATTCGTTCTACATTAGCCACTTTATCCAAAGAGACTGTTTCAATATGCCATTGGTATGGGTTGCTATTATCGCGCACAATATAAGGCATGACTGCATTGTGGCCTTCAACAGCCAAGTTAACCGCAGCTTCTCCTAAGGCATAAGCATGGTCTACATCGGTTTGCGAGGAAATATGTCGAGCAGCGCGTTGCAAGTAGTCAGCAACAGCCCAGTGGTATTTATACCCTAATTTTTCTTTGATTAATCCAGCTAGCATGGGGGCAACACCACCTAACTGTGCGTGTCCAAATGCATCTTGACTACCCGCCTCAGCCAAGAATTGACCGTTAGGATATTTTGCACCTTCAGAGGCAACCACAACGCAGTAACCATTTTGTTTGACGGTTTCATCTACTTTGGTTAAGAACTTATCTTCATCAAAAGTTACTTCAGGAAATAAAATAATATGAGGGGAACCGTGTGAGCGATCTTGTGCTAAGGCACTGGCAGCAGCAATCCACCCTGCATGTCGACCCATAACTTCTAATATAAAGACCTTGGTAGAGCTTTCACACATAGAGGCAACATCTAAGCTAGCCTCTAAGGTGGATAGGGCGACGTATTTTGCAACTGAGCCAAATCCAGGGCAGTTATCTGTAAAGGGTAAATCATTATCGACTGTTTTAGGCACGCCAATACAGGTGATAGGGAATCCCATTTCTTGGCTGATTTGTGACACTTTATGCGCTGTGTCTTGCGAGTCCCCACCACCATTGTAGAAAAAATACCCAATGTTATGGGCTTTAAAAACTTCAATTAAACGTTCATATTGTTCTCGATTTTCATCAATGCCTTTTAGTTTATATCGACAAGAGCCGAATGCACCGGAAGGGGTGTGATTGAGCCCCATGACCTCGTCATCACTCATGAGATCAGTGTTAATGAGCTCTTCCTTCAGGGCACCAATAATGCCATTACGAGCGGCAAAAACGGTACCTATTTCGGGATGTTTTTTAGCGGCTTGGATAATTCCTGAGGCAGTTGAATTAATAACTGCTGTGACACCACCTGACTGGGCATATAAAGCGTTTTTCATTGGGACCTCTTGGTTAAAAAAAACTGCATGAATTGGGTTCGAAGGTTACAATGTTTTAGATAAAATTTCTAGGCTATAAGTCACACAAATAACAATCATATGGAAAATCATGTTTCAAAATCTGTATAAAACGGGATACGTTCTTTCTAAGCTCTGTACCTTTTCACGTTCCCCAGAAGAGTTGCCCTATTCATATGGCGTGATGGGATTTATTGCGACAGTTATGTTATCGGCAAAATTGTATGTATTATCCAAACTGCCTAATTTAACGATAGCGGATAGCTTGCAAATAAGCTTGTCTTATTTATTATTATTGGGGCTTTCTTTGTACTTTATTCTAAAGTTTCAAAATAAAGCGGAGAGATGGCACAAGGTCTTTATGGGGCTGTTGGGCACACAGCTTCTATTGTTTTTAGTTTTTTATCCTTTTGTGTTATTACAATCTTCAGCGCAAGTTATCGCTGGCATGATGCACAATATTTGGGTGTTTGGGGTGGGTGGTTATATTATCCATAAAGGCCTGGGCGTTAGAGTGTTCAGTGGGGTGCTCTTGGTTTTTGTTTTAGAATTATTTGCTAATATTCCACTGACAATGCACTTAATTGATTTTGCTCAATTAGCTGATAAATAAAGGGGGTTAATATGCGTGTACATATACTAGGGATCTGTGGCACCTTTATGGGCGGCATTGCGCAAATCGCTCGCGAACTGGGTATTGAGGTTTCGGGTAGTGATCAAAATGTGTACCCGCCAATGAGTACACAATTAGAGCAAGCAGGCATTACGTTACAATCGGGTTATGCTAAAACAACCTTGTCATCAAACCCTGTTGATATGGTTGTGGTGGGTAATGCACTATCAAGAGGCAACGAAGCCGTAGAATATATGTTAGATGAAAAATTAGACTATGAGTCTGGTCCAGAGTGGCTTAAAAATGCGTTGCTAAAACATCGCTGGGTCATTGCCGTATCAGGGACTCATGGCAAGACCACAACGGCTAGCATGATTGCTTGGATTTTAGAATATGCAGGATTACAACCTGGATTCCTAATTGGTGGTGTGCCTGAGAACTTTGGCGTTTCAGCTAGGTTGGGTAAGCCGCCATATTTTGTTATTGAAGCGGATGAATATGATACGGCATTCTTTGATAAACGCTCCAAATTTGTACACTATCAACCTACAACCTGTGTTATTAATAACCTTGAGTTTGATCATGCAGATATTTTTTCTAGTTTAGATGATATAAAAAAACAGTTTCACCATTTACTTAGAACGTTGCCATCAAAAGGAACTGTTATTTATCCTGAAGCGGATAAAAATATAAAAGACCTATTGGCAATGGGTTGTTGGAGTCAACAGCAAAGTTTTGTCGAGGGATCTGGTGAAGGCGGAAATTTTTGGGGTGTACAGCTAGAGCAAAAAGACGGTTCTGAGTTTTCAGTTTTTCATAAATCAAAATGCGTCGCAACAGTACAATGGGGTTTACTGGGTAATCATAATGTCCAAAATGCGATGGCAGCAATTATGGCGGCACATAGCATTGGCATAGCACCAGATGTCGCTTGCAAAGCACTAGAAGCGTTTAAATCTGTTAAACGCAGGCTGGAAAAACGAGGTGTGCAAAATAATATTACTGTATACGATGATTTTGCCCATCATCCAACCGCTATTACTGAAACATTAAATGGTTTGAGAGAAAATATTGGCCCAAAGACCCCTTTGGTAGCTGTGGTTGATTTACGCTCTAATACAATGAAAATGGGCGTGCATCAAGAGACTTTGTTGGCAGCGCTTCAATCAGCAGATGATATTTGGATTTATCAATCTTCTGATGTGCAGTGGTCACCAAAAGATGTATTTTCAGCTTTAGGGGATAAGCTTCGTGTATGTGAATCAACAGATGATATTGTTTCTGGGATTGTTGACTCTACGCAGCCAGGGGCACAAGTTTGTATCATGAGCAATGGTGGCTTTGATAATATTCATGAACGTTTACTGAAAGCATTATCAAATCCGGATATTGCAGCATAATTCAAGTATTCAAAACAAATCACATTCCGCGTCCTCCTACGTCCCGCGGCTTGACCGCGGGATCTATGGACTTATTTTCTTTTCTGGATTCTGCCGGCAAGCCGTGGAACGTTGACAATGAAGAAAAGTGAGGCGGTGATATATAAAGTTATGGTAAAAGTAGAATGATTAAAAATGAAGTAACATTAGGGTTTTCAGGAGCCAGTGGTGCTCCCTATGGTTGGCGCTTATTGCAAGTGTTGACTCAAGCTAATATTAAAGTTTCTGTGGTGATGACAGCAGCAGGGACTTTAATTTTAAAAGATGAAATTCATAAAGATGTTCCAGGCAACCCCCAGCGTTTCAAAGAGTACGTATGTGAGAACCTGAATATCTCTCCTGATTTAATTGAGGTTTATAGCAAAGATCAATGGTATTCTCCACTTGCCAGTGGCTCTGGAGCACCAGCGAACATGATAGTGTGTCCTTGTAGTGTCGGGTGTTTGTCTGCTATTGCAACGGGCGCTAGTAATAATCTTTTAGAGCGTGCAGCGGATGTGGTTTTAAAAGAAAGAGGAAAATTGATATTGGTTGTGCGTGAAATGCCACTGTCAGAAATACATCTTAATCATATGTTAACCCTGTCGCGAATGGGGGTTAGTATTATGCCACCCAATCCTGGTTTTTATTATCAACCTCAAACTGTTGAAGACCTGATTGATTTTGTGGTGGCCAAGATACTGGATCAATTAGATATTGAACATCAATTGATACCAAAGTGGGGGAGAGGATAGCCTTACATTTTTTATTTATTTTTGTGTATTGTTTTCTGCTACTAATATCTCGTTATCTTAATTTAACTTGAAAAATTTTCAGATATTTGTCATGCCAGCGAAGGCTCTGAGTGCTCCCCTTATATTTTAAAGA
>TARA_R110002110_G_scaffold400317_1_pt1 | contig 66058 bp, 56 predicted proteins | sample TARA_R110002110 | Tara Oceans TARA_R110002110 (sample SAMEA4397330) | marine metagenome | biome: Polar Biome; feature: [SRF] surface water layer (ENVO:00010504); material: water (ENVO:00002006), including particulate matter (ENVO:01000060) such as... | depth 5 m | reverse complement strand
ACTTAGCCTCGAAACTTATACAGCACCTTGAAGTATATTGGGTATATATCAAAAAAATGAAACCTTTCATCGTATTTTCTTGTTTCAAATAACCTTTTCAAGTTAGACTCTGCTGAATACTAAACCGACATGATTAATTCGAGAATTATAAATGGATATATCCTCCTGGGAAAGCTACTTGCTCAGCAATATTACATCCATTGCTTATTCTATAATATTGGCTATTTTAGGGCTGATATTTGCAAGGTTTATTCGTAACAAATTACTTAATTTCTTTTCACACGGGACAAAGAATCAAACGCTGAAACTGTTTTTTACCAATAGTATATACACGGTTGTTTTGGTCATCGTCGCTATTATCGTGCTAGGAAAGCTAGGTGTTCCAACCGCATCGCTGGTGACCATCCTGGGTGCATCTTCACTTGCCGTTGCTTTAGCGCTAAAAGACTTTTTATCTAATATTGCCGCAGGCGTGGTACTTGTTTTACAAAGACCCTTTGTTATTGGCGATTTAGTTGAGTTATCGGGGACCCTGGGCACCGTTGAAACTATAGATTTATTTAACGTCAAACTCAAAACGCCCTGCAACCAAGTTGTCTATATTCCCAATGGAAAACTCACAAAAGATAAAATTGTGAATAAAGCTTACCAAGGAAGACGTCGTCTAGAATTATTAATCGACATTAGTTATGACGCAGATCTAAAAAAGGCTAAAGATCTTATCTATAGCCTGATAGAACAAGATCCTAGGGTTTTAAAAACACCTTCTCCTTTGGTCGCGGTCTGTGAACTAGCAGAAAGCTCAGTACGCCTATCTGTTAGAATATGGGTCAATCGTAATGATTTTAATTATATTAAGTTTTCATTACTTGAAAGTATAAAGTTATTATTTGATGATCAAGGCATTTCAATTCCATTCTCTCAAATGGTCGTTCATTTAAAACAAGAACCCCGATACAAACCACAAAAAAAATTAGAGAAAGCGCTAGAGTTTGAAGGGTAACTTAGCATTTTCTTTGCCTACTTGCCGCAAACAAATGCCGACTCGCAGTCGTTATGTGACGCCATAAATTGTCGATACCCCCTAAAAAAATATTCTTTTTTTACGTTATAATGCAGATTAACCAAAACAACTTTATTTAAGGACTATTTTGTATCCTCAATGCTTTACAATTCTGCGCACCTTGCTTTTAATGGGAGTCTCTCTATTAGGATACGCTTATAATGCATATGGATATGAGGTTAAAACTGAAATAAAATTGACAGCGCCTCATCCTTTCGCCGGCGCGTTATTAAAAGAAATCACCCAAGAACTCAATATTAAAGAAAAAGAAAAAGTAAAGGTAAAAGACATCTCAGAAGCGAAGCGTAAACTTCAAGATGATAAAACACACATAAAAGCTTACCTAAATTCGCAGAGTTATTACAATTCGACGGTTCAATATAAAATCGTATCACAAAGTAAAAATCAACTCTCTGCCATATTTTACGTGGCACCTCAAAAACCTTTCTATATTGAAAAACTACATGTGACAACGGGCCAGCATACTATACCGCCTAATATCTCAAAATTACCAATACAAGTCGGTGATAAATTACTCGCAAAAAAAGTTCTCAAATCTGAGAAAGTATTAGCAGAAGAAATAGAATTAGATAACTGCCTTCCTAACATCGAGATATCTCATCAAGCTATCTTAGATTATAAACAAAATACAGCCGTGCTGAACTTTACAGTTAAGAGCTATAGTCAGGCTGTCATGGGAGAAACAACGCTAGAAGGCTTAACCTCTATTGATGAAGTGTATATTTTACGGGAGCTGCCATGGAACAAAGGCGATTGCTTTAAACCCTCGATCGTTAAACAGTTCCAGTCCACATTACGAGGAAAACCTTTATTTGAGTCTGTTAATATTGAATATTCCGCTCAATCAACAAACGGTAATGAAATACCGATTCTCATCGCTATAGAAGAAAGAAAGCATAAAACAATAAAACTCGGGGTTGGCTATGAGTCTGATGCTGGGCCTGGTGTTTATGGGGAATGGGAGCATCGGAATTTATTTGGGCAAGGAGAAATACTCAATATTTTTAGCACGGTAAATCCTCTCATACAAAATATTGGCTCTCGATTTGTTAACCCCTATTTTTACAGTGAGAAAAGAAAACTATTACTCTCTTCTGAGTTCAAACATGAAGACTCAGAGCAATATTTATCAACAAGCTGGCTTTCCAGTGCCAATATTCAATACAACGTTAGCACTAAGCTCAGCTACCAATATGGTATTGGGTTTCACTTATCTGAAGTCACTGAATCCGCAGTGACAGAGAATTACCAATTACTCTTTTTACCACTTAATATCAAATATGACTCTAGAAATGATATTCTTGATACTAAAAATGGTTTACTTTGCAGTCTTTCTACGGCTCCGTATAAAAATCTATCGAGTCCTAAAATTGACTTCCTAAAATCAAGATTAGATATCAGCGCATTTTGGTCTGCTAACGAGCATGCTTATACGACGTTAGCTGGAAGAGTCGCGCTGGGTAGCATTACAGCCCCCTCTCGTAAAGTTGTACCCGCCGATCTGAGATTTTATGCCGGTGGCGGACAATCTGTTCGAGGCTATGAATATCAAAAATTGGGCACTGTTATAGGAAATGAAGCTTTAGGAGGGCGATCCCTTATAGAAGTATCAACCGAGTGGCGACAAAAAATTACAGAGACTTATGGGTTTGTACTTTTTGTGGATGGTGGAAATGTGTTTGATCAAAAAATACCTGACTTAAAGACACAACTTCAATGGGCTCTTGGCCTAGGGCTTCGGTACTATACTAGCTTTGGTCCAGTGAGATTTGATTTGGCCACACCATTGAATAAGCGCCCAGGGATCGACAAAAGCTATCAAATATATATTAGCCTTGGGCAAGCCTATTAGATTTAAGCATAGACAAAAAATATTCATGACAAATATGACAAAGAGGTCATTATATTGAAACTATTACTGAAGAGTACTCTGCTCATACTATTCACCACGGTGATCAGCATACTGGTCATGAGTATAACTTCGTTTGGCCAAAATATTTTAATCAACACAACGACTGATTGGGTCAACCATAATACACCTTATCAAGTATCCATTGATTCGTTTGAAGGCAACTTATTAAATCACTTCAGTATAAAAAAAGTAAGCCTCCGACAAAATAATCAACTTTTAGTTGACGCCCACGACATAGACATCAGATGGGAATTTCGAGCGTTATTCTTTAAACGCGTCTCCATAGACGCCATTCAAATCAAACAACTCATTATTGATGAGCAATTTCAAAAGCAGCTTTCAACTCAAGAACCTAAGCCCGATCATAAGTCAGCCCAAAATCAGGATAAGTTTACCGTAGACAATTTCGCTGTGCCACTTCGTATTAACGCAATTTCGGTATCTGTGGTTAAAGCAAACAAAATTTTTGATATACAAGGCAACATAGATCTAGAAAATAAAATCATTAATTTAAGCGTCTTAGATACGCTAAAGAATACGCTTTTATCCTTACGTACAAAATCTAAAGAAAACCTTGTACAGCTCAATTTAAAGCTGAATGAGCAAACCCCCTACCTGCTCGATGAGCTAAATTTATTCGAATCAACTGATTATCCTATTGTTCTCAACATCAAAGCAGATGTCCAATACCAAAATAATTTGGCGCTGATAATTGATTCTGCTACAGGCACGTACCGACAAATACCGATAGATATTTCAGGTAAAATTTATGCTTCAAAGCACAACAAAATTTCATTAGATAATATCATCGCGCATTATAATACCGGCCTCATTCAAATCAAGGGTGACTATGAGAAAGATCATATAAATATAACAGGGAACATAAAAAACATTCCCATCCCTGACGTACAGCACGATCAAATTAAGCTGTCTCAAGGTATCTTGCTTGGTGAGTTTTCTGCCCAAGGCAGCATAAAAGATCCGGCCATCCAATCTGTTTTACAACTTGATGCTAAGGCGGACCATCCTGAATATTTTAAAAACAACAACCTATTACTAAAAGCCAAATTAAACGTTAAAAATAAAAATATTTCCGCCAATGCAGATCTATTCTTGAATAGTCTCCTAGCGGTTAACGTCCAGGCGGACTCCCCTTTTCCCGATATATCCTCTTTTGAGCTAAACGAATATTTACTGAATACCCAAATTAAAGTGCTCTCCAATTTATCTCATATCCTATCCGTTAAAGAGCAGGATAACAGTAAAGTTGACGGCATATTGGATGCAAGATTTAACCTAAAAGGTAAAATCAAACAACCCATTATATCTGGTACCGTTGATATAAATCAGTTGAACTATGAAAATACGACTCAGAATATATTCTTAACAGAAGCCTCCATCAAAACAAAAATCAAAAATACTAAGCATATTTCTATAGAAGACATATCCGGCAACATCAATGGCGGGACACTCAAAGGGCAAGGACTTTACACGCCAACCCATCAGTCTCTAAAACTACTTGTAGATAACGTCTCAACATCCATTCTAGAAAAAATGCCTATTGACATTCAAAATGGCATTATTTCTGGCGTTGTTGACTTTTCTGGCACGGCCGAAAAACCCAACTTAAATATAAACGTCAAACTACAAGATTTTAATATTGACGGCATATCAGAGTACAAAACACCATTTAATTTTAATACGACAGCAATAACGCAAAATAATTTATTAAAAATTCATGCCGTATTGTTGAATAATCAAAATATAATAAGTGAAATTCAAGCGGACACCTCATGGCCCCAACTTATTCTGTACCCGCAAAAACAACAATTATCAGGAAAAGTTAAATCTGAAACTAACCTGGAAGTCATCAACAGGCTGCTGTCCAATAATAGAACAGCCATAACCGGATCATTGGTGACAGATTTGTCTTTTTCTGGCTCCAGCAACCAACCCAATATGGTTGGTTTCCTTCGGCTAAGCAATGTTGAAATAAAAGATCAACCTACTGGCCTAACCCTAAAAAATATTTCTTTAAATGCGGTTGCAAAAGATAATAAAATCGTCATTAAAGAACTTTCTGCCACCGACTCCAAGACAGGCAACATGAATTTTAAAGGCTTTTTTGATATTGGAAACCCCAATCCCCAAATATGGCTCACAGGAGACATGCATGAAATGCATCTTCTCAATTCTGACGCATACGATGGTATCGCAAATGGTCAACTGGCTATCAAAGGCAACCTTTTAACCCCCCTTATCTCAGGGAATATTACTTGGCAATCGCTTAATATCACCATTCCAGATAGCCTACCTGCGAATATCCCAGAGATTAATGTTATTTCAAAAAAGGCTTACACTGTAAAGCAACAAAAAGCTTATCATCAAGCAACGACTGAAAATATAGCACCAGCCCGACTAGACTTAAACATTGACTTCCCCAAACGAATCTTCTTAAGGGGCAAAGGATTAGATGCGGAGCTTGGTGGCAAATTGCACATCTCGGGGGCAGCCAGTCAGCCCAAGGTTGATGGGCAGCTAAAATTGCTACGCGGTAAATTTACATTCCTAAATAAGAATTTCACCTTACAAAAAGGTAATGTTCGTATTGAAGGTGATGATATTGATCTAGACTTTCAAGCAGCCACAACAGCAAATGACATTACAGCCATTATAAAAGTGACTGGCACACCTGATAATGCCAAAATTAAAATATCCTCGGTACCTTCACTACCACAAGATGAAATTATTGCAAAAATAATGTTTGGTAGTAGTCTATCCAGTTTATCTCCTTTCCAAAAAATTCAACTCGCCTTGGCTTTAAAGGATTTAGCTAGTTCAGGAAAATCTGGCGGGCGTCTGGATTTACTAGGTAAAACCCGCGAAATTTTAAAAGTCGATGATTTAGATATTGTGAATACAGAAAGTGGTGCTTCGATCACGGCAGGAAAATATTTGCTAGATAATGTTTATCTCAAAGCGGAACAAGGCGCTTCCGCAGAAAGTTCAAAGGTGACGATACAAATAGATGTCTCTGATAATTTTTCTGTGGAAAGCAGTACTGGCACTGGAGAAACAAACAACAATATAAAGCTGTTTTGGCGCAAGAACTATTAAAGCAGAACTGAGGGAGCTGCCTTAGCAGCTCAATTTTTATTTAATCGTTAAGGTAAGATAACACTCAAACGTCTTGCTACAGTCTCATACGACTCCACCACATTGCCTAAGTCTTGCCTAAAACGATCTTTATCAAATACTTCTAAGGTTTCTGCGTCCCAAATACGACAACCATCAGGGGTAAACTCATCGCCCAGCACTATTTTGCCATCCGTAATACCAAATTCAAGTTTATAATCAACTAAAACCATACCATGATCCAAAAATAATTTAGATAAGATATCATTGACTTGCAGTGTTACAGCCTTCATTTTTTCAACATCTGACTTTGTTGCCCAGTGAAAAGTTTCTATGTAGGACTCATTAATGAAGGGATCACCCAAAGCATCGTTTTTATAAAAAAACTCGAATACAGGCGGACTCAGCTTTTGCCCTTTTTCTAAGCCTAAGCGTTTACAAATGCTACCAGCCGCCACATTACGCACAACGCATTCTAATGGAAACATCTCTAGCTTTTTCACTAAAGAAGCATTATCCGCTATCCGCTCCACAAAATGTGTGTCCACACCATTATTTTCTAAATGGTGCATGATATGGGCATTAAAATAATTATTGACCAAGCCCTTTCTATCTAAGCTTTCGACTTTAATGCCATTAAAAGCAGATGTATCATTTCTGAATTCACAATAGAATTTAGATGGATCTTCTGTTGTGTATAATGTTTTGGCTTTGCCTTTATACTTTTCTATTAACTTAGAAACCATAGGTAACCTCTAAACTTTCAATATAAAAAAACTTATGAAAGATCTTCGCCAAACCCTGGGGGCTGTATTGAAATATTATCCAAGCTACCCAGCACAGGCGTTGTATTTGGCAGCGGGAATACATGTGAATGGTTATACGTTAATGGCGAAGGCACATCTAATGGTGCGACCAGTTCACTGGTTAAGTAATCTTCCCCTCGGTCACGAACATAAACAGCACGCTGCTCATGAAGAAACTCACACCCTGTTAGCATCAATAAGCATGCCATAACCATCAGGCCTTTTTTCATTATTATTCTCCAAAAACTTTGAGTATTTGTTTTAGAGGTGCTCGATGCACCTCAGTTAATTCTATTAATGGCAAACGAATACCTGTCGATATCTTACCCATAAGATGTAGCGCCCACTTGACAGGAATAGGATTCGACTCAACGGCCAGCAAATCGTTCAAGGGTTGCATTTTAGCATCTAATATTTGTGCATTGGTTATATCATTTAACAGCGCATATTCACACATTTGTTGCATAAAGGTAGGTACAATATTGGCTGAAACCGATATAACACCATCCCCGCCTTGAAGTATGAAAGGTAAATTCACCGCATCATCACCGCAATAAACATGAAAACCAGCCCCATTTGAGTCAGGATGACACTTTTGCTTATATGCTTGAATCCGATGTAAGTCACCACTGACTTCTTTAATTCCAACAATATTTTTTTGCTGGGACAAATGTATCACTGCCTCAGGCTCCAAGTCTACGCCCGTTCTACCCGGGTGATTATATAACAATATAGGTAAATCTGTATGCTCTGCGATGGATTCAAAATGTGAGATCAATCCTTGCTGTGTTGGCTTATTATAGTAGGGCGATACAATCAACAACCCATCCACCCCCATAGAACTGACTATTTTATTGCGCTCAATGACTTGAGCCGTTGCATTACTCCCTGTCCCAACAATGATAGGAATACGTCCATTTACTTTTTGCACCACCGCTTCAATGATCTGGCATTGCTCTGACCAAGATAGTGTGGGCGTTTCTGCTGTTGTACCATTTATAACAAGCGCTTGGGTGCCACTGCTCACTTGCCACTCAACCAAATCTATTAATGCATCAAAATCAATTGATGTATCGGTATGCATTGGCGTGACCAAAGCAACCGCAGATCCTTTAAACATAAGTGTCTCCTCATAAACTTGGACTCAACCTACCACGCAGTGGCTATTGGCGCAACTGTGCCTTAATTTACCCGCCTTGGCGATCGCGTAATCACACTTAAAAACCATTTCATTCATGGTAGAATGCCAACTTTGCTGAATAAAACAGAAAAATAAGTAATATTGCACTGACGACATATTAGGGATAATAGCATGGTGTAACTACGCGAAACTGATACAAGGCTATGTTATATGACAAACCCAAAAGTCCAACACACAATTTTAATCTCTGCTTTGGGCGAAGATAAGCCCAGTACCATCCATTTATTTTCAAAAGCCGCAAAACAATGTAATTGCTCTATAGTCACAAGTAAGCTATCTGCGACAGGAGATTCTTTTGGACTATTATTAGAGGCCTCGGGAACTTGGCATGCTATTGCAAAGTTAGAAAGTACTTTAGAAAAATTGGCTAAACAACAAGATATTAGCTTACAAGTAAAACGCGCCCAGACCACTAAAAATAAAGAAAGCAAAGTACCTTATTATATTCAAGCCATATCGCCCGATAAAGTGGGTATTTTGTTTGCTCTCACATACTTTTTCCATAAAAAAGCAATGAATGTCGATGAATTAAACGTAGAGCACTTTATAGCTCAGAAAACTGGCACCCCAATGACAAGCATTAGTTTTCACACTTACATTCCAGTGAAAGCCAACTTAACTAGCTTTAGAGAGAGCTTTTTACTGTACTGTGAAGAATACAATCTCGATATAGTCATGGAACCGTTAAAATAGTACTATTATTAAGAGGCAGTAAGTGTTTCTAACAATAAGGACACATACATGGATAGTATGCATACTGAGAAAAAGAAATTATTCGTCTTAGATACTAATATACTCATACATGACCCTAGCGCCATATTTCGTTTTAAAGAACATGACATCTATTTACCCATGGTGGTACTGGAAGAACTAGATCAAGGCAAAAAAGGTTTATCCGATTCTGCTCGCAATGTTCGACAAGCCAACCGTTATTTAGATGCCCTTGTCAACAAATCATCGGCGCGTGAAATTTTACAAGGCATTCCGTTACATCCCCCAGAACAGCTCAAAACTGATAACTTACAAGCATGCGGTAAGCTATTATTCCAAAGTGAAGAACTCCCTGTACTCCTCCCGGTATCTTTGCCTGGCAACAAACCGGACAACTCTATTTTGTCCACGGCTCTGGCATTGCAAGCCAAAAATCCTGATATTCTGGTGGCCTTGGTGTCAAAAGACATCAATCTCAGAATTAAAGCGGCTGTCATAGGCATTCATGCTGAAGATTATCATAATGACCAAGTATTAGATGACATGAGCTATATGCATCAAGGCAGTTTTTGTCTTGACAATAAATTTTGGGATAACCACGGTAATAACATGTCCTCTTGGCAACAAGATGGTCGCACTTTCTATCAAATTACTGGACCTCAAACTAAAGAATGGGTGAATAATACCTGCCTTTACACTGAGGATGGCTCTGATTTTGAGGCTATTGTCCGGGATGTGGAAGAGGAAAGCGCCAACATTGAATATGCCAAAGACTTCAGGAAAAAGAAGAACAAGCTTTGTGGTATCAAAGCTCGCAACCGGGAGCAAAGCTTTGCTCTAAACTTCTTAATGGATCCTGATATTGACTTTGTCTCTCTGGTTGGCAGTGCAGGAACCGGAAAAACTTTGTTAACTCTGGCGGCGGCATTAGAACAAACACTCGAAACCAAACGTTATCGTGAAATCATTATGACTCGGGTTACAGTTCCGGTGGGGGAAGACATTGGTTTCTTACCCGGCACAGAGGAAGAAAAAATGACACCCTGGATGGGAGCCTTGTTAGATAACTTAGAAGTTTTAGGAGAAGAATTGGGCGCCGATGGCAAAAAAGACAGTGACATGGAAGAAATGTTAAAACAACGTATCAAGATTCGCTCTTTGAATTTTATGCGTGGTAGAACTTTCTTAAACAAGTTTATCATTATCGACGAGGCACAAAATCTCACGTCAAAACAAATGCAAACCTTAATTACACGCGCAGGTCCAGGCACTAAAATTGTATGTTTGGGCAATATTAATCAGATTGATACGCCCTATTTGACAGAAACAAACTCCGGTCTCACCTATGCCGTACAGTGTTTCAAAGGCTGGAAACATAGCGCTCATATGACTTTAACACGAGGAGAACGCTCCAGACTCGCTGATTATGCTGTAAAAGCTTTGTAAAATTAATGCGGTGTATCGATAACGTTTATTTCCCTGATAAGCGAACCAATCCTTCTCCCAATACTGGGAGAAGAGGGTTTGCTAAGTTTCAGCGCAGTCAACCCGGTGTGGATTACTGATAATTACCACCCAAATTAACCCTCACCAGTCCTACTGCCTTCCACTCCCAGTATTGGGAGAAGGATTGATTTGCTTCGCTTATCATCCATAAGTTAACAGGCTGCCACCCGCTCCCGCTTAGGCCAAGCCACAATCAATGCTTTTACCAAGGTTGCCAGGGGTATCGCAAAAAATATGCCCCAAAAACCCCAAAAGCCGCCGAAAACTAAAACCGCAATGATAATCGCCACCGGATGTACATTGACGGCCTCACTAAATAATAGGGGAACGAGTACATTCCCATCTAGCGCTTGAATAACCCCGTATGCAATAACCACATACACAAACTGGGATTCTAGCCCCCATTGAAAAAATGCAACCAACATAACCGGAACCGTTACGACTGCGGCACCGACATAGGGCACCAAGACAGAAAATCCCACAATAACAGCAAGCAAGATGGCGTACTGCAACCCCAAAAAAGCAAAAGTTGCATAACTAACAATCCCAACAATCAGAACTTCGGCCACTTTTCCTCGAACGTAATTACCAATTTGTTCATCCAGCTCTATCCAAACAGTATGGAGTACCCTGCGTTTGTCCGGCAAAAAATTAGTAACATAACCAATTATTTGGTTGTGATCTTTCAAAAAGAAAAACACCATAATAGGCACCAAGATTAAATATACAATCAGAGCAATTATGCTGGGGATGTTTGCGATAGAAGCTGTCACAATACGGCTTGCTGAACGTTTAATCTCAATTGATGTGCTTGCAACTGCGGAATCAATCGTGTCTTTAGAAACAAACTCCGGGAATTTTTCTGGCAATAAATACATGTACTGCTTTGTTAACATGATCATATTTGGAAGCTCGTCCACGAGCTTAACTAGCTGCGTCCAAATAATAGGCCATAAAACCAACATGGAGTAAAAAAATAGCCCAATAAAAGAGATATACACAATGATAACTGAGGGTAATCGGGGCACACGCCAAGAAACAAATAAATTTATAAGCCACTGTAATAAATAGGCTATTACAATACTAGCAAGAACAGGAGCTAGGATTTCTCCCATTAGTGCTATTAATAAAAATCCACCCAATAGCATTACCACCAATAACACAGCTTCAGGATCAGAAAAATAACGACCAAACCACTGTTTGAGGACATCTATCACATTGTTCTCCTAATTAGTAAGCGCATAGCCCAATTTTGAGTTAAAATGATTGTAATATGTATAAATTAGTCAATAAACTAAAATCTTGGTGCGCTCAACGTCAGCAAAAATTATTTGCCAGACAAAATGACCATACTGTTTTTCAGTGGAAGCATAATATTTTCATGCTCCCTTTGGCTATACTTATTTTTTCTAGCCAACCGCTGTATGCAAACAATAACAACCTTCCCGATCTAGGTAGCGCAAGTACGCCCATATTATCCCCCCAGGAAGAGCTAGAACTAGGACGCTCTATTGTAGGGGAAATAGAAAGAAGCTTACATCTATCTCGCGATAATATCATTAATGAATACCTTGCTTCTGTAGGTTATAGAGTCATCGCCACTTTTTCACATTCTCAAAACCACTTCCGCTTTTTCACCGTATTGGATCCCAGAATCAATGCGTTTGCTCTGCCTGGGGGCTATATTGGTATTAATTCAGGTTTAATTTTAGCGACTGAAACTGAAAGTGAGTTGGCTGGCGTTATAGCGCATGAGGTGGCGCATGTAAAACAAAGACATATAGCCAGAATGTATGAACACATGGGGCGCGTAAAATTATCGACTATCGCAGGCCTTATCGCGTCCGTTATATTAGCGACCCAAAACCCTGAAGCCGGTACAGGTGCCCTTGCAGCAACATTGGCGGGCAGCCAACAAGCCATGATTAATTTTACCCGAGAACATGAACGTGAGGCTGACTCAATTGGCATACAAGCATTAGCCCAAGCAGGCTACGATCCTATGGGAATGCCAAGCTTTTTTCATCGCATGCAACAAGACACTCGATTTTATGGACGCTGGATACCCGAATATTTACTAACCCACCCCCTATCATCTGAAAGATTAATGGTGTCTAAGTCAAGAGCAGAGCAATTTCCTTACAAGCAGATTCCTGACAGCCAATTATTTCACCTAGTCAGAGCAAGAGTATATGTTGCCACAGCAAAAACACCTCAAGAAGCCACTCGCTATTTTGAGCAAGCATTAGACAAAGGCACCTACAGAGACCGGATCGGCACCTTGTATGGACTAGCATTGTCTCATTTACAAGAAGGCCACCCTAATAAAGCAGCCCCCGTTATTGAGAAATTACTCAGTCAGTCTGCAAATGAACCATTATTTTTGCTTGCTAAAGCTGAAATGAAAATGGAACAAAAGGACTTCCAAGGCGCAATATCAGAACTAAAAACTGCCTTGAAAACAAACCCAAAACATAACGCGCTTACAGTCACTCTGGCAAACTGGTTAATCGATCAAAATAAAAGCATAGAAGCCATTCGTGTCGTGAAAAAACATATGCACTTTAACCCCCACCAACCCGAACTATATATGCTATTGTCTTCTGCCTATACTAAAAATAACAACCCGGTTAAAGCACATTTGGCTCAAGCACAAGCCCTCAAATTATATGGCGAATACCGAAGTGCCTTAAGACAATTAGAAATAGCCAAAAAATTAAGCCCGATTACTGAACGTGAAACTCGCCAAATTAACGCTAAGATTTCAGAAATAAAGCCCCATATAATTTAGCAAGCGCTAACTGGGGATAAGTTTGTGGACAACCACCCTACGACCTAGGTATTACAAGTTAGAAAAACAAGTTTATTTTTATAAAAAAACAAATGCTGGAGATTAAATCTTTTAATAATCAGGCCACTAAACGCATGATTTTTTTAGCGCCCTGATTTTGTCAACTTCTTTTACAGGTTAAATTAATAACTTAATTATTATTATTCATTGTGCATAACACTAGAGATTAATCATAACTATCTGTCCAATGCCCACTGCTTGGAACATCTGCACCTTCATCACCTTCATCGTAATAATCTACCTCAGGTTCAGAGGCGCTATCGACATCACTAGGCGTATAGCGCCCAGGGCCTGGTAACCTTTTTTTCTTGTGATCTGCCATAGGAGGCAATGCGCCTGATTTTGGTCCTTTTTTAACCTGCTCTGCTGCACTGCCAGTCTCACCCGTCGAAACTGAGACATAGGGAATTAATAACGCAACAACCCCTAAGATAAATAATATTATAGGTGTTCCTAAAGGAACTAACTTGGGATTTTGCCGATGCTGCTTGTATTGTGCTAATGAAAAGATAATTAAGCCTACACCTACCATATAGCATGCAACCAATACCATTTTGGTGAGAATCGCAGTGGGTCCCATTAAATCCTCAGAAATACTACCAATGCTAGGATCGGCAAATACAGAAACAGGAAATAATAAAAGCAGGAAAAGTTGTAGGAACTTTATAAAAATAACCAATTTAGATTTTAGATTACTCATTCTAGGCTCTCACTGAAAGTTAATTAATTTAATTGTATATCAAAGCTATAGCAGGTACCAATACCTTACCTCTCCATCAGGACGGAACTCGCCTCTTTCCCACCCCATGTGCTGGTAAAAGCTTTCTGCTCGCCCCCCTAACTCCGTATCTAGCCATATTTTCTTGGGCTTAAAAATTAGGTAATCTCTGGCCTCACATGTTAGCCAGCTGACAGCTCGCTGCAATAATTGTTCGCCTACCCCTTTTCCTTGATAACTAGACAATACAAATAATCCCCAAAGGCATTTTTGTTTTTTATTAGCAAGAGAGAACCCTACAACAACCCCCTCATCATCTGCCACCCATGCTTTACATGATTTTTGCAAGCTGCTAGCGATCATTTCATACGTTATCGTATTTCTTAGTCTATTTTCGGTCGCTTTGTAGCGCAGCATTAAAATACTATTAATATCATCTTGAGTTGCCGGCCTTATATTCAATATTCCAGTCCTTATATATCCTAATACATCACTCCATAGCGATATTAAGCCAATATCTTCCCACGAAATAATTTCATTAGAGTATATTTTGTTCATAATCTTAATATTACAAAAAAATATCTCACAAAAATTTTTTAGCTAACTATCTTGATAACAGGTTAATCAGCTCTAATAAAGTTTTGTAAATTACTTAAGATAGCCATGGAAAAAGATGGCCTGATAAGTTTTGAGAAGTTGCCCTTTTAAGTTGGTTACTTTTAATTAATTGCATCACAGCCCGGCCTAAGATAGGATAACTTACCTTGTTGATATGATGATGAAATATGACTGCAACGAATCGCTATATACCTAAAAAGGTACTCAGTCTCTTATCGCTCGTGATGATCAATATCATCGCAGTAGACTCGATTCGTACCCTGCCTATGGCTGCCAATTATGGCTTTGCTTTAGTGACACTTTACCTAATTGCCGCAATTGGCTTTCTGGTACCAACGGCTCTCATTACAGCGGAGCTGGCCACTGCGTGGCCCCAAAAAGGGGGAATGTACAGCTGGACTAAATTAGCATTTGGCGATAAATGGGGTTTTTGTGTTGTCTATTTGCAATGGATTTATAATATTATTTGGTACCCAACAATATTAACGCTGATCGCCAGTACGATTGCTTATCTATACCAACCTGAACTCATTCAAAATGCCACTTTTATGACCATTACCGTTCTATCTACATTCTGGATATGTACACTACTCAATTGCTTTGGCATGCGCTTCTCTTCTCTGATCAGCAGCATTGGCTCAATATTTGGTACCATGTTCCCCATGCTTCTACTTATTGGCCTCGCAGGCGCATGGTGGTATAACGGTAATAATCCAGAAATAGAGCTGAGCTTTAATGCGCTCAACCCCAATATAAGAAGTATGACTGAGCTCGTATTTTTCTCTCAGATTGTCTATAGTTTACTAGGCTTAGAAATGTCTTCGGTCCATGCTTTAGAAGTCAAAAACCCCAAACGTGACTATCCACTAGCTCTACTCATCTCCGTTGTTATTATTATTTTCAGCTTAATTTTCTCTTCATTGGCTATTGCGATGGTTGTGCCCGCAAATAGTTTAGATAACCTAACAGGGCTCATTCAATCATTTAGCTTATTTTCCAAAAGCTTTGGTTTACCTTGGGTGGGCACTATGGTGGCATGTGCCATACTGGTTGGTGGGATAGCTGCAGTGGCCACCTGGATTATTGGCCCAACCAAAGGCTTATTTGCGGCAGCAGATGATGGGTTACTACCCACCAGATTATCTAAAACCAATCAATTTGACGTACCCATTAATATGCTTATATTACAAGCATTGATTTGCTCTATACTCACTTTATTCTATTTATTGTTACCCAGTGTAGAAGGCACCTATTTTGCACTATCTCAAATGGCAGCCCAATTATCGATGTTGATGTATATTATTTTATTCTCAACCGCTATTAAACTTCGGTACAGCCAGGCATTCACTCAACGTCCTTTTAAAATCCCGGGTGGCAATTGGGGCATGTGGCTTACCTGCTCATTGGGTATTGTAACCTGCCTGCTTGTTATCATCATTGGCTTTATTCCTCCCATTGATAAAATTAATATTGGCGATGGCAGACTATATCAATATGTGATTATCATTGGATTGATGCTTTTTTTAAGCCCTGTTCTCTTGATTCATAAACCTAAAAAAAAGATGATAAATTAATGTCTTACAAGCGAATCACACATTAACTGAATCTGGCGTTTTGACTTCTGGCATAGTCGAGGCACTAAATCATTATTGAATAACTCTGCTTCTAATGAAGGTAAAATGACACGTTCATAGATGGTATTCCGCGCACTGTCATCTTCATTTGCCACAGTTTGCAATAGCTCTGATAAACACTCAATATACAGTTCTTGTAATGCAGAAATCGCTTGAAACTGGGGATGCCGTATCACGACCTTACTATCAAGCACTTGGAATAATTTATTTTTAATATCCCAATGCTGATTATTTTTTATATAATCAAACAACTCCAAAATACGCTCTAATCGTAATTGTATATCTTCTTCTTCATAAATATCACTATGCAAGCGCTTAAAATCATTCGCCATGGCATAATCCTCAATCGAGGCTTCCACTTCAAAATCAGGTGCCATTAATCTTTGGTAAGTAGACTCTAACATCTCGACTACTCTCAAGAATTTTCGACCCGATTTGTTTTTATGCATGATTAAATCTGCTAGCCGCTTACTCACGCCGCCTATGATATCTTGTTCTATAGGACAATCCATATGATCTAACTGAGGATCTTCTTTGGGCATAGATTGTGCTTTAACCCCATGCTTGAGGTCATAAATATTTAGCTTCAGACTATCTAACGCTTGATGATTTGGACTAGAAAAAAACTTTGTTTTAGGTAAAGCCTGAAATATATCATGTTCTAAAAACTTCTCCATAAACTGAATGCCTTCTCTTTGTGGCATGTCTTCTGTTTGACAGGTCAAAGCATGTAAATATTCATACTGCAGAAATAGCATTCGTTTTTGTTGTGCTTCTGAAATATCTGCTTGATACCACTTTGTTTTTTGATTATTTTGTTCTAAAACGAGATAATATAGCTGCTCTATTAAATCTCGTCTCCCCCTATAGTGCGTTGCTTTTTTAAGTTCAGCCTTTAATAAAGACAAATCATTTTCATTTTCCAATAAAGGTTTTATATGGTTTGCACGGACTTTCATAACCGTATCATGCACCCATTTTATCATCTCAGGACTGTTCAGGTAACTAATCACAACCAGAGCCCCTAATGAAGTAAACTGGGCGAATATCTGTTCTTTGACTAACGCTGTAATTTCCTTGAGAACAAAAGGCCCGATAAGCACACCTGCTTTTGCTTGCTCACACAAAGACAATAACATGATATTGATTCGTCCCATCACCGCATTGATAGTATCAAGATAGTCACATGCTGACTTTAAAATCACTTCTCTAATTGCGGGAGGTAAAAATGCGTACTCAGGTGTACTTTTCAACACATGCATTTGGTTCTTAACATGGTAACTGACATGTAGCAAAAACAAACCTTCTTCTGATTTCTTCTTGGAAAATGACAATAAGGAGGCCACTTCCTCTCTCAGTTTTTCTTCACAATATTTAGAAACAACTTGATATGATTCCTCTGGCGCATCAATAACAATAGATTGATTAATTAAATATATGGTTGCTTTAAAGTGCCTATCATTTAACACATAAACACTATCAGTCTCAGATTCAGATTTTCTATGGAAAAAAGCACTATCAATAACATGATATCTATACCCTATGCGTAATTGTTGCATAATCGTATCAATCGATTCTATCGTGCCTTTTTGCTCTGTCAGTGTTCGCCTATTATCGGCTAGTAAATTTTTTAGCTTCTCCCAAGACTCATTCTGAATTAAATCATTATCTAATAATAAAAGAGTCTTGGATATATCCGCAACTTTATAAGCAGAATATGGAGGAGACCACTCTTTACTGTATTTTTCAGACTCACTCAAAAATTCAAGAGCACGCTCACCGAAAGGCGCTGGTACTACCTTAAAATTTGCTAATAATTCTTGAAAAAAAGCTGTACGCAGCTGTGCGGACTCTTCGCTCATCAATAATCGATTTAGTGTATCCCCATCATAATGTTGGCTAAACAGATCTTCTATTAAATGCAGGAGCCAATCCACTGGGTTTTTTTCTATTTGTTTTACAGAACTGGGAGCCATAATAACAAGTGTATTTCCTCTGTATTTGCAAGCAACGTATAACTTAATGCTTTTATTGTAAATTTTACAAAATTGGCATTATCCGTTTATCTACTCAAATGCCCTTAAGAAAACGCAATACTGGCAAATCAAACCAAAAGTCTAATCATTCACTCCTCTTATCGGCTAATCGCTGCTAATTCTTCAGTAATCCTTATAATATTAGGCTAACCAACTTTTTGCACCAGGGGAATATGATGCTGCAATTTTCAGACAAAATAACAAAAGACGTGCTAATCAACTGGGTCTATGATAATACACCTAAAATACGCCATAAAAATTACATGACCGGCATGAGTCTTTGTATGCCTCGTTGGTTGGCAGTGCCAAGCATTGAAGAGCTTAATGCGGCTCTTGACGAATATTTTGCTGAATTAAAAATGATGGCTGATGATCCATTGTGTGAGTTTCAAGCTCTAGCGAAACAAGCGCTGAAATCTTACAAAACAACGATTGTTAACACAATTCAAAATCTAAGGATTGCAAGTGAAGGTCGAGATATTGATGAGCTAACCGCTCTTTCCCAAGTCCTCTTGCTAGAGGGGCCCACAGATGAAAAGGCATTTAAACAATGGATAAACCAACGTGCAGAAGCGATGTATAATAAGAATCACTATTGGCGGAGTTTTATCGAGGGCTTTCAGCCTTTGACGTCAACAGAAGTTAACGCTCTATACTTACTGAAAAAAAATTGCACTATTATTTCTGAAGATATTGTGTCAAAAAACAATACCCCTGATTCAGTAGATTCAGAGAAACAGGCAGACTTAACTGCTGACCTTAGTTTGGAACCGCTCAAGCAAGTTCAGGCGGCATTTCAGCATTTGCCCGCCGAGGCTCTAAAACAAATTTTCTCTAATCTATTAACGCTGACACATATAGATAAAACAAAACTAAAATCTATATTGAAAGAATGCTTAGCCACTCAAGATATCCCTAGTGATTTTTTAACGGCCAAACATGTTAATGCGGCCTACCAACTAAAAGAGCAGGTACGCTCTTTGCTATCAGAACCATTGAGGCCTATCACCACAAAGTGTGCCCAAAACATTACGATCACAACAACAAAAACAGCTGTGCTGGCAGGGTTATTTAGACAAATACTGAAAATGATAGGGTTTAATATTAAAGGGTTGCAAGAAAAAAATCCTATAACAGGACAAAAATTAACTACATTTTTCATGCTACATACTCTTCTGAGTTCTCTTCTTAGTCTTATCCCTATTTTGATGGTTGTTCTGTCTCAAGAACTACCTACTCGAGCGGGGAAGCTGCTGAGAAAAACGGCAAGTCTTCTGAGCTATATTCCTCTAACTCGAGCAGGGAATCTTCTGAACAATGTAAATACTTTTGTCTCTTTTATGAATCCGCTTCGCTGGTCCTCTCAGCTAACACAAGGCATCATTGGAAAAGATTTATCAAATTTTTTCATGCGGCATAATTTTGTGCAGCAACTTATGCCAGATGCTATTCCAAATTTCTTCACAAGCATTCTGCCAACGTGGATAAGTCATAATGTAGGCGTTTTGAATAATGCGATTAGTTATATCAACCCCTTTGTTTGGGCTTCACAAGCCGTATCAAAATTCGTAGAACCTGCGGTTGAGTTTATCTTAGATGATGAAAATATTTTACCAATGGTTGCAGTGGCATCAGTACTGGCTGTGGTCGCTTATCGTAGACCAGAATTAAAATATCTCTACAACAAACTCAAAGATACCATTATTGAATACACAGGGGATACGGCTGCTGATTGGGATGAAGTCGAAGCGGCTTTTGCCTTACCAGAAGGTGACGCGACTTTATTGCTATCCGGGGGGGTAAGCTCAAGTCATGACGCAGCCCCTAATAGTTCTTATGTGGACTTAGGTCGCACTAATGGCCGACACCTAAGAAAAGGATAAACTGCTTTATGACTGTTGTAATAATATTAGATTAGCTTTCGAGAAACGCGTTCGGTTAAGCGGCAGAATATTTCATAAGAAATTGTATTGCCGCTTTTTGCGATAACTTCTATAGGCAAATTCTGCCCCCATAGCGTCACCTTATCGCCAATGGCAATATCTGTCATATGCGAGACATCCGCAGTCAACATATCCATAGAGGGACGTCCAACTGTCTTGCAAATTTTATCATTGATTAAAACAGGCGTTCCCGTTTGTGCATGCCAAGGATACCCATCCCCATAACCAATAGAGACGACTGCGACTTTAGATTTGGTCTGAGCTTTCCAGGTACCCCCATAGCCTACAGTCTGTCCTGGTGCAACAGATTGTATTGCAATGACTTCAGCAAACAGCTGCATGACAGGCTTTAAGTTTAGATGGCTGCTAGATTGATTCATAACAGGCGAAGCGCCATATAACATCAAACCAGGACGAACCCAATCTTGATGGCTGTTAGGCCAAGCCATAATACCAGCGGAATTAGCTAATGATTTCTGTAAACGGTTATGTTCAGTCAGACCCATTAACATCGCATTGAATTGATTGATTTGCTTTTTTGTCATATCACAATCTAGATCATCTGCTTGCGGGAAATGCGTCATCACGCCTTGCAAATCAACAGCTTTTATTTTTTTAAGCTGTTGGTACACTGCCAAAAAATCATCAGGATGGAAACCCAAGCGATTCATTCCCGTGTTCACTTTTAGCCAAACAGGAACGGGCTTCTCAAACTGTGAATCCTGTAATGCTTTCATTTGTTCAAAATTATGAATGACAGTTGTCAGCTGGCAGTCCTGAAGTAAATCTAAAGCATCACTTTGAAAAAAACCCTCCATTAAAAAAATGGGATTGGTCAGACCCGCTTGTCTTAAAACCAAAGCTTCGTCCATAGATGCGACCCCAAAGGCATCTGCCTCTTTTAGCGCTTTGGCCACATAGACCAAGCCATGTCCATAAGCGTTGGCTTTCAACATGGCTAATATTTTGCTCTTTGGCGCATATGCTCGGACCACTTGGTAGTTATGCTGCAAGGCCTGCAGATTTATCTCTGCCCAGGCTCTACGCATCGTAGCCTTGCCCCATATCTGGCATCATCGCCTCCGCCATATGGTTTTCAAATTTTGTAAATTGCCCCAGGAAAGTTAACCGTACTGTTCCAATCGGCCCATTACGATGTTTACCAATAATGATTTCAGCTGTCCCTTTATCTGGTGTATCTTCGTTATAAACTTCATCTCTATAAATAAAGACAATCAGATCGGCGTCCTGCTCAATCGCACCTGACTCTCGCAAGTCCGACATAATAGGGCGTTTGTTGGGACGTTGTTCTAAAGATCGGTTTAGCTGGGACAAAGCAATCACCGGAACTTTTAACTCTTTCGCTAAGGCTTTTAAAGAACGAGAAATTTCAGATATTTCTGCCGTTCTATTTTCACCTTGTTGACTTCCTCGCATCAGCTGTAAATAATCGATAACAATTAAGCCAAGATCTGGGTTTTCTTTTGCAACACGACGTGCACGTGCTCTCAGTTCCATAGGGGTTAACGCTGCTGAGTCATCAATGAATATCTTAGTTTTACTCAACAAGCTCACAGCAGATGAAACACGCTGCCAATCTTGATCATTTAGATTGCCCGTTCTAAGTTTATTTTGATCCAATCGCCCTAATGAAGAAAGCAATCTCAACGCAATTGCTTCGTTCGGCATCTCCATACTAAAAACCAATACGGCTTTTTCGCCTTTTAATGCTGCATGCTCTGCAATATTCATCCCTAAAACTGTTTTGCCCATAGATGGGCGACCCGCAACAATGACCAAGTCACCCGCCTGTAATCCACTGGTCATATTATCCAAGTCTGTAAACCCTGTCGGCACACCGATAATAGCCCCTTTGTTCTGTGCCCGTATTTCTATGTTGTCAATCGTTGTTGCCATCACTTGGCTCAGAGCTTCTGGTCCTGCGCCTTTAGATTTTCTCTCCGCAATCTCAAATACTTTTTTTTCCGCGTCATCTAATATTTCAATACTAGATCGTCCCTGCGTATTAAAAGCACTATCCGTAATATCACTACCGACTTCGATTAACTCTCGCAATATTCCTCGTTCGCCAATGATATCGGCATAAGCCACAATATTCGCAGCAGTAGGTGTGTTTTTCGCTAGCTCCCCTAAATAACTTAACCCCCCGGCAGATTCCAGCGTTTCATTTTTTTGCAGCACTTCTGAAACAGTAATTACATCTAATGGTTGTGAGTCTACTTTCAATTTCACCATTGCATTAAAAATTAAACGATGATCTTTTCGATAAAATTGTTCAGCCTGCAATTGATCTGCCACTCTATCCCAAGCTTTGTCATCCAGCATTAATCCACCCAAGACAGCTTGCTCGGCCTCAATAGAATGGGGCGGTAATTTAAGTTTATTATGCTCGTTACTTGAATTATGAGTAAGTTGATTTTCTTGTAGCACAGCTAAGCCTCTTGATTCTGGCAAGTATTTTTGAATTTAAGGAGGGGAAGTTTTTCTCCCTACCTAAAATTATACAAGGTCGGTAGGGAGAAAAGATACGAATAAGTTAGTACTTATTTTTTCTCAGCTGTAACGCTCACTTTTGCATGAGCAACGACTTCAGCATGCAACTGCACATCAACATCATAGTCACCTACCTCACGTATAGCACCGTTAGGTAATCTGATTTCTTGACGACCAATTTCTACGTTCTTTGCTGCAAATGCTTTCACGAGCTCTGCTGTGCCAATAGAACCATATAGCTTCCCTTCGTCTGAAGTGCGCATTTCAATAGTCAAATGCACGCTGTTCACTTCAGCTGCTTTTTCTTGTGCTTGTTGTAGCTTTGTTGCTGCATTTTTTTCTAATTCTGCGCGACGAGCTTCAAATTTAGCCAAATTATCTTTAGTTGCTGGTGCCGCTTTACCTTTTGGAATCAAAAAGTTTCGGCCGTAACCATTAGCAACTTGGACTTTATTTCCAAATTTACCTAAGTTACGAACATTTTCAAGTAGAATTACTTCCATTACAAACCCCTTATCAATTTAGTATACGTGCTTGAATTGTAAGAGCGGTACTATCAACTTTTTAGACGAGGCCAAAAGTACCGCACACGATGCAATCCAACAAGCTCTCGTTTTAGTGTCTGTCGCAATAAGGAATCAATGCGAGGAACCGAGCGTATTTAATTTCTCTAGCCAATGCGTGTTGATGAATGTTTTTAACACCCGTAATACGACTAGGCACAATTTTTCCGGTTTCAGTAATGTACTTACGTAAAAAACGAAAGTTTTTATAATCTATGAATTTTACAGGTATTTTATTAGAAGAAAACGGACAATATTTTCTTTTATTACCATGAACTCGATTAGGTCTTCCCGCCATAATATTTCCCCTTATGCAGTTTCTTCTCTTTTGTTTTCTTTTTCATCTTCTGGACATAACATTGCAGAAATATCCGTAACGGCTTCATCACGCTTAATAAACAAGTTACGTAAAATCGCATCGTTATAACGAAAAGCATGTTTTAATTCATTTAATAGCTCTACGCTACATTCTACGTTAAGCAAAATATAGTGGGCTTTATGAACTTTCTTAATGGGATAGGCGAGTTGTCTTCTGCCCCAATCTTCAAAACGGTGAATCGCACCTTTGGCCTCTTCAACCATGGTTCGATAGCGCTCGATCATAGCTGGCACTTGCTCACTTTGATCAGGGTGAACTAATAAAACGACTTCATAATGACGCATGAAATGCTCCTCATGGATTACTAGCGCTCCGATGCTAAAAATAAGTTTAGCGACTAAAGCGCAAGGAGAGTTAATTAACAAACTTCTGCTGATTTAAGCAGACCACGAAGAATAAAGGATTTATTAGGGGAATACAATAGCCGCCGTCCTGGCAGCTAAGATATAGTCAAATCACATAAGCAAAATTAAGTACATTACTTATTTTTCCCCACTTTTCTACTTGAAGGGGCATTATTTTCATCATTATCGACCAAAGTGGCAGCGGCGAGCATGGCTTCACCAAACTTTCCCTGCACTTCGTCCAGGTATTCTTGAGCCTCTTGCCATCCAAACTTTTTGGCGGAGACATCATCACCCTCTTTCATTGCTGCTTTCATTCGCTCATTAGCATCAGCGGATATGCCCTTCTGTGCCAAAATTTTGTCTTGCAAAACTTCGCAAAAAGCATACATTCGACCATCCCTATTACCTTCTTGCATAATCTCAGCCTTTATCTTTTGTAAACCCATCACAAGATATTCTGCTTTAATATCATCGTCTCCTTTGGCGAGTTCATTTGCTGTTTTAAATAATTCTGAAATCTCTTCAGCTTGCCTTTCTCGCTTGCTCTGTTTAAAGCTAAAGGGTTGCGATAAATAAGCAACCCAGCCCCCTGAGTCCGTACTTTTATATTTTTGATATAAATTTTGGCCACTTTGTTTAGCTTGACTTGCAATAAAGTCCTCTAATATTGTCTTATGGCGTTCATCATTACCTGCTCCGACAGGGGTATCAGGCGCCACGGACATTTGTTGCTCAACAGACATAGATAAAGAGTCTGAATCTTTTTCTTGTGCTTTCGGGTCGCCAACAACGCCAGGTAAAACAACAGCACTCGTCTGCTCCACAACTCGACCTTCAAGGCGAGCTTGATAATGACGTTGTTGTTGCGCTTGTGCCTCTTTTAATTGAGCTTGAAGCGCCTCTAGTTCTGACGGTTTTACCTCATCTATGACCATCGATTTAACAGCGGATAAGTGCTTTCCTTTTTCAGCTCTTAAGGCTAATGCCTCTTTACTCGGCTCATAACTTTTCTTTTTATCACTTAAAACAACCGCTGCCTTTTTCATTTTTTGAGCTAATAGCTGCTTTTCAACATCCGCACTTTTCAACCCCATGGCTTGTTCTTTTTTCTGATCCGTCACTTTATCGGCATCTACTTTAAGTTTTGCTTTTAAGAAAGTAGGGTTGTTCATCATGGCATCTTGCTGCGTCTCTACTTTCTTGGGTACAACACTTTGTGATTTTTTACCCGTGCCACTTGTTTTTTTCAAACTTTTCCCTTCTTTGATGCCGTCGAGTAACCCACCAGCTTGTCCTCTGCTTTTTTGTACCTTTGGTGGTGGAGGCGGAGGTGGGGGACCGGCGCTTTGATTAATGGGAGGTGGCGAGGGTGGACTTGCACTCGCTTTAGTCGGTGGCGGCGGAGGCGGGGGTGGTGGATTTGCACCTATATTAGTAGGCGGGGGTGGAGGCGGAGGTGGTGCATCTGTTGAGACAGCCCCCCCAGACTTCACAACCTCACTCTGCTGTGGAACAACTGCTTCTTTAGCCGGCAAGGGTATTTCTTTTTTAGCCTCTGCAATTTGTGTTAATAATTGAGCACGCTCAATAGCAGGACCTTGTAAAGCGATCACTCGTTCTTGCTCTGCATCTAGCGCTCTGAGCACTTGAATAGTATCTTCAAAGTCCAATAAATATTGGATACTGCTGCTATTTGCGGCCTCCAATTCTGCTAATTTTCTTTGCAAAGCTGCTAAATCCCGAAAATTTCTAGTACCGCCTTGACGGTGATCTCGATCGGCGATTTCTTTTGCAGACGCAATTTCTTCAGCCGTAACCGTTTTTTTGGCTCTTGTTAAGCTTGGCGCTTGTGTTTTCCCTAATGCCCTGTCACGCTTTTGCTGTGCTAATTTTTCTTCTATGCTTAATCCACCTGTCTCTCCTGACCGCTTTAATGCTTGCCCTAGCTCTCCCATCATATTGGCAGGGGAGGCTTCTGACTTTTTATCCTGTTGCATCTCTTTTGGTTGGGTCTTTGAGCCAGCTTTCTTTTTCTTTAATTTACTAAGTGCTATTTGCTCTGCTAGGGTCATTTTCCCTGCATTGGAGCCAACACTAGGAGGAGTAGGCGGTGATGGTGGGCCTCCCCCCATCATAGGTGGTGGCGGAGGTGAAGGAGGGCTTCCCTCTTGAGTCATCTCTGACACCGGGATTGTAATATTCACTTTCTTTAACGTAGCAGCATTCCCTTCAATGACTTCCTGCTGCCGAGCAGTTTTACTGGTTAAGTGGCTCTGCTCTTTACTTTGTATGCTTTGTAATCCCTTTATCATATTAACGAATAATTGTGCTTCAGCAACTCGCTGCTCGTACATTTCAATTAATGCGACACATTCTTGTTTATGTGCTTCTGCTTTTTCTTTGTATAAAGCCTGCATGGCTGCAATTTCTGAGCCTTTTCTTGCGCTCGCAATAGCCTCTTGTATTTCTTTGTCAGAGGGATATACAATTTGTGGTGAATGGTCTTCTTTATTAGGTACTTCTGGAAAATCTCTTGTTTCCGCCAAAGTTCTTAGTTCTTGCGCAAACACTATATTCATCTTTGTAAACTCTTGAACCAAGTCACTTTCTACGCCGCTTCTCATTGCCTCAATATAAGCGCCAACCTCAGACTTTTTTATTAAACCTTTTTCAACATAAAGCTGAAAAATACTAGGGTCGATGTTCCATCCTTTTAATACATCCTGGGCCTCAGCTGACACCATTCTTTTAAATTTGGCGTTATATTGACCATCTTCTGTTTGTTCTTCTGGAATATCAGATACTTGACTGGACTTTATAAATTTAGGCATAGCTACACTTATCTTCTTTTGTATTGGTATATAACAGAAGACAAAAACATAAGCTGAAAGTTCAAATTTTTTGATGGAGATGCATGGGTTTGAGAACACGATATATCACAATGTGTCTACAATAAGCAGGCGTTAGCGCCATTAATAGGTTTATGTTGTGTGGTTAGCGGCGCGAATATTTTTTCCATTTTTGAATGGGGGCAAAACACTATGCCCCCATTCACAGTGGTCATTATGAGATAAAGAATAGCGAGTAGGCTCAACCCCGCTGACGAGCCACTTCACTGATGCAAATGCCTGTGGCAACTGAAACGTTCAGGCTGGCAGTATGTCCTGAAAGCGGAATCGTGACAAATTCATCACAGTTTTTTTGTGTGAGAGATTTTAAACCTTTTTGTTCGTTGCCCATGACCAATGCAATAGAACGCTTTAAGTCACATTGATAAAGCGTTTGGGGTGCGTCCATCATCGTACCTACGACCCAAATGCCATTGGATTTTAATATTTCTATACTACGAGCCAAATTGGCAACTTGATAAATAGCCAAGCCTAATTCTGCACCACAAGCAATTTTTCGTACAGTGGGTGTTATCCCTACTGAATTGGATTTGGGTAAAATAAGGCCTTGCACACCAAATGCTTCAGCACTTCGAATAATCGCACCCAAATTATGCGGATCTTGGATGCCATCTAAGATTAAATAAAACCCAGGTTTATGGCCCTCGGCTATGTGAGATAAATCGTGTTTCAAATGCGTTTCTGATTTTACTTCAACAGATTTAATCTCTAATAATATGCCTTGATGAGATTGCTCTTGCGTTTTCTTATCCAAGACTTTTTTGGATACTGTTTGAACTGGAATACCCAGATTTTTGGCATCTTGGATAATTTCATTCAATCGACTTGAAGGGGCTTGCTGAACCCACAACTGCAAAATATTCTCTGGTGCATGCGACATCATGCTCACGCAAGCATGCACCCCAAAAACGATATCAGTCATACTGCGCCTTATTTTTATGCTTTGGCTTTTTCTTCTTTTTTCGTTTCTTTTTATTTTTTGATTGCTTCGTTGTGGTTGCCGCTTTGCCTTTATCAAGCAATTCAAAGTCTATTTTTTTATCTTCCATATCCACTCGAACCACTTTAACCTTCACTTCTTGACCCAGTTGATAGGTTTGTCTGGAATGCTCGCCTATCATTAAATGTTTAACCGGATCATAATGAAAATATTCATGCCCTAGTTGACTCACATGAATCAGACCTTCAATGTAGATATCTTTTAATTCGATAAATAGTCCAAATGCCGTAACCCCTGATACAACCCCTTCAAAATCTTCCCCAACTTTATCCTGCATATAGTGGCATTTTAATGCGAAAGTGGCATCCCGCGAAGCATCATCGCTACGACGCTCTGTGACAGATAACTTCTCTCCCAGCTCTTCCAATGCTTCCATTGAATAAATATCTTTTTCTTTCTCTGCAATAATCGCCGCAATAATACGATGAATAATCAAATCTGGATAACGTCGAATAGGGGACGTGAAGTGTACATATTGCGGGTACGCTAGGCCAAAATGTCCAACATTTTTTTCACGATATTGCGCTTGGCTAAGTGATCTTAACACCATCGTTTCAATCACATGTCTATCGGGTCGTTCTTTTGCTTGATATAGTATATCTGCGTATGCAGACGCTTCAGGTTTATCTTGATTACCTTTCAAGCTCATTCCTAGCTCGCTTAAAAACGCTTTGAGTTGGGTAAGCTTTTTCGCAGGCGGATCGTCATGCACTCTAAATAAGCCTGGCTTCTTATGGCGCAAAATTAATCTGGCGGCACATACATTTGCTGCCAACATACATTCTTCAATCACTTTGTGTGCGTCATTACGATACACCGGTATGATTTTGTCTATTTTCCCATCATCATTAAATAAAATTAAATTATCAACTGTCTCTAAATCTAAAGCCCCCCGCTTTCGACGTTGCGCGCTTAAGACTTCATACGCCTCTCGTAATGCCATAATATTAGGCAAAACATCAGCATATTGCTCTGTTAGCTTCACATCACCATCATATATTTTAGCGACCTTGTTATAGGTTAACCTTGCATGAGACTTAATAACGGCTTTGGTGAATTTAGATCGTGTTACTTTACCGTCTTTGCTGACTGTCATATGACAAACCAGGGTCAAGCGCTCTTCATCTGGTTTTAATGAACACAGTTGGTTAGACAAGCCTTCTGGCAACATAGGCACGACACGATTAGGAAAATACGTTGAATTCCCGCGACGTTTGGCTTCTTTATCTAAAGGTGTATTCGGCTTAACATAATGTCCAACATCGGCAATTGCAACAGAAACCTTCCAGCCTGTTTTTGTCGGCTGGCAATATACGGCATCATCAAAATCTTTGGCATCTTCGCCATCTATGGTAATAAAGGGTACATCAATTAAATCTTCCCGATTACGCTTACTTTGTGGCGTTATTTTTTTAGGGAATTCATTGGAAAGTTTCTCAACCGCTTTTGGCCATGTATTCGGTATATTAAATTTTTTGATGGCCATATCAATTTCAATACCAGGAGAGGCATAATCCCCTAAAACTTCTAATACCTGGCCCACAAAACCTTCATAGGCTTGTTCTTGCACATCTCTGGATAACTTGACAACAACAATGTCATCTGTTTTGGCTTTACCCGTTTGATCTTTTGGAATCGTAATATGTTGAAAAATATTTTTTTCTAATGGTACGACTCTATAAATATTACGTTCTTTATAAAAACGTCCCACCACCGTTTTCTCTTGCGCTTCTACTATTTCTATAATACGCCCAAAGCTTTCGTCACTGTCGGCAATATTTCTCACCTTGACTTTAACTCTATCCCCCTCAAAACACCCTCTCAAGGTACCGGGCAAAAGCGGGATTTTACGTTGCGCATCGGTAATACAATACACTTCTCGCTCTTTAAAGAAATGCAATTCCCCTTCTAATTCTTCTTCTGATTCAACCGGCACAAAACCTGTTCTCAGCTTAACCAGCTGTCCATCTCGAATCATCGCTTTCAGCCTACGCCGCAACCCTTCAATCAAATCAGGATCGTCTAGCTCAAAATGCGAAATTAGATGCTTCATTTTGCGTGGTTGTGAAAAAGACTTGATAGTTGTCAGAATAAACTCTCGGCTTGGCACCGGTGTTTCATAAGTTTCTAACTCACGATCAAAGTTGGGATCTTTAGATATTTGTTTATTTTTATTCATAATGGCAGTTTAACTGCACTCTCCTAGAATTAATCCAGCAGCTTTTTGACCCATAGTGTCTCTTCTCTATCTGGTCCAGTGGAAACGATGGCGATTTTGACGCCGACTAATTCTTCCAATCGCTGCAAATATTGTTTTGCTTTCTCTGGTAATGCGGCCCATTGCTGCACACCTTTAGTAGATGCCTGCCAGCCAGGTAATGTTTCATAAACTGGCTCACACAGCTCAAGTGCGTCTGCATGATTAGGGGGAGTCGCACGATGCTCACCCAAGTATTGATAGCCAGTGCAAATTTTTATCTCAGCAAGATGATCTAATACATCTAATTTTGTCATGGCTAATGCTGTAAAACCATTAATATTAGCACAATGCTTTGCCATTACGGCATCAAACCAACCACAGCGCCTTGGACGCCCCGTTGTTGCACCAAATTCCTGGCCTTGTTTTTGAATGCTAGCCCCCACCTCTTCTGTTAGCTCCGTGGGAAAAGGCCCACTACCCACACGAGTACAGTAGACTTTCGTTACCCCTAAAATCTCATCTAATACTCTAGGTGAAATACCACAGCTAGCAGGCACCCCCCCAGCACTGGTATGTGAAGAGGTCACATATGGGTATGTGCCATGATCTATATCTAATAGTGTTCCCTGAGCGCCTTCAAATAAAATCTGCTCATCCGCATCCAACGCTTGATGCAATAATGGTGTCGTCTCACAAACTAATCCCGCGAACCGCTCTTGGGCTAGCTCAACTTCTTTTTGTACATCTTCGAAACGAACTGTATCAACTTTGTAGTAATGCTCTAACATGAAATTATAATAAGCTAAAATTTCTTTAATTTCTGATAAAATATCTTTGCTTGCAAATAACTCACCTATCTTAAAAGCTCGGCGAGCAACCTTATCTTCATAGCAAGGTCCAATCCCTCTCTGAGTCGTTCCAATTTTATTTTTAGCCTGCTCTCGGGCTTTATCAATAGCAATATGATACGGCAACAACAAAGTCGCTTGATCAGAAAGTAATAAGCGTTTAGTGACAGGGACACCTTTAGAAATGAGCTCGTCCATTTCTGTTACCAATGCTTGTGGAGAAACCACCATGCCCGGTGCCAAAATAGCCATGACATTGTCGTGCAAAATACCCGAAGGAATCAAATGCAATATGGTTTTTTCACCATTAATGACCAAAGTATGGCCTGCATTATGCCCCCCTTGAAAGCGCACAACATATTTTGAGCTGTGCGCAATGAGATCAACTATTTTGCCCTTTCCTTCATCGCCCCATTGACTTCCTAAAACAACAATTCGCTTACTCATGATTCAAGAACCTTAGGTTGTATCAAACGACCGAACAAGAATTAACAAAAAAGCACCCAGCAACATACTCACCAAACCCATGATGCGTAAAGTTTTATCGGGTTGCTCTACTATAATTTTGAGGTATTGTCGCCATTTGTCAGGTTTTATAAAGGGCATTATACCTTCAAACACCAAAAGCAAAGCGACAGCCGCAAAAAGATCATTCCACATGATTTCTACCACCCAAAGCGATAAGCTCTAGCAAAAAATAACGGGTGCAAAGCACCCGAAAAGCATTAACCATGACGCCTACCCATTTGAAGAGGGTGCATTAGGAATGGGTAACTTGGATTTTAGATTTTCGCCTCGGAAATACTTGAAGAAATCATCATCTGGCTTGATAACCAACATATCACTGTTACCTTTGAATGTCTCACGATAAGCCTCTAAACGCCTATAGAACTGATAGAATTCAGCATCTTGCTTATAAGCATCCGCATAAATTTTGGCCGCCTCAGCATCGCCGCTACCTCTAAGCACCAATGCCTTCTCTGTGGCCCTGGCTCTAATCACATTAGAGTCTTTATGCGCTGTCGCCACAATTTCTTGAGCCTGTCTTTGTCCTGTCGTACGTCTCTCTGCCGCCAATTTTTGAATATTAGTCTGCATCCGTGTGACCACTTTCTCCAAAATACTATCAGGCAAATCGATACGAACCACACGAGCATCAATAATCTCAACACCCAATGTTCTTGCGGTCTCATTTGCTGCGTCTTGAATGGTATCCATCAATATATCTCGGCCTTCCCATACAAGATCATCGATTTTTCGTTTCGCGACTTCTGTTCGTAAAACCTCATCTAACTGCTCTTTAATTTTACGATCCGCATTGAGAATCGTGCCACTCGCGTTATAGAATTTTTTGAAGTTGCTAATGCGCCATTTGGTGAATAAGCTCACAATCAAAAACTCATTTTCACGCGTGGGCATTCTGGCATCACTTAATTCCGTGTTTTGAATGCGCTTATCCATATAGTTTATCTGATCAATAAAAGGCACCTTAATATGCAAGCCAGGGCCAAATACAGTCACATCACCATTAGGCTCTGATATCAATTGCCCCAAACGCGTAATAATCACCCGTTGTGTTTCTTGTACGGTGTATAAGCTCAAGCTCCCCACCAGAACAAAGACTATCAGTAAAGTCAAAAATAAAGTCTTCATCGCATTCATTAAGATGTTCCTCCTCGAGTCGGCCTAGATGAGCTAGAGTAAGTCGGTCGCGTATTCGCGCGAGCAGAGTTATACGCACTCGGTATAGCGGGCGTCTCAGATACGGATGCTGGTGGTTGATAAATTGCAGTTGAGTCATAAGCCTTTTCAGCTACCTTAGAGCCGACAATCTTATCTAGTGGAATGTAAACAAGATTATTCCCATTATCCACATCCATAAGAACTTTATTGCTATTAGAGTACACCTCTTGCATGGTTTCTATAAACAACCTGTCTCGCGTAATATCAGGAGCCGCACGGTATTCAGGTAACATTTCTAAAAACTTTTGAGCATAACCCTTGGCCTCTAAAATTTTACTGGCTTTATAACCTTCCGCCGCCTGAATAATCGCTGCTGAATCACCTTCTGAGCGGTTAATCAGTTTTACTTTTTCTGCTTGTGCTTGGTTAATATATTTTTCCTGATCTTGTCTCGCAGCATTAGCATCATCATATGCTTCTTGAACCTGTCCCTCAGGCACCGTCGTTCTACGCAAGTTAGCTCGCGTAATTTTAATGCCGGTTTGATAATCACTCAAAATACCTTGAACTTGATCTTTTATATATAACGAAGCATCTGTACGACCTTCGGTCATAATGCCATCTAATGTGGCTCGGCCTACACCCGAACGTAATGCACTGCGCATCGCCAGGGTTAATGTTTTTAGCGGATCGGAAACGTTAAACAAAAATGCCTCAGGATTATCGATACGATATTGAATAGCGATTTCAGCCTGAGCAATATTTTTGTCCTTAGTTAACATATGTGCCGAGAATGTTTCTGTATGAATTTTCTCAACATTAACAACTTGCTTATGCTCAATAATAGGAGCAAGCCAATGTGGGCCGGGGCCTGTTGTCTCAATATAACGGCCAAAACGTGTCACTGCAGCTTTCTCGGGAGGATCGACAATATAGATACCACTAACAACATATACCGCTATCAGAATAAAGCCGATTAAACCAAATCCTAAAAACCCTGGCTTAACGGTTTTACCCCTGGGATGCTGGAAGCCATTACCTCCCCCTTCACCGCCGCCAAACATCTTTCTGAGTTTGTTTTGAAACTGGCTAAGTGCTTCATCAAGATCTGGTGGCCCATCACCTTGATTTCCCCAGGGATCTTTTCTTTTTCCCTTATCATCCCGTTCTGGATCGTTCCAAGACATGTAAAACCCCTTATGTTTTAATCTCAAATCTTAAATTTAAACTATGATAGCAGCCCAGTTTATCACCCGACTTTACTAAAATAAAAACACTATGTTTTGCCCAATCGCCCTTCCAAGCTCGCATATTCTTGACACAACTGACTCCATTTTTTGTTGGTTATCTTAATCTCTATAGCCCAACCACCTTCTGACAACTCCTTTTCTTGTAAAACCGCATGAGCCTCATAAAACAAAGCTCTCATTTTACCCTCGTTTGCGGCAAGTTGTATCCACCCAGTGGCCATTTCTTGGCTTAAAACAATCTGAATTGCCTCAATTAATGGCTTAAAGCCTTCTTGGGTTAAGGCAGACACCCAAACTTTGTGCTGGAACTGCCCCAACCGCACATCAAACTCATGTGCCTCTTTCTCATCTGTAGATAGTAAATCAGATTTATTAAAAACCATAATTTGTGGCAGGGTATCTGCTCCAATTTCACTCAACACTAAGTTAACTTGGTGAATGTATTCTTTCTGCTCTTCATCATTCGCATCAACTACGTGAATCAACAATGAGGACTGACTGACTTCTTCCAATGTGGCTCTGAATGAATCTATTAAACTATGGGGTAGCTGTCTAATGAATCCAACTGTATCTGCTAAAATAATCTTGCCCACGCCAATCAAGTCTAAAGAGCGTAAAGTCGGATCCAAGGTCGCAAACAGACGATTTGCAGAAAAAACATCTGAGCCAGTTAGAGCGTTAAATAAGGTTGATTTACCCGCATTGGTATAACCCACTAAAGAAACTGTCGGAATAGAACGCCTTGTTCTTGCTCGACGACTCTGAGCTCTTCTGCTCTTAACTTTATCCAAGCGTGTTTTTAAAAGTTGAATACGGTCACGAATTAAACGTCGATCCGACTCGAGCTGGGTCTCTCCTGGCCCTCTTAAACCTATCCCCCCCTTTTGCCTCTCCAAATGCGTCCAACCTCTAACCAATCGAGTGGAAAGATGCTCTAGCTGTGCTAGTTCTACCTGTAATTTACCCTCAAACGTCCTGGCACGCTGGGCAAAAATATCAAGTATCAAACCTGTTCGAGACAACACCCGACATTTTAAGGCCTTCTCAACGTTGCGCTCTTGGGCGGGACTCAGTTCATGATTAAAAATAACTAAATCTGCTGCTTCTCCAGCGACAATAGCTTGCAACTCTTCTAACTTGCCTTTACCAATAAAATATTTGGGATCAGGCATTTTTCGCGAACCCAATAGATCGGCAACAGGTTCGGCACCTGCCGCCAACGTAAGCTCTTTAAATTCTTTTATATGGGAGGATTCATCTAGACGCGGAAAGGTAATATTAACCAAAACCGCCCTTTCACCTGCTTTTGGGCGCTCAAACAACCGACTGACTCCTGTGGAGTTTCAATTTAAATACAAAACTAAAATAAAAAATAGTCATTTAGCACAATTCCCTTTTATTAAAATCTAGGGACGAGCTACACAATTAAAAATAAAAAAGCTAAAGTTTGAAGGCATTATACATATTTCTACAAACTTTAGCTCAAATGATAGAACTATCAAAAATGAGGGCTTCAATTTCTGGTGAATGACTATGTATTGCCAGGGTTAAAATCATCTTCCTCTTGGTTGGGCATCGCAATTTTGCCACTAATATTTCTTGATGGCACAACTGTAGAAATGGCATGTTTATATACCATTTGACTGACGCTATTCTTAAGCAGAACTACAAATTGGTCAAACGACTCAACTTGCCCTTGAAGCTTAATTCCGTTTACTAAATATATTGCAACTGGCACCTTTTCTTTGCGTAAAGCATTTAAGAAAGGGTCTTGTAGTGATTGCCCCTTTGCCATGAAGCCTCTCCTTGTTGTTATTTTTAAATTTTGGCTTAGGAACGAGCTATACTCATCCCCTAATTGAGTCTCCCGTAAGATTTTTAACACTACACCAATCTTAAGAACACACCCTTAGTATATCTTACCATGCATATTTATAATAAAAAATGGTCACTTTTATGTACTATACCAGCAGATATTAACCTTATTTACGTCTAACGAGCACTAAGTGTTGTCTATCTCAGTTTCTCCCATAAATTCATATATACTCATTTGTTCGCCAACAATTTCCCCTAATTTTAGTTTTTTAGGGTAGCGAAATAGACTATTAAGAATAATACCGGACCATTCATTAAGGCTTCTATTATAAAAATCAATCTCTTGGTTTAAGATCATTTGAGTATTTTTAATTTGGTAGGTGGTAACGTATAAGTTTTTTAATTTTCTATAGTATTGCTTATCACCAGATAGCGTTGTGTTCTGCCATGTATACTGGGCTATTTTGGGTGTCAATACACTTACGGCTAAGTGCCGAGTAACAAAAACCTGATTTGTAGCCGCATTCATTAGTATCTCGTTACCCACAACGTCTTGAGGTAATGATTGATAATTTTGCATTAAGGTATTGAGTAATTTTTTTTCGTGGGGGGCCTTTTGCTGAATATACTTGATAATCTCAAGAAAAAAATCTTGCCGTCTTTCAAGACTAAAAGACAGGCTCGCCCAAGAGGCATCTATACGTTCATTCGCGACTTGTACTTTTGCTCGCCAACTACCAACAAACAAAACCAACATCAAAATAGCGAAAATAACACTTGCTACTATTTTTGCTTGCCGTTTTCTTTCTCTGGAAAACATATTTGTCATCATATTGGTCAGTATCACTTAGCGTGTATATAAATATATTAATAATAAACCTACATCTAAAGATAGGCAAAATAATATTTTAGTAATTAGTCAACTGGCAACCTTTTATCCCTTGAGCATAAACTTGATAACCGCTAATATGCCACGCAATTAATCAGCATCAAGTAAACTCCATGCCAGTTCAAAGTCATCACGCCCAGCACCAACCACAGACACAAACGACTACTTTCTTGTGTATTTCAGCTATATATATTTCAACACTTTGCGTAATGAACTTGCTTAATATTACCCGATTTATTTCTTTTGATATGAATATTGGCAGTACAACTCTCCTGTTTTCAATCCCCATTGGAATGTTACCTTACCCACTAACTTTTCTTTGTACCGATGTCGTCGCTGAATGTTACGGCAAAAAAGCTGCGAATAAATTGGTGACTACAGGCCTAATTGCCAATGTTTGGATGCTATTTTTACTTTGGTCACTTGGCTGGCTCCAGCCTCCAAACTCTGACCTGATAGTGCCAAATGATGACTCCAATTATGCTTTTTATTTTATACGCTTATTATCTATGACAGCCATTATCAGCTCTATGCTAGCGTATCTTGTTGCCCAATACCTAGATGTTTTTTTATTCCACACGTTAAAAAAATTAACAAAGAACAAACATTTATGGCTCAGGAATAATGTTTCAACCATGGTAAGCCAGCTTGTGGACACAGTGATTGTTTTAACTTGCACTTATTTTATGACAAAGCATATGGTCTGGGATCAACCTAACTCACCTGCAGCCTCTATTCAAATGGTGATTCTGACGAGTTATTTATTTAAGTGCGCAATTGCATTGCTAGATACGATTCCATGTTATTTCTTTGTGTGGTTGATCAGGCGGCAACAAAATAGTTAAGTATTTTCTATTATTTGTGAAACCGTAGTCAGGTTATGTTTGTCTTGAAAATCAAGGTTTTGAATATCAGCCCAACCCCTGAGCCAAGTTAATTGTCGCTTGGCAAGTTGTCGTGTTGCCACAATCGCTTTAAAACGCATTTCATCATAATCTATTTCATTTTGTAAATAAGACCATACTTGCCTATAACCGACTGAGCGCATACTTGGCAAATTTTCATGCAGTTTATATTTATTTCTCAAGCCAATGACTTCGTCCACCAAGCCCTCAGCTAACATTTGATCAAAGCGCCTTTCTATGCGCTGATGCAAAACCAATCGCTCTGCCTCAGCAGGAATCAAGGCAAAACTCTTAAACTTAAATAATGGCTTTGCTGTAGTGTCGGATTTACTTTGGGACAAATGCCATGACATAGGTTTTTGGGTTAAAGAATAAACTTCTAGTGCTCTTTGAACCCTTTGCTTGTCGTTTGGATCTAAGCGCTGAGCCGTAATGGGATCGACTGCTTGTAGCTTTTCATACATTTTTGGCCAGCCAATTTGATGCGCTAAATCTTCTAACTCTTTGCGTACAGCAGGGTCAGAATGAGGCAAGTCATGCAATCCTTCTATTAGCGCCTTAAAATATAACATCGTGCCACCCACCAAAAGCGGTATGTTGCCACGCTGAAAAATATCCTCGATTAAGTGCCTCGTTTGCTTAACAAATTCTGCTGCACTATATGCTTGGTCAGGAGATAGTATATTAATAAGATGGTGAGGGTAGTCTTTAAGTTGCTCTACACTCAGCTTCCCAGAACCAATATTTAGATCAGCATAAATTTGTGTTGAATCTACACTTATTAGCTCTATAGGCAAGCTTTGACTTAACTGAATGCCTAACTCTGTCTTGCCGGAGGCCGTTGGCCCCATTAAACAAAATACTGTGCTACACAATGGATTATACTTATTCTAAATATTCTGAGACATATAAAGTGAGTATGCTAGCGAACAGAGCTTTTAAAATCAAGCATTAACACTGTAAATCGCCCCAGCTAAAAGCAAGGTTATGATAAATAATGACAAATAATACAAAAGACATAATAGAACAAGCAAATAAACTCTTTAAAAAAAGGCACTACCAACAAGTTATCGATCTCTTGCTGCCTGTTATACCTAAAATGAAAAGTGGCAATACAAAACGGATTTTAACTACCGTTTTAGCAAAATCCTATTATAAAAATGAAAATACCGATATTGCGCTAGAATATTTTGTCCAGCTAATAGCAGAGCACCCCAAAGAATCTCAATATTTTTATTTGGCTGGAATTTGCGAGATGTCCCTAAACCACCATCCACAAGCTCAATCATATTTCAAGCGATGTTTGGCGCTCAATCCGGGACAATCAAACTGCCAGCTCAATATCGCCGCCTCCTATAGACATACCAATCAGCCAGAACAGGCCATACCTTATTATAATGAATTACGACATAACCCAGATTATGCATCGCGTGCTTTCAGAAACTTAGCCATGTGTCAAAAGTATGATTCTCTAGATCAACCTGATATCAAAGCGATATTCGAATTATTACAAGAAGGGGAGTTAACATCTGAACAACGATCACATCTCTATTTTGCACTAGGCAAAATATATAAAGATTGTAATATGCACTCATATGCTTTTGAGTCATATACTTATGGCAACCAGCTTAAAAATAAATCCCATGCATTCAACCACACAGATTACTCAAAAAAAATAGATAATCTGAAAAAAATTTTTTCAGATATAACCTATCCGAAACCCAAACAAAAAAGCGAATCAGCGCTCACATTTATCATTGGGATACCCAGGGGCGGCAAAACATTACTCGAAAAAACTTTATTACTTTCTAATCAAGCTTTTGCATTAGAAGAATTTGCCGCTTTAGATAAATTAGTATATCAATACACAAACAATAAACCTTTTCAGTTCTCTTCTGAGCTACAAAGCCATATACAATCAAAAAAATTTGGTAAAAAATTATACCAAGATTTTATCGGAAAAATTCAGCAACGAACCCAAGAAAACTTTCAGGCTTATGTTGATACAACCCCGTGTAATTTCCGCTATATGGGCTACATCCTATTAATGTGTCCCAATGCCAAGTTTATTCACACTTATAGAAACCCTTTAGACCATATTTTTGTCGCTTATACCAAGTATTTTGCCTCGGGCAATTTTTGGGCCTTTAACATAGAAAATATTGTGCATTATTACTGTGAATATAGAAGAATCATGGCATTCTGGGAAAAGAGCCTACCCACGAAAATTAAAACCATTATTTATGAAGATTTAATTAAAAACCCAGAACCCATTGCACGAGCGTTATTTGAGTTCGTAGGAATAGAGGTGCCAAATAATTTATCTGTAGCCCTCAACACATTAAATATTCATGATAAAGAAATCAACATTCATCAGCAGTATCCAGAATTTATGGAAGCAATTGCGCCGTTTATGGCACAACTGCAACCCTATATGCCCAAATAAGCTATTTACTTTTCCCAAGACCAAATCCATTAGGACGCGGCATTTCTTTCATATCGGATATTTTTTCAAGCTCGTCTGCAGTTAGCGGTACTTGCTGCGCATCTGCATTTTCTTGTGCTTCAGAGAACAACTTTAACGCTTCAGAGATCCCGAGAGGCAAATAGGCTTTCATTGCCGTATTATGCCTAAATAACGAATGGGTCATGCTCGTTTCTTCGGGTGGACTTTGCTTTAACATTGTCGCCAACTTACTGAGATCAGCTTGTCCTAATCCGACAAGGTCCATCTCAGGAAATCTTGAACTATCCGTTAGCCCCTGCTTTGCTAGCATACCCTTTCTACGATCTTGCAATAAACGCCAATCAACCCTTAACCGCAAAAATTGCATGCCTGCTCTCATTTCATCGGACAACCAACTTTGTGTTTGAGACATAGGTGTTAGCTTAGCTATTAGTGTTTGATAAAGGTCTGAATCCATAATCTCTTTTAGCTTCTGCTGAACTGGCCGCAATGCTTCATCAAACTGGAGATGTGTCGGAATAGGGAGTCCTTCCGCAACCATATGAATATTGTATGACTCTAGCTCTAACCATTCTTGCGAACACAATAATATTTGACGTATATCCTGCGCAACGTTTCTGGCTCTATTTTGCCATGCTGCATCCATCCCGCCATTAAGCCATTGTTGAAAATTCCAGTAAGGTTTATCAATAAAATGAAACTTTAATCCTGGAGAATAACTAGCGACACTGGAAAGTCCAAGTTTCTGAGCATTCTTTATAAGCTCTTCCGATGACTGCTGAATATTTCTATCCACGACTAGACCAATAGCATAATTGATATACAACGAATCTGCTACCGCTCTTATCTGTAGCGCTTCATTTCTACTATCTAAAAATTTATGTGTGAGATTTAAAAACTGTCGTGTTTGTATTATTAAACTTTGTAATTCTGATCTTTCAATCCCCATGGTACATCCTTATATTTTTATTATTTTATTCATTGAGGGTCAGCTAGATTTCTTGACTATGAGCTGTTTTTTTCAACACTCAAAGATCTGGTGTTATCATAATTCACTTAGAATATGACTGCAATGAAGAGACCTGTTCTTTATGAACCCTCAACCAGGGGCCTAATTTTCCTGTGCTGACCCATAGTTTGATCATCTGAGTCAGTACAGTTTTTGGGATTTTTTCTAAACTCGATAAGTTTGCCAGCACATAGATATCAGCACTCTTTTCAGCAGTCTCTAATACGGAAATATTTCGAGGCGTCATAAAAAAGGGTATATGGGTTACCACAACCGAGTCAGTATATAATTGAAATGCAAACCCCATTTTTTCCAAGCAAGCCACTTCAGAGGTAAATATACTAGGGATATATTTAAATACATGTGGAATCAATAACGGCACTTGTAGATCATGACTTTCAGCCTGATTGACATATTGCTCTAATAGCCTGGTAGCTGCCCGCGCCAAGTCTACAATCACCAAGTCATTTGATAATTCAACTAAAAAATAACGCTGCAATGACTCTATTGGCGCCTCTTCTTTTTGATATAGCAACTCAGGCATGGGTTTGTGTGAATATTGCGGGCTATTTCTTTGTTTTGGAAATGCGGTTGGGGCACTTTGGGTTGATAAACCAATAGAGGATCTTGCAACAGACCGTTCTTCAGGCCAAAATATCTCACCTGTTTCTTTAGAGATTTCTTCTCCTCCATCAAAAACCCGCACCGTCTCATTGGGACTTCGATGCGCCAACAAAACATCTTTAATACACTTTTCAATAAAATCATGCACTGTGGTTGCTTGCTGAAAACGCACCTCATGCTTAGTCGGGTGCACATTGACATCAACACAATCAGCTGCAACATCTAAAAATAATATATAACTAGGATACTGTCCTTCGAGCCCAGATAAATTTTGTTGAAAAGCCTGTTTTATCGCATGCGAAATTAGTTTGTCTTTTACCGCTCGATGATTTAAGAAAAAATATTGTTGATCTGCATATCGTCTGGCCGCAGGCAAAAGACCGACCCAGCCTTTTAAAGTCATATTATCGTAAGGTACTTCTATATAATGTGAGTTTTCTAAAAATTCCGCATTACAAATAGATTTAATACGTCCCGTCATATTTTTTAAAGTATCAACTTTAACAAATGACTTATGCCTTTTACCATTATGTTTAATGACAAATCCAATATCAGGATGACTTAAGACGAACTTTTTAAATACATCGTAAAGATGGTGCCATTCTGTTTTGGCACTTTTTAAAAACTTACGTCTGGCAGGTACATTGAAAAATAAATCTCGTAATTCAATGCTAGTCCCAATGGGATGTGAACATGAGCTTAGCTCATCTGTGCTCTCTTGTTCTGGTACACTATAGCCAATATTCAGTGTCCAGGCTTGCTGAGCCCCTTTAGCATGTGAAGATATTTTCATCTTGGCGATACTACTCATACTGGCTAATGCTTCCCCACGAAATCCTAGCGTCCCAATGGAAAACAAATCTTTCGTTTGCTGGATCTTGCTTGTCGCGTGCCGTAAAACTGCCAGCGCTAAATCTTCTTTGACAATACCACAACCATTATCTCTTACACGAATGAGTCCCATTCCCCCATTATCAATGTCCACTTCAATATGAGAAGCCCCTGCATCGATGCTATTTTCAATGAGCTCTTTTAAAACAGAGGCTGGACGCTCAATCACTTCGCCTGCGGCTATCTGGTTCGCGACATGCTTAGGCAACGTTTTAATACGATTTGAATGAGACATATTTTTGATAACTTCTTTATTTGGATGGTAATTGTAATACTTGCCCAATACGAATAATATCGGATTTTAATTTATTTTCTGATTTGATAGCTTCCACAGTTGTTTTATATTGTAATGCTAACTGCTCTAATGAATCCCCACTGCGCACTTTATGCGTTTGAACAAATGAGGGCGCAGGTAAATATTGATGTATTGGGTGCCCTTTAGAGCTGACATATCCTTTAATCCCCTCTAACATAGCTTGCGCTAGCTTTTCTTTATGAAAAGGCTTAGATAAATTGCGCTCCCCTTGGGGGTTAGAAATAAAACCCAACTCCACTAAGATAGAGGGAATATCGGGAGACTTTAAAACGACAAACCCAGCTTGTTGCACCTTTTTCTTATGTAAATTTGTCACTTTGGCTAAACTCGCTAACACTTCGTTCCCCAAATCATAGCTTGCTGCTTTACTGGCTGACTGAGATAAATCTAATAGTACTTGGGCTAATATATCTCCTTTACCATCCAAGCTAACACCACCAATTAAATCAGCTCGATTTTCACTCTCTGCTAACCAACGTGCCGCCTCACTACTTTCTCCTTTTTCAGACAAAATATAAACCGATGCGCCAGTGGCTTTGGGATCTTTGAACGAATCTGCATGTACAGAAACAAACAAATCCGCACCTTGTCTACGCGCATAAGAAATTCGATCTCGCAACTTGATGTAGTAATCCCCTTTTCGAACTAAAAAAGCTCTCATGCCTGGGGTCTGATTCACTTTCTGCTCTAAAATCTTGGCCACACTAAAAACAATATCTTTTTCACGCGTTTTATATTTTTTTCCAATAGCGCCTGGATCTTCGCCGCCATGCCCTGGATCAATTGCCACTAAATAATCTCGATTTCTAAAACCACCGCTCGTCGTATCCAGTTGTGAGACCACATCTGCTTTTCTAGACTTAAAGGGTAGATCTACAACCAATCGATGTCCATACGTTTGGTTTGGTGCCAAAACAAATGTTTTAGGTTTTACAGCATCATTCAAATCTAAGACTATCCTAAGATCATTTTTATTTCGCAGGCCATAGCGCAACTTCTTGATATTAGAATGTGTGAGTGATGGTTTTTTATCTGCAGACCACTTAGCCTCATGCAAATCAATGACCACACGATTAGGATTTTTTAGGGTAAAAACTTTATAGTTCGGAGTACCTGAAATATCAAAAACAACACGAATGCTATCAGGTGAATCCCACACCCGCGCATCATGTATCTCTGTTTTTGCATTTAAAATGCTGATATATCCCAATAATAGAATATAACTAAAAACTAAGATGCTTGTTTTAAGATAACCCTTGTACAATATCTTGACCTATGTTGCTGGTTGGTTTCAGTGTAACAATACGAAGCTCATTCTCAAATGCAATGCCAACATCTATATCAGGAATAAATAAAGCCGCTTTATCTTTAATTGGCCATTCAACTAAAAAATAAGCATCATCATCAATCAAATCTCTCAGTCCTATCTCTTCTAATGCGGCCGGCTCCGATACGCGATATAAATCTAGGTGATAAATATCCACATTATCCAAATTATAAGGCTCTATTAAAGTATAGGTCGGAGATTTCACATGGCCAGTATAGGGCACCGATCTTAAAAAACCTCTCACGAATGTCGTCTTACCCGCCCCCAAACTACCTTGCAAAAATATAACGGCTCGCCGGTGCGCGCTAGACTTTAAGCTTTGATAAAGCTGGGCTGCCAAATTTTGCATTTGAATTTCTGTCTCAACTTTGATTCTAAGCTCTGTCATTTTGCAACGCCACCTGTTTGAGTGTAGGAAGGCTCTTGGTTGCTGGGATTTAACAAAGAACGAATATGCAATAGTAAATCACTGGCCAGCATGCCCCGTGGTCCAAAAGTCTGCTCCAACCACCCTGCCTCACGGTGCACACTCACCCCTAACTGCGCAGCATGGCTAGTGGTTAGCCCTTGTCCTAAAAGGCCACCAATTAATCCTGCCAAAATATCACCTGTGCCACCTGTCGCTAATGCTGGCACTTTACCCTCTACTACAAACATAACGCCCTCTGCATCTAAAATAATAGTGCTGGCACCTTTTAGTACAATAGTACCGCCATATTTATTTTGTAATGCTTGTACGGTCTGAACACGATTTGATTCACAGTGCGCAATGGACTGATTTAATAAGCGTGCAGCCTCGCCCGGATGTGGCGTTAATATCCAATTTTTTCGTTTTTCGGGCGCTTTGGCTAACAAATTCAAAGCATCTGCATCTACAACCATAGGTATCTCTCGTTTTAGAGCCATCTCTAGACATTGTCTCGACCACGCAGTTTGTCCCAACCCGGGCCCAACCACCAACGCATCTGCTTGAGTTATGACTGAAGATAAGCTGTTGGGATCCTCTGGGGCGTAACACATTAACTCCGCTGTGCCTCGCGCCATTAAGGCAATGCTTTCAGGTGCGACACAAGTTGAAACCAATCCTGCCCCTGCTCTGAGCGCCGCCTCTCCCGATAAACAAACGGCACCACAGTGATGGGCAAGACCACCGCCCATAATCATCACTCGGCCATTCTGCCCCTTATGCTGGGTGTACTGAATCTGGGGTAAAATTTGCAATACATCAGGATAAGAAATTAATTGTGCAATAGATTTTACCTCTTGATATGCTTTGGCTGGCACATTCAGTGTATCCAGCGCCAGCTCCCCCACGTAATCTAGTGCGGCACCTATCAACAACCCTATTTTTAAGCCTATAAAACTAACGGTGGCATCAGCTTTGACTGCAGAACCAAGCACGGCCCCAGTATTACCATCAATACCTGTTGGAATATCAACGGCACACACAGGAATATTTATCTGATTAATCTTGGTTATAACTGAGAGTACACTTTCATGAAGCGGGGCCTGTATCCCGGTTCCCAACATCGCATCCACAATTAAATCCACAGTTTCAATGCCAGTATGAAAAGTATTAATATCTGACACTATCCCTGCACTTGCCTCAAAATCATTTCGAGCTTGTTGCGCTGTTTTGGTAGAGGGTTGTTTATTGGCTATTGCGTAGACTTTGACACTTATTCCCTGCTTTTTTAATAATCTAGCAATGACATAGCCATCACCACCATTATTGCCACTCCCACAAACAATAGCGATGGTTTTGACATCAGGCCATTTTTTCAAGACAAACTGCAGTACCGCCTGCCCTGCCAAGCACATCAAATCGTACCCTGGCGTATTGTATTTGTGAATAGCCAAATTATCTATTTGTTTAACACTATCGGAAGTGTATAGCGGTGAGGTATATAGTGCTTGTGGCAAAATAGGCACCTTAGTTTTCTGAGTGGTCAGATTCAAGTTTGAAAAAATGTTCACGATAATACCGCAGCTCTTCTATAGACTCTACAATATCATCCATAGCCAAATGTGCGCCTTTTTTCAGGAACCCTTTGGCAACATCAGGCGCCCAAATCTTTGCCAGCTCTTTTACTGAGCTGACATCCAAATTGCGATAATGGAAAAAACCTTCTAATTTTGGCATCCATGTATACAGAAAACGGCGATCCTGACAAATTGTATTACCACACATGGGTGAAACGCCGGGTTTCACATGCTGCTGCAAAAATTCTAGCGTTTGTGCTTCAGCTTGCTCTAAACTAATTTTGCTATCTTGAATTCTTTTAACCAAACCAGATTTAGTATGTTGGGTCTGACACCATTCCCCCATTTTGGCTAAAACATCATCAGGTTGATAGATAGCGATGCTAGGGCCCTGTGCAACAACCTCAAGGTTGCCGTCTGTCACAATACAAGCAATTTCAATAATATGGTCATTTTGTGGATCTAACCCAGTCATTTCTAAATCAATCCAGATTAATCTTTCTTGCTTCACATTCATTTAGTTTCCTAATTTTAAAAATATTTTTATTGGTTAGCTCACTTTATTCCCATTTGTAAGGCTAAATTGAGTATAATGCGCTTAACCCTATAATATTGAATAATACTGAAGTATGTCTAAGCATCCAACAATACCTGATACTAATACTGATAATACACAAGAAGGCCTGCTCATAGCTCACTTTGGGCAATATCTGATTGTAGAAGATCAACAAGGTGTGTTCCATAATTGTGCGGCCCGAAAAAAGTTAGGCAGCCTAGTTACAGGTGATCGCGTTTTATGGCAATCACTTCCCGACAACGCAGGGGTTATCACTGCTCTACTCCCCAGAAAATCTGTTATTACCCGCTTCAACAAAAAACTAAAACAAAAGCCTATTATAGCCAATGTTGAACAACTGATTATTGTTGTTGGGCTAAAACCTAGTATCAGCCAAACCACGATAGACCGATATCTAATCATTGCTGAATATTTTAATTTAAAACCAATCTTGGTCGTTAACAAGTGGGATCTCGCAAAAGAGCCAGAGTTCACAGCCAACCTAGATTATATTAATCAATATCAATCAGTTGTAGACTCTATCGTCCATGTCAGCACAAAAAGTGGTTTTGGATTGGATGATTTACTTTTGTCCATGCAAAACAAAACAACCTTATTTGCTGGGCAATCTGGCGTTGGAAAATCCTCACTAATTAGCCACTTTATTCCCAATCTCAAATTACAAACAAATGAGTTATCTAAAAATGGCAACTTAGGCAAACATACAACCAGTGCATCACAATTATATCACTTGCCTGAAGGGGGAGATGTTATTGACTCTCCGGGCATTAGGCAGTTTTATTTAACACACTTAGATAAAGCCGCAATTCAAGAGGGCTTTCCAGAGTTTAAATCTTTCACTGAGCAATGCCAGTTTAGAAATTGCCAGCATTTACACGAGCCCGTATGTGGCATCCATCAAGCAATAGAAAAAGGCTTGGTTCAACAATTTAGATTAGATAACTTCCATGCCCTACTTGCAGAGCATGAAGAAGAAAATAGGTAGTAGGAAGCGTCTAACAATAATTTTTAGGTTTCCCAACTTATCATGGCTGTCCTGATAGTTTTAGGTTTCCCAACTTATCATGGCTGTCCTGATAGTTTTTCCGATGAACAAAGTGAATCAGGTTCCCTCTCCCAATACTGGGAGAGGATGGTTTGCTAAGCGGAAGCGCAGTAAACCGGGTGAGGGTTACTGGTTAACCCACTAATTAAATCAACCCTCACCAGGGCTTTGCCCGTCCTCTCCCATTATTGGGAGAGGAGTCAATTCTCTTCGTTCATAATGAAAACATAATTAATTTGGTTTTATCTTTAGGTTTCCCAACTTATCATGGCTGTCGCGTTAGTTCAGATTACTTACCTTGTCAGGGGTAACTTGCCAAGGGTGCCCAGTAATCTTTTAGAATCCACCAAAGTACAAATTAGCAGCTACGTAACCTAATGCAAAAGCGCCTGTTTGAGCGAGAGGAACAGAAACTTTTTGAAAACCTTGTGGATTCTTAGGTAGATGAGGGGCTAGGAGATAGGAACTGGCATAACTGGCAAGGCCGGTCCATTGGGATTGAGACAACTGAACATTGTCAAACCAACTTTCTTTTTGTGGCTGCACCTGCTCTTCACCAGCACCAGTGACACAAGATATTTCATTCAAGGCTAATAATCTCACAACTTTTTCCTCTAATTTATTTAGTTTGTTACTTAGATATGTCGAAACATACAGGTGATTTAGTTGAATGTCAAATAAATAGCTATAACTTACCTAATAAAGTGTAGCCTCACCTTTTAAGTAATTTATTTCAGGGCCGTGCCCGTTTGTTTATGTTTCTCAACTTATCAGGGGCATCCTCTTAATTCTGAATATTTATCTTGGATGTCTCGCTAATTTTTTATAAAATAGCCTAACTAGTAGTTCTAGGTTATTTGGATAATTAATACATGAAGCGCCCTTTTGAAGTATCTCGCCAATATTTTGTGCCACAACATGGCTTGTCTTGCCTAGCAGGTTACCTGGCTAGCTCGCAAATTTCATGGCTGAAAAACTTTCTGATTAAATATTTTATCAACCACTATGCGGTGAACATGGCTGAAGCGATTGAAAGCGATCCATTTGCCTACAAAAGTTTTAACGACTTCTTTACTCGGACATTAAAAAAAAATGCAAGAACCATCGAGTCCGATCCACTAACCATCGTATCGCCCGCGGATGGTACTTTGTACCAACAGGGTAAAATTGAGAACAGCACTTTATTAAAAGCAAAAAATCAAACCTACAATGTCAATTCATTATTAGGCTATAAAGATGAACATAGCCAAAATTTTGAAAATGGATATTATCATTGCATTTATCTAGCACCACATAACTATCATCGTGTACACATGCCTGCCGATGGTAAACTACTCAAAATGCGTTATGTGCCTGGGCGCTTGTTTTCGGTAAATAAGACAACTGCGGAACATGTAGATCAACTGTTTGCCCGAAACGAACGTTTGGTATGCTTCTTTGAAGGACCTATGGGCAAGTTTGTGGTGGTATTAGTGGGCGCCATGATTGTCAGTGGTATTTCAACCCCTTGGGCAGGCAAAGTTGCCCCAATGAATCAACGAAAAATTACAGAAGTCGATTATACAAATAATCCTATTTTCTTAAAAAAAGGCGAAGAAATGGGATGCTTCTCTTTAGGCTCAACCGCGATTACTTTATTTGATCGTGAAGTTATGCCAGATGAACGCTTAGAAGCTGATAAAGAAGTATGGATGGGCGAAAGCTTAGGCCGTTATTAAAATACAAATAAGGGGGCTTAAACATGCTCCCAACCAAAACTCAACACTTCTTTAATATGTCCAGCTCCCAGCTTGATCATCAATAATCTATCAACCCCCAAGGCAACGCCACTCATCACACCTAAACCAGACTCTAAAGCTGAAATGAGTTTGTTGTCGATGGGCAATTCTGGCAAGTTATTTGTTTGCCGAACTTGATTGCAATGAATAAAGCGCTTCTTTTGTTCCGTCGCATCAGTCAATTCAAAATAACCATTAGCTAACTCGTATCCTTGATAATAAACTTCAAAACGAGCAGCCACTTCACCATGCTCATCATGAGGCACTAATTTTGAAAGTTGTGCACAAGCCTTTGGAAAGTTTTTCACCACAATCAACTCATTTGGATTAAATTGGCTTTCTATTGCATACATGAAAATCCATTCCAACCAACCAACAGCATCTAAATCTGGTAAGTTGTCTCCCCCGATCTTGCGGGATTTGGTATAGTCTGCTAGTTGTGCTTGGGTTGCCGTATGCGGATTGATACCTAAATCAGAAAATAAATCGGCATAATCCAAAATAGTCGGCTTGGGCGTGTCTAAAATATTAGCCATTAAATCTGACACTTCAGTGATTAACTGCAAGTGATCCCATTCAGGTCTATACCACTCCAAAATAGTAAATTCGGGGTTATGATTTGGCCCATACTCTTCTTGCCTAAACGCTTTGCCTAGATAATAAATTGCACCCAGCCCATTATGCGTATGCGTCGCTAACAACCGCTTCATGGCAAATTCGGGAGAGGTTTGTAAAAAATAATCTTTCCTTGTTTGGTCTTGGCTCTTAAACGCTGCAATAAAGGGGTCATTGTTAACCCCCTGCATTAAAAGTGGCGTATCGACTTCAAGCACCTGACGACCTGAGAAAAAATCTCGAATGTCTTTTAATAACTTCGCGCGTGCTCTTAGAGCCTGAACTGTAGAGTCTGATTGCCAATTCATTCTTTGGCTCTAGAAACATACTCCCCAGTACGTGTGTCTACTTTGATCAGCTCGCCAATTTGTATGAATAGTGGCACCCGAACTTGGGCCCCAGTTTCCATTTCCGCCGCTTTACTACCGCCACCTGAGGTGTCTCCTTTTAGACCAGGATCGGTATCTTTCACAGCCAAACTAACAAAAGTAGGCGGCTCAATCAGTAATGGAGAACCATTCCACAGCGTGACCGTACACATATCTTGCTCTTTCAGCCATTTGACGCTTTCACTGGCAACTTGTGCATCTACCTCATGCTGCTCAAAACTTTCTGGATCCATAAAGTGCCACACAGTGCCATCTGTATAGAGATATTGCATTTCGGTATCGATTACATCGGCGGCTTCCACAGATTCACCCGATTTAAAAGTTTTCTCTAGTACCCGCCCTGTTTTTAAGTTACGATACTTAACACGGCTAAAAGCCTGACCTTTTCCGGGCTTCACGAAGGTATTTTCAACGATATTGCACGGATCACCATCTAACATGATTTTGAGACCACTGCGAAATTCATTTGTACTGACTGTTGCCATATTCCATCCTATGTTGAGATGTAAATCATAATCATAAAGTTTAAGTGCCATGAGTATAACGCAAAGCCCCAAAACTGAACAGTCAGAGCCTTGGCAACAAGCCCTAAAAAACTTAATTCGCTGTCCTAAGCAACTACTCCAACACTTAGATCTTTCGCTTAAGGATATACCCTGGCAAATTGACCCGCAATTTCCATTACGCGTCAGCTTAAGCTTCGCCAATAAAATACAAAAATCCGCCCCATATGACCCATTGCTACGGCAAGTGCTCAGCACCAAATCAGAAAGTTTGTTTTCCGACAAATTTGTTACCGATCCACTTCAAGAAGCGACAAAAAATCCGATTCCCGGCTTATTGCACAAATTTTCTAATCGAGTTTTGCTGACAGTCACTCAAGCTTGCCCTGTACATTGCCGATACTGTTTTAGGCGGCATTTCCCTTACTCTGAAAATAAACTTAATAAGGCGCATTGGCCCCAAATCAAACGCTATTTACAGGAGCATAAAAATATTCATGAGGTGGTGTTAAGTGGCGGCGATCCGTTAATGTTAACCGACGCACATCTTGCCAATTTAATGGGCTTACTGGAAGAGATTCCACATATTCAAATTATTCGCTTTCATACACGTATGCCGGTGATGATTCCAGAACGCATTAGTCCGAACCTAATTAAAATATTGCAACAAAGCACAAAAAAAATTGTATTGGTATATCATATAAATCATGCAAATGAGCTATGTGAAGATATTAAGGCAGGTGTGGCGAAGCTCAAAAATATTGGTTGTACTGTCTTGAATCAGAATGTCTTACTCAAAGGCGTGAATGATAATATTACTGACTTAACCAAATTATGTTGGTCATTATTTCAAGCGGATATTTTGCCTTACTATATACACTTATTAGATTCGGTTGCAGGCGCACAGCATTTTGATGTGCCATTAGAGCAAGCACTGAAGCTAGAACAAGCCTTGATGGCAGAGCTGCCTGGCTATTGCGTACCCAAATTTGTCAAAGAAATTCCCGGCAAGCCATCTAAAATATTAATTAAACAGCTTGCAAGAAAAAATTAGCTTAATGTAATTTCGACTTCACGCCTGTTTCAAGGACATATGCATCATGAGCCGTTAAAGCATCTGCTAAATCAGGAATGCTATCAGGATAATCACTTTTTATAGTGCTAATCATAGAGCTCAACATATCTCTGTGTTCAAGACCCAAAATACGAATCAATCCTTCAACGTCTTCTCGATGCAAAAGGTTAGGCTTATCACTATTAATATCACTTCTCAAGGTACCAGGAGAACCAGATTGGAAGCTGTTGGCATGAAATGCACTGCTCAATTTTCTATACAAACCATTTCGCATTTCATTATCTGTCACAGTAGAATGATTTTTCCAAAAATAATATTTTACCAGTGATTTCAACGTGCCTTCTAACGCATCTCTATCATTGTCTGACAGTGGTCCATCCATACCTTCATATTTTTTCATGATATTACGAAAGTGTTTAGTAAAATCTGCAAAGGCTGTTGTTTTACCAACCTCAGAACCTTCTAAATCACAATAAGTCGCTAAGTCTTTATAACGATCTGATACCTCAAGGGTAGCCGTAACAGGTTCTGAAACCTGAGTAGAACGATAATATAAATATATTCCCGCGGTCATCGCTAAGCCTAAACCCACTAACGCTAATTTACCATATTCAGCCGTAATATCTGATGGTATAATAGGATCGCCTGATTGTGATAGTGTTTGATCCGCTAGACGTAAAGCTTCTTCTAATTTAAACTTATTCTCGCATGCCTCTAGCATTACAACAGGATTATTAAAATGTTTGGCATATTCTGCACAAGCCTCACCCACTGTCGCACCAGCTTCTCTTGCTTGATTCAATCCAGTTAAAGCTTCTTGGTACATAGAGCTTGCGGTAGGCGGCGGTGTATACAGCCCAAATCCTTCTGATAATCCCCAAAAAACAGTGCTCGCTAATTCACCAACTTGTTCAAATATGCGCCATATACTCATAAAAATACCAAACCTTAAAACTGGTTAATAAATATTGTTAATTAGCTCAACATTATAAAGCGCTTCATTATGAAATTGTAAGCCGCCTGACTATACTGTGAGATAGGTGGTTCTTCTGCGAGATGAGCTGAGATTATTTTTACTGCATCTACACATAAATTTAACTTTTTTAAGTGTTTTGCCGATATGCTCAATATATTAGGACTCAACTCTCAATTTGAAGTTTAAGGCTGTTATGGGTTATCGAATAGGTCATTTAGGGCTCATTATCCCTGAAGCAACAACAGACTCAAGTCAAACTATTGATTTGGTGCAAGCAAAGGTTTGGCGCGATTCTTTGCATATACAAGATTTAAAAGCCAGCGTTCAATCAACAAATCAATTTCTAAAGAGTTTAGCGCAAGCACAGATACCCACATCCCAAAGATTAGAGATCTTAAACTTAACTCGTCCCATTGTTAGTTTTCTGTGTAGTACGATTGAAGGACTCAATCAAAAACACCCAATCAACGCTGAATCACAAGTCCAAGTTTTCCAAATAAAATTATCATTACAATTAGAATTATTTAATCAGTTTAAATTTTCCCTAGAACAAGCATTTAACGACCAGCTGACAAACAAATCGCTGCTGGCAAACCTAATTTTTGCCTGTTTACAGCAAAGCTGTAAACTTTTATTTTTTTGCTTTCAAGCACATCAGCCTGTGCCAAAATTTATTTGGCTGGAAACTCATAAATTATACGAATTGAGTGAAAAAGAAGGCTTCGGCAATCAAAATATGGAACCCATTCCCTATACCCATTCGCAATTTAAAAACTGTGAAGACTTATACAAACATATATTGATTTTTTCATTGACAAACCCATTACGCTTTCAAAAAGAAGAAATGTTAAAATTATATTATGCTATTGAAGCTTGGGCCCCTCTCCTTAAGCTACAGACGGCCACTCGTACGCCCCCCGCTTTATTTAAAGTTGACTTGTCGCAAGATGCGCCACCTCACTATACGGCACTGGATAATAACTCCGGTCAAAGCATATACTACTTGGACTTTGATAATATAATAAAGCGTATTGATATTTTATTAGCCCATACAGAAAATCCTGAAAAAAGGATCATACCGCCACTCGCGCCTCATGAGTCGACTCTTTGTCCAGATATCTTGCATACTTTATCTCACATATGGAAGCATTATGGACAAAGAAGCGTTCAAAGAATGAGTATGACTGGCGTCCGTACCGTTGCCGTGGGATTAAGAGCGATACATTGGCTGACAACCGAAGTACAAAAAGAAAGTGAGAAAAAACGCGATCTCAAAAAACAATCCTCCTCAAAAAATCATATAGAAGATGATATAGATGATGATATAGAAGAAATTATTTTAGATGCTTTTTCATTACCGCAAGATTTACAAGAACAACAGTTAACGAAAGCAACACCCAGCACAATACAATGTGACATTATTGATAGAAGTGAAAATGGCTATTGTTTGAAATGGGAATATAAGCACGGCCATCAGCTCAAAACGAATGAATTAATTGGCGTACTACAAGATGGTGATCCTGAAAATATTACTTGGAAAATTGCCATCGTAAGGTGGGTAAAAGAAACAGACGCCACACATAAACTGATTGGTCTTGAAACGCTAGCACGCCAAGTGTCCCCCATTTACTTACAACCTCGAGAAAAACAAAAAACACAAACAAATGCGCTGTTTGTTTCAGACATTTTAAATAAAAACATCCCATTCATGATTATTACACCAAAATTAATTTATGCTGCCGAGGATAGTTTAGAGGTCGTTGCGCTAGAGCAAAATTACGAAGCTCGCTTAATACAGGATTTAGAATTATCGCCTTTATATGCCATATGGGAAGCAGAAATAGACGGTGCAATATCTTCTGCTTTAGAATCGACACAAAACACGCCCCACATGACCATTTCAAAACCTGATAGTCATTAACTGTATACATTAATAGGTGCATGCACATCAAACATCAATGACTTTAGGAATAGTTTGCGCTAGACTGAATATTAAAGATTAAGAAATGAGAGAGATACCTATGGGAAGCTCCGGCCCAAAGCAAGATCCTGAACCAGATCCATATCAAATAAGCCCTGAGATCTCACAACAGATGAGCACAATCGTCCAAAAACTGGGAACCGTATTTAAAAGTGTTGATTCTATTGAAATTCTAAATGATTTGAACAGGGCAATTGCTAGCACCCCCCCTGCTGTGGCACCACACTTAAAAGAGCACCTGAAAAGTACCAAAGATGAAGGCTCTGCCTTGGACAACTTTATTCGTAAAACTTATGGTGATAAAGCCACGGAATATCCCGGCTTTCAAATACAGGTTGCCGCTAAAATGGCTTATGTGGCCAATTTGTCTCTACGGGCACTCATGAAATCAGAGCAATCGGGCTCTAACCCAGATATAGAAGGGCATCTACAACGTCTGCTCGCCATGCAAGGCATTCGAGATGAATTATCGGGGGACATCATGTTTGGCTTACAGGATTTTCCCAAAGATATAAGAGAACGGCTAAAAGCGGAGCCCCAAGGTAAAAATCCCGAGGGGAAAAATGAATTTAATGCTTATTGCGAGTTTTTAGGTTCTGACTCAAAATCCGCCTTAAAAGAGGCCATAGACATTCAAAAAATAAAGTCTCCAGAGGAAAGAAAATCAGAACTATCTGGAAAATATAAGGAACATCAACCGACAAGGCAAAAATTGGGTTGAATTTTTGCCTTTCTAATTTGCAAGAAAACCTTACTTTTCTTTTATACTCAGGGCAATCGCGGTTTGATAGCCCTTAGGTAATTTAACCCCAGATTTGCCCCGCTCCATTAAATAGTGATCTAGCTCTCTAGGCTTGAGTTTTAATTTACGGCTCTTAGTTTCAACCACTAATGTATCGGAGCGTGACAGTAAAACTTGCGCAACCATCTCTTCTTCTCCTGCACTAAACTTCTTCGCAGAAATATTCAAAATTTTGCTACCTTTGCCTTTGCTCATTTTTGCAATATCGTCTAAGTCTAAAACGCCTAATTTACCAGCAGAGGTTAAAAATGCAGCCCGCATCTTCATATTAGGAACCAGCTGAGGCGAAAAGACTTTTGCAGAATCAGATAATTTAACAATCGCCTTACCACTTTTGTTTTTCGTATCCAAGTCACCCACTGTCGCAATAAAACCATTTCCAGCACTAGTAGATAATAAAACGAAATCTTTCTCAGCGCCGGAAATCATACCCGCGATCATCGCGCCTGATGGCATTTTTAATTTGGCACTTAAAGGTTCACCAAAGCCTCTTGCAGAAGGAAAAGCATGTGCCATGAGACAATAACTGCGTCCAGTAGAGTCCAAGAAATATATTTTTGAGTTGGTCTTCGCTTTTATCTGCTGAAGATAATCATCTCCAGCTTTATAATTCAGTTCTTCGCCAACGACCTCATGTCCTTTAGCGCAACGGATCCAACCCTTATCGGATAATATCACCGTCACAGGCTCCGAAGGCAGCCTATCGACCACATCAATGACTTTGGCTTGCTCTCTAACAACAATTTTAGAGCGTCTTTTATCACCGTAGGTTTCAATATCTGCTGTTAATTCTTTTTTGATTAAAGTCTTCATCCGAGCACTAGAACCCAGTATTTTTTCCAAATAATCTTGTTCTTGGGCTAATTCTTTCTGTTCTGCTTTTATTTTATTTTCTTCTAGCTTAGCTAAATTTCGAAGTTTAATTTCTAAAATAGCTTCCGCTTGAATATCAGATAACTTAAAACGTTTCATTAACACCGCTTTAGGTTTGTCTTCTGTACGAATAATGTGAATCACTTCATCTAAATTCAGGAATGCCTTTAACAGTCCCTCTAGAATATGCAGCCTAGCTTTGACTTTCTCCAGACGATAATTCAAACGCTTTGTCACAACGTCGGTTCTAAATACTAACCACTCATTCAAAAAATCTAATAAACTTTTAACTTGGGGTTTACCATTTAAACCAATAACATTCATATTGACACGAATATTTTTTTCTAAATCTGTCGAGGCAAACAAATGTGAGATTAAGCCATCTTTATCTATTTTGTTGTTTTTAGGCACAATGACTAAACGTGTAGGGTGCTCATGATCTGACTCATCACGTAAATCTGCCACCATCGGTAATTTTTTAGATTGCATTTGTGCCGCGATTTGCTCTAAAACTTTGGCACCGGATACTTGATAAGGTAACGCGGTAATAACAATATCGTTATTTTTTTCAAATTTGATCTTCGCTCTTAATTTAAAAGTTCCATGGCCTTTTTGATATATTTCTTTGATTTCTGCTTTGGGCGTAATGATTTCAGCATCACTGGGAAAGTCAGGACCTGGAATGATTTTAAGCAGCTCACTCCATGTCAATTTGGGTGTATCCAGCAACGCAATACAAGCCTGAGCGACTTCTTTTAGGTTGTGAGGTGGGAAATCCGTTGCCATGCCGACGGCAATGCCTGTCGTGCCATTTAATAGTAAATTAGGAAGCCGTGCAGGCAAATTAACAGGCTCATCCATTGTCGCATCAAAGTTAGGACACCAATCTACCGTGCCTTGCCCTAGTTCAGAAAGCAATACTTCTGCGTATTTGGACAATCTTGCCTCAGTGTAACGCATGGCGGCAAATGATTTGGGATCATCTGGCGCTCCCCAGTTACCTTGCCCATCTACCAGCGGATAACGATAGGAAAACGTTTGAGCCATCAGAACCATGGCTTCATAGCATGCCGAATCACCGTGAGGATGATATTTACCTAATACATCACCGACTGTACGAGCTGATTTTTTAAATTTCTGTGTTGATTTTAAGCCCAGCTCTGACATCGCATAAACAATACGCCTTTGCACAGGTTTCAGTCCGTCACCAATATGCGGCAAAGCTCTGTCCATGATAACGTACATGGAGTATTCTAAATATGCTTTTTCCGTAAAAACATTGATGGGCTGCTGTTCTATATTTTCAATAATGGGGTGCTTTTGTTTTGCCATTTTACAACCTTTAAACCTGAACTTGGGCTAAATCGCCCTTATCTTCTAACCATGCACGACGATCGGCTGCCCGTTTTTTCGCCAATAACATATCCAACATTTGAGCGGCCTCATCACCACTCGGTAAAGACAATTGCAACAACCGCCTTGTATTCGGATCCATGGTTGTTTCTCTCAGCTGCATGGGGTTCATCTCCCCCAACCCTTTAAAACGTTGGATATTAATTTTGCCTTTTTTCTTTTCTGCTTCAAGGCGATCAATCGTACCTTGTTTTTCAGCTTCATCTAAAGCATAAAATACCTCTTTACCCATATCAATTCTAAATAAAGGCGGCATGGCCACATAAATATGACCCGATTCAACTAATTTTGGAAAGTGTTTTAAAAATAATGCACACAGCAATGTAGCAATATGTAAACCATCTGAGTCGGCATCCGCCAATATACATATTTTGCCATAACGTAATCGACTTAGGTTTTCCTCTCCAGGCTCTAACCCAATGGCTAAAGCAATATCGTGCACTTCTTGTGACGCGAGTACTTGGTTTGGATTTACTTCCCACGTATTCAGAATTTTACCGCGTAGTGGCATAACGGCTTGAAAAGTGCGATCTCGCGCCTGTTTTGCAGAGCCGCCCGCAGAGTCGCCTTCGACTAAAAATATTTCAGCACGTTCTGGATCTGAGGAGATACAATCTGCCAACTTACCTGGCAATTGTGGCCCTTGTACAATTCTTTTGCGAGATACTTTTTTACTGCTATTCACACGGCTATTGGCATTTTGAATGACAAATTGGGCTAATTGCTCACCTTCGGCAACATGTTGGTGCAACCATAAACTAAAAGCGTCTTTGGTCACGCCAGAGACAAATGCACTACACTGCCTTGATGACAGACGTTCTTTGGTTTGACCTGCAAATTGCGGGTCTTGCATTTTAATAGAGAGCACGTAATAACATTTTTCCCAGATATCTTCTGGGGATAGTTTTAAGCCACGTGGTAAAAGGTTTCGCTTTTCACAAAAATCACGCATCGCATCCAGCAAGCCCATTCTAAAGCCATTGACATGCGTTCCGCCCATTTGTGTTGGAATAAGATTGACATAACTTTCGGCAACACCTTCACCTGACTCTGGTAGCCAAACTACCGCCCAAGACGCTTCTTCTTGATTCGCTTGAAAAGCGCCACAGAACGGTTTTTCTGGCAACATAGTGGATTTTTCACATGTTTCCGTTAGATATGCCGCCATGCCATCAGCATAATGCCATGTTTGTGTTGAATCTTCTGCTTCATGGGTAAAGTGGACTGTCAGCCCTGGGCATAACACGGCTTTCGCTTTTAAAACATGGATTAATTTTGAAACTGAAAATTTAGCGGTATCAAAGTACTTTTCGTGAGGCCAAAAATGAATGGTTGTACCTGTCTCTTTCTTTTTACAAGCGCCTGTGGCTTTCAAGCTAGAGGCTTTGTCCCCATGTTTGAATTCCATATTATATATTTTGCCATTACGTTTTACCTCCACCATTAAGCGTTTTGATAAAGCATTAACAACAGAGACACCTACACCATGCAGCCCACCTGAAAACTGGTAGTCTTTATTAGAGAACTTAGCCCCCGCATGCAGGCGCGTCATGATTAACTCTATGCCACTGATTTTTTGGTCTTTATGTTTATCTACCGGCATACCACGCCCATCATCACTAACGGATACCGAGCCATCCTTATACAAAATCACCGAAATTTCGCTCGCATGACCTGCCAGGGCTTCATCGACACTGTTATCAATGACTTCTTGCGCGAGATGGTTTGGTCGCGTCGTATCAGTGTACATCCCAGGGCGCTTTTGCACCGGCTCTAACCCGCTTAATACTTCTATCGATTCGGCTGTATATTCTCTTTTTGCCATTTCTTCTCTCAGTTAACTAACCGTAATATTCTTCTAGTCTTATTCAGTTCTTTCATATTCTGAATTTGAGGGCTTCAGATAGTAGCATATTTTTCTCGCAACACATCATGATGATGCGTTAGCCACTGTACTGCGATAAGTGTTGATGCGCTAGTAACCACAGTATTGTGGAACGTCTGAAAATCTACCCAATCAAAAATATGCACTTTAATATCTTCATCCTCATCTGGCGAACAAGCCACTTTATCCGTTACTAACGAGATAATGCCACAATAGACAAAACTTTTTTCATTAAACCCGCCTGGGGTATTAAAAAACACACCAATAGGTAATAATGTTTTAATTTCAAAACCAGCCTCTTCTTTCGCTTCCCTCACAATAGCGTCTTCTGGGGTCTCTCCTTTATCGATCAAACCCGCGACAATTTCTATCATCCAAGGACTCGCCTGGCACTTTTTATTTATCAAACCAACTCTAACTTGCTCAACCAAAACAATTTTGTCTTGCTGTGGATCCCATAAGATCGCACAAGCCGCATCCTCTCTAAGCAACTGCTCTCTTTCTAACCAATCGCTCCAATCACCATTAAAACATTTATGTTTCATTGTAAGTTTTACAACCTGATAATGACCATCATATACTGTCTCGGCTGACTTTATTTTTATATCTTGATTATTGTAGGCAGGTGACCATAGTTCCATATTTATTCCTAATTGTATTCTGACTTTACGCTACTCTAGCTGGTTACTCCCGTTCAGAAAAGCCCCGGTTTGCAAGTAGAGTGCACGATTCTAAGCTTAAACTATGGTAGGATCTGCGGATTAATTTATCCGTTTAGTAGATATTTTTATAGGTTAGATGATGAACTTCAATGAAGCGCGCCAAAATATGGTCAGCCAACAAATTGAACCTTGGGCTGTCTCTCTCAGAGGTGTATTAGACGTTTTTACGGCTATCCCAAGAGAAATGTTTATCCCCCCTCAGTATGCCAATTTAGCTTATGCTGACATTAGTGTGCCTATATTAAATGGACAGACTATGCTGCCCCCAAAAATTATTGGACGAGCCCTACAAGCATTAGATATTCAACCACATGAATCAGTATTAGAAATTGGCACAGGTACCGGTTATGCCACAGCTTGCTTAGGTCGTTTAGCCCAGCAAGTCACTAGCATCGAAATATTGCCTGAACTAGTCAAAATAGCAAAATCTAATTTAGATAATACTCGTGAGAGTGGCAATATCGTTCTAGTAGAAGGCGATGGACTGGAAGGCTATGAGCCCCAAGCACCTTATGATGCTATATTGGTTACCGGAGCATTTCCTATGGGTGTTCCAAAATCATTACTATCCCAACTCAAAAAAAATGGTCGACTTTTTGCCTTTTGTGGCCAACCACCGGCTGTTCGAGCTATATTAATGACACAGAAAGAGGGCCCCATTGAAACAAAAGAACTATTTGAAACTGTGGTGCCGGCTCTCATCAACGCACCTCAACCCGAAAAATTTGTATTATAAAGCTGAGACCTAATTATGCGAACGCGTTATTTTATTACGACCCTGACATTGTTATTTTGTTTTAACAGCCATGCGGCTTTAGATTTAGAGCAAACTTATTTGCTTGCCTTGCAGAATGACCCTGAGTTGGCCGCACAAGCAAAAGCCCTCAAAGCCAATGAGCAAGCTCTCCCCATTGCTATTGCTCAAATGCTACCTGCTTTATCAGGCAGTTATACAACGACCTCAAACAGCAGCTCTATTCCCACTTTTGGCAAATATAACTCTAGAAGCTACGGCCTTAACTTAACGCAACCTATTTATCATCCACAGCACTGGGGAAAGGCCGCTCAAGCCTTACACCTCGAAAAGAAAGCCTATGCCATTTATCTAAAAAGCATTCAGGATCTTGTTATCCGAGTTGCAGAGCGTTATTTCGATGTTTTAGGCGCACAAGATGATTTAAAATTTGCCAAAGGACAACGCAAAGCCTTCGCCAGACAATTAGAACAAACCCAACAGCGTTTTGATGTGGGTTTAATACCCATTACTGACGTATATGACTCAAGAGCAAAACATGATGATGCTGTTGCTCAAGAAATCTCTGCGACCAATAAAGTCGCTGACAAATATGAGCAGCTAAGAGAAATCATTAAAATTCCCGTTGATGATATCGCCTCTTTTCCGAGAACCCAACCTTTGGCCTTAATCCCGCCTAATCCTAATAAGCAAGAAGATTGGGTGAGAGTCGCCCATACACAAAACTTGAGTGTTGCTGCAGCATATGAAAATACTTTGCAACTAAAATCTGTTATCCGAACTCAAGCCGCGGCTCATTTTCCAACTGTCGATGCCAATGTATCCATACAACGAAGCAAAGGCCTATTCCCTTTTGAAACCATTGATTCTAATTTTGCGGCCGGCCTCAAAGTTAACGTACCCATTTTTAGCGGCGGTGGCGTTATATTCAAGACAAAAGAAGCGAGAGCACGCTATGAAGAAGGCATGATGCAACTAGAAGGTGCTCAGCGTTTAGCAGACAGTGATACGCGCCAGTCTTTTAGGGGCGTTATGACCAGTATTGCAGAAGTCAAAGCACTAAATGAGGCGGTAAAATCCAATCAAAGTGCCTTAACAGCGACCCAAGCAGCCTATGAAGTTGGCACTCGTACAATTGTGGATGTCTTGGATTCAGAATCTCAACTTTTGCGTGTTGTTCGCGATCATTCTGTTTCACGATATAATTATTTATTACGGGGCCTGAGACTCAAGCGTGGAGCAGGCACTTTAACACAAGATGACTTATTTGCGGTCAATGCCATCATAACAGCAGAACATAAATAATATCCTCATTGAGCCAGCCCATGAAAGTACTGGCTCAATGAATTTTTTTAAATCATATACTTATCTAATAATGCCAAAAGCTCCTCTAAAGCGCCTTTATTATCGACTACCACCGCTTTAGCCCGCGCGCCCATCAACCGTCTATTATCGGGCTCTTTAATCAAATTCCACAAGTTGCTTTCTAAGGCCTTCGCATTATTAATAATCACAACCCCTTGTGCATCCGCGAGTTTCTCGCTAATTTCAATGAAATTAAACAAATGATTTCCTGTTAAAGTGGGTAACCCCAAAGCAGCAGGTTCTAATAAATTATGGCCACCAATGGGCTCTAAACTTCCCCCGACAAAAGCAATATCACTCGCCGCATAAAATAGCATCATTTCACCCATGCTATCTCCCAGGAATATATCCACCTCATTTGTTACCGACTGTTTTTCACTGCGGCGAACAACATGCAGTTTATTCTCTTGGCATAATTGCGCAACTCGATTAAAACGATCTGGATGTCTAGGCACTAACAACAACAATAACGCAGGACATTTTTTTTTCAGGTTTTGATACACGTCTAAAATTAAAGCTTCTTCCCCTTCGTGGGTACTCGCCGCAATCCAAACTAATCTTTGTATCCCTAACTGCTCTCGGAGTGCTTGTCCATCTTTTTGTAAATAATTAGGTAACTCAAAATCGAATTTAATGTTTCCGGTATTAATAACGCCTTCTGGGCTAAAACCTAATGCTCGAAAACGATTGGCATCCAACTCACTTTGCGCCGCAACCTGCTTAATAGGCTGAACCATTCTTTGCATAGTTTTCCCTAACCAAGCATAACGTTTTGCAGACAAGGGTGATAACCGGCCATTCGCAATCGTAATGGGTATTTCTCTTTTTTCACAAGCACATAGTAAGTTTGGCCAAATTTCTGTTTCCATAACGACCAGTGCTTTTGGTTTGACTCGGGAAAAAAATAACCAATAGGAAAATGGAAAATCATAAGGCATAAAACAATGATGAACGCGTTTTCCCAGCATATCTTTAAATGCCACTTGCACACGCTCAGAACCCGTTGGCGTGGTAGTCGTCACTAATATCGAAATATCTGGGTATCGTGCCAGCATTTTTTTGACCAATGGTACCGCTGATATAGCCTCACCTACAGAGACTGCATGAACCCACACCAAATTATCCAATGGCGGAAAAGGTACAATTCCAATTCGCTCCAGCCAACGCTGCCGATAAATAGGCAGTTTAAAGCCTTTAATCCATAACTTTAAAAAAATCACAGGCAAAAGCATACTTATGAGTAAGCTATAAAACAAACGAACAATGTGCCAGCACATAAGCCCTCCAGCCAAATAAGAAGAATATTGTAACGGTTCCTAAAAAAAAAATCTGGCTGTTATATAAATATTCCTATAGGATTCCAAAAAACTAACAACCATAATGGATTATTAGAACAATGAAAATGAATAAAGTGATCTGTGCCTTAACTCTCTCGCTGTGTTGTAATGCTGTGCATGCAACAGATTGGCACTTAGGTCTATCAGGATTTTATGCTCTTTCATACATCCAAGGGTTTCAGCAAACTCCAAAAGGCGGGCAAGTTGGCAGTACCAGCCCCAGAAGACCAAACTACAAAAACCTACACATACGAACAAATTCAGACACGCAATTGGGCGCAACGTTTGGATATAATGCACTTCAGCTTGAGCTTGATTACTTCCCCATACACCTTGATGGTGAAATGATACTACCATCAGATTTAATCACACATGATATTCCGCTTTCTGCTGGGCGCTATTTTTCGGCACATGTTAACGACGAACTTTATAGTCTGAGAATGAGCTACATTCACACAATGTGCTCAAGATGGCAATTACAACCCAAGGCAAATATCCATTGGCTCTCTCACGATTACCATTTCCAATCTGGCTCTTTGTCTTCGTCTAGAGTTTTTGCCGCATCTGGCATTAGTGTAGGCTTACAAAGTGATTATCAGCTAACCCATCATTGGCTCTTATCAACTAATGTCGATCTAGCAATTCCTGTAACAAATTTGGATGTCTATCAAGCAAAGTTGGCAGTTGGCTATCAGTCCTTCCATAATCATTTTACCTTAACCCCTACATTCTCAGTTGCATGGCATGAAGTAAGATTCAAAGATAAGCAAACCATTCCTAACTTCCTAAAATACACCGCATTTCCTACTGTTGCATTAGGTATCATCATTAACTGGAAAAACTAAAGCCTGAATTATTGAACAGTGAGTTAGCCATTTACTTTGTTAGTTGGATTCCATACAATGGATGAAATAGCGATTAACCGAGTAGTAGTAGAGGCCAGCTGTGACAATTATCATCAACGCATTACGAGAAGATCATGTAGAACTAGCCATGACACTGATACAAAATTCAGCACCTTACCAAATTTGCCAGTATGACCATACAGGTCAAACAGCATTACATATTGCCATTCAAAAAAATTATTTAGACATTGCTTGCGCCTTACTGGAAAAAGGTGCAGACATTAATGCTTTTGCACGTGATCATGCTTATCACCGGATGACACCTTTACATTACGCCGCTCTCACAGGAAATTTAGTCGCCACCAGACTTCTATTAAATTGGGGCGCAAGTACAAGTCTAGAAAATGGTGATCGTTTAACACCAGCGACACTAGCATTAAAGCACGGCTTCATTGCTATTGCGAAAATTATCAACCAAAAAGATCCACAAAAACCAAAATTTAACTGGCCACTTAGAATGCCTTTGGCAAGAAAACCTAAAACAACCACCGATCCAATACTGAACACATACAGTGTGCACCAGCTCAACGATTCCTATCAAAAAATAAGGGCTCATCGAGAGTCGACCGGCAATAATATTATTGACTTCATTGCATACAAACAAAAAAAACAAAGTCGAAGATAGCGATAACTAATAGCGCTCCAGCACAGTTGCAGAAGCGTGTTCACTCAACTGCAGCTTTCTATAGTCTAAGTAACCATCAACGGCATCTTCCATCACTTGCTTTAACTGTAACAAACTAGTGGCTCCAAAACTAACCACATCAGGACAGTTTATAATTTCCCCTACATACATACGAACAGAGGCTATGTACTCAAAATGGGCGACCATGCCTTTGTAGCGCATTCCATTGTTCCTTGTTTTCGACAAAGTCATTCTATTTCTACCATGCCAGCAAAAGCTAGCATCTATTTTTTCTAAAGTCCTGGATGCCAGCCTTCGCTCTGAGTGCTCCCCTTATATTTTAAAGAGAAGAGGATAAGAATCA
>TARA_R110002110_G_scaffold104915_3_pt1 | contig 66154 bp, 67 predicted proteins | sample TARA_R110002110 | Tara Oceans TARA_R110002110 (sample SAMEA4397330) | marine metagenome | biome: Polar Biome; feature: [SRF] surface water layer (ENVO:00010504); material: water (ENVO:00002006), including particulate matter (ENVO:01000060) such as... | depth 5 m | reverse complement strand
AAAAAAAAAAAGAAAATCAGAAATCTAAAATGACGAAAAGAGAAATTCAAATTTCTAAAGAAAAACGGGAACTAAAATTAAACTTTTGGCAGAAAACAACTCACTATGGAATTGTTATTGGAATCCTTATCATTCCTATAACAATTATATTTTTATCGGTAAAAGACGTACTTAATGGAACTAAGAGGGATTTTTCTGAAAATCAATTATGGTTTATTATTATTCCAATTTTAATATCTATACTCTTTTATTTTTCACAAAAAAGGAGATTAAAATTTAAAGTTATTTATACAAGCTTAAACGTATTTGAAATTAAAAAGATTATAACCGAAATTGAAGAACAAAGAAAATGGATAAAAAATAAAAACACAGAAAATTATTATACGGCTACGACCTATCCAGGCTTTTTTTCTGGTAGTTGGGGAGAATTAATAACTATTATTTTTGCCGAAAACAGAATTTATTTTAATAGTATTTGCAATCCAAATGCGAAAAGTTCAGTTGTTTCTATGGGAAGAAATAAAAAACATTATTTAACTTTATTAAACAGAATTAATCAAGCCAGCCACTAACAGCCATTTTGAGCTAGCTGGAATTTAGTGGAATTACCGTTTCGCATCAAGTTTTCGTTTAACCGAAAATTGAGCGGTTACGAACTTCCAGCCATCTCAAAGTGGCATAACGTTAGCGGTAATGCTATAACCGAATTAAATGAAACGATTTTCAATTTTTAAGAAGTCATCGCAATTTTATTGGAGTAACAATAGAGTTATTTATCCAATTATATTCACTTGTACGCTCATTTTAGTAATAAAAAATGGAAGTGGAATTTTGGAAAAAAACTTTCTCAATAATACTCTTCTTGGAATGATGCTTATCACTGTTATTTGCGGAATAATTTTAGGCGTTATCGGAATTCCTAAAACTGAACCTTTGAAAGGCAAAATTGATGGATTTCTAACTTTTGAAATGAACTCAATTGAAATTGGAAATAAAGTATTTGAAATTGAAAAGATTAAAAATATTGAGATTTCAAATGACGATTATTATGGTAAAATAGTTGCTTCTGTGAGAGGTAACTTTAATAGTCCTAGGTCAAACGGAGTCGCAAATTTTATAAAGCTAAAACTTTATTCTGGCGAATTGAAAATGTGTAATTATGAACTATACAACTCAAATGATATTCAAAAAATAAGAGATGAATTAATAAACTATTATCTTAACGAAAAAATAGAGTTAGATAATTTAGCAAATATTCTTGGCGAAAAAAGCGAAAGTGAAATTGCAGAATTGAAATTCGAAATCGAAAAGAAATCACAACCCGATAGCGCGGATTTGTAATCCGTGCCTACAAAGATTAAGACTGCTATTATTTTGATTCTAATTCAAAAAGTTTAAGTTCAAAATACTTAGTGTGATTACTTTGTTCCGCGCAATGACAAGGTTTGCGGGAATTCTTTATAAACCTTTGTGAATCTCTGTGCTTCCTCATTGCCTCTTTACGAAACAAGAATTATTGTGCAGATGACAGGTAGATTTCTCCATCGTCAGAACAGAAAAACCAAAAAGAAATCCTTAGTAGAGACCGATTTGTAGAAGCTCTATCTTTAAAATTCTATTAATTGGGATTCCAACTCCTTTCTTTAAAACTACACTTTCATCTGTTACTGCCCAAACTGTAGTTTCTACCATTTTTTTTGACACTCCATCTTCAAAGTAAATTTGAATTTTTGAATGTTCTAAATTTCCTAAAGAAAGTGCTCTCTCTAATGCGTTTTTTCTTTCTTTAATAGCACTATCGTCTTCTAATACTTCAGAATGTGGAAACTTTAAAGTTTCTATCTTTTCTTTCTCGATAATTTCAAAATCTATAGTCATAATTATTTAATTTGAGTTATTAAATAGTCCTATTGCCTTGATACACTATCAACATTTAATTGACGATAGTTTAACAAATATAATTACATTTTGCATCTCGTTAACTTTTGTTATTAGTAATTTAACAAATCTTTAATAACCACCTCATTATCTTGCTTTTACCTTAAAAATATGTGTTATATTTGAATAAAATACAGCAGCATTTTTTTGACAGAATTATATTGTGTTTTATTAAAAAACGGAGGGAAAGTAAAATTATTTCACTTGAACTTGTGGAGTCTTTAGAACAAATACTAACGATTTTAGAATGACTTAAAATATGAATTAAAAATACCTAAATGAATTAAAATCAAAAATCATGGAAAACAAACAGAACGTTCAGGTTATTGACAATGTGTACAAAGCTTTCGCAACGGGAGATATGCCAACGGTTCTCGGGTCTATGCATCCTGATATTGTATGGAACGAAGCCGAAAGCAATTCTCTTGCAGATGGCAATCCATATATTGGTCCAGATGCTATCTTAAATGGTGTTTTTGTACGTCTTGGTGCTAACCACGAGTATTTTAATTTGAAAGATATACAACTTCACAACATGAGTGACAATAAGGTTTTAGCAACCTTACGGTATGATGCTAAAGTAATAACTACAGGAAAGACCTATGATGCTCAAGCAGCACATTTATGGATACTCAATGACGACGGTAAAATTATGTCCTTTCAGCAATATATAGACACTAAGAAATTAGCAGACGCTGAAAAGTAATTTTAATAACACATTATTTGGCGACCAAAAACAGATAATGATTTTGGTTCTTCCCCGGTGGTAAAAATCGGAAAAGTGTAACTGAATTAGTAATGTTGCCTCCTAATACTATTAGTCGAATAATTTACCCGACCAAACGGATTTTCACACACGATCGTTAGCGCAAAAAGCCTTTCTGTGCTAACGAAGATTAGTTCTACTACTCTTTTGAATAATAATTCCAAAAGTTTACGTAAAAACATACTTAGTATGATTGCTTCGTTCCTCATAATGATCTGGTTTTTTGAAATGCTTGATTAACCTTTTGAAAATCTCAGTATTTCCCTTGTTTCTCTTCGTTACACAAGAATTGCTGCCTCCATTATAAATTGATTTCACCTTCGAATAAATGATGAACTCTGTAGAAATTCTTTGTGATTCTTTCCAAATCGCTGTGCTGTATCTTTGCGTAAACAAAATACATTAATACCTACTAGAAAATGAAAACGAAGTCAAGGATAGCATCAATAGTAAAAGCCAATAGTCTAGACTTTTCTATTACTGGTTTACAGACTTTTGATTTATCAGCATTAAACCTAGTAAGGGATCTAGAATTTCAATTGCCAACTAATTTAAGATTAGGTCATTTAGTAGAAAAAATTGTTTCTGAATTAATTAAGTCCTCTACCAACTACAAAGTGCTATATGAAAATACTCAGATCATTGAAGATACGAAAACTATAGGTGAAATTGATTTTATCATTAAAGATGAAGGTACAAAGCAGTTAATCCACATGGAGTTAGCTTATAAATTTTATCTATTCGACCCAAGTATTTCTTCGGAACCAATAAATAACTGGATTGGACCAAACAGGAATGATTCTTTGAAAGAAAAATTAGAAAAATTAAAAACAAAACAATTTCCTTTACTATACGATAATTGCACTAAATCAACGTTTGATACAATAGCAATCGACGAAGTTTCGCAAGCGCTATGTTTACTAGTTTTCTTGTTTATTCCTTATGAATACAAGGGCAGTTTTAGCCCTATTTATGAAAAAGCTATAAAAGGGTACTATTTGAATCTTAAAACATTTGTTAGCCTTGATAATCCTGGAAAAAACTATTATATACCTTCAAAAAAGGAATGGGGAATGGATCCATCTGAAAACGAAATTTGGACAGACTTTAATGGTATAGAAAAGCACATAAAGACTTGTATTGGAGAAAAACAAGCTCCACTATGTTGGCAAAAACACAAAGATTCGTATTTAGAATTTTTTATAGTTTGGTGGTAAATTAATTTGATGAGAAAAAAGAGAAACATCTTATATAAGAAAACAATGAAAATAAAATCAACAATCTTGTTATTAGCCGTGCTTGTATTTGCATGCAACAACAAAAAAAGTGACGATACTAACAATAATGAGAACTCGACTTCTATTGATACCGTTCAAGTAACAAAGTCCGTCGAACCCCAAAAACAAGTAGTAACGGCATTGTCAAATCAACATTTTCGCCAAGTAACTGTAGAAAAAGTAGATGGAAATAAATTCCACGTAAAAGGACAAGCTCAAGTGTGGGAAGCAAACATAAATTGGGTGATTGAGGACGGCCATAATGAATTGAAAACTGGTTTCACAACGACCGATGCTGGTGCACCAGAATGGGGCAACTTTGATTTCACAATTGATATTGAGAAAAAAGAGGAGTCGTCAACTTTAACTCTTATTCTGTTTGAAGAGAGCGCAAAAGATGGTAGCCGAAATTATGAATTACCAATACCACTAAAGTAACTTGTCAATACTGGCGCAAGTATCATCACTCACAAACGATTATCATTGCTTCTAATTTACTGATACAGTTAGATATTGTTGCTGTAGACGATGATACTGTGGTTACTTCATTCCTCGTAATGACCTGGTTTGTAGAAATTATTTAAAATCTGCGCTAATCTCTACCTTTTCCCTGTGTTTCTTTTCGAAATATTTTTTCTACTTCGCTCTACTAAGTTATATATAGAAAATAGTAATAATCTGTTTTACGTACTCTACTTACTTGCAATACCATTTTGTGCTAATTTAACACGTAGATTTTGTGAAATTAAGAAGAATTTACAAAATTAATAATCATTTTTCGTAAGAATTTTTATCTTAGTAGAATAATTGTAGCCACGGTACCATCAAATGTGACCACAACTCATAGACGACGCGCCGGTAGGAATAAACGAGCGAATATTTAATACTTAATCGAGTATAAAAGTTAATCATATTAGAGATTAAAAAGTGAAGACCAGAAATCACTCAAAATAACGGGGCAGAACCTGAAAAGCCAAATTAGTAAGGAAATTTAAAGGAACTAAAATGATGAATTTATCAGTGATTACGCAACTAATTGTTGCTATTTCTGTTGTTATTGTATGGGTATTTCGTTTCGAAAATATCGTGAAAGAATTTAAACAATATGGTCTGAGCGATTTGACGCGTACGATTGTTGGAGCCACTAAAATAGTATTAGCAACATTGCTTGTAGCTGGAATTTGGTATCCTTCTCTGGTTTTAATTCCGTCACTATTGATGGCTTTCCTGATGTTGAGTGCACAGTATTTTCACTTCAAAGTAAATAACCCTTGGCAAAAACGTATACCCTCATTGTTTCTTTTGCTACTAAGTCTTTATATTGCTGCTGCAACCCTTAATCTAATTGCCTAATGAGTTTACTAGAAGTTTTAATAATTTTTTCGAGTCTCTCTTTTTTAGGTTATGGTGTAGCTTACTTTACAACTCCAAATATGAAAAGTGAATTTATCCGCTTTGGGTTGAGTAAATTTGGTGCACTTACGGCAATTTTAGAAATTGTGGGAGCTATAGGTTTACTAGTTGGCTTACTATACAATTCTATTTTACTAATATCCTCTGGAGGCTTAGCCTTATTAATGTTTTTTGGAGTAATAGTCAGGCTAAAAATTAAAGACGGTCTATTAGCTTCATCACCTGCCTTATTTTATTTTGGTTTAAATCTATATATCTTTTACATATCAATGTAAAGTTTATTTGATCAACGATTCTGTTATGCTTGTCCACTTGGCTTTTGTAAATTAAATTCCCGCATACTCAAAGCTTATTGTCAATGATAAAGTAAATATCAAATAAACTGAGGAAATATCTCTTGACTAGATGCCAATGCTATTTTAGAAGTTAGTGCGATAGCTATCGGAATGATGAAATCAAATGGTTTGTAGAAATTATTTATTAATCTTACTGAATCTCTGGCTTTTCTCTTAGCCACTTTGCGGAACATATTTCCCATCTAGCCCTAGCATCTATTACTTATAAAAAAATAGTATATATTTGAATTGTGAAATAAACCTATAACGTACTCCAAGTCCCCCCAGACAACCGCGATATGCTTTACGGCTTAGCGCATAGATACAAGTTGTTTGTATTCTATGAGCAAAGTGAGAACGTTGAACTTTGTAGCTTCAAATCCACAAAAAAACAAAACAGCCAACCTGCACCATTGAGGAAAAAAATAAACCGTCAAAAATAATGGGAAATTCAAAAAATGACAAAAGCAAATCAGCTCCCCCCGATCCGATTTTAATGGATTCAGCTGAAGCTAAATTTCAAAACCTCATTTCGCAGGCGCCTGTTCTTATTGTTACCTATTATGGTCCTACTTTTATTATTCAAACCATTAATAAAATAGCGCTCAGTGTTTGGAAAAAGTCATACGATGAAGTAATCAACAAGCCTCTTTTTGATGTAGCTCCTGAATTAGAAGATAGCTTAACAAAGATACTCAACGATATTTATACTACTGGTGAACCTTTTATTGCCAGTGAAATCCCCGTTGAAGTTAAACGCACAGGAAAACCGGATACGGCTTATTTCAATATGCTATATAAGCCTATGCGTGATTTGGATAATAAAATTTACGGAATCATATTAATCGGAACTGAAGTAACCGAAACTGTAATTGCCCGAAAACAAATTGAAGAAAGTGAAAAGCGTTTCAGCAATATACTTTCACAATCCCTTATGGCAGTCGCTATCTTTACAGGACCTGACATGTTAGTCACTTTTGCCAATGAGCAAATGCTTAATGTGCTAGGAAAAGGAAATGATATCCTTGATAAACCTTTGCTGGAGGGAGTACCGGAATTAAAAAATCAGGCTTTTCCACAATTGCTTTTAGATGTATACACTACCGGAGTGGCTTTCGAAGGATACGAAACCAAAGCCATTCTTGTTCGCAACGGAGTACCAGTACATGCTTATTTTAATTTTGTGTATCAGCCCTACCGCGATCTGGGCGATACCATTATAGGCATTACCGTGCTCGCAACCGAAGTAACCGAACAGGTGCTTGCAAAAAAACAAATTGAGACAAACAATGAGGAAATAAAGAAAATTGCAAGCCATTTAAAATTAGCAACTGATTCTGCCAAAGTTGGCATTTGGTCGTTAGACCTTCTTTCGTCGAAGTTGGAATGGTCTAACGTGCATAAAAAAATGTGGGGATATGACGAAAATCGTGAAGACTTAACTTATGAACACTGGTATGCGGTGATTTTGCCAGAAGATAGAGAAATGGCTTTACAAAAAGTAGAGCAAGCAAAGGTTTTTCCAGGCATTTATGAGGTTGATTACCGGATTACTCGTGCAAATGATGGAGCTCTCGTTTTCATAAAATCAACCGGGTTGTATCATTATGATAAATTTGGTATTGCTCATACGTTTACTGGTATAACCATTGATATTTCAGAACAAAAGAGGATTGATGCAGAATTGATAGAAGCAAAAAGGAAAGCTGAAGCTGACAAAAAAGTAGCTGATCATGCTGTTATGGCAAAACAGCAATTTTTATCAAACATGAGTCATGAAATCCGTACTCCAATGAATGCCATTATCGGTTTTACAAAAGTGTTGATAAAAACCGATTTGAATGAAAAGCAAAAAGATTATTTACAAGCGATAAAATCAAGTGGCGATACGTTAATCGTTCTTATTGACGATATCCTCGATTTAGCAAAAGTAGATGCTGGGAAAATGATATTTATAAACGCGCCTTTTAAAATGTCACAGTCAATAACCACAATTCTTCATTTGTTTGAAACAAAAATCCAGGAAAAAAATTTAGAATTAGTTAAGGAATATGACTCCAGAATTCCAGAAATCCTACTGGGTGACTCGGTTCGTTTGCATCAAATTATGATTAACCTTTTGGGCAATGCAATAAAATTTACTGCAAAAGGGACAATCAATGTAAGCGTTAGTTTACTGAGCGAAGCGGAAGAAAATGTAACAGTTGAAATAAAGGTGACCGATTCAGGAATTGGGATTCCTGCAACTAAAATTGCATCCATTTTTGAAAACTTTGAACAAGCGCACACGATCACTTCAAGTTTATATGGCGGTACCGGTTTAGGACTAGCTATTGTTAAACAATTAGTAGAAAAACAAGGAGGAGCAATTTCAGTAAAAAGTAAAGTTGATGAAGGTTCCACTTTTAGTTTCACTTTAAGTTTTCAAAAAAAAACAACCAGATTCTGATAGCTATGTGGAAGAAGAAAGAGAGATAGAATTAGACAATGAAATTAAAGATATAAAAGTATTGGTGGTTGAAGATGTAAAACTAAATCAGTTATTGCTAAGAACAATATTGGATGATTTTAAATTTGCATGGGATATGGCAGACAACGGGAAAATAGCTATTGAAAAACTAGAAACCAACGACTATGATATTATTCTAATGGACCTGCAAATGCCAATAATGAATGGATTTGAAGCAACAGAATATATCCGTAATAAAATGAATTTGCAAACCCCAATCATTGCACTAACAGCCGATGTGACCACCGTTGATGTAGAAAAATGTAAATCAGTAGGTATGAACGACTATATTTCAAAACCGCTGGATGAAAAATTGTTATATACTAAAATTTTGGATCTAATAAAATAACCCCGTCTTGTCATAAAAATAGTCAAAGACTATATTCTTTACCAATAAAAAACCAGTCTTAATGACTGGTTTTTTACAATAGAAAAAGCAAATTAATTACTTGCTATTATAGCTCTGTAAAAATAGCAGAGTCAAAAGTACTTTTTACTACTACATTTTTAGGTCCAACATCTTCATTAGGTCTATCAAAAGAAAGCAAGATATTACCCGCTTTTTGATAGTTATTCCAAGGCTTCATGAACTTTGGTTCGGCATCATTAAAGTTTTTATAGTACGCCCATTGCTGTATTAAGTGATTTTCTTTATCGACATACAACCAGTATTTATTTTCAGGAGTTACGCCTACAGCACTAAAGGTGAGTTGTAAAATATCTGCCGTTTTACCGTTTGGCAATTTGTCTGTTTTGACATAAGCAAGGGTTACTCCGGGGTCTTGTAATTTCCACGGCATTACTAACCAATACGAATCATTTATCCACCAGTTCTTCGCTTTTTCAAGTAAACCGTTGGCTTTAGTCTCGTCTGCTAATAAAACTCCATTCTCATAAACCTTTCCTTTTAAAGTATTGATATTTACTAAAATTACTTGATTTGCTGTTGGATTCTCTACGCGAACATTACCCGTCCATTTATCCCATGAGAGTTTTCTATTCACAAAATCCCATTGGATAAAATGAGTATTATTGTAATTATTTGCTCCGCCCATCGCAATCAGCATTTCTTTTACGATTGCCTCGGCTTTTTTATCCTTGGACTGCGCCAATACTGATGTGCTAGCGAAAATTAGCGTAATAAGAATTAGCCCTGCTTTAAAAATAATTTTCATAATCATTTATTTGATTGATTCTAAGTAACAAAAATAGTCGCTTTTCCTTCTCATTTGAATTCAAGACTGATTATATAAACTTATATCTTCATTATTATTACCTATTGTTGCTTCAAATACTGAAATATACCGCATCTATTATGCTTACCTTAGCATTCGTACAAACAAGTGACATGAAAAAAATATAAAATGCAAACAATATTAGGAGCAAACGGAATAATAGGTGAAGAATTGGCTCGTGAATTACGGAAAAACTATACAGACCAAATTAAATTAGTAGGACGCAATCCTCAAAAAGTGCATCCAGACGATTTTCTTTTTAAAGCAGATCTACTCGATCCAGAAAGTGTTTTAAAAGCACTTGAAAACACGGAGATTGCATACCTGACAGTTGGACTTCCTTACGATTCTGAAATATGGCTTAGAGATTGGGTAATTGTAATGCAAAATGTAATTGTCGCTTGTAAAAAGAACCGCTGTAAACTCGTTTATTTTGACAATACCTACGCCTATCCTCAAGACAGCAAAATTCAAACCGAAGAAACGCCTTTAAGTTCTGACGGAAAAAAAGGAATAGGCAAAAAAATGGCCGCTGAACTTTTATTAAAAGCCATTGCTACTAAAGAAATTGAAGCCGTGATTTGCAGAGCACCTGAATTCTATGGTCCAGGTAAAACCAAAGGTCTTACTAATAGCCTTATTTTCGAAAATCTTAAAAAAGGCAAAGAACCTAAGGTATTCTTAAAAGACACAGTGGTACGAACATTAATCTTCACCCCAGATGCTAGTAAAGCCATGGCGTTAATTGGTAATACAGCCGATGTTTATGGCCAAACTTGGCACTTACCCTGTGACGACAATAGACTAACCTACAAGCAATTTATTGCAGAAATCGAGCGCCAATTAGGACGAGAAGTAAAATACAAAGTATTACCTAGGATTGTACTTAAAATAGGGTCCTTATTTAACCATAACCTTAAAGAAACACAAGAACTACTACCTCGTTATGCGATCGATAATATCTTTGAGTCCTCAAAATTCAAAACTAGATTTCCAGAGTTTAAAACAACCACTTATTCAGAGGGAATTAAAATAATCCTCAACGATTACAGCATAAAGTAAACTGGAACCGTTAGATGCAATAGGTTCTGGATACTTTTTTGTTTCAATTTTAGTAATAGATAAACGCGAATAAATTATCCGAAAATTTTCCATTCTCCCCATTTTCTACTCTTTATAAAATTCACTATTTTTGCAGTCTAAAATTTATACGATGCCAAATAAAAAATATAAAATAGCGGTTATTCAATTAAACCTTAACGATGTTGCCGAAAACAACCTTAAAAAATGTTTAAGTTGGGTTCGTGATGCCGCCAATCAAGGTGCTGAGGTAATCTCACTACCAGAATTATACAGCAGTCATTATTTCTGTCAGAGTGAAGATGTTGATAATTTTGCATTGGCAGAACCGCTTTACAGCACCTCGTTTATTGCTTTTAGTGCTTTGGCAAAAGAATTAGGCGTGGTAATCATTGTTCCGTTTTTCGAAAAAAGGATGGCTGGAATCTACCACAATAGCGCCTACATTATTGATACTGATGGTTCAGAAGCAGGTTTATACCGCAAAATGCACATTCCAGATGACCCGCATTTTTATGAAAAATTCTATTTCACTCCTGGCGATTTAGGTTTCAAAACCATTCCTACACAAAAAGGAAAAATTGGAACACTTATTTGTTGGGATCAATGGTATCCAGAAGCAGCTCGATTGACCGCTTTAAGTGGCTCAGAGGTCTTGTTTTACCCTACAGCCATAGGATGGCATCCAGGAGAGAAAGAGCAATACGGTGAAAACCAATATGGCGCTTGGATGAATGTCATGAAAGGTCATGCAGTTGCAAATGGTGTCTACGTTGCTGCGGCTAACAGAATAGGTTTAGAGCAATATTTACCAGATACAGCTGGAATTGAATTTTGGGGCGCTTCGTTCATTGCGGGACCACAAGGCGAAATTTTGGCGCAAGCCTCACACGATAAAGAAGAAATTCTAATTGCCGAAGTTGATTTAGACTTGCAAGAAAATGTGCGTCAAAACTGGCCGTTCTTTAGAGACAGACGAATTGATGCTTTTGGAGATATCACTAAAAGAGCAATCGACTAATTATGACGACAAACAATAGAAGATTTCCTGCAGAATGGGAAAACCAACAAGGTATATTACTTTGCTTTCCTCATAACGGAAAAGACTGGCCTGGAAAATATGAAGCCATTCAATGGGCATTTGTTGAATTTATCAAAAAAGTAGCGACATACGAAACGGTATTTTTAGTAGTCATTGACGACAAACAGAAAGAAAAAGTAACCGAAATGCTAGAAATGGCAAGGGTTAATATCGATAATATCTCATTTATTATCCAAAAAACAAACAGAAGTTGGATGCGCGACTCTGGCCCTATTGTAATCAAAAATGGAGACGCTAGAGAAGCATTAAATTTCAACTTTAATGGTTGGGCAAAATATAAAAACTATCAATTAGACAAACATATTCCCGCTACAGTGGCTAATTTTCTGGATATTCCGCTTACACAAGTGATGTATAAAGGAAAACCGGTAATTGTAGAAGGTGGAGCAATTGATAGCAATGGACGTGGAACTTTACTGACCTCAGAAGAATGCTTAATGCATCCTGATATTCAAGTAAGAAACCCTGGTTTTACTAAAGCAGATTACGAAGCTGTTTTTAAGGAATACCTCGGAATCACGAATGTGATTTGGTTGGGCAACGGAGTCGAAGGCGACGATACCCACGGACATATAGATGATTTATGTCGTTTTATCAATGAGGATACGATTGTAACAATCGTTGAAACAGACCGAAACGACGCTAATTATGCGCCATTACAAGACAACCTGAAACGTTTGCAAAATGCTACATTAGAGAATGGAAAAGCTCCTATTGTTGTGGCTTTACCAATGCCTAAACGAATTGACTTTGAAGATTTAAGATTACCGGCAAGTTATGCTAACTTTCTAATACTAAATAAATGCGTGTTGGTTCCGACTTTTAACGATGTCAATGATCGCGTAGCACTAAATATTTTAGCAGAATGTTTCCCTGATAGAGAAGTTATCGGAATTAGCGCTATTGATTTAATCTGGGGTTTTGGAACTTTACATTGTTTAAGTCAGCAAATCCCAGCCTAAACAATTTAAATATTTATATATAAAAAAACACCAGCAATCTTGCTGGTGTTTTGGTTTACTATACTTTGTATTATAGATTACTTCTCTTTTGTAAACGGTATTTTTTGAGTCTCACCAATAATCATATCAAAACCAGTTTGACTCTCATTAAATTGGAATTTTAGTCCCGCTCTTTTAGATTCAAATAAGTCCTTCCCTATTGGTTCCACTGAAAACTTAGGGTAGTTCGTAATCTCAGCATTAAGAACACTGTTCTTTTCTGAAAAAGTAATTTTCATTGGTGATTTTGTATTCGAATAAGTTCCTAAATATCCATCTAAAATCACATCTTTTTCGAGAACCCCTTTTCCAGCGGTCCAAACATTATTGGCTTCATTACTATCTGGAAAAACATGATCTGGATCTAAAGTGATACTTTCAATTTCCTCTGTAGAATCATGCTTGAATGACCACGCTGTATTTCTTTGCCAAATTTCAACTGGCAATTTTACTCTTTCTACTTTTCCACTTTTTGCTTTTATGTCCAAAATAATAGGCATTGGCATTTTTTCGAAATTCTCAACAGTAATTACGACCCCTTGCTTTGGATCATTTTTTACATATTTAATTGCATTTATACCTTGGTCAAAACGCCAGTTGTATTGAAACCAACCTCTCCAGAACCAACTCAAGTCTTCACCTGCAACATTCTCCATTGTTCTGAAGAAATCATCTGGCGTAGGGTGTTTGAAAGCCCAGCGTTCTACATAAGTCCTAAAAGCCAAATCAAAACGTTCTGCTCCTAAAACTTGTTCACGTAAAATAACTAATCCTGAACTTGGTTTATAATAAGCTAAAACACCGATATTAGCTTCTTTCATATTATCAGGAGAACTCATAATCGTTTCTAAATCAACACCTGTCAAAACTTCTGCTCTGCGGTGTAAATCAATTGGTTCTGATTTATATTCTCCATTATTGAAATCTACTGAAGCTAATGAATTAATGAAAGTATTGAATCCTTCATCCATCCAAGCGAATAAACGTTCGTTTGAACCTACAATCATTGGAAACCAGTTATGACCAAACTCATGATCCGTAACTCCCCATAAATCTTCTCCTTTAGATTCCCATCCACAAAACACAATTCCTGGATATTCCATTCCGCCTTCATTACCCGCAACATTCGTCGCTGCTGGATAAGAATACTCAAACCATCTTTTAGAATAATTTTCGATAGAAGCCTTAGTAAATTCTGTTGAACGTCCCCAAGCATCATTTCCTGCACTTTCAACTGGATAAGCTGATAAGGCCAAAGATTTTTTACCGCTTGGTAAATTGATTTTAGCACCATCTAAAATAAATGCCGCTGAAGAAGCCCAAGATAAATCTCTGGCGTTTTTAAGTTTATAATGCCATGTTTTAGTAGCCGTAGAGGTACTATTTGCTAAAGCAGCCACTTCTTCTTCTGTACGAATGAAAACAGTTTTATCGCTTTGTTTGGCTTGAGCCAATCTACTTTGCTCGACAGTACTATAAACGGCAGTAGGATTTACTAACTCCCCTGAAGAAACAACAATATGATTAGCAGGAGCAGTAATGTTTATATCAAAGTCTCCATATTCCAAATAAAATTCCGACGCTCCTAAATAGGGATTCGTATTCCAACCTCTTACGTCATCATACACACACATACGTGGATACCACTGTGCAATGGTAAAGATTTTCCCGTTTTTAGTTTCCAAAACTCCAGTTCGGTCTGAACCTTCCATTGGAGAAATATAAGAAAAATCGATTTTAACTTTTACAGAACCGCCTTTCGCTTTTAGCACTTGCGGAAGGAAAACTTGCATTCTAGTATCGGTAATTACATATTTAGCGTCTACTTCAGTAGATTTTCCATTCGTAGTGCTAACAATCTTCACGGATTTGATTTTATGACCTCCGTCAAAAACTTCACCTTGCGATCCATTGCGGCTACCAGTTAAAGGGACAACTGCATTTCCACGTGAATCTGCTTTAAATAAATTTTGATCTACATTCATCCATATAAATGACATCGCATCAGGACTATTGTTCGTATAGGTAATTACATCTGTACCAATAATCTCATTATTTTGTGCATTTAATTTTGCTGTAAGAACGTAATCAGCTCTGTTCTGCCAATATTCTGCGCCTGGTTGACCACTAGCGGAACGTGTTGATGTACCGTTTTTTGTATAAAAAAATGGTGCAAAAGCATCATGGTAGTTGTAATTAGATTTTGAGGCATTTGCTGTAGTTGCAGGAACCTCTTGTGCCGATAGGGATGAAATCCCTAATAACAGAGCCATTTGGAGAATGACCTTGAACCGAATGTTTTTCATGTTTTTCACTATTTGTAAGCAAATTAATAAAAAATAATCATACCACTATATTAAATTCAACGCTTTAATCAAAAATTAAGAAAATTTTACAAAAAATGTAATAAGTCGGTTTTCACTATCTAAAATAAAAATTAAGAAATATATTTACATCCATTAGAAATTTAATCCGAAATAAGACTTTCATTTTGATAACAACAATAACAAACTCCAATTTAACTGCACGAATTAATCACCTAGGCGCAGAATTATGTTCACTGAAAAACAAACTCTCCATAGAATATATTTGGGAAGGCAACCCCGATTTTTGGGGTAAGCACTCCCCTATTTTATTTCCGATAGTAGGTACATTAAAAAATAATGCCTTTAATTATAAGGATGCAACATATCATTTATCAAGACATGGTTTTGCCAGAGATATGGTCTTTGAACTTATTGATAAAGCAGCTAATAGTGCCACTTTTTCGATTCAAGCGTCAGAAGATACCAAAAATAAATATCCTTTTGATTTCGAACTCCAAATTAACTATACATTAAGCGACAATAGCCTATCTATTGGGTACAAAGTCATAAACAAAAGTAAGACTCAAATGCCCTTTTCTATAGGAGCACATCCTGCTTTCGCTTTACCTGGAGATTTTGAGGAATATAGTTTACAATTCGAAAAAGACGAACCCTTAGAATATAACTTATTGCAAAATGATTTAATTTCTAATGAGACTAAAGTGCTTAGTTCTCCTAATAATTTGGTTCCCTTAAAGTATGAATTATTCGAAAACGATGCTCTAATCTTTAAATCATTACAATCGAAATATTTAACAATTTTAAAAAATAATATTCCATTAATCAGAGTGTGTTATCCAAGTTTCCCTCATTTGGGAATATGGACAAAAATGAATGCGCCGTTTCTTTGTATCGAACCTTGGTTTGGTTATTCGGATTCAGTTGAAAGTATTGGGAATCTTGCGGAAAAAGAAGGTATTCAAATAATTGAAGCAGATCAGATTTTTGATGCAGAATTTAGTATTGAAATCCTCTAATTCACTAAACAGAACAAAAATATGTTGTCTATAAACTTTACTCCATTTCCAAATTTAGAAACTGAACGATTGATTTTAAGGCGTGTGGATAAAGATGATGTCGAGTCCATACTTGAATTACGCTCTAACGTCGAAACGATGAAATACATCCCGAGACCATTGCTGAAAACGACTGAAGATGCTTTGGAACACATTGCAATGATTGATGCTAAAATTGAAAGTAACGAAGGTATTAATTGGGCGATTACATATAAAAATGGTCCAAAACTAATAGGAATTATTGGTCATTACAGAATAAAACCAGAACATTTTCGTGCCGAAATTGGATATATGCTGCTTCCTGAATACAGTGGAAAAGGTATTATTACTGAAGCCATAAAAGAAGTTACCAAATATGGATTTGAGATAATGAAATTACATTCGATTGAAGCCATTATAGCTCCAGAAAATCATGGTTCAGCGAAAGTTTTAGAGAAAAATAACTTTATAAAAGAGGCGCATTTAAAAGAGAATGAATTTTATGAAGGACGCTTTTTAGATACTGTTATTTATTCAAGATTAAACAAATTACAGCACTAAATATTTAAATTTTATATAACATTTGGATTACAAATCTTTGCTATATTATTTTATATTTGCATTTAAAACTGACAATAATTTCACTTCTATGTTGATCAGTACACTTTATATCATGAAAAAACTTCTTTTTTTATTTGTTGTTTTGCTTTCATTTCAATTGCATAGTCAAACCTACGTAAAAGTAAATGCATTAACCACCTTGTTAACCATTCCTAATGTAGGGATAGAAACCAGTATTGGCAAAAAATCAACTTTTCAATTGGATATACTAGGTTCTCCATGGAAATCAATCGATGGTAAGCCTCAACAATTCTATATCGTTATTCCAGAATACCGCTATCATTTTAAAGAAAAATACAATGGCTTTTATGCAGGAGCTCATATAGGAGGAACTGTATTTAATTTCCAAAAATGGAACTATTTAAATACTGATAAATATGAAAAGGGATTTGGCTATGTTATAGGGGCAACAATTGGCTATCAGAAAAAAATAAATGATCGTTTTATGTTGGACTGCTTTTTAGGTGGAGGAAATCAACAAGGATTTTACCATGGATATTATCTAAGTACTGGAGAACGTTATGAAACCGCTAAGAATTGGAATAAAAGCGGAGAATGGTTACCGTATCGAGGTGGTGTTATGGTCTCGTATCGCATCGATTAAACTACACTCTATTTATCCAATTTAGATAACGATTTAATATACAGTTCTTCTACTTGTTTTCTTGCCCAATCTGTCTTTCTTAAGAAAGTAAGACTAGATTTCACGCTTGGATTATCATTAAAACATTTAATTTTTACCAATTCGCCCAAAGTATCAAATCCGTAATGATCCACGAGTTTTTCCAATATTGATTTTAGTGTTATTCCGTGAAGCGGATCTTTTGAATTTTGCTTTTCCATATTGCAAATTTAAATCAATTTTATAAAAAATAGTGCCGATTCATTGATTTGTTCCTACATTTGTACTTCTATGCTAAAATCAATCAACATACTAAATAAAAGAGCCCGATACGATTATGAAATAATCGAGAAATTTACTGCGGGTATTGTTTTGGCGGGAACTGAAATCAAATCAATCCGCTTAGGAAAGGCTAATATTACTGAAAGCTTTTGCGAGTTTAGTGGTACCGAACTTTTTGCCATAAACACCTATATTGAAGAATATACTTTTGGAAACCAATTCAATCACAAAGCACGTAGCGAGCGAAAATTGTTGTTGAACAAAAGAGAATTAAAAAGTTTAGCACGAAGTGTCCAGGCAAAAGGATTAACCATAGTACCGTTAAAGTTATTTACGAACGAAAAAGGATTAGCCAAATTAGAGATCGGACTTTGTCGAGGTAAAAAAACCTATGACAAACGGGAATCTCTAAAAGAACAAGATACTAAACGTGATTTAGCCCGAATCAAGAAAGAATTTTAATAAAAAAAGGGAATTCAATTTCCCTTTTTTATTACCTAAAACGATGACTAAATTTGTCAAGACTACTTAAATCCTGACGTGAAAATGAAAACACTACTCAAAGACGCCCGCGAATTAAAAAGCTTAAAAACAAGAGAAGTAGCTCAACTTTTAGGGATCGATCAAGCCTTAATAAGTAAATTCGAAAGCGGAAGCAGGAAACCAACCAAAGAACAAGTCATAAAATTGGCTACACTTCTTGAAATTGATTTCGAAACTATAATGGTTTCTTGGCTGAAAGAGAAGATCATCCATGAAATTGGACAAAATGAATTTGCTTTAAAAGCGTTACGAGCAGCAGAGGAAGAAATTAAATTGAATAGTAGCCCATCCGTTAAAAAAGTTTCGGCAATCCTTCAGCAACTTTTAGATGAAATAGATCTTTGTAAAGCGAAACTAAAAACTTTCTCTCTAACTGAAGCTAATTCCATAACACAAGCTCTAAAGGTAGAATATACCTTTGGCAGCAATTGGATAGAAGGAAATACACTTACGATGGCAGAAACCGATTTGGTTATTAATGAAGGTCAAACAATTTCTGGCAAAAGTATGCGAGAACATCTGGAAGCAATTAATCATCAGGAAGCAATTGAATTTATCCAAAACAGGATTAAAAACAATGCGACTCTTGGTGAACCAGAGGTTACTTCCTTACATACTATCATTTTAAGGGGAATTCTACCGAAGGAAGCTGGCCACTATCGCTCTGTAGCTATTACAATAAAAGATAAAAGTTTTAGTCCTTGTGAACCAGCGGCTATTCCGCAAGAAATAGAAGAGCTCTTTAATTGGTATGAACAGAATAAAAATAGCATACATCCTGTAATATTGGCTGCCACTGTAAAAGAGCGCCTGGTCGCGACCCATCCTTTTATAAATGGAAATGGAAAAGTATCACGACTGATTATGAACTATATTCTGTTGCAACATGGCTACCCCATAGCAAATATTAAGGCTGACAGCGACAATCGAAATTTATACTACCAAACTCTAAAAGCAGCGATAACAAAAGAAAATAAAGATAGTTTTGTACTGTTTATAGCTCAAATTGAAAAGGAAAGTTTAGAAAATTTAACACGAACTGTTAAGCAATAAAAATAGTTTAAACTGTGTCTTTTAGTTTTATCCTTGAAGTTTTAAAAGACTTCTTGCACCAGATTAAAATAATTAGCAAGGTTTAATCTGTGAGAATCTGTATAATCCGTGTTAAGAATTTATCGAAGTAGAATTAAACTTTAGGATGTTAAACCAAAACGATGGACTTAAAGTCCATCGTTAGTTATTTAATTTTTATCTTCTAATAAAGGAACGAATTTAAATTCTCCCAGTTCATGTTTCTCAAATTGTGTTTCGTTTACTCGAATCAACAAAGTCATAATTTGTACTTCATCACCTAACGGAATTACAAGCCTACCTCCTATTTTTAATTGTGCCATAAGCGGTTGTGGTATAAATGGTGCCCCTGCAGTAACGATAATACTATCAAAAGGAGCATAACTTGGTAAGCCTTTATAACCATCTCCAAAAGAGAGATGTTTTGGACGTATTCCTAATTTCGGTAACAAACTGGAGGTTTGTTTGAACAATTCATTTTGTCGCTCTACACTGTATACCTTCGCACCCATCAGGCATAAAACCGCAGTTTGATATCCTGATCCAGTTCCTATCTCTAAAACTTTATGCTCTTTTTTTATTTCTAACAATTGAGACTGAAAAGCTACAGTATAGGGTTGTGATATAGTTTGACCAGCGCCAATAGGAAAAGCCTTGTCTTGATAGGCGTAATTTTCAAAGCTAGAATTCAAAAACAGGTGTCGTGGTATCTTTTTTATCGCATCCAATACATTTACATCGGTGATCCCTTTTTGCTGCAAAACGCTTACTAATTGATTTCGAAGTCCTTGATGTTTGGCTGTATCTTTCAAAGTTTATTATTTTATTTTGGTAAAAATAGAAAACAAATTCTAATTATAATTATCAAATTATATTTTTTAAATCCACAAATAATTGTCGTTTATACTTAACGGATTAATCATTTAATTCCTATTTTTGTGGAAACAACATCATTATGCTGAAAATTGGAGTATTAGGCGCAGGTCACCTAGGAAAAATACATTTACGTTTATTACAACAGTCTGAAAAATATGAATTAGTTGGGTTCTATGATCCAAATCAAGAAAATGCAGAGAAAATTTCTAAGGAATTTGGGTACAAACATTTTAGTACAATTGCTACTCTTATTCACGCGGTAGATGTAATAGACATTGTAACCCCAACCCTTTCCCATTATAAATGTGCTAAGGTTGCTATCAAATCAGGCAAACACGTTTTTATCGAAAAACCCATTTCAAATACCGTTGAAGAAGCAGAAGAAATTATTGCTTTGGCCAATGAATATAATGTTAAGGGACAAGTGGGACATGTGGAACGATTTAATCCTGCATTTATCGCAACTAAAAACATGATTGATAAGCCCATGTTTATAGAAACTCATCGATTGGCTGAATTCAATCCTCGTGGTACAGATGTTCCTGTAGTTTTAGATTTGATGATACATGACATTGATGTCATTTTAAGTGTGGTAAAATCTAAAGTTAAAAATATTAGCGCCAGTGGTGTTTCTGTAATTAGTGATACTCCAGATATTGCAAATGCCAGAATCGAATTCGAAAATGGCTGTGTTGCTAATTTGACTGCTAGTAGAATTTCGATGAAAAACATGCGAAAAACCCGTTTCTTTCAAAAGGACGCTTATATATCTGTTGATTTTCTGGAGAAAAAATGTGAAGTCGTTAAAATGAAAGATGCACCGGAAACTCCTGGTGACTTTGATATGATTTTGCAAAATGCAGAAGGCGTAAAAAAGCAAATTTATTTCTCAAACCCTGAGGTGGAACAAAACAATGCCATTCTTGAGGAACTGGAAACATTTGCAGATGCGATAAATACCAATTCGACTCCTGTTGTGACTTTAGAACAAGCAACGGAAGCACTACGAGTTGCCTACCAAATTATCGATTGTTTTAAGAAATAGAACAACAATAAAAATTTAAAAGTTAAACGAGAAAACTTTAGAATTAAATATACAATAAATGAAAATAATAGCAGTAATCGGAGCAGGAACAATGGGTAATGGAATAGCCCATACCTTTGCGCAAAGTGGTTTTACAGTAAAATTAATAGATGTTTCTGAAAAATCTTTAGATAAAGGAATGGCTACAATTGCAGCCAATTTAGATAGAATGATTTCAAAAGGAGTCATTACCGCTGAAGATAAAGCAAAAACAATCACAAATATAATTACCTATACTGATATCAAAGATGGAGTTGTAGGTGTTGATTTAGTGGTAGAAGCCGCAACCGAAAATGTAGATTTGAAACTTAATATTTTCAAGCAATTAAACGAGGCTTGTTCACCTGATACCATATTAGCCACAAATACATCTTCTATTTCTATTACTCAAATTGGAGCAGTAGTTTCACATCCAGAACGAGTTATCGGAATGCACTTTATGAATCCGGTGCCTATCATGAAATTGGTTGAAATCATTCGCGGGTACAACACCAGTGATGAAGTAACTAAAACGATAATGACATTATCAGAAAAATTAGGAAAAACACCAGTTGAAGTAAATGACTATCCTGGCTTTGTCGCTAATAGAATTTTGATGCCTATGATTAACGAGGCTATCGAAACGCTGTACAATAAAGTAGCTGGGGTATATGAGATCGATACTGTTATGAAACTCGGAATGGGTCACCCTATGGGACCATTGCAATTAGCGGATTTCATTGGACTTGATGTCTGTCTAGCAATTCTAAACGTGATGTATGACGGCTTCAAAAACCCAAAATACGCACCTTGCCCACTATTAGTAAACATGGTTCGTGCAGGAAAATTAGGAGTGAAATCTGGAGAAGGATTCTACGATTACTCAGAGAGCAAAAAAGCAGAGAGAATTTCTAAACAATTCGTATAAAGTCAAAGTTGGCAGTCGCAATTTCTACTGAATATTGCGACTGTAGCTTAACACTATAAATAATGGCTAAAATAATTCCTTTTAAAGCGGTACGCCCTACTCGCGATAAAGTTTGCCTTGTAAGTTGTCGTTCTTACGAAGAATACGTCACTGCTGAATTAGCCGCACAATTGGATTTTAATCCCCTTTCATTTTTGCATGTTTTAAAACCTGCATATACGAATCAGGAAACAGTATCCTTTGAAAAAAGATACCGCCAAGTAAATCAAAAGTACCAAGATTTCAAGACAGAAAAAATTTTAGTCAAAGACAAAAAGTCAGCGCTTTACATTCATAAAATAATAACTAATAAACATTCGTTTACAGGAATTATTGTTGGGACTAGCATAGATGATTATCATAACAATAAGATAAAAAAGCACGAGGAAACTATTGTTTTTAGAGTGCAGCTACTTAAAGATTATATGAAATTTTCAGAGTTCAATTCAGAACCCGTTTTAATGACCTATCCCGATAATAAAACCTTAGAAAATTGGATCTTTAACAGAACCCAAAAATTAGCTGATTTTGAATTTTCCAGTACTAAAAAGGAAGTTAATTATTTATGGAAAATTGATGACGCATTAGAGATTAATTGGATTCAAAATATTTTTGAAAAAATAGACAAGCTTTATATAGCTGATGGGCACCACCGTTCAGCAGCCGCAGCATTATTGTCGGAAGAAAATGAGAATTCAGAGAATATCGCTAAGGATTATTTACTAAGTTATTTAATTTCTGAGAATAATGTCAAGGTATACGAATTCAATAGATTAGTTAAAGATTTAAATGGTTTTGAAAAAGAAACTTTTATCAAAGAACTGACAAAGAATTTCAGCGTTGAGAATCTAAAACAGCAACCGTTTCAACCTACTGAGAAGCACCAATTTGGGATGTATCTTGACAATGAGTTCTATAGTTTAATATTAAGAAAGGAAAAAATTGTTTTTAAAACAGCTTTAGAAAGTCTGGATACCCAGATATTATATGAAACAGTACTTTTACCTCTTTTGGCGATAAAGGATTTACGCGATGATGAACGTATCGAATATGTTTCTGGAAAGCAATCGATTCTAGAATTAAAAAAAATCATAGATGAAGGTGAATTTGAAGTTGGATTTATTCTTTTTCCGTCTAATATTAATGAAATTAAAGCTTTAGCAGATGCTGATTTAATTATGCCTCCAAAAAGCACCTACATCGAACCAAAGTTTAGAAGCGGAATAGTCATTTATGAACTTTAAGTTCAATCAAAAAATCTATAAATTAAAAATCTTACAATGTCAATAGCTGAAAATTTACTTTCTATAAAAAATACTTTACCAGAACAAGTAACTTTGGTTGCGGTTTCCAAGACTAAACCTATTCCAGATTTGATGGAAGCCTATGATGCAGGTCAACGCATTTTTGGTGAAAACAAAATCCAGGAAATGGAGTCTAAATGGGAGCAAATGCCAAAAGATATTCAGTGGCATATGATTGGTCACGTTCAGACAAATAAAGTCAAATTTATGGCTCCGTTCGTCAGCTTGATCCATGGCGTGGACAGTTTTAAGTTACTAAAAGAAATTAATAAGCAAGCTTTAAAAAACAACCGTATTATTGATTGCTTATTACAAATGCATATTGCTGAGGAGGAAACGAAATTTGGTCTTGACGACGAAGAACTAGATTCCCTCCTAGCTTCAAGCGAGTTTAAAGAAATGAAAAACATACGAATTACAGGATTAATGGGAATGGCTACATTTACCGAAAAAAAAGACCAAGTCAAAAAAGAATTCATGCATTTGAAATCAATTTTTGATAAATTGCAATCACAGCAAACTGAAAACTGCCAAATGACTACCTTGTCAATGGGAATGTCAGGAGACTATAAACTGGCCATCGAATGTGGAAGCACGATGGTTCGAATAGGAAGTAGTATCTTTGGAGGAAGAAATTGATTTTTGATTTCAGATTTCAAAACATCTACTAAAAAACTGATTACTAAAAACTGAACACTGAATACTTATTTTGTACGCAATACTAGACATAGAAACCACTGGAGGACAATTCAATGAAGAAGGAATTACCGAGATCGCCATTTACAAATTTGATGGTCATGAAATCGTCGATCAATTCATTAGTTTAGTCAATCCTGAAATTCCAATTCAACCTTTTGTAGTAAAACTAACTGGTATCAATAATGCCATGTTACAAACGGCTCCAAAGTTTTTTGAAGTAGCAAAGCGCATTATAGAAATGACAAATGATTGTGTACTTGTGGCCCACAATGCTGATTTTGACTACCGAATTCTACAAACAGAATTTCGACGTCTTGGCTACGATTTCAATACAAAGACACTCTGCACAGTGGAGTTATCTAAGAAATTAATGCCGGAACAACTTTCACACAGTTTAGGGAAATTAGTTCGAGCTCTTGGAATTCCAATGGCCGACAGACATCGTGCAAGTGGTGATGCTTTGGCAACAGTCAAACTATTCAAAATGTTACTTGATAAAGATTTAGAAAAAACTATTATCACAGATCTCATTAAAGCGGCAGTTCAAAAAGGAATTGCTCCAAACTTACTTGAAATCGTTGAAAGTGTACCTTCAAGAACAGGTGTCTATTACATTCACAACAAGGAAGGTAAAATTATATTTATTGGAAAAAGTAAGAATATTAAAAAAAGAGTAAACCAGCATTTTACCGGAATAACGAGAAGTGCAAAAAAAATTCAAGCCGAAGTGTTTACAGTAACTTTTGAAGAAACCGGCAGTGAATTAATAGCCCTTCTAAAGGAGACAGAAGAAATAAAAATTAACAGGCCCATTTACAACAGGATGTCAAGAAAGAGCAATTATTCGTGGTCTATCTATTCTGAGAAAGATACTAACGGATACTTAAACTTGAAGCTTGAAAAAGCCGATGGCAGAAAGAAAGAAATCCTTTCTTATGTCAATATACAAGAAGGTAAACATGCCTTATCTCTAATAACGTCAGACTTCAAGTTATGCCAGAAATTAACTGGGTTATATGCTTCTAAAACATGTTGTTACGAACAAACAATTAATGAATGTGACGGAGCTTGCATAGGCAGTATTCCTGTCGTCGAGTATAATGAAAGAGTAACTAATTTCATCGCCCAAAGCTCCTTTGAAAACAAGAGCATGGTAATCGTTGAAAAAGGAAGAACGATCAATGAACGTAGTGCGGTGTTAGTTGAAAATGGGGTTTACAAAGGCTATACTTTTTATGATTTGAATTATCAAATCACGAAGATCGAAATCCTTAAGAACATCATTATTCCAATGCAAAGTAACCGTGATACCCGTAATATCATTCAGGGACATATTAGAAAAAACAAAGGATTTAAGATCATAAATTTCTAAGATAAAACCTTAAAAAGCCGCACTGCTTATGCCTGAATTAAAGTCAAAACACCAGCGTTTTAGACAAAAAGCAAATGTAATAATCTACGGGACAGGAACAAAAGCGGGTCGGTTGTTTGACCTAATCCTCCTTGGCCTAATTTTATTGAGCGTCCTTTTAGTAATGATGGAAACCGTTACTGAATTTGATTTAAAATACCATTCCTACCTCGTACTTCTCGAGTGGATTATCACCGTATTGTTTACCATCGAATATATTTTCAGAATCATTTCAATCAACAAGCCCTGGAAATACATGTCCAGTTTCTACGGTATTATTGATTTACTTGCAATTCTACCCATGTATTTGTCCATTTTCTTTATGGGAACTAGTATCCTGGCGGTCGTGCGGTCGCTGAGACTACTCAGATTATTCAAAATATTAAACCATCCTCAGTTTACAAGTCAATCACTACAGCTAAACCAAGCCATCAAGGCCAGTAAGGGCAAAATAATAGTTTTTATTTACTTTGTCCTGATCAGTACCATAATCATTGGGTCGATAATGTACCTCGTAGAAGGCAAGGAAAGCGGTTTCACTAGTATTCCGGCTAGTATTTATTGGACAATTGTAACATTGACTACCGTTGGCTATGGAGACATCTCTCCTGAAACACCATTAGGACAATTTATTGCCTCTTTTGTTATGATTTTGGGATACGGTATCATTGCAGTACCTACTGGTATTGTAACTGCCGAAATTGCCAAAAGAACTCATGATAAAGTCTCTATCCATAAAAAACCATGTACGGAATGCGGTACCGAAGATTATCCAGACAATGCTAACTTTTGCCCTCATTGCGGACATTCCTTTGACACCATTTAATCTATGAAGCAATTCCAGCTATACACTACAACTCCTCCTCCAGTAAGTTGTATTTCTAAGACATAAAAGGAGCTTCTAAAGGCGCTCTTTTACGTCAAGAAATACTAACTTGCAGTCATCCGGGGTTTACGTTGCTATCTGGGCTAAAAATAAATATGAAACATCTCATCACCATTGTCGGGCCCACAGCCATAGGAAAAACAGCCTTAAGTATTATTCTGGCTAATCATTTTAAATGCGAAATTGTTTCCTGTGACAGCCGTCAATTTTTCAAGGAAATGACGATAGGCACTGCGGTTCCTTCTACAACTGAATTAAATGCCGCTCCGCATCATTTTATCCAAAATAAATCCATATTTGAGAACTATACCGTTGGTGATTTTGAGAAAGACGCGATTAAAAAAATCGATGAATTATTTTTGACAAACGATTATGCGATACTCGTAGGTGGCTCTGGTTTATATGTAAATGCTGTTTTAAAAGGATTTGACAGCTTCCCAGAAATAGATCCTTTAGTACGTGAAGCCGTTAATGCACAGTATGAAAAACTCGGTATTGTCTATTTACAAGAGCAACTAAAAGCGCTTGATTTCGAATATTTTGAAACAATTACAAAAGAGAATCCGCAAACCCTGCAAAATCCGCAACGCATGATGCGTTTTGTAGAAGTATGTATTGGCGCAGGACAACCGTATTCCTCCTTTCTAAACCAGAAAAATAATGAACGCCGCTTCACTCCTATTCTCATCGGCCTTGAAGCGGAAAGAAGCGTAATGTACAATCGAATAAACCAGCGCGTGAACATCATGATGAACGAAGGTTTAATGGCAGAAGCCAAAAGTCTATATGCAAACAAAGAGTTGAATGCCCTACAAACTGTAGGATACAGAGAATTGTTCAGCTACTTTGATGGGGATTTTAGCTTAGAATTTGCAATCGAGGAAATTAAGAAAAACACAAGACGTTTTGCTAAGCGTCAGCTCACTTGGTTTAAAAGAGATCAAAACACAAAATGGTTCGATTTTGAAACCCCTTATGAGACTGTTATTAATTATATCAATTCCGTACAATAAAATTTACACTTTAGAAATAGTAGAATGCATATAGTATTCTAAAATCGCTAATCAAAAATAGTATCTTCATGCCAATAGCTCCAAATTTCACTTCTGTTTTAAGTAAGGATTGGGAAATCAATTTCACACAATGCATGCCTAATGGCTTTTTAAAATACACCGACTTATGTAATATATTGCAATTGACCGCTGCGGCACATTCAGATATGGGCGGCATCAGTTTTTCAGACATGCAGGAATTTGATCAAGCATGGGTGTTAAGCAGAATGCGTGTTGAAATTAGCGCATTACCTAAATGGAGAGATGTCGTAACGGTAAAAACATGGATAAACACCCTAGAAAATTCCCGTTCAGTACGTGCATTAGAAATGCATGTAAACGGCATTAAAATCGTTGGCTCAGAAACTTTTTGGGCTGTATTTAACACTAAAAAACGCCGTCCCGAAGCATTGGCTCTACCTTATAAGCATTTCGAACTATATCCGGAGAGAAAACCAACACAAGAAGGTTTTTCAAAAATAACGGTTAACCCTGAGAAGGAAGTTGTTTTTGAAAAAGTGGTCTACTTGTCTGATTTGGATATTGTCAATCACGTAAACAATGTAAAATACCTAGAATGGTGCCTAGACCATGTGGACGAAAAATTGATTCTAAATCAAAAACTGAATAGTTTTGAAATGAATTTCATGAAAGAACTATCCTTAAATGACAACGTTGTAATTCATGAAAACCTCTCTGAAGAATCCACTACATTTAGTATAACAAAAGAAGATAAAACCTGCTTTGCTTTACAATTGAATTGGAAATAAAAACATCTTATCTATACAAAGCCCTAGCCCAGATAGAAGTGGAAATCCTTTTATGCTAATCCCGACACTTCGGGATGGCAAAAAGATTGTAGCGGATAGCTGGAAAAAGCTCCAAAAAAAAAAAGGCTCCGATTTCTCGAAGCCTTCTATATTTTATTTTTCTACTTTGTTTTTAACAACTAATCTAAACCCTTCACCGTGAATGTTCAGGATTTCAACATCTTCATCTAACTTAAGATACTTTCTTAATTTAGCGATGTACACATCCATACTACGAGAGGTAAAATAGTTATCATCTCTCCATATTTTTGTCAAGGCCAATTCTCTTGGCATCAAATCATTTTCATGAAGAATCAACATTTTCAATAGTTCATTCTCTTTTGGAGATAATTTAATAGGCTCTTCGTTGTTAAACGTTAAGAATCTCAATTTAGAATTAAGGTGGAATTTTCCAATATTGAATTCATGTTGAACTTGTTCTGTTTTTGTATCAGAAGATTTTCTTTGAATGATCGCTTTGATTTTCATCAATAACACTTCTGAATCAAAAGGCTTATTCAAATAATCATCAGCTCCCGCTTTGTATCCTTTTAAAACATCTTCTTTCATCGATTTTGCAGTAAGGAAAATAATAGGCACTTCGCTATTTTTCTCTCTTATTTCTTTCGCTAATGTATACCCATCTTTATAAGGCATCATAACATCCAGAATACATAAATCATAAGTATCTTTCTTGAACTTTTCAAATCCTTCCATACCATTTTTGGCAAGAGTGACATCAAAGTCGTTTAACATTAAATAATCTTTAAGTACCGCACCAAAATTAAGGTCGTCTTCTACTAAAAGTATTTTTTTATTAATATTTTCCATATTATATATTATTTGAGGTATTTTAATTTATTAGGGGTAATTTTATTATGAAGGTACTCCCTTTACCCTTCTCACTTTCAACATATACCTGACCGTTGTGATCTTCTACAATCCTTTTAACGTAGGCTAAACCTAAACCATGACCTTTAACATTATGTATATTTCCAGTGTGTTCTCTATAGAACTTTTCAAAAACTCTTTTTTGAGCCACTTTACTCATTCCTAAACCTTTATCCTGTACTTTAATAAGGATCATATCTTTAATATTTTCTGTATACACATCAATATCTGGTACATCAGGAGAATATTTAATCGCATTTTCAAGAACATTTACAATCACATTTGTAAAATGTACATCATTCATCAAAACTGTAGTTCTCGAAGCTTCAAAATGAGTAGTAATCTGTCCTTCTCTATCTTCTAGAATTAAGTTAACATGTTCGATCGCGTCAATAATTACTTCTTCAACATTACTCGATTCTTTCTCGATATCAAGCTCTTTTTTCTCGAGCTTAGAAATTCGTAACACGTTTTCGACTTGGGCATGCATTCGTTTATTCTCATCCCGAATCATCTGCAGGTATTTGAAAACCTTTTCCTTGTCATCAATTATTTTTGGGTTTTTAATAGCATCCAAAGCCAGATTTATAGTAGCGATAGGTGTTTTAAACTCATGTGTCATATTATTTATGAAATCTGTTTTGATTTCAGAAATTTGACGTTGGCGTATCAATTGGTTTAATGCACTTGTATAGGCCACAATAATAATTAACGTAAAAATAATCGACAATACCGTTATACTAATCAACTCAGACAACAAGAACTTCTTCTTGTGTGGAAAACTAACTAATAACTTGTATTTTTCATTTCCCTCATTATCAGTATATACTGGTATAGAATAAGTCAGTTCTTTATCATATTTAAAATCTGGTGACTTTACGTTTGTTGCAATACCATTGCTGTAAATTCCGAATTCAAATTTTGTAATTACGCCATATTCTTCTAATTCCTTTTTTATTAATTTTTTCAGTGTTTCTTTTGAAACTCTTTCTTCTAAAGGCATTGCTGCCGCAATATCTTTATAAGAGATTTCAAATTGTACTTTATCTAATACATCAAGATTACCCGATTTTTCAATGGTAACATCAGGAAGCAAATTCTGCTGCAAATCTGATTTATCAACTCCCTTGCTATTATAAACTTCGGTAACTCGTTTTGAGCTGAAATTCTTAAATTTATCATTATTGAATTTCTTATTAAATAATGATGATGAAATATCGTAATCTTCAGAAATAATACTATTAGAATACACAATAGTTTTATTTGTCTTTGTATTTCTCTGTACGTAATAAAACTCCGTTAAATCTTCTTTTTTTGGCGTTTTACCAGTACTATCTTTTATACGATTGTATTTATCATAAAAACTATATGCTTCTTGTTTTTGAAGTTTATCAGCAACATTACCGATAACCTGTTTTACATGAAATTTAAATTGTTCGTCATTGTTTTTAAATGAGCTATTAAACCAATATACCTGAACTAAAATAATTCCTATTAAGGATAAGCTCATCAACAAAACCAGTAATCTAAAAAATAGTTTATTCATCGGAGCAAAATTAACATTTTAACAGTATGAATGATAATATATTAACCAAAGATTAACATCTAACACTCGTTTTGTTTAATCTTCAAAATTTTAAGAATTTCATCTGTTTTTCTTCTAGCAATTTCGACATCGATGTTTTCAATGACAAAATCACTTTTCGAAACACGCTGTTCATCAGTCCATTGTGAATTTATTCTTCCCAAAACCTGCTCGCGTGTTGTCTTATCTCGTTCAATTACCCTTTGAATTCTCGATTCTAATGGCGCAGTGACCGTTATTATTAAATCGAAATCTTTATAATTGCCACTTTCGAATAAAATAGCTGCTTCGTAAATTACAATTGGAAACTCTTTATGGTCCAAAAGCCATAGTTTAAAATGTCGCTTAACCGCAGGATGAACAATTCCATTGAGTTGTTGCAGTTTTTCTGGATCATTAAACACTATTTCAGCTAGCTTATCTCTTTTAAGAACAATTCCGTCAAAAAGTGTCTCACCAAATGTTTTTTTAATCGCATGTATAACTTCGGCCGTTTGCATTATTTTCCTTGCTTCGTCATCTGCTATATAAACGGGAATCCCTCTAGATTGAAAATGATTTGCAATCGTAGTTTTCCCGCTACCTATACCGCCCGTTAATCCTATAATTTTGGTCATAATTATACTTTAAAAAATAATTCAGGAAAAACATTCTGCGGCTTCTTTTTTAGAATAATAACTTTTATAAATGATTCTATAAAGCCAATTCCGTAACCATAAAACTGCTTCCATACAGCTACTACCGATAAGTACCCAATTTTAATACTTTTGTTTTGATACGTTGAAACCAAAAACAGTACCAAAAAATAAATGAAATACAACTTAAGCAATAAGTCAAAATTGAAAATCAACGATACTACCGCTACTACAAATCCTATAATAAAAACGGACGGAAAAAAGAACGTAAGCTTATTGTATTTAGGATACCAACTGTTAAGTATTGGTCTGGCTTTACCAAATTTATTTACTTGAACAGAAAACTTATCCCAATCAATCCTCCTCTTATGATATACATACGCATTTAGAAAGAGTTTGGTTTCAAAACCTAAATTCCATAATCGGATTGACAAGTCCGGATCTTCACCAGGATGGATGTTTCCAAAGCCATTAGAGGCTTCAAACGCTGTTCTGGATAATCCCATATTAAAACTTCTTGGTTGGAATTTATCTATTTTTTCCGAACCTCCTCTTATTCCTCCCGTAGTCAGAAAAGAAGTCATTGCAAAATTGATTGCCTTTTGTATATCTGAAAAACTATCAAGAGCGCGATCAGGACCACCAAAGCAATCCACGTAATTTTGCTTTAAAGCTTTATCCACCTCAGTAAGATATTCCGCAGGAATAATACAATCAGAATCAAAAATGATAAAATAATCACCTTTGGCTTTTTTCATTCCATAGTTTCTAGAATCTCCAGGACCCGAATTATCTTTGTAATAATAGGAAATAGTTAATTTACTATCATACTTCCGAACTATATCTTCGCATTTTACAGAAGAACCATCCTCTATAATTACAACTTCAAAATCTTCATTATAATTTGATTTTGATAAACTTTCTAATAGTTCATCAACTTCTTCTGGTCTATTGTAAACGGGAATAATTAAAGAAAAAAACATATTCTTGAAGGGGAATTAATTATACAATTAGTGCTAATTTTTAACAAAGATATACTATCTCAATAAAAAAACCATCAACTACTAATTGATGGTTTTGTATAAAATTTAAGTAGGCCATTTCTCGTTATTCAAACATTTCCATTACTTCCTGACTCACTCCCACATTAGAGAATCCTCCATCGTGTAAAAGGTTTTGAAGCGTGACCATTTTTGTTAAATCTGAAAACATAGAAACTGTATAATTAGCACAATCTAAAGCACTTGCATTTCCTAAAGGCGCCATTTTATCAGCAAATGCGATAAAACCACCAAATCCCTTCACACCTTGACCTGCCTTCGTCGCAGTTGGTGATTGGGAAATAGTATTTACTCGCACTTTTTTATCTCTTCCGAAGAAATACCCAAAACTACGTGCAATCGATTCCAAGTACGCTTTATTGTCGGCCATATCATTGTAATCCGGAAAAACACGTTGCGCTGCCATATAAGACAAGGCAACAATACTTCCCCATTCGTTCATAGCGTCTTTTTTATACAATACCTGCATTACTTTGTGAAAAGAAACAGCAGAAACGTTCCATCCCTTTTCTGTATACTCGTAATTCTGATTCGTATAATGATTTCCTTTTCTAACATTGACAGACATTCCGATAGAGTGTAAAACAAAATCTATTTTACCGCCAAGGATTTCAATTGCCTGATCCACTAAACTCTCTAAATCAGCCACCGATGTAGCATCTGCTGCTATGACTTGCGAACCAGTTTTTTGAGCAAGTTGGATAATAGAACCCATACGTATTGAAGGTGGAGCATTCGAAAGAACAAAAACACCACCCTCTTCATGAACTCTTTCCGCTGTTTTCCAAGCTATAGAGTTTTCATCCAAAGCACCGAAAATGATTCCTCTTTTTCCTTTTAATAAATTATACATGCTGATTACTATTTAAAGTGTTTGATTTAAAATGAAAAAACACCTTAATTTCAAAAGGATAAACCAATATGAAATTAAAGTGTTTTCTAAAATTCACTGCTGTTAATTTGTATTATGCAATACTCTCAACACCAACCATTTCATCTGCTTCTGCTTTATAATCTACACCATCAAATCCAAATCCGAAAAGGTTATGAAAGTCACTTCTGTATCCTTCTAAATCTCCTAGTTCAGCTAAATTTTCAGTAGTAGCTTCTTGCCATAATTTGGCTATTTTTGCTTGAACATCAGGACGCATTTCCCAATCGTCAACACGAATTCTTCCTTTTTCATCCGTAGGTATTTCTTTTCCTGAGAACAATCTATCAGCGTACAAACGTTGAATTTGTTCAATACAACCTTCATGAATACCTTCTTCTTTCATTATTTTGTACAATAACGAAATATACAAAGGAATAACCGGTATAGCTGAACTTGCTTGTGTTACTAAGGCTTTGTTTACAGAAACATAAGCTTTTCCATCAATGTCAGCAAGGCTGTCAGTGATAGTAAATGCAGTAGCTTCTAAATCATCCTTAGCACGACCAATTGTTCCTTTTCTATAAACTGCTTCAGTTAATGATGGCCCTATGTAAGAATAAGCAACAGTTGTCGCTCCTGGAGCCAACAAGTTTTCTGCTTTTAAGGCATCGATCCACATTTTCCAGTCTTCACCTCCCATTACAGCAACTGTATTTTCAATATCATCACCACTAGATGGTTCAATTGAAATCTCTGACACTTTTCCAGAGTGAAAATCTACGGTTTTATTGGTAAAAGTACCACCTATCGGTTTCAATACAGAACGATGTAAAACACCTGTAGTAGGATGCATACGAACTGGAGACGCTAAGCTATAGATAATTAAATCTACTTGTCCTAAATCAGCTTTTATTAGGTCTAATGTTTGTTTTTTAACTTCGTTTGAAAAAGCATCTCCGTTTATACTTTTTGCATACAAACCTGCTTTATGCGCTTCTTTTTCGAAAGCTGCAGAGTTGTACCAACCTGGAGAAGCTGTTCTCCCAGCTGTGGGTGGTTTTTCAAAAAACACACCAATAGTTGCTGCATCTGATCCAAAAGCACTAGAAATTCTTGAAGCTAATCCAAAACCTGTCGAAGCACCAATTACTAATACTTTTTTAGCACCGTTGATAGCTCCTTTTGATTTTACATATTCAATTTGATTTTTTATGTTTTGTGCACATCCATCAGGGTGCGCTGTCAAACAAATAAATCCTCTCATTCTTGGTTCTATAATCATTTTTATATCGTTTAATCGTTGATTTACTATTTCAATTTATTTTTAATAATTTTTATTTTTCTTACTAAATAGAACAAATATAACCCAAAAAACTAGTTCAGCAAGGCTTTCGCATGATTTAGAGCCGAATCTGAAACAACTGCTCCAGATAACATTTGGGCAATTTCAATGATGCGTTCTTCCTCAGTCAACAGTTTCAATTCAGACTGTGTGTCCTCTCCTACCGTTGATTTTGAAACCTTGAAATGGGCATTCCCTTTAGCTGCAATTTGCGGTAAATGAGTAATGGCAAAAATTTGCATGGTCTTACTCATTTCTTTCATTATCTCACCCATTTTAATAGCAATTTCTCCAGAAACACCGGTATCAATTTCATCAAAAATTAATGTAGGAAGTTTAGAATATTGCGCTAATATCGCTTTTACGGCAAGCATTATTCTGGACATTTCACCACCAGAAGCCACTTTTTTCAGTATTCCGAAATCAGTTCCTTTATTGGCCGAAAATAAAAATTGAATTTCATCTTTACCATTAGCATAATACGTTACCGACTGTTTTACTTGAATATCAAACCGAACGTTAGGCATTCCTAAAGTGTCTAGAATAACAATCAATTTTTGAGATAAAACAGGAATTGCTTCTAGTCGCTTATCATGAATAGTTGTTGCCTGACTATCTAACAATTCTGCTTTTTCTTGAATGGTTTGCGTAAGTTTTTCTATTTCTGCTTCTAAATTCCCCAACTCAAAAACTGAATTTTCTAATTCAGTTTGAATTTCCAACAACTCATCAATACTAGAAACCTGATGTTTCTTTTGCAAATTATAAATAAGCTGTAATTTTTGCCCAATAAAATCCAACTGCACTGGATCGTTCACTAATTTATCTGAACACCTGCTCAGTTCATCTGAAATATCATCAAACTCAATTGCTACGCTTGAAATTCTTTCTAAGAGTAAATTATAATCTGTAGAGAAAGAAGCTATTTTTTGCAAAGAAACTTTAATCTCTTTTAAATTATACAACACTCCAATTTGCTCTTCATTGGCAACAGCCAAAGATTTATCAAGTGATTCTTTTATAATCTCTACATTATTTAACTTTTCAAACTCATCTTCAAGCACCTCTTGTTCTCCAGATTTTAAATTTGCTTCCACCAGTTCATTTAATAAAAAACTATGGTACTCCTGCTCTTTTAACGATTCTCCTTGCTTTTTTATAAGAGTATTTAACTTTGTTTTATCTCCTTTATAACTTTTAAGAAGAGACTGATATTGTTGAATATTTTCTGAATTGTCAGCTATAGCATCAATAATATCAAACTGAACATTCTCGTCAGACAATTCTCTTGTTTGCTGTTGCGAATGAATGTCTATCAAAAACAAACTCAACTCTTGCAATACTTGCAAATTTACTGGACTATCATTGATAAAAGCTCTAGATTTTCCAGAAGGCAAAATTTCACGTCTTACAATTGTATCCTCTTCATAATCTAATTCATTACTTTCGAAAAAAGGAGACAAATTGTATTTTGATATTTCAAAATGGGCTTCAATAATACATTTTTCTTCTTTATTCTTTAAAGAAGTCAAATCGGCTCTTTTTCCTAAAACCAAACCAAGAGCCCCCAAAATAATTGATTTACCAGCACCTGTTTCTCCAGTAATAATTGAAAATCCTTTTGAAAAATCAATACTTAATTTTTCTATTAAAGCATAGTTTTTTATCGATAGAGTGGTTATCATTTACGGTGTGTTTTATTGAAGATTTAAATTTATTATGAAAAATAACTAATAAATTTAGTAGTTGATCATTTCCCATTTACTAGAGTTCAAAGGAGAAGTTTTATTTAAACTCTCAATTAAATCCGATATGCTGATACTGGGCCCTCCTGAAAAAATGGAAAGAACTTCATCTGATTTTGCATCGAAGAATACACGTGTCAAAAACGCATTAGGTTTAGAGCTGTTTAGTTTGCCTAAATCGATTAACGATACTTTTATCTTCTCTTTTGCCGCTTTCAAATCTTTTGACATTAGATCTAAACCGGAATGATAATCCAATGCCGTTTTGCGTACTGCTGAAAATGATCCAGATAACATATCATTGATAAGGAAATATCGGTTTTGATTCCCATCAATCTGACTCCATCCTTTATAACTACTTTGTTGCGCAACGTTTGCAATATTTTGTGCTATTTCAAAATTAGGATTTCCCGATTCGAGCAAAAAAGTATCCTGATCCATGCCTAATATAATATAGCTATAAAAAGAAATTACAGAAACCAAATTAGACTCAAATACTGAAGGATTGAAAAGTAAATTCTCAAATTCAGTGTATCTGAAACTAAAATCCTTATCATTATAGTTTAGAATTGGTGACGAATAAGAAGAATTAAATATTGGTCTTGATGATTGTACTTGTAAGGTTGCGGTAAACTGATCGGAATTGTTTGATAAAATAGTAACAAACATCGAACAATTAATTTTTTCGTTTTGCTTTAATGTCTGCCCCGTCCAATCTGTTTTATTCACAAATTCATTCAGGGATGTTTCCAAGGTTTTAAAAACCTGTAGATTAGCATTCCCTAACTTATCTGAATTTACCGTTACAGTACAATTTAACTGCTGTGCTTGAAGCAGCCCAACTGATAGTAGTAAGAAAAAGGTAAATATCTTATTCATAAAAATTTGCTATTACTTTATTTAATATATCGTCGGCAACGGCTTCTTTCGATTTCAGTTCCATCGGTTCAATATTAAAATTCTTATCGATAAAGGTAACTTTATTGGTTGGTTTTCCAAAACCTGCTCCTTGATCTTGTAAAGAATTTAAAACAATCAAATCTAAGTTTTTTTTCTGGATTTTACCCTTTGCATTTTCAATTTCATTTTCTGTTTCTAAAGCAAACCCAATTAAAAACTGATTTTTCTTTATATTTCCCAATGAAGCTAATATGTCTTTTGTTTTTTCGAGTTCAATCACAAAATTATCAGCGGCTTTTTTAATTTTTTGGGTAGCCACATTTTTAGGCTTATAATCCGCTACTGCAGCGGCAGCAATCGCAACGTCTACCTCGTCAAAATATTGATGACATGCTTCATACATCTCCTGAGCAGAAACGACGTTAACCACTTGAATTAGCGAATGACTTACTGTAAAATTTGTAGGTCCTGCAACTAAAATCACTGAAGCACCTAAATTAGCCGCACTTTTAGCAATATCAAATCCCATTTTACCGGAAGAATGATTCCCTATAAAACGTACCGGGTCTATTGCCTCATATGTTGGACCAGCAGTTATAAGTATTTTTTTTCCTTTGAGAGGTAATTTACTTTCTAAATCAGCTTCCAGAAACCGAATAATATTCTCGGGTTCTGCCATTCTTCCTTCACCTGAAAGACCACTTGCTAATTCACCACTTTCAGCAGGAATTATAGTATTTCCAAATTCGTGTAATGACTTAAAACTAGCAATTGTAGATGGGTGCTTGTACATGTCTAAATCCATTGCAGGGGCAAAAAAAACAGGACACTTTGCAGATAGATAAGTAGCAATTAGAAGGTTGTCGCAAGTACCGTTTGCCATCTTTGACAAGGTATTTGCAGTCGCCGGAGCGACAACCATTATATCAGCCCACAGCCCTAACTCAACATGATTATTCCATTTTTCGTTCTCATCGTCTTGATTGAAGAAAGTGGAATGCACTGGGTTTTTAGACAGGGTGGATAATGTAAGAGGAGTTACAAAATCCTTAGAAGCAGGTGTCATTATCACTTGGACATGTGCACCTGCTTTTATGAAAAGTCGTACTAAAGACGCTGTTTTATAGGCGGCAATTCCACCAGAAATTCCTAGTAAAACTTTCTTTCCGCTTAAAACTGACATTGTACTTTTATTTATTTGAATCTCTGTGGTAAATTTTACCGTCTAACCATTCTTGAACAGCTAAAGCGTGTGGCTTTGGCAATTTTTCATAGAATTTTGAAACCTCAATTTGTTCTTTGTTTTCAAAAACTTCTTCAAGACTATCATTATATGTAGCAAACTCTTCCAATTTCTCAGTCAATTCTTTTTTAATTTCAGAATTGATTTGATTTGCTCTTTTAGCCATAATGGTTATCGCTTCATACACGTTTCCAGTAGGTTCTTCAATAACAGTTTTATTGTATGTTATTGTATTTACTGGAGCATTCGTCTTTTTTAAATCCATGACTTTATTTATTTAGTAAATTTTTGTAAATCTTGTTCAATTCGAGCTAACATTAAGTTCGCTTTTTCTTTATATTTTGTTTCTGCATCAAATTTAATCAAACTTGAATATGCTGTTTTCGCAATATTCAAACGTTCTTCCATTTTAGTTTCAACACTATTAATTCCAAGTTGGTACGCAGAATCAAACTTATAAAACAATGCATCTTCTTTATATGGTGTCCCAGGATAATCAACGATAAAATTATCTAAAGCTACAATTGCTGATTTAAAATCTGAGATTGTATTGTATCCTTTGGCATTTTCGTATACCTTTTTCTCTATTTTTTCACGTAAAACCCTTACTGTTTCATTCGCCTCACCTAAATACTCCGAATTAGGATAGGTATCGATGAAGTTCTGTAATTTATCTATCGCTTTAAAAGTGTCCGTTTGATCTAAGCTGTACACCGGTGATAACATCGAGTAGCTTTTTGGTCCTAAATAAGCAGCTTCCTGTACTTTTTCACTCTTAGGATACCCTGAAACGAAACTTTCAAACTGATAACCAGCTAAATAATACTGTTTTGTTTTATAATACGACTGTGCAAACATGTAAAACAACTTTTCAGCCTGAGGTTTTCCTCTGTAAGCTGGCGCAATTTGTTCAAAAAGGCGTATCGCTTTTGTGTATTTCCCAGCTTCATATAATTTAGTACCCATTTCAAATTTCGCGGCTACATCATCGTTTTTCAATGCTTTTTGATATTCATTACATGAAGTAAAAAGAACAACAAGAAGCAATAGAGATATAATTTTTTTCATTTTTATTTATTTTATTTGACTTATGGGCCACGCATAACCCACAAAAAATCATACCGAAGTTTCGGTGGCAAATTTAGTTATTAATTTAGCTACTACAAAATATTTCTTTGCTTAAAAATAAGCGACACTTTTCGTACTTATTTAACCGTATTTTTAACAAATTGAGCTATTCTTTGCGATAAAGATTCATCAACCTGAACTAGCGGTAAGCGCACAAAACTATCTGCTATTCCCAGTGCCTCAAACACTTGTTTGATTCCAGCAGGATTACCCTGTTCAAAAATCATATCAATACAATCAGACAGGATGTACTGTAATTTAAATGCGTCATCTACCTTACGATTCAATCCTAATCGAATCATTTCAGAAAATTCTTTCGGAAAACCTTGCCCAATTACAGAAATAACACCTGCACCGCCCGCTAAAACCATTGGTAAAGCGATCATATCATCTCCAGAAATTACTAAAAAGTCTTTCGGTTTATCTTTCAATATTTGCATCGCCTGAACGATATCACCTGCTGCTTCTTTTACAGCAACGATGTTTTCAAAATCATTAGCTAAACGCAATACAGTTTTTGGCAACATATTACTTGATGTTCTTCCCGGAACATTATAAATAATCACAGGTATTGGCGAAGCTTCAGAAATAGCTTTAAAATGTTGGTATATTCCTTCTTGAGTTGGTTTATTGTAAAATGGAGAAACTGAAAGTATAGCAATAAAATCAGAAAAATCTCTGGTCTTTAATTCTTCAACAATCCTTCTAGTATCGTTTCCTCCTACTCCTAACACTAAAGGCAATCGTCCTTTATTACAGTCAACCACTGTTTTGATAACCAACTCCTTTTCGTCTTGAGATAGTGTGGCGTTCTCTGCTGTTGTTCCCAGAATTACAAGATATTCAATCCCTCCATCTATAGAAAAGTTTACGATTCTGCACAATGCTTCCGTATCAACTGAGAAATCTGCTTTAAATGGGGTCACAAGAGCAACACCAGTTCCTATTAATGCTTGCATGTTAAATTATATTTTGTTTAATATTTTTAAGTACCTAAATAATTCATGAGTAAAAACCTTGTAATTCTCACCATTGGTATTGATCATCAAATTGTTTAATCTTTTATCAATAGCTGAAAAACCAACTTTAAAATGAGCCTTAGAATTATGAGTCACAATTAGTAAAATTGTCTTTTCAACATCATAATAACTAATTAACAAATCAAATTCCTTGTTTATAAAATCATTAACAGCGGGATTATCTATTTCTGCATTCCACTTTAAATGTTTTGAACTAAAGGTAGCTCGTACATTGTTTGTGCTTTTTTTTGATGCCTCTCGATAAACAATAACCTCTATATTTTCTTCTAAAATACCATTAGCAATTAACTCGTTTATAAAAGCTTTTGTTTCTGAAAAATGACGTTGATCTATAACTACGCCAACTGTTTTGATTATTCCAGAAACCGACTTGCCTTTAACATTTTGCAAACTGTTTTTTAATATTTTTTTTACAGAAAATTCTTTTATATAATTTAAAAACATTCTATTTTTACTGTTTTACAAAATTAATTAATTAAGTCCCATAACAAATGGTAAATCTAAAAAAGTATAACGATGTTTTCAAACTTTTTGTTATATTCTTAACATTTTTTTTATTTCTTTCTTGCAGCGACAAAGTTGTCCATCTGACCAAAATTGAAGGGAAACAAATTCCAATTACCGAAAAAGAAAATCAAGTAACTGAAATAGAAAACTTTATTAAACCGTTCAGAGAACATATCAATAAAGACTTAGATAGCGTTTTATCGTATTGCCCTATTACTTTAGACAAAAAAGCAATTAATTACCAAAGTACTATTGGTAATCTTATGGCAGATGTTACTTTAAAACGAGGAAATATAGTTTTTAAAACTCGTGAAAACAAAACAATCGATATTTGTTTGCTCAACAATGGAGGGATTAGAGCGATACTGCCATTAGGTAGTGTAACTACAAGAACGGCGTTTCAAATCATGCCATTTGAAAACACAATGGTTGTAATAGCCTTAAAAGGAGAGCAAATACTAGAAATGGTAGACTATTTTTTGACCGAAAAACAACCACATCCTCTTGCTGGATTGACCTTTACTATTGATAAAAACAAACTTCCAAAAAATATTTTAGTACAAGGTAAAACGGTTGAAAAAGACAAAGTATATTATGTTGGGACCAATGATTATCTTGCTAACGGTGGAGATAGCATGAATTTCTTCAAAAAAGGAACTGCTACTTATGATCTCAATTACAAATTGAGAAACATCTTGATTGATTATTTTAAAGAAACAGATACGATTAGATCAACTCAAGACAATCGAATTACGATTGAGTAATTTGAAAATTATTAATTCCAATAGACTTTAGCCCCGATTGAAGTGAAAATCCTTTTTATTTTATCTTTAAAAATAAAAAGATTGTAACAGAAAGCGGGAAATAGCTCCAAAATCAAACAGATGAAAAGAAGAGATTTTATAGAAAAAACTGCCGCAAGTACAGCAATGTTGGGCTTAGGTTTATCATTAAGTAGTTTCAAAACGGTCGAAGTAACAAAAATAACTATTCTTCATACTAATGATGTGCACAGTCATATTGATCCTTTTCCTGCTGATGACCCTCGCAATACGAATATGGGCGGCGTGGCCAGAAGGGCGTCACTGATTGAAAACATTAGAAAAGAGGATACCAATGTTTTACTGCTCGATGCTGGTGATATTTTTCAAGGCACACCTTATTTTAATTATTATGGAGGTGAACTAGAATTTAAACTGATGAGTATGATGCAATATGATGCCTCTACCATAGGAAATCATGATTTTGATAATGGTATCGAGGGTTTATATGCACAAATGCCTCATGCTAAATTTGAATTCTTATCTGCGAATTATGATTTCAAAAACACCATGATGGACGGCTTAGTTAAACCGTATAAAGTTTTCAATAAAAATGGAATTAAGGTTGGCGTTTTTGGAATTGGGATTGAACTTGACGGTTTAGTTGACAAAAAAATGTATCAAGAAACTGTTTATAACAATCCTGTTGAAACAGCTCAAGAAATGGTTCGGATTTTAAAAAAGGAACAAAAATGCGACTTAGTTGTTTGTCTTTCACATCTTGGTTATAATTATAAAAATGAGCCTAATAAAATTTGTGATTTGAAACTTGCTGCCCTTACAGAAGATATCGATTTGATAATAGGTGGACACACACATACTTTTCTAGATAAGCCAACAATTGTGAAAAACAGATCAGGAAATGACGTTTTAGTCAATCAAGTAGGCTGTTATGGAATCAACCTAGGCCGAATTGACTTTTATTTCGATTCGAATAAAAGAAAAGCATCTGAAGGAAAATCAATCGTTGTTTAACCGCTCATTATTTATAACAAACTTATAAAAAGAAAAACAAACTATACTATTTAGAAATAAAGCCAATGGTCTTAAACTTATTAATTTTAAATCTGATAAATAAAATTTTTCAATAAAGACGACGAAAGTCTGGGTTAATGACATAATTCCAAAAATAAGCAACCAGACGTCTTTTTTATTATTAGCTGATAAATAGTTTGATAGTACAATTCCGCTCAGTGCTGCAATTAAGACAATCTGAATAATTAAACTAATATAACTTTGTACCATTACATTATCAGGAATTGACACCAAATACAAAAAATAAAACAGGAAAGGTATCGAAGCTAAGGTGGGTGGAATATAATCATTAATACGGGTTAACTTAGCAACATAATATATCTCAATGATACGGTGAAAAAAAACAAAAATTAAAGCATAACGCACTACTCCTATTTCATTTGATATAAAAAACATTCTTCCAATTAGTAGAAATAAAAGATTAATAAAATAGAGCGGGTTTTTTAGAGAAGAAGTATAACTATACAATGCTAATAATAGTAAAAACTCTACTGGTTTTATAAAATATTGAAAATAAATGTCCATGTACATCTGGAAAGTGATCTCAATTATTCCAGTAAAGAAATAGAGTATAATTAACACTTTTTCAATATCCTTATCGAAACCTCGGACCTTTATTTTTCCTATATTAATTTTCATTTATCAGAATCATAAAGTCATCTTCAGATAGAATTGGAATATTAAGTTTGTTGGCTTTTTCCAATTTGGCAGGTCCCATATTATCACCAGCTACTACATAATTTGTTTTGGCAGAAATAGAACTACCTACTTTCCCTCCATTTTCTTCAATTGCTTTTTTCAATTCGTCTCTAGAGAACTGTTGGAAAACACCGGATACCACAAATACTTTCCCACCAAGCTTGTCAGTTGCATTAGGGTTTATGTTTTCAATAATTTCAAATTGGATTCCGAAATTCTTCAATCTGTCAATGATGATTCTATTTTCTTCATTTTCAAAAAATTCCAGGACACTTTTAGCTATTTTCTCACCAATTTCATCAACTAAAACCAAATCCATTAACGTTGCCTGACTCAACGCATCAATATTTTTATAATGCTTCGCTAATTTCTTAGCTACTGTCTCGCCGACATATCGGATTCCTAGCGCATATAAAACACGTTCAAATGGGATGCTTTTTGAATTCTCCACTCCCTTAACCAGATTATCGGCTGACTTTTGTGCCATACGTTCCAATGGAAGAATTTCTTCTACGGTCAATTGATACAAATCAGCATAATTATGCACCAAACCATTATTAAATAACAATGCTACAGTTTCACCTCCGAGTCCTTCAATATCCATTGCCTTTCTCGAAATAAAATGTTGGATGCGTCCAATAATTTGCGGTGGACAACCATAAAAATTAGGGCAGTAGTGATTTACTTCTCCTTCATTTTTAATTAACTCCGTGTGGCATTCTGGACAATGTGTAATGTATTTTGTTGGTTCTGAATTTTCAGAACGCTTGCTTAAATCGACCGCTATAATTTTAGGGATAATCTCTCCTCCTTTTTCAACAAATACAATATCTCCCAATCGAATATCTAGTTTTTCGATTTGGTCAGCATTGTAAAGGGAAGCACGTTTAACAATTGTACCAGCTAACTGTACCGGTTCCAAATTTGCAACAGGTGTAATCGCACCCGTTCTTCCTACCTGATAAGAAATGGAATTTAATCTGGTTGAAACCTGTTCAGATTTGAACTTGTAAGCCATTGCCCAACGTGGAGATTTAGCAGTATAGCCTAGTTCATCCTGATATTGAAAGCGATTTACTTTTACCACTACCCCGTCTGTCTCATAAGGCAACTCGTGTCTATGTATATCCCAAAAATCAATGTACTTAAAAACTTCTTCTAAACTAAGAGCGAGCTTCGCTTCTTTGGGAACTTTAAACCCCCATTTTCTAGCTGCTTCTAAGCCATCATACTGTGTCGCAAAAGGAAGGTTGTTTCCAATTAAAAAATACAAAAGGCAATCTAATGGTCTTTTGGCAACTTCAGCACTGTCTTGTAGCTTTAAACTTCCAGAGGCAGTATTTCTTGGGTTAGAATAAGGAGTTTCTCCAATTTCTATTAAATCCTGATTCATTTTTTCGAATCCGGCAAAAGGCAATATAATCTCTCCTCGTACATCAAATTTATCGGGAAAATCACCTTTTAGCTGTAGCGGAATTGATTTTATAGTTTTGATATTATTAGTAACGTCATCCCCTTGAAACCCATCTCCTCTAGTAACGGCTCTTGTAAGCTTTCCGTTCTCATAAGTGATGCTAATTGATGCTCCGTCATATTTTAATTCGCAGGTATATTCTAGTGGAACTTCGCCTAACACTTTTTGCACGCGCTTTTCCCACTCGATTAAATCCTCCTTAGAATAAGAATTATCCAAAGAGTACATTCTGTATTCATGAGGGACCGTTTTAAAATTTTTGGTGATCGCTCCTCCTACTCGTTGACTAGGTGAATTTTCATCAAAATATTCAGGATGTTTATTCTCTAAATCTTGAAGCTGTTTTAGTTTTATATCAAAATCATAGTCAGAAATGGTTGGCGTGTCCAACACATAATAATTATAATTGTATTGGTCTAATTCGTCCCTTAATTTTTGAATCGTATTTTGAACATCCATAGAAAAAATATTGGCTATTTTAGTATTTGAAAATCGTGTACTAAAATAGCCAATTTAAAGGAAATATCAAGAATAATTATGATTCTATAATTGAATTTATTTGCTTATATAACTGCCCATCACTTAAAAAAGCACCCTGCTGTATCAATGCAAAAATAGAAGTATTACGCTCTTCAGTAAACTCCTTTTTACCTACTTTCATTTCGATTGTCTCGGTAAACATATTATCACTAAGCCATTGCAATCCTTCTTTAGTTAAAAAATCTACTTCAGGAACTAATGATTTTAAAACAATAGACCGTACATGCGTGTCGAAACTCTGAAAAAGAAAAATATGGTTTTTTGAAAAATGCTCTAAATATTCAGCTCGTGTCAAAACTCCTTCCCAAACTAAGTCAGAAAAAACGTCTAGTTCCTGTTCAGCAACCTCCGGTTTATCCGCTTTGATTGTATCCCATTCCGCTTTGTCAATTGTTTGAGTTGCTAAAAAAGTGCTGAATTCTTGATTTAATTCTTCAAATTGTTCTTTAGTTAATCTTGTATATTTCATGAAATTTATTTTTGCTATAAAGGCGCAAAGCATTTACTATTTTAATTCGGTGGCAAATTTAAAATTTAAAAACAGAAAAGCCTTCTTTTTCAAGAAGGCTTTTCTAAATTTATTTATTAAATGAGCTTAGAATATATATCTAAGTCCAAACTGTGCTTGCCATCTTGACAATAAACTAGCATCGTAATTGAACGTTTTAGTTTGAGTACCACTAAAAGTATAGGTCGGTATTTTTGTTGTTTGATCAACAGAAACTCCAATAGGCTGTACACTTGTAGGGTTCTGAACTAATCCCCAATCAGAATTAAGAAGATTTCCTATGTTTAATACATCAACACTAAATTGAATTGTATTCGTCTTATCTCCTGAAACTTTAAAGTTATAATCTTGTATAAATTTAACATCCCATTTTCCTCTCCATGGAGCTAAAGCACCATAACGTTCTACATACTGACCTCTTCTTCCGCTCATGTAATCATCTTGACTAATGAATTTATCAAATGCCGCCCCTTGTCCAGCACCAGAAAAAATCATAGTACTAATCTCAGCAGTGGTAGGTATGTAAATTAAATCATTTCCACTTGCACCATCATTATTAATATCTCCACCATAAGTATAGTTGAAACGACCTCCTTGTGCATACTCGAAGAAAGTAGAAATAGTAGTAGACCATTTGTCATTACCATATCTCCATTTTTTTGAAGCTACACCAATGAAACGATTTTTATCACCATATTTAGAATTAGATAAAGTAGCATCATTTACATTTCCTAAAGCAGGATTAAAAGCAAAAGCATCACCAGCAATTTCAGCTTCAATAGAATTTACATCTAATGATTTTAAATAGTTATACCCTAAACTAGCAAACAAACCATTATCAAAATTCTTTTGTATTTTAATCGAAGTATTAAATGCGCTTCCTTTATTTGTGTTAGTCAATACATAACCATTTGTAGGAACAGGAAAACCATAATCAGTCCAAGTACCTTGGTCATTAGCACCATAAATTGCTCTATTATCAGCACCAACTAATTGGCTTGTTGGTTTTTTTAAACCCCAATTTTGAACTTGAACTCCATTTATATCTTTATTGTATGACGCATCAACGGTCACGATATAATTATTCTCGAATTTATGATCGTATCCTAAACTCGTTCTCCAAACCTGTGGAAATTTAAAGTCCGGATTAACTACTTGGTAGAAAAAAGGATCTGAACCACCTACTTGATTTCCAATCCAAACAAAAGGAAGTCTTCCTGTGAAAATACCAGTTCCTCCACGAAGTTGTTTAGTTTTGTCTCCTGTAATATCCCAGTTAAAACCGGCTCTAGGTGACCAAAGTATGTCGTTGTTTGGCATTTTTGTAGAATCAAAACGAACCACACTACCATCTTTAGGATTGTAATAATCAATATTTGGCAAATATCCTTCTGAATTTTCAGTATCGATAAACTTTTGTGCTAAGTCTGAAGTATTAAAATACAATGGTTTATCAGCTCTTAATCCATAGATTAATTTAAAGTTATCATTTATATTCCATTCATCCTGAACATATAATGCTACCTGACCAACATTTAATTCTGCCAGGTTCCAACCTCCGTTTACACCGTCAGCTAAAGCATTTTTAGTATTGAATGTATTTTGTGCATCTGCAATTGCTTGAGCATAATAACCACTAGCAATATTAGTATCAAATCCAGCTAAGTCAGTAGTACCAAACACGTCAAAACCATAACCTTTAAGATTGAATGAGTTTTTAAACATGAATTTTTCGAATGAAAAACCTGCTGTATATGTGTGATTACCTTTTACAATATTCAAATTATCAGTAATTTGAATTACTTTTTGATCTAGTTTATTATTAATAGAGAACGGCTCATGTCCTGCAATAATATAAGGAGAACCATCTTTTGTAATACTTATTACCGGAGCTGGTGAAGAAAATGGTTTTCTATAATCATCAAAATGAGTATAACCAGCTTGTAATTTATTAGTTACTACTTCACTAAATTTTGAGTTCAATTCTACTAAGAACGAACTAATTTTATTGTTGATTTGGTATCCTGAATTTGCAAATTGTAAAGTAGTGGCATCCGGTCCTCTACGAAGGATTGCTGTAGGGTGCGCAAGCTTATCTTTAGAGGCATCAAGAAAATTATAAATAACAGCCAATTTATGATTGTCATTTATGTTCCAGTCGAATTTAACAATTCCTTTATTAGAATCAGAATTATGTGTAAACCCTTGGTAAGCACCTGTATTGTAACCTAACTTACCTAATTCAGTCGAAACATGCATTAAGTCAGTAGCTAAAACTCTAGATTCATTTACGTCTGTTGTTCCATTCCCGTCGTTTGCAACAAAATTTGAACCTGAGTCACTTCTTTTATCAATTTCATAATTAGCAAAAAAGAATAATTTGTTTTTCACAATTGGACCTCCAATACTAACACCTGCTTGAGTTTGCTCTAATGCTGGTACAAATATTTTCTCTCCTCTAACCTTACTACCCGTTAGATCTTGATTTCTGAAAAAAGCATAAGCTGTACCATGAAATTCATTAGTACCTGATTTTGTAACTGCGTTTACAGAAGCTCCTGTAAATCCAGATAGTGTTACGTCATATGGTGCAGTCGCAACTTGAATTTGCTCAATTGCATCAAGAGAAATTGGTTGAGAACCGGTTTGTCCTCCTGGAGTAGCAGCATCTAATCCGAAAGGATTATTAAAAACGGCACCATTCAAAGAGTAATTGTTATATTGATCATTTCTACCTCCAAAAGATCCTCCACTTGCAGAAGGCTCTAAACGTGTAAAGTCTTCAGCTGATCTTGAAATAGATGGTAAAGAAGTTAATTCTTTTCTACCAATGGTAGTTTCTGCACCGGTTCTACCACCTGCAAAAACCTTGTTTTTAGTACCTGTAATTTTAACTTCGTTTAATTGTTGACTTTCGTCTTTCAACATAACGTCTAAACTAAAAGGTTTACCTAATTCAAGGAATACATCGTTGATTTCCTGAGTTTGAAATCCAATAAAAGTAACCACAACTTTGTATGGTCCTCCAACCCTCATATTTAACATACTAAACCTACCTTCTGCATTTGACAATGCAGAATACTTAGTTCCTGTTGGGGTATGAATTGCTAAAATGGAGGCACCTGGAAGTAGCTCCGTGTCTGAACTTTTTACGGTTCCTTTTATACTGGAAGTTGTACTTTGAGCTATCATTGCATGTAGTCCAAAAACAAAGAACAATAAAGTAATAATTTTTTTCATCTTGTTAAGTATGTGTTTATATTCGGCAAAAATAGACAAAAAAAAATCACTCCGAGGAGTGATTTTTACTTTTCTTTAACAAAACGTTAACAAAATAGAATTATTCTGCTATAATTTCATAAGGTAATTCAATAATTACATCTCTATGTAAACGAACGCTTGCCGTATATTTACCAGTACGTTTAACGATACCGCTAGTGATGAATTTTCTATCAATTACTTGACCACCTTTTGCTAAAACATCAGCGATGTCAATATTCGTGATTGAACCGAATAATTTTTCTCCACCTGCTTTTGCAGTAATTTTAATTTCGATAGCTTTTAAAGCTTCAGCAATTGCTTGCGCATCGCTTACAACTTTAGCCTCTTTATGTGCTCTTTGTTTTAGGTTTTCAGCTAATACCTTCTTTGCAGAAGAAGTTGCTAAATGTGCAAATCCTTGTGGAATTAAAAAGTTACGACCGTAACCATTTTTCACAGTTACTACATCATCTTTAAATCCTACATTTTGAACATCTTGTTTTAAAATAAGTTCCATGTTGTTGTCCTTTATTATAGAAGTTAGGTTTCATGTTTCAGAAAACCAACAACTGAGTTTAAATATTATTTTAGTAAATCAGCCACATATGGCATTAAAGCTAAATGACGTGCACGCTTTACAGCTACAGACACTTTTCTTTGGTATTTCAATGAAGTTCCAGTTAAACGACGTGGAAGAATTTTCCCTTGTTCATTTACGAATTTCAATAAGAAATCAGCATCTTTATAATCGATATACTTGATACCAGATTTTTTGAAACGACAGTATTTCTTTTGTTTGTTAGTTTCTATGTTTAAAGGCGTAAGATATCTGATATCCCCGTCTTTTTTTCCTGAAGCAGATTGTTGTAATGTTGCCATGATTAAGCTTTTGTAGATTTTAATTTTGTTCTTCTTCTTTCAGCCCAAGAAATAGCGTGTTTGTCTAAACTTACAGTTAAGAAACGCATAACTCTTTCGTCACGTCTAAATTCTGTTTCAAAAGCAATTAGAACTTCTCCTGATACTTTGAATTCGAATAAGTGATAAAAACCACTTTTTTTGTTTTGAATTTCGTAAGCCATTTTTTTAAGGCCCCAGTCTTCTTTCGATACCATTTCGGCTCCTCTAGTAGTAAGAAAATCTTCAAATTTGCTTACTGTTTCCTTTACCTGAACATCAGATAAAACGGGATTTAAAATGAAAACAGTTTCATAATGATTCATAAATATTTATTTATTTGTTAATTTGGGTGCAAAAATAGCTTTTATTTTTCAATATTCAACATTAATTTCAATTTAATCGATGAACAACAAAAAAAATGATGCTTGAACTAAATTACATTAAAAAAAAGAATATATTTACTACTCCAAATCATAAACACTAAATATTATGAAATTAAACTGTGTTGTTGTAGATGATAGCTCGATTCAACGAATGATCATTTCCAAATTAGTAAATAATCATCCAAGCCTACATTTGATAGGTGACTTTTCAAATGCTATTGAAGCAAGAAGTTGCATGTCTATTCACAATGTGGACTTAATATTTCTTGATATTGAAATGCCAGTAATCAGTGGCTTCGATTTTTTGGATGGATTAAAAACTAAACCTCAAATTATTTTTATTACTTCCAAAGCAGAGTATGCGATGAAAGCATTTGATTATGACGCGACGGATTACCTTCAAAAACCGATTGCATTAGACCGATTTAATGCATCTGTTATTAGGGCAATGGATTTACATTTACTTAGAAATGATAATAAGGAAGAAGAAGGAGAGCATATCTTCATAAAAAGCAACTTGAAAAAATTGAAGATTTTTACTTCAAAAATAAAATGGATTGAAGCTTTTGGTGATTATGTAAGAGTAGTTACTGAGGACGATAGCAACTTGGTTCTTTCTACCATGAAGTCTTTTGAAAATGATTTATCGAAAAAGAAATTCGTAAGAGTACATAAATCGTACATCATTAATATTGACAAAGTAGAACGTTTCAATAGTAAATTTGCAGAAATCGGTATTACTAAAATACCTTTAAGCAGAAACAAAAAAGAAGATTTAGTAAAAGCACTTTCATTTGTATAAAAAACTACTTTAATAGAAATCGACGTTTATCGCAACCTTAATTGCTCTATATTGAGCAACTGAATCAAAACTATTCAACATTTTCTGAATAATATTCTTAGTACTTACTATTGAAATATTAGTTGGAATCTTGATGATTATTGTTCTGATATACTCATTTCGTATCCTGTTTATAGCCGGTTCTTCCGGACCTAAGACTGGTATATTTAGATTTTGGCTTATTACCTGATACAGCCACATAGCACCTTCCTTAAGTTTATCAAAATCACGATGTTTTAGAGTGATTTTGATAATCCTGAAATACGGTGGGTATTTATAAATTTGCCTGTCATATAATTGTTCCTTATACATTCCTGCATAGTCATTATTAGTGACCTGTTGTATCGTGTTATGATCAGGGTTATAGGTTTGAATAATTACCTTTCCTTGCTTCTCTGATCGTCCTGAACGTCCAGACACTTGTGTCATCATTTGAAAACTTCTTTCAAAAGCCCTAAAATCCGGATGATAAAGCATATTATCGGCATTCATTATCCCTACTAAACTTACATTATCAAAATCAAGCCCTTTAGCTAACATTTGTGTTCCCACCAGAATATCAACTTCCCTGTTTTTAAAACTATCAATGATTTTTTCGAATCCAAATTTACCGCGAGTGGTATCCTGATCCATTCTTCCTATTTTATTAGCAGGAAAAAGGCTTACTAATTCTTGCTGTATTTGCTCTGTTCCAAAACCTTTGGTGGTTAAATCAACACTAGAACAGCTGTGGCAATGAGTTGGTTTAGCTATCGAATAGCCGCAATAATGACATCGCAATTGATTCTTGTGCTTATGATAGGTCAAACTCACATCACATTGCTGACAGTGCGGCACGTGTCCACAGGTCATGCATTCCACGAGAGGAGAATACCCTCTTCTGTTTTGAAACAAAATCACTTGTTCTCCTAATGCAATTGCATTTGTAATTCCTTCTATTAGGGTATCACTAAAGTGACCTTTCATCCTTTTTCGAAAATATTTATCTTTTAAATCAACCAGCTGAATGTCTGGCATCATTACGTTGCCGTACCTTTCTTTGATTTCGACCAAACCATATTTATCTGAACTGGCATTAAAATACGTTTCAATACTTGGGGTTGCCGAACCTAGTAAAACTTTAGCTTTATGGAAATTTGCCAACACCACCGCAGCATCCCTAGCGTGGTACCTGGGGGCAGGATCTATTTGCTTAAAGGTTTGCTCGTGTTCTTCATCTACAATTACGAATCCCAAGTCGGCAAATGGCAAAAACAAGGCCGACCTCGCTCCTATTACTATTTGTGCTTTTTCAGAATTTCGCAAAACTTGACTCCACACTTCGACCCGTTCATTATTGTTGTATTTCGAATGAAAAACAGCTACTTTATTCCCGAAATAAGCTCTTAACCTTCCTACTAATTGAGTGGTAAGCGCAATCTCCGGCAACAGGTACAAGACTTGCTTTCCTGTAACGAGATATTCCTCTATCAGTTTAATATAAATCTCTGTTTTTCCACTGGAAGTCACACCATGTAAAAGACAAACTTCTTTTTGGATAAAACTATCTCTTATCCCATAAAAAGCATTTTGTTGTGCAACACTTAGTTGCAAATCCCTTTCATTGGTTTCTCCGGTAAAATTAACACGATCCTCTTGAATATAGTAGTCTTCAAATATTTCTTTTTCAATTAATACTTTTACAATTGCCGAGGTAGAATTAGCAGCCTCCACCAGTTTTTTTACGGTAAGAGGTTTCTTTTCGGAAGCGATTAATTGAAAGTACGTTAAAACAATTTCTTTTTGCTTGCTAGCATTTTTTAACGTTTCCAGTAATTCCCCTAGCCCCTGATTGGACTCGTATTTAGAATGCAAACGAATGTATCGCACTAATTTAGGTTTATAACTTTCAAGCATTTCTTCCTGAAGCACTAATATGTTTTTGTCAATTAGTTTTTGAATGACAGGAAAAATATTTTTCTTGTTTAAAATTGAAGTGATATCCTGAACCTTAAGCGACGATTGCTGTTGCAATGCCTGATAAACTAAAAACTCATCATCAGAAAGATCACTTTCATCAACGAAAACATCTGTTTTTTGAGAAATTACAGTTTCGCTTTCTAATATTAAAGCACTTGGCATCGCACCACGATACACATCCCCGATGGCACACATATAATAAGATGCAATCCATTGCCAATGAGCAATCTGAATTTCGGTTACTATAGGACTTTCATCAAGGATTTGATGAATTTCTTTAGCGTCGTATAATGTGGGTTGATTCTGATGAGTCTCTACTACCAGCGCAGTATAAATTCTGCTTTTTCCAAAAGGAACCGCTACTCGCATTCCTTTCTTTATATAATTATACTCGGATTCAGATATACTATACGTGAAAGTCTTGGCAAGAGAAAGCGGTAAAATTACTTCGGCAAAAAAAAACATTCTTTAGGTATTGGGTATTAATTAGTTTAGTTGAAAATAAAAATTATTTAACTCTATACCAATATTGGGTTCTTCCCAATAAAGCGAAGCCAATATAACCGCGTACTTTAAGCTTGTCTTTTGATTCTAACGTAATGAAACATTTATATATTTTTCCGTTTTTAGGATCTAATATTTTCCCTGAGTTATATTCGTCTCCATCTTTTTTAAGTCCTTTTATCACTGTCAACCCTAACACTGGCTTATTTGTATCTTCTCCTTCACAGTCAACACAGCGGTCTTTTCTATGGCTTGCGTCAAAGATCTCAAGTACTCTTCCGTAAATTTTTCCTGATTTTTCATAAATTTCAACAACCGATTTCTCCTCACCGGATTGATCATCAATAGTCTTCCATTTTCCAATGACCCCTTGACCTTGAGCATAAAACAATGTTGAAACAAATAACAATACTAATGTGATACTCTTTTTCATAATTTATTTACTTTTTTTATAATTCCCATAAAGAGAAAACTTTTTTTTAAAAATTACAGAAGCGCTGCCTATAACTAATCCATTTTTCAGCTTGAAACCGCCCAATTTTTATCAAACTTACTATAAATTTACCGAAAAACATTTAGATTAATTCAATATTCTTTTTTCTTTTTAGGTTATTTATCGCGGCATTTAATTCAAAGCCAAGAAGTAAAATCATACAGTTAATCCAAATGTAGAACATCACAATTAACAAAGTACCTATAGAACCATAAAGTTGATTGTACTGCGAGAATTGGATAACCCAAATTCCAAAAAAGTAAGAAATAATGATGGTCAAAACGGTAGTAAAAACAGAACCAACTGATATGAAAGCCCTTGTTTTATCGTGCTTTGTTCCAAACTTGAAAAGTATTGAGGTCGTAATCAAAATCATTGTAATTAAAAAACCGTAACGTCCCATAACAATTAATGGAATTTGTTCATTTAATACTTGATGAGCCGTTAGTTTATGAATAAACACCTCAAAAACAACAATAATACCTACAGTTACCAATAGCAACATTGATAAAAAAACTGACATTCCTACAGCAATCAAGTATTGCCGGAAAAACCCTCTTTTAACCAGTACATGCTTTGAATTTTCAAACCCCCCTAATATTGCATTTAACCCATTAGCCATCAAGAAAATAGACAATATAAAACCCGTTGACAGCAAACCAGAGTGACTATTATGAAGTATGTCATTAACAATGTTTTCAATCGCATAATACGTATTAGGAGGAACGCCTTCTGATACAAATTTTAAAAAATCCTGTTGAAATCCTTCAATCGGAATATATGGGATAAGATTAAGAATAAATAGTGCAAAAGGAAACAAAGCCATAAAAAAACTGAATGCAATAGAGCCAGCCCTGTTAGATAAAGCGCCTTCAGCTATACCGATGACGTACAATTCCATTAATTCATAAAGAGACAAACCTCCTAACCAACTTAACTTTACCCCTTTTATATAACGAGCAAAATTACGCAGTACCGGGATTCTATCAATTCTTTCTTCAATTTCGTGACTCATTGTATTCAGGTTGCAAGTTTCGGGTATCTATGTCTATTAGGTTACAAAACAATTACTTTAAATCGCTTTTAAACTTAAATCCATATTATAAACAGAATGCGTTAAAGCACCCGAAGATATGTAATTCACTCCACATTCAGCATATGCTCTTAAGGTTTCTTCATTAATATTTCCCGAAGATTCTGTTAAGCTTTGATTCCCAATAAAGACTACTGCTTTTCTCGTCATTTCGTAATCAAAATTATCCAACAAAATCCTATAAACGCCTCCACAGGCAACTATTTCTTTTACCTCGTTTAAGTCTCTAGCCTCGACAATGATCTTTAAATCCAGTTGTTTTTCCTTTAAATACGTCTTAGTTTTGGATATAGCCAAAGCTATTCCGCCTGCAAAATCAATATGGTTGTCTTTTAGCATAATCATATCATATAAAGCAAAACGGTGGTTCTCGCCGCCACCCAATTTCACAGCCCATTTTTCGGCAACACGAAAACCAGGTGTAGTTTTACGGGTATCCAGGATTTTAGTATTCGTTCCTTCTAGTAATTTGACATATTTGTTGGTTTTAGTAGCAATGGCTGACATTCGTTGCATTGAATTCAATACCATTCTTTCTGCTTTCAGGATAGATTGCGAACTACCTGAAACATGAAACACTATATCGCCGTATTTCACGGGCGTTCCATCAACTATAAAAGTCTCTATTATTAAATTTGGATCTACGTACTGGAATATCATTTTGGCAAATTCAACACCTGCGATAATCCCGTCATCTTTGACTAATAGTTTTGCTTTGCCTTCTGCCGAAGCAGGAATACAAGCCAGCGAACTATGGTCGCCATCGCCTACATCTTCTCGAATGGCATTTGCAATTAGTATCTGTAACTCGTTTTGAAATTGTGCTTCGCTAATCATCTTTCTCAGAAATTTATATAATGCTAAAGTAGGTAATTTTTGTCAAATTGAAAATTGGTTTCCCTATTGATGTGGAGTTCCCGATATTTACAAAGCTTGAAGAAGCAAAACAACCACATATAGAAAAGCAGTCGTCATATGACTAATAAACTGCAGATTACCTGAACCCTAATTTTAATAAAAATAGACTAATCAGCTAATAATCAACTTTTAACAATTTAAAAAATACAATTCTATCTTTAGACCATTAGTAAAATAATTCTTATATTTGGAAAGATGATAAATACTGAAGCCCACGGCTCGAAAAAAGTTATGAACAGCTAAAAGAAGACGAGTCAATTAAATATAGAATGAATAAAAAAACTCAAAATGAAAATACCCAATACTGTCTACCTAATATTAGCAATTATTTCTTTTCTTATTTTTGTTGACTCCTTATTTGATAAAGGTTCAGCGCACGAATTACTTTTCTGGAATGCCAATATTTGGGTTTACCGGCTATTTAGATTATCAGTTGCTTTACTGTTTTTTAAAATTTATTTTGACAAAAGAAGGAGTATTAAAACAATAAAAACAAAATGAAATCAACTATCGTAATTTTTATCGCATTTATCGTTCTTACTTCCTGTTCAGGTACAGATGTTAATGTTTCAGAGACTAATTCTCAAGGAAAATGGGAATTGGTAAAAATGAGCGGCAGAACCCTGAATTCTGAAACTTCCGGCGCTGCTATGGAGTGGCAGGAATTCTATTTACTTAATGACAACAGTACTTTTACTAAGTCTAGAACCCGAGATGGCAATACTTCTAGAAGTACAGGGACGTATAAAATCACAATTAGCGGTACCGAAACTTATTTTGAACTTACTTATTCATCCCAAAGTGACATCATTGGTAGCTGTTACGGTAATTTAAAAGAAGAACTTTATTTCGACAACGCTGATGTCTTAGTGAGTACTTGGCAAAACTGCGACGGCCCACGCTTGGAATATAGAAAAACAAAATAGGTGTTATAGTTTATTACTATACACTTACAAATAAGATTTTCGCCTTTTTTAATACTTTAAACTGCAATTAATCTTATTCCAAAGTAACTTTCTGTTATAAAATTATCTTTATCAATTTGCTATCTATCTTTCATAAAATTACTATTCACGTTATTACGCTACAAACCCTTCTCATATTATTATCCTTAATATTTATATTGTAAAACAATCTCCTTTATTTAAAATCTGATTTCACTACCCTAATATATTCAACAGCAAAATCATCTATTTACATTAAAATTTTAAAACGTTTATTATTTCGTAAAAAGCATTAAAGAGGCTAAAGAAAGCTTTTCGTAGCTATTGTAAGAAAACCGTAACGACGAAGGATTTTAGTTATTTAAAGAAATAAATATTAATTTAGTCCCAAACCTTCAATTTATGAAAGAAAATGTGCTTTTTGCAATGAATCGCCTTAGAGAAAAACTATGGTTTAGACCATTGATTTTTTGTATGCTTTCCATCTTGGGAGCACTAATTGCACAAGTGGCTGACAGTACACGTCTTCATGAATTAGTTCCTGAAATAAATACAGAATCCTTAGAAACATTACTACATACTATTTCATCGAGTATGTTAGTAATTGCCATTTTCGCCGTGGGCTCAATGATTTCTGCTTTTTCGGCAGCCAGTAACACAGCCACTCCTCGCTCTTTTAAACTAATCATTGCCGATGACGTTTCTCGAAACGCACTTTCTGTTTTTATAGGTTCGTTTATTTATAGCATTGTGGCCACGGTAGCGCTAAAAAATGGCTATTATGGTGTCGCAGGCAACTTTACTTTATTTGTTTTTACACTACTGTTTTTCGCATTAGTTATTCTTACTTTTTTACGATGGGTGGAGCGTATTTCGCGATTGGGACGCATGGGCCACACCATTAAATTAGTGGAAGATGCTACTGCAAATGCGATAAAAAACCGACTAGCATCACCTACGCTAAACGGAATAGTTATTAATCCAAATCAAGAAAAAGGTACAGCCGTTTATGGTGAATTTACCGGTTATGTCCAGCAAATCTACCTGTCTAAACTACAGGAAATTGCAGAAAAATTAGATGCGTTGATTACTATAAATGCTATTCCTGGAAGTTTTTCTGCCATAGATCAGCCTTTGTTTTATATATCGTTACAAGAAAGCACAACCACAGAGCAGGATTACAATGATATGAGAAAAGCATTTGTAATAGGTGATATGCGGTATTTTGATGAAGACCCTCGTTTTGGGCTCATCACTTTAAGCGAAATTGCAAGTCGTGCTTTGTCTCCTGCGGTCAATGACCCTGGTACGGCAATACAAATAATCAGCAGTTATGTCCGTTTATTTTCTTTGTGGGCTGAACCACTTGACTCGAAAAAAGCAGAGAAAAAACCATACGACCGCATTGCGGTTCCAGAACTTACAATTGAAGATTTATTTGAAGATGCATTTAGACCCTTAGCTCGAGATGGTGCAGGAAATATTGAAGTGATGATCCGACTTCAAAAAGCCTTTAACAGCGTTTATGCCATCGATAATTCTGCTATAAAAATAGCCGCTATGCATCATTCCTATCAAGCTTTTGAAAGGGCAGAAATAGAAATGAAATTTAATGGAGATCTTAGCCTATTAAAAAGCGAGAGTTTATTTACCAAACAATTATAAAGAAATACTGTTTTTAATACCTTTAAAGGAACTAATTTATGCAGCACCAACCTACTAAACATAATAAAACCGTTTGTCTTTCAATATCCAATCAAACTGTATCGGGTTTTACTATTACAAAAATAAGAACCTTATTGATAGCTATTTTTTTTCTGTTTGCTTCGGTGGTGACCTTATCGCAAAACGATAGCGTCAATAAGCAAAATGATTCCATAAACACTTCCTTGATTCAGGCATTCAACAAAAAACTGTCTATTATTGAAGCGCAACGTCTTACCGATTCCATCAAAAAAGTGGCATTAGAAAAACAACTCCTTTCTTTAAAAACAACCGATAATCTAAAAAAACAAGACCTAGAAAAACAACTACTGGCGTTGCACGAAAAAGACTCGCTTCGCCTTAGAGAAAAAAAAGCACAAATTGACTCGATGCGCCTAACGGCTAAAGGATATCCCGTTCACGGGTTTTTTAATGACACACTATTTCATGTCTATAGTAAATTAGGTAGTTTCTCGGCCAAGGAAAGAGCCGATGCGATCAGTGTTAGGATAACAAATCTTGCTGACCAATATGGTTTTAATACCGATTCCATCAAAATTGCTGAAACAGAAACGACGTTGGATTTAGTGAATGAAGAAAACATTATTATGAGTATTTCTGAAAATGATGCTCTTTGGAATAACATCTCAAAAGAGGAGTTAGCTAAGAAATACAAAGCATTGATCAGTGCCGCTATTATCAAATATAAAAGTGAAACCAGCTTGGCCACATTAGCCAAAGAAATCGGATTAGCATTACTTGTCTTGATTATTATGTTTGTATTAATTTCTTATTTGAAAAAGTTTTTTAACTGGACAGCATTTAAAATTAAATTTCAGGAAGACAAACGAATCCAAGGAATAAAAATTAGGAACTTTATTTTATTTGATGCCAAGCAACAGGTGAATGCATTACTTAATGTCAATACGGTACTTAAGTGGTTGTTAATCGCATTACTCGTTTATATAGCATTACCCATTCTCTTTGGAATTTTCCCATGGACTAAAGGCTTTGCTTCTACCCTTTTTGGATATATCCTAAATCCGCTTAAAAAGATAGGTCTTGGTTTTTGGAATTATCTACCAAATTTGATTACGATTTTGGTTATTATTTTTGTGTTCCGATACGTATTAAAAGGAATTAAGTTCCTTAAAAACGAAATTGAAAAAGGGAATTTAGAACTACCTGGTTTTTATCCAGATTGGGCTAATCCCACCTATCAAATCATTAGAGTTATTGTATTCGCTTTTATGGTTGTTGTAATTTTTCCCTATCTTCCAGGAAGTGATTCTCCTGTATTTCAAGGCGTTTCTGTTTTTCTGGGTTTCCTGTTTACGTTTGGATCAGCAGGATCACTTTCGAATATTATTGCTGGTTTGATACTGACGTATATGCGTTTGTTTAAAATTGGCGACCGAGTAAAAATTGGCGAAGTGGTAGGTGACGTAATCGAAAAGTCATTATTGGTCACCCGAATAAGAACGATTAAAAACGAAATCATCTCTATTCCTAACTCGACCGTCATGAGCAGTCACACTATCAATTACAGCAGCGATGCGCCTGAGAAAGGGCTAATTATTCACTCCACAGTAACTATTGGTTACGATGTGCCCTGGAAAGAGATGCATCAGGCTTTGATTGACGCTGCTTCACAAACAGCCTTAATTTTACAAGAACCAAAACCTTTTGTGTTACAAACTAGCCTAGATGACTTCTATGTCTCCTATGAGATTAATGCTTATATCAAAGAGCCTAACAAGCAGGCGGTAATCTACTCTGATCTTCATCAAAACATCCAAGATGTGTGCAACGAAAGAGGAATTGAAATCATGTCGCCGCATTACCGTGCTGCGAGAGATGGAAATAGGACCACGATTCCTGAAAGTTATTTGGATAAAGAATATCAAGCACCTCCGTTTAATGTAAAATTGAATAAAGAGTAATTTATTAAGGTTATTTTTTTTATACGTTTAATCGCTTATATTTGCCTCCAATTTATTCTGAATAACACACTTGGCATCTATATCAAGATACCCAAACTGGAATTCAGGTATCCAAAATGAATTCCTTTACTGGAATTTTACCGATAGTTATCGGAACCACAAAAAACAGATACTATGAAATTAATTTATACGCTTCTTTTTTCGGCAATGCTGAATCTAAGCTACTCCCAATCCCCTAGCCTTTATTTAGAGAAAATCAGAAATAATGAAGCTGAACTTACAGCTTTCTTTTCCCAAATGCCAAAAGGCGGAGATCTACACCACCATTTTAGTGGTTCCATTTATGCTGAGCCGATATTGGAAGATGCCATATCTGAAGATTTTTACTTGAATACTACCACTATGGATGTCCTTAAGGATAAACCTGCTACTGGAACATGGGAGAAATTCTCAGCAATAAAAGATCGCGGTGAACTTAGCGTTTACAAACAAAAAATAATGGAAAAATGGTCTATAAAAGACTATAATCATGTGAGCTATCCATCAGACAAATTATTTTTTGAGTCGTTTGGCAAGTTCAGTCCGGCAATTGCGGGGCATTTTGGCGAAGGCTTATTGGAACTAAAAAATAGAGCAATCAAGGAAAACGTGAGTTATATCGAAACCGAATTCTCGACTATCCCTTCTAAAATCAATACCGCTGATCTATTAGGTTTTAATACCCAATTAAGACAATTGGCAAACAACAGAAACGAAAAAGGAGTAAAATCACTTCTTGATTCGCTTTACAACACGATGCTAAAAAGAAATGCAATGGCAGATGCGATGGATTTCAATACGAACTTTGTAACTAAACTACATACCGATTTAAAAATTGACGATGAACGTTTCACGATGCGTTATCAAAATTTTGTATTACGTTTCATGGAGCCTGTTGATCTATTTAAAAATTTAGTCGTCGCTTTTATCTCTGCAAACAACAGTACGCTAATGGCTGGTGTTAATATCGTTTCTCCAGAAGACGGTGAAACGTCCATGAAAGACTACTGGTTGCACATGGTGATGTTCAACTATTGCCATACTAAATTTCCTGATGTAAAATACTCGATGCACGCGGGCGAACTCACCTTAGGACTAGTTCAACCTGAAGATCTGACATCGCATATTAGCGATGCTGTTTATACGGCTGGAGCCAATCGCATTGGACATGGAGTTGACATGGCGTACGAAGCAAAATCATACGAGTTGTTACGTTACATGGCAAAAAATAAGGTGGCCATCGAAATCAATCTAGTGAGTAACGAATTTATTTTGAAAGTCAAAGAAAATCGTCATCCTATCTCTTTATATAGAGCATTCAATGTGCCTATTGTAATTAGTACTGACGATGCCGGAATATTAAGAACTAATATGACCGAACAATATGTTTTGTTGACTAAGAGATACAAAGACGTATCCTATGCTGATATTAAGCAGTACGTGTACAATAGTATTAACTACAGCTTTATACAAGACGATAAGGTGAAAAAACAATTATTAAAAGATCTTGACTTGAGATTTAAAACTTTTGAAGCTAATTTTCCTTTAAAATAGATTCTAATGAATATCAAATTGATCGCCATTGGCAAAACTGATAATAAAGCATTGCAATCCTTAATTGACGATTATACCAAGCGGTTGTCTTTTTATATCAAGTTTGAATTAGAGGTTATTCCAGATATTAAGAATGTAAAAAACTTATCTGAAAGCCAACAGAAAGAGAAAGAAGGTGAATTGATTTTAGCAAAAATATCCCCAACTGACCAATTGATTTTATTGGACGAAAACGGGAAGAATTTCTCTAGCGTTGGATTCTCAGAAGAACTCCAAAAGAAAATGAATTCTGGAGTAAAAACTTTAGTATTTGTAATTGGTGGACCTTATGGCTTTTCTGATACGGTCTACGCCAAAGCACAAGGAAAGATTTCGCTTTCCTTAATGACTTTCTCTCATCAAATGGTCCGTTTATTTTTTATCGAACAACTATATCGCGGATTCACTATTTTGAAAAATGAACCGTATCATCATCAGTAGTGAAAAATGTTCCGTAATAAATCCAATTTCTAAAAATAAATCTTTTTTGAGAGTTAATCGAACATAATTATACCTGCCTTGAAATAATACCTACGGTCTTAGCAATTTAAAAAACTTGCTATGCTCAAAAGGGTGAGCTACTCCTTTGAAGTTGAAGAATACACTAATTGACCAACGGAATAACTTATATAACCTACCTTTATTTCTGTAGCATTCCCGCTTGAAGCTACTAATAGTTCTTGATTTTGTACAGTTAAAAACACCAGTAATTCATGTCCTAATTAGAACCCTATTTGGTTTACACTACCTAGTTCTATTAAACATAACTTGCATAATAATAAACAAAATTACGGGAAGTTATTAACGGTCATTTTAACCGAACTGAATACAATATTTATTCTTGGCAACTCTTGAAGTAGTATTATAGTGATCCTAGGTTCTTACCGAAGTAGTCTTTCTCGACACTTTTAATACTATTTCCTTTTAGTTTCGTATTTGACAGCACTCTTTACTCTTTCTTACATTTAATGACTAGGTAGCACCACTGTATTCATTTGTAGTGTCACTGCTGTTTGTGCTAACATTCTTCCGTTTATTGAAGCTCCAGTTTTTAGATTAATTCCTGTTTTACCTAATATATTCCCTTCAAAATGACTTGTTGTACCTAATGTTACTGCACCAGCAGTTTGCCAAAAAATATTTTTAGACAAAGCACCACCAGCTAACGTAATTCTCACTGCAGAGCTCATATCAAGAGTTCCTGCAACTTGGAATATCCATACATCAGTAGAATTACCAGATATAGTAATATCAGTTGGAATCAAAAGATTACTAGTCCACTTATAAAGTCCTGGAGTAAGTATTTTTCCTCCAATATTACCTGCTCCTAAATTAATAAAATCTGGATTAGGACGCCCTGCGGCATCCGTATAGGCTGTTTGCATGTCACCCACAGCAGTTGTTAAACGCGTAGCATCAGTTATTCTACAATCAATTGGGCCTGCAGCATCAACGGTGTATATCGTTCCTGTCACTTCATTACACTTTAATAAAAGAGCAGCCCCCGTTATTGGACTTGTTCCAACATCACCTGTCACGTCAGATTTATAAACATCTGTAACTCCACTCTTAGATAGAATAACAAAACTTCCAGCAACACCAAGATGTACGTCTTTCAATTCCGAAGATTTAGATTGATCAGCATCTAAATGTTTAGCAGTTGTTTCTTTTGTTAAATTTGCAACCACAGTCTCAGAAAAACCATTTTCCGAATCGCAACTTGATAGCACTCCAACCAATAGCACCGCAATGATTGGTATTATTTTTACTAATTTCATAATGTTTAAATTTAAAAAGTTAATCACTTATTTAAAAATGTTATTACTATAAATTTAAATTTTATATCACTACAAATAAATAAAACCAATTAAACTCGACTAAATGCCATTAGGACAGATTAAAAACGCTTTTAATATCGATTAATCAGCAAAATCCTTACGAAAAGTTAAGTAAATGCATCATGTACGAAAACTTAAATAACTGAAATAAAGATGTTTATAATATCATAACGATGTGGTTTTAGTACAATTGCTCTCTCCGAAGAACTTTAAAAAAGAGGATTTCTGCCTTACAAATTTTGTATTTGTAATTGCTAAATCCGACGGGGTTTAGGATATATTCTACACCAAAGTACAAGAAAAATTCTCCCTTTAATTAATGACTTTCTCACATCAAGTGGGACAGCTATTTCATATTGAACAATTGTATCGCGGGTTTACCATTTTAAAGAAGGAGTGGTACCATTCTCCATATTTTTTAGTTTGCGTTCTTCGATTCGAACATCAAAAAACAAACTCTTGGTTGTCATCAACGCTTAATTTCTTATTTAGTTTTATACTTTTTATAAAAATTTTATTTTGAATGTAAGATCCGTAACTACTGTTTTTATCAAAGCATAATATAAATGGAGTGTCATTTTCTTTTCGCATATTATTAAGGTAGTCTTCTAATATTGCTTTTGACACAAAAGAATCATTTACTTGTATTTTATCTTTATAAAAAGAAATTCTAGGATTTCCAGAAAAAGGCTTCTCCATTTTATAATACACCTTCGTGAAAGGAATAAATGCCATATTCTTCCCGATACTATCGGCATAAGAATAATAATTTTCGGCCTTTTCGTTTTTATGAGCTTTCTCTTGACGCTTTTTCTCTTGCAATATTATCACTTGTGGAATTACGATCCTCAAGGGCAAGCGCTTATCAATATTTAGAATCCAGTTGGTTGTAATGATGCTGTTTTTTCTGTTGACTTCTGCCAAAGTATCTTTGCCATTCGTTCTAAAAAACATATAAATTGGCGAATGATCTTTAACATCAGCGACCATGGTCACATTAGATTTTGGCAGTAAGATATCTTCTTTATTTCCGCAGGACAGTATTATAAAAAGAATAACTAAACTTAAATATTTCATAGATATATATTATTTATTATTTTAAAGGAATATGGAATTTGCATTTCTTTATTCGTGTTTGCATCGAATTGGAGTCATGTTTGTCTCCGACTTATAGATTCATTTTATTCCAAAGTTGCACACATTCCACCGCTTCTTTCACATCGTGAACCCGAAGGATACTAGCTCCTTTAGTTAAGGCTATAGTATTTAAAACTGTGGTTCCGTTTAATGCTTCTTTCGCACTGATATCTAATGGTTTATACACCATTGATTTTCTAGAAATCCCCACTAATAAAGGCACTTCCAATTGTTTAAATAATTCTGTTTTACGCATTACTTCATAGTTCTGGTCCATTGTTTTGGCAAAGCCAAAACCGGGATCAATAATCAAATCGTTGATACCTAAACTCCTTGCCTTATTGATTTTCTCT